>Ga0070741_10009708_pt1 | contig 18541 bp, 15 predicted proteins | sample Coa_R1_4_FD_66440 | JGI IMG/M metagenome (GOLD analysis project Ga0070741, IMG submission 66440) | Surface soil microbial communities from Centralia Pennsylvania, which are recovering from an underground coalmine fire - Coalmine... | ecosystem: Environmental > Terrestrial > Soil > Unclassified ...
CTGCAAGAACACGGCGGTGGCGGGCTGCAAGGCCTGCACGACGGCCGCCGACTGCGGCGACGGCAACGCCTGCACGACCGACACCTGCAACGCGGGGGTCTGCAAGAACACCGCGATCGCGGGCTGCAAGGCGTGCGATTGCGACGCCGACTGCGCCGACGGGAATGCCTGCACGACGGACAGCTGCCAGGCCGGCGTGTGCAAGAACACGGCGGTCGCCGGCTGCAAGGCGTGCGGCTGCGACGCCGACTGCAGCGACGGGAACGCCTGCACGACGGACAGCTGCCAGGCCGGCGTGTGCAAGAACACGGCGGTCGCCGGCTGCAAGGCGTGCGACTGCGACGCCGATTGCAACGACGGGAACGCCTGCACGACCGACATGTGCAAGAGCGGCGTCTGCAAGAACACGGCGGTGGCGGGCTGCAAGGCCTGCACGACGGCCGCCGACTGCGGCGACGGCAACGCCTGCACGACGGACACCTGCACCGCGGGCGTCTGCAAGAACACGGCGATCGCGGGCTGCAAGTCCTGCGATTGCGACGCCGACTGCAAGGACGGCAACGCCTGCACCACGGACAGCTGCCAGGCAGGCGTCTGCAAGAACACGACGGTCGCAGGCTGCAAGCCGTGCAGCTGCGACAACGACTGCGGCGACGCGAACGCATGCACGACCGACAGCTGCGACGCGGGCGTCTGCAAGAACGTCGCGAAGGACGGCTGCAAGCCGTGCGCGACGTCCGCCGACTGCGGCGACGGGAACGCCTGCACCACCGACGTCTGCGATGCGGGCGTCTGCAAGAACAGCATGATCGACGGCTGCAAGCCGTGCGCGAGCGCGGAGGACTGCGGCGACGGCAACGCGTGCACGACCGACACCTGCGACGCGGGCGCCTGCAAGAACACCGCGATCGACGGCTGCCGCTCGTGCGCGTCCGCCGCGGACTGCGGCGACGCCAACGCGTGCACCACGGACGTCTGCAACGACGGCGTCTGCGCCAACCCGGCGATCGACGGTTGCACGCCGTGCACGACGCCGGCCGACTGCAACGACGAGAACGCCTGCACCGTCGAGACCTGCGACGGCGGCGTGTGTGGCCACGTCGAGACGCCCGGCTGCGTGCCCTGCAAGGCCGACGCGGATTGCGACGACAAGAACGCCTGCACCATCGACGCGTGCCAGGACGGCGCCTGCGCGCACAGCACCGCACCGAACTGCCCGAAGCCGCACGAGATCTGCGGCAACTGCATCGACGACGACGGCGACGGCCTCGTCGACTACGAGGACCCGGACTGCTGCGAGCAGATGGCCGCGCTCGACACCAAGAAGCTGAAGGTCGTGAAGCCCGGCATGAAGCTCCACGGCGAGAAGCTCACCCTGGCGCTGAAGGCCGACTATGCGACGTCGAAGCCGGCGGGGTTCAATCCGCTGACCGACGACACGACGATCCAGATCACCGACGGCCACGGCCAGATCGCGTGCGCCCGGCTCGAGCACGGGTACTGGAAGCCCATGAAGCACGGCCGCGGGTTCCTCTTCTGCGACCACGACGGGACGATCGGGCACGGCATCTACGAGGCCCGGTTTCTCACGCCGAAGGGCAAGCATGCGAAGATGAAGCTCATCACCGAGAGCAAGGTGCTGCCCGGCCGCGCGCTCGACGGCAGCAACCTCCGCTTCACGGTGCACGTCGGCAACCAGTGCACCCAGCAGTCGATCTTCCTGAAGCAGAAGTCGAAGGCGCTCGTCTTCCCCTGAGGCGAGCCGAACGCTGCACCGAACCGCCCGGCGGGCGACCTCGCGTCGCCCGCCGGTTTTTTTTCGTCCGGACGCGAAATCACGCGACGCATGACGGCGCGCCGACGTAATCCGTCATCCGCTCGCCGCCCCCGCGCCTCGAGTGTCACGCGTGCCCGTCTTGCCGCGCCGGCTTCGCCGGCCGCGGCAGGGCGGTCGCGCGGAAACGGGTCGCTTCAAGCTCGCGTCCCACCCCGCGACCCGAGACGCAGTCTCGGGTCGCGCTCCTACGCGGGCTCGACGGTGATGGGCGTCCCGTTGAGAACCGCGTTCCCCGACAGCGGATCGAGCGCGGTCTCGTCGGCGAGGAGGTTGCTGTTCACGCCGGCGTGCGCGGCGGCGACACGCGTGCGCGTGCCCGGGGCGTCGTGGCCCCAGCCGTGGGGCAGGCTCGCGACGCCGCGCATGATGCCCGGCGTCACCTCGACCGGCACCTCGAGCGTCCCGGCGCGTGAGTGGACGCGGGCGGGCGCGCCGTCGGTGAGCCCGAGCGCCGCGGCGTCGTCGGGATGGATCTGCATCGTGCAGCGCGCGCGCCCGCGGACGAGGTTCTCGACGTTGTGCATCCACGAGTTGTTCGAGCGCAGGTGGCGGCGCCCGACGAGGACGAGGGGCGGCGGCACGCGCCGGAGCGACTCGCGGAGGCGCGGCACGTCGGCGACGATCACGTCGGGAGCGAGCTCGATCTTCCCCGACGGCGTCCGTAGCACCTCCGGGATCCGGGACCCGAGCGGGCCGAGGTCGACGCCGTGCGGACGGGCTTCGAGCGTCGCGAGCGACAGGCCGGCCGGGTTCGCGCCGAAGCCGTCGCCGTACGGGCCCGTCCGGAGCATCAGGTCGACGAGCCGGTCCGGGCCGCGCCGCGGGGCGAGCGCGGCCATGATCTCGTCGGCGTCGCGGCCGGCGAGCGGCGGCACGCCGAGCGCGGCCTCGACCTGCTGGCGGACGATGAAGTCGTCGAGCGCCGCGGTGTCGGCGTCCGCGCCGTGGCCCATCACGATCCCCGTGAGCCGCAGCACGATCTCCCAGTCGGCCGGCCGGTCCGGCGGCGGGGCGAAGACGGGCGGCGACCAGCGCGCGAAGTTGCGGATCGCGAGCTGCCAGAGCGCGACGTCGTAGTGCGACTGCTCGAGCGGCGACAGGCTCGGCAGGATCACGTGCGCATGGCGCGTCGTCTCGTTCAGGTAGATGTCGAGGCTGACCATGAAGTCGAGCGACGCGAGCGCGCGCGCCAGGCGCGCGCCGTTCGGCGTCGACAGGACCGGATTTCCCGCGACGGTCACGAGCGCGCGGATCTGGCCGTCGCCCGGGGTCTCGATCTCCTCGGCGAGGCACGCGCACGGAAACTCGCCGAGCACCTCCGGGACGCCGCGGACGCGGCTCGTCCGGCGGCCCGTGCGGAAGCCCTTGCCGCGGCCCGGGGCGCCGCGCGTGTTCGTCGCCCCGACGGCCGCACGCGGGAACATCGCGCCGCCCGCGCGGTCGAGGTTCCCGGTGAGGACGTTGACGACGTCGACCAGCCAGCTCGCGAGCGTGCCGAACTCCTGCTGGCACGTGCCGACGCGCCCGTAGACGGCGCCGCCGTCGGCCGCGGCGAGCGCGCGGGCGAGCTCGCGGATCGCCGTCGCCGGGATGCCGCACACGCCGGCGACCGCCTCCGGCGTGAACCCGCGCGCCAGCTCGCGCACCTGCTCCAGTCCCGCGAGGTGCTCCGCGAGCCGGCCGGGCCGGACGAGCTCCTCGGCGAAGAGCGTTTCCGCGAGCGCGAAGAGGAAGAGCGCGTCGGTGCCGGGGCGGATGAAATGATGCGCGTCCGCCTCCTCCGCGGTCCGCGAGCGCCGCGGGTCGACGACGACGACCTTTCCACCGCGGGCGCGGACGGCGCGCAGGCGCTCGCGGACGTCGGGTGCCGTCATCAGGCTCCCGTTCGACACGACGGGATCCGCGCCGAGGATAAGGAGGAAGCGCGTCCGGTCGAGGTCCGGCACCGGGATCGAGAGCGGCGTGCCGAACATGAGCCCCGCGGAGACGTGCTTCGGCATCTGATCGACGGTGCTCGCCGAGAAGACGTTCCGGGTCCCCAGCACGCGCAGGAGCGCGCGCGGATAGAGGCTCAGCGCGAGATTGTGGACCGACGGATTGCCGAGGTAGACGCCGACCGCGTCGCGCCCGTGCCGGGCGACGAGCGGCGGCAGGCGGCGGTCGACCTCTGCGAACGCCTCGTCCCAGCCTACCTCCGCCCACGTCGTGCCGCGCCGGACGAGCGGCGCGCGGAGGCGGTCGGGATCCGCGTCGAGGTGCTTCAGCGCGGGCCCCTTCGGGCAGATGTAGCCGCGGCTGAACGGGTCCTCGGCGTCGCCGCGGATCGACTCGACCGTCCGGCCGCGGGTCGCGATCTCGAGCCCGCAGGTCGCCTCGCAGAGCGGGCACGTCCGGTACCGGGTGGTCGCGCTCATCTCCTGGCTCTACTGCCGCCCTGCGGCCAGTGCAACGCGGACGATCACGGCGGCATCCCCATCGCCTCGCGGACGGCGACGAAGGCCGGCGTCCGGCGTCCCGCGGCGTCGCGCACGACGAGCGCCGGGTCGACCGCCGGGTCGCCGGGCGTCCCGGCGCGCATGGTGTAGACGGCGAAGAGCGTCGGCTTGCCCGCCCGCGGAACGACGTCGAGCCGGCGCTCGACGGCGAGGCCCGCCGCCGCCGCGGCGCGTGCGACGCGGGCCGCCTGGCCGCCGCCCGCGCAGGCGACGAGCGGCGCGCCGGGGCGGAGCAGCCGGGCGGCGGCGCCGCAGTAGGCCTCGATGCCGCCGCGCACCTCGATCGCGCACGCGCCGCGCTGGACGCGCGCCGACGCCGTCGCCGTGCCGGGCGGCAGATACGGCGGCGTCGCGGTGACCAGGTCGAAGACGGCACCCTCGGGGATCGTGTCCGGGTCGCGGAGGTCGCCGGGCCGGACGCTGCACCGCCCGGCGGCGCCGTTCACGGCGAGCGACCGGCGCGCGAGATCGACGCTCACGGGCTGCGCCTCGACGCCGACCCCGCACGCCGCGGGAAACCGCCACGCGAGGAGCATCAGGACGGACCCGATGCCGCAGCCGAGGTCCGCGAAGCGCGCCGGCGGCGTCGCGGCGACGGTCTCCGCGGCGCGCCACGCCGTCACGAGATCGTCGAGCGACCAGCGATGGCCGTCGACGCGCTGGAGGATCCGCCAGTCGCCCGCGAGCCAGCAGAGGTCCTCGGCGACGCCGGGCGTCACGTCGACGCCCGCCGGCGCGGGCCCCGGCGCGCGCCAGCCCGCCGGCCGCCGCGCGGGACGGACGATGCCCGACATCCCGGGCACTTCCTTGAAGTAGCCCCGGCTTCCGCGCAAGGGTGGAGGCGATGCAGCGGACGATCGCGCTCGAGGGCTGCCTCAACTTCCGCGATCTCGGCGGCTACCCGACGGCGGACGGCGGCGCGGTTCGCTGGCGGACGCTCTATCGCAGCGACGCGCTCCATCGCCTCACACGCGCGGACGTGGATCGCCTGCGGCACGACCTCGGGGTCGCGAGCGTGATCGATCTCCGCTCGACGGGCGAGCTCCGGAGCGAGGGCCGCGGCCCGCTCGCCGACGAGCCCGTCGCGTTCCATCACCTCCCGCTCTTCGACGGCGACGTGAAAGCGCCGCCGGACCTGCGCATCGAGACGCTCGCAGACCGCTACGTGCTCCTCGCCGAGTTCGCGCGCGCCCGGATCGCCGAGATCCTCGCCGCGCTCGCCGACGCCCCGGGCGGCGTCGTCTACCACTGCGCGGCGGGGAAGGACCGGACCGGCGTCGTCTCGGCGATCGTCCTCGGCGTCCTCGGCGTCGCGGACGAGACGATCGTCGCCGACTACGTCGCGACGCAGGAGAACCTCGACGCGATCATCGACCGCCTCATGTCGGCCGAGGGCTACCAGAAGATGCTGGCGGCGCTGCCGCCGGACACGCTCCACGCCGAGGCCGCGACGATGGAGACGTTTCTCGGGACGCTCCGCGCGCGGCACGGGTCGATCGCCGACTACGTCCGCGGCGCCGGCGTCGACGACGCGACGGTCGCGCGGCTGCGCGCGCGGCTCGTCGAGTAGCCGCTACGCCGGCTTCTTCGGCGGATCGGCGACGAGCAGCGTTCCCTGCGCGACGCACGCGAGCTGCTCGCCGTTCGTGACCTCGACGCGGACGACGGCCGTCCGTCGCGTGAACGACACGACGGTCGACTCCGCGGTCACGGTCCCGCCGCGCACCGGCGCCAGGTAGTTCAGCTTGAACTCCGTCGTCGCGGCCCACTGCCCGCGCTGCATGAGCGGGTAGAGGACGCAGCCGAGCACGTGGTCGACGAGCCCCGCCATGACGCCGCCGTGGAGCGTGCCGAACGGGGTCAGGAGCTCGTCGCGTACGGCCATGGTCGCGACCAGGCGGCCCGGCCCGAGCTCGACGAACTTGATTCCGAGCCAGCCGGGGAGTCCGCCCGCTGCGTCGTTCGCCTGGGCGAAGCGCGCGGCGAGCTCGGCGTCGTAGTGCTCGAAGCGCGGCGGAGGGGCGGGCATGCCGCTCGTCTAGCACACTCGTGCTACCATCCGTCCATGATCCGGTCGCTGATCCTGCTCCTGGCGCTCGCGCTCCCGGCAGCCGCCGCCGACGTCAAGGGAACGGCCAAGGAAGGCGCGCGGACGGGCGGCCACGCCGCGCGCGACGGCGCGCTCACGTTCGGCCGCTCGGTGAAGGCCTTCTTCAAGGGAGGCCCGCATGCGGCGAAGGAGACGTGGAAGGACAACGCCGCGCGGACGAAGGCCGACGCCAGGGCCGGCGCGCACGCGACGAAGCGGGCGGCGAAGAGCCGCTGACCCGCGTCAGCGCTGGATCGACGCCAGGTAGCTCGTCAGGTACTCGAGCTGCTGGCGGCGGTAGACGGCCGCGGCGGCCTCGGCCGGCGAGTTCCCCGGACCGAAGCGTTCCCGCCAGACCGGCATCTCGCGCGCGTGGCCGGGCACGTCGTGCTTCCCGGTGACGACGTCGACGACGTAGTCGTGCGGGAACGTGCCGCCGGCACGGCTCGCGAGGTGCGTCAGGTCCGGGGCCGTCCGCGCATCCCGCCCGTGGCCGCCGGCGTTCTTGCCGTGGCATGGTGCGCACGCGCGGAGATACGTGCCGCGGCCCTCGCGCACCGGATCGGGTCCGATCTTCGCGTGCCGCGCGCACGCCGCCGCGCCGGCGAGCGACGCGAGCAGCACGAGCCGGCGCGTCACGCCGTCTCCGCGAAGAAGCGCCGGACGAGGTCGTGCGTCGACGCGGGATGCTCGAATTGCGGAACGTGTCCGCAATCGTCGAGGACGATCGAGCGCGCGTGCGGCACGGCGCGCTCGACGTGGCGCGCGAACGCGGCCGGCACGAGCTGATCGCGCGCGCCCCAGAGGAAGAGCGCGGGGCGCGACAGCCGCGGGAGCCGTTCCCAGAATCCGCGCGGGCCGTGCGGCTCCTCGAGGTAGATCTGCCGCATCGCCGAGAAGAACGCGATCCGCCCGCGCGGCGTCGCGAACACGCGACGGAACTCGTCGATCGCGGCGTCGTACCACGAGTCCGGGAGCCGGCCGGGGCGCGAGAACATGCCGTTAAGCGCGAGCTGCACCGTCGCCCGCGGCGCGACGAGCGGCACGACGGCGAGCTCCGCCGCGAGGAGCCGGACGAGCGGCGCGAAGCCGCGGAACTTCCGGAACGCGCACGACGGCGCGAAGAGGACGATGCGCTCGACGCGCTCGGGCGCGCGGAGCGCGACCTCGATCGCCGTCCGGCCGCCCATCGAGTTGCCGATGATCGTCGCCTTCGGGATGCCGAGGGCGTCGAGGAAGCCGACGAGCCACCGCGCGAAGAACGCGGCGTGGTAGGCGCGGACGGGTTTCGCCGAGTCGCCGAAGCCGGGCAGGTCGGGGGCGAGGACGCGGTGGTCCGTCGCCAGCGCCGCGAGCGTCGGCAGCATCGACGCGTTGGTCGCGCCGAGCCCGTGGAGCAGCACGACGGGCGGCCCCTTGCCCGCGTCGAGATAGAACGTGTCGATGCCGTTCGCGCGCACGGTGCGGGCGCGCGGGAAGCGCGCCGGGCGCCCCGGATGCTCGAAGCCGTCCAGGCGGAGCGCGAGGGCCATGTTCCCGCGGATGCGAAGGCCGCCGTCGAGGAACGCGTCGACGCCCGAGCGCCGCCCCGCGATCACGTCGGCGAGGGTGTCGGCGTCGGCGTGGATCCGCGTGGTCGGCCGCGGGGCCCGCCCGCGAGCCAGGCGGAGGTCGGGTCCGTGGACGTGCATCGTCCACGCGAGGTCCCCCGCGTCGAAGACGACTGCGGCGCGGTCGCGGCCCGCGAGCGGGGAGCCGGCGGCGAGCCGGGCGCGGAGCGCCGCTTCGACTCGATCCGAGGGGGACGAGAAGGCTGCCGCCGTCCCGTCGCGAACGTCCAGCACGAGACTCCCCTTCTCACGAGCGGCGGGGAAGGAGCAAGCGCGCGTTCCCACCCGCGGAAACCGACGCGATGTGCGCGCCGCAGCGCCGGGAACGACGCCGCGGTCGGCGGCCCGCCGCGCCTGGCACGGCGCTTGGGTTTCGGGACATGGCCTACGCGCATCACGAGCGGCTGACGGCGCTCGACGCGAGCTTCCTCGCGCTCGAGGACGCGGCGACCCACATGCACATCGGGGCGGTCGCGCTCTTCGACGCCGGCCCGCTGCGCACGCCGGCGGGTGGTCTCGACGTCGACCGTGTCCGGGCGCTCGTGGAGGCCGGGATGCACCGCATCCCGCGCTACCGGCAGCGGATCGTCCGGACGCCGCTCTCCGGCGCGCCGGTATGGGTCGACGACGACCGCTTCAACGTCCACTACCATCTCCGCCACACGCACCTGCCCGTGCCGGGCGACGAGCGGCAGCTGAAGCGCCTCGCGGGCCGCATCATGTCGCAGCAGCTCGATCGCGGGAAGCCGCTCTGGGAGATGTGGCTCGTCGAGGGCCTCCAGGGCGACCGGTTCGCGATCATCACCAAGGTCCATCACTGCATGATCGACGGCGTCGGGAGCGTCGAGCTCACCGGGAGCGTCATGCGCCCGACCCCCGACCGCGACCCGCGCCCGGATCATCCGCCGGCGCGCTGGCTTCCGCGACCGGCGCCGCGGCCCGCGCAGCTCCTCGCCGCCGACGTCTGGCGGCGCGCGACGGCGCAGCTCGCGCCGCTCGCGCGCGTGCCGGACGCGCTCCGCGACCCGGCGGGCGTCGCGCGCGAGATCGGCGACGCGCTCGCCGGCGTCCGCGAGGCGCTCGCGGCGGGCTTCAGCCCCGCGTCGCCGACGCCGCTCAACACCGAGATCGGCCCGCACCGGCGCTTCGACTGGCTGGGCGTCGACCTCGCGGCGGTGCGGACGGTGAAGGACCGCGTCGGCGCGACGGTGAACGATGTCCTCCTGTCGGTGCTCGCGGGTGCGCTGCGGCGCTTCCTCCGCCAGCGCGGCCTCGCGCCCGACGGCCTCGACTTCCGCGCCATACTGCCGGTGAACGTCCGGACCGCGGACGAGCGCGCGAGCCTCGGCAACCGGGTCGCGATGCTCGTCGTCCGGCTGCCGCTCGACGAGCGCGATCCGGTGCGGCGGCTGGAGCGCGTCGTGGCCGAGACTCGGACGCGCAAGCACTCGCGTCAGGCGCTCGGCGTCCGGACGATCGAGGAGGTGAGCGATCGCTCGTTCATGACGCTCTTCACGCAGTTCTCGCGGCTCGCGGCGCGTTCGCGACCGTTCAATCTCGTGGTGACGAACGTCCCCGGCCCGCAGTTCCCCGTGTACGTGGACGGCGCCCGGATGCTCGCGTGCTATCCGCTCGTCCCGCTCTTCGAGAACCAGGCGCTCGGCGTCGCGCTGTTCAGCTACGACGGCCGCATCTACTGGGGCTTCAACGGCGACTGGGACGCGGTGCCCGACCTGCACGACGTGGTCGAGGCGGTCGAGACCGAGTTCCGCGCGCTGGTGGACGCGGCGGGCGGGACCGGGCCCGTCAGCGTGGCGCGGAGCGCGTGAGCCGCGGGAACGGCACGTGCACGGCGGCCAACGCGATCAGGGTGTCAACGTCCGACGAAGGGATGGCTCGCCTTCCAGGCCGCGACGGCATCGTCCCACTTCTTCCGGTCGTGGGTCACCGTGAAGCACGACGGCAGCGGCGCGGGGTAGTCGCCATCGCCGAGCCATACCATGACGTCGTTCCGGCAGCCCGCGAGCGGCGGGACGCCCATCGTGTCCGGACCGCCCTGGCCCACCTTCTCGACCAGGAAGACGTCGTCGTAGAGCGCGAGGCGCGTCGCCTGATCGCTCCACTTGAACAGCTCGCCGTTGCCGAGCTCGCCCGCGGTGCCGTTGCGCGGGCCGGGCATCGGTTGGAGCCGGATGAGCGTCTTCTGGATGGTGAGCGTCCGGTCGCGCCCGTCGGCGGTGATCGAGTCGGAGGGCCGCTCGCTGACGCCGACGTAGCAGCCGTCGAACAGCGAGTCGTCGATGACCCCGCCCTCGAGGTGGTCGTTCTCGACGCAATCGTCGCGGATGTACGAGAGCCAGGATTCCCGGATCGTGAACGGCCCGACGCCGCGGGGGCGGAGGCCGTCGGTGACGTCGTCGACGCGGACGCCGTCGACGGTCGTCGGGCTCGCGAACGACACGCCGGCGTTGTTCATGTCGTGCATCGTCGACCAGTCGAGCGTCCGCTCGTACTGGCCCTTGATGGTGCCGCCGCCGAGGCAGACGCCGGCGCCGCCGTCGAGCGTGATCGGGTAGTGCGCCGCGGGCGACGCGAGGAACGTCGCGGCGCGGGCGTCGATGCGCGCACCGGGCGCGAGCGACCGCTCGTTCAGCTCGGTCGTGCGGGTCCCGCGGATCGTGAGGAGCGGGCCGCTGCCCGAGAGGCACGCGAACGGCGCGTTGGTCGGTGGAGTGACCAGGCACGTCGCCGCGTCGATCGCCGCCTGGAGACGGTTGCCGAGATCCGCCGCGCAGCCCGCGCCGATGCGTCCCGTGCGGCCCGCCATGTTCGTCTTCCGCGCCGCGCGGCGGAGCCGGAGGACGACGCCCTTCAGGTCCCGACGGGTACGGGTCGGGTTCGTCTCCGTCGCGGCGCGCTCGACGTTGGCGCGTGCGCGGCCGACGAGCGCGCCCACGAGCGGCGGCACGGCGTCGTTCGCGCACGCCGTCGCGCCCGACGCGCTGTCGACGGCGACCGCCAGCCCGGCGAGGTCGAGCGGCGCGTGGACGCAGCCGTCGGGCGCGCAGGCGTCGACGGTGCACGCGTTCGCGTCGTCGCAGCTCGCGGCGTCGAGGCAGCTCGGCGCAGTCTGCGCGCGCGCGCCGACGGGCACCGCGAGGAGCATCGCAAGGAAGGCGAGGACGTTCATCATTCCGCACGGCGGATGCGGGGGCGCATCGCGCTCGTGGAGTCGAGCAACCGACGTGCCGTCGCGGGCCCGCGTGCGCGCGCGGGGGCGAGCGGGCGTGTGTGCCGCATGTGGCACGCGCGTGCGGCGAAACGTCCTGGGGGCTCGCAGCCCGCTGCGCGTCAGCCGCCGTCGAGCGCGGCTTCGAAGTCGTGCGCGGGCGGCGGCGTGTCGTCGTCGCGCGCGTCGAGCCAGCCTGCGGGCAGCCGCACCTCCTGTCGGCGGCCGTCCTTGGCGCGGCTCGTGCGAAGCACGGCGAGCGGCAGCTCCTCGTCGGGATCGAGCTCGGCGAGCACGGCGTCGAGGTCCGCGAGCCGCTCCAACCGGGGCAGGGCGCGACGGACGGCGGCCGCGCCGCGAAACCCGACCGTGTACCAGAGGCACCACTTGCGCATCTCGCGCATGCCGACGGTCTCCCCGAAGAACGCGACCAGCCGCTCGGCGTGGCGACGGACGATCTTCATGATCCCGCCGAGGCGCGGCTGCGGCGCAGGCTCGCGCCCGTCGAACACGCCGGCCAGCTCGGCGAAGAGCCACGGCCGGCGGAGGCAGCCGCGCCCGACGATCACGGCGTCGCAGCCCGTCATGCGCAGCATGCGGAGCGCGTCCCAGCATTCCCACACGTCGCCGTTCCCGAGGACCGGGATGCGGACCGCGCGCTTGAGCCGCGCGATCGCGTGCCAGTCGGCGTCGCCCGCGTAGAGCTGCGCCGCCGTGCGGGCGTGGAGGCCGATCGCGGCGGCGCCTTCGGTCTCCGCGACGCGACCGGCGTCGAGGAACGTCGGAAGGTCGTCGTCGAGGCCCTTGCGGACCTTCACCGTGACCGGCACGCGGCCCGCGCCGCGGACGGCGCCCGCGACGAGCCGCGCCATGAGCCGCGGCTTCAGCGGGATGGCGCTTCCGCCGCCGTAGCGCGTGATCTTCGGCGCCGGACAGCCGAAGTTGACGTCGACGTGATCGACGCCCTCGCCGACGAGCGCGCGGACCATCTCCTCGACCTCGGCGGGGTCGGTGCCGTAGATCTGGACGGACCGCGGGGACTCGTCCGGCCGGCTGCTCGCGAGGAGCCGGGTCCGCCGGTTTCCCTCCAGGAACCCGCGCGCCGTGATCATCTCCGAGACGTAGAGTCCCGCGCCGAACTCGCGGCAGAGGCTCCGGAAGGCGTAGTTCGTGACGCCCGCCATCGGGGCGAGGACGACGGGCGGCCAGACGGCGAGATCGCCGAGCCGGAGCGGCCGGAACTCGCCGGGCGCGGCGACGGGGACGTCGCGGTTCCGGGGCGTCGCGAAGCGGTCGGGCATGTCGACGACGGATCGCCGTACCGGACGGCCGGCGTCGTGTCGAGCGCGTGCGCGTCTGGCGATTCGACACCCGGCGCGCGCGGGCCCCGCCCGACGTCGGGCACGCCGCTTGCTCCTCCGGTCATGCCGGCGTCCCGCACCCGGACGATCCCGTGGGCGCGCATCGAGCGCACCGCGCGCGAGCGCTTCGGCGTGCGCGCCTTCCGGGCCGGACAGCGCGAGATCCTCGAGGCCGTCCTCGCCGGCCGCGACGTGCTCGGCATCCTGCCCACGGGCGGCGGAAAATCGCTCTGCTACCAGCTTCCCGCGCTCTTCTCGCGCCAGCCGACCGTCGTCGTGTCGCCGCTGATCGCCCTCATGCAGGACCAGCAGGAGAAGCTCCAGGCGCGCGACATTCCGGCGGCGAAGCTCGATTCGACGCTCACGACGACCGAGGAGCGCGAGGCGATCGACGACGTGGTGAACGGCGATGCGGAGCTCGTGTACGTCACGCCCGAGCGGCTCGAGAACGCGGAGTACCTCGACCTCCTGAAGCGCGCCGGCGTCGCGGCGCTGGTCGTCGACGAGGCGCATTGCGTGTCGCAGTGGGGGCACGATTTCCGGCCGGCGTACCTCGGCATCCGCGACGCGGTGCGCGCGCTCGGCCGTCCGCCGGTGCTCGCGCTGACCGCGACCGCTACGCCCGCGGTGCTCGAAGACGTGAAGCGCCAGCTCGCGATCGAGGACGCGCTCGTCGTGAACGCCGGGATCGACCGGCCGAACCTCCAGTTCGAGGTCCACCGTGCGGTCAACGACGACGTGAAGCGGGAGCGCCTGCTCGAGATCCTGTCCGCTGAGCGGGGCACGGGCATCGTCTACGTCGCGACGACGAAGACCGCGGACGAGCTCCAGCGCTGGCTCTTGGGCCAGGGCGTCGACGCCGGCCGCTACCACGCCAAGATGCGGACGTCGGACCGCGTCGCGACGCAGGACCGCTTCATGGGCGACGGCTACCGCGTCATCGTCGCGACCAAGGCGTTCGGTCTCGGGATCGACAAGCCGAACATCCGGTTCGTCGTGCACTGGCAATTCCCGGACTCGCTCGAGAGCTACACGCAGGAGGCGGGGCGGGCGGGGCGCGACGGCGAGCCGGCCCGCGCCACGCTCCTCTACCGGCTGGAGGACCGGCGCATCCAGACGTACTTCCTCGGCGGGAAGTACCCCCGGCGCGACGAGTCCGAGCGGATCTGGCGCGTCATCCGCACGCTCGCGGCGGAGTCGCCGAGGGGCGTCACGCTGCGCGACGTGATGGGGCGCGCCGAGCTGTCCGAGCGGCGCACGAAGGTCGTCGTCGCGCAGCTCGCGGGCGCGGGCGTCGTCGACCGCGGCCGCCGTCTCCGGCTGGTCCGCGACTTCGCGACGCCGGAGGAGCTCGAGGAGTTCCTCACCGCGTACGAGCGGCGGCACGCGGGCGACCGCGATCGGCTCGACGCGATGATGCACTACGCCGAGTCGACGGCGTGCCGCGTGAAGATGCTGCGCGCCTACTTCGGCGAGCCCGATCCGCGCGACTGCGGGCGATGCGACAACTGCCGCTCGCCGCTCCGCGGCGTCGCGGCGGCGACGTCGCCGGCGGCCTGATCGAGGATACGTCCGAGTGCGCGGCTGAGCGCCGCGACCACGCCCTCGATCGTTTCGCTCTCGGACGGCTCCGTCTCGCTGTAGTCGTGCTCGAGGAGGACCTGGCCGTCGCGCTCGATCTTCAGGTCGACGGCGACCGTACCGCGGCGGCCCTTGCCCTCGTCGACCTCCTCGAGCCGCCGGACGTGGCCGCTCACGACGAACGGCGCGGCGTCCGTGCTGCGCGGCTGTCGGTCGAGGTAGTCGCGGACCGCCGACGCCACCATGCTCCGCGGGTCGGCGGCCCACCGGTTGTAGACGTAGTAGTCGATCCGGTACGGGCTCGATCGGTACGCGATCCGCTCGGTCGCGAACGGCTGGTCCGCCGTGAAGCGGTGCACCTCGACCGGCCCCGGGAGCGGGGTCTGGGGCGTCCCGGGGACGCTCAGCACGTAGTACTGGATCGCCGGCGGCGGCTTCCCGGTGAGGGCGCAGCCCGCGAGGACCGCGCCCAGGACGAGCGCCGCGGCGCGGCGGCTCATCGCTCGAGCTCCCGCGGCTGGACCGGGCGTCCGCGGATCAGCAGGGAGGGATCGGCCTGGATCACGTCGAGCGTCTCCTGGAGCGCGCGGATCGTCTTGGTGAGCTCCTCGAGCGCTCCGTCGAGGGCCCGGCCCGTGTTGCCGACGCCGGTGTTCGCGCTCGCGACGAGCGTCCGGGCGGCCTTCGCCGTCGCGTCGATGTCCTTCAGGGCGTCGTCGAGCGAGGTCGCGAGGGACTTCCCGTGGCCCTGGAAGTCGATGACGATCTTGGTCGCGCGATCCGCGAGCTCGTTCACGCGGTGGACGAGCGTCGCGAACTCCTCGCTCGTCTGCTTCACCTGCACGGTCTCGAACGCCCGGTTGAGCGAGCTCGCGATGTTGGCGAAGTTGTCGAGGAACGTGTTCAGCTTCACGTTGTTCTCGTGCGTGAAGACGTTCTCCTGGAGGTTCTTCAGGATGTCGCTCACGCGGTCGGCGATCTCGCTCAACCGGTCCCGAAACTCCTCGAGCGACGGCGCTTCGCCGGGGATCGTGCCGCCGGAGGGGAGCGGGACGGCCTGTGCGGTGCCGCCCTGGAACTCGATGAACTTGATCCCGGTGACGAGCGATCCGACGAGGGCCGCGGTCGTGTCCGTCCGGACCGGCGTCCGGGGCTCGAGGTCGACGATGACGGCGACCTTCGGCGGGATGTCGCCGGTCAGCGTGATGTCGCGGACGCGGCCGACGACGACGCCCTGATACTCGACGTTCGCGCCGGCGTTGAGCCCGCTCACGGAGTGCTCGAAGAGCACCGTGTAGGTGTGGACCGGGCGGAAGAAGCGGCTTCCGGCGAGCCAGAGGAGCCCACCCGCGAGCATCGCTCCGGAGACCGCGACGAAGACGCCGACGCGGATCGCGTACTGTCGCGTGCCTCTCATTTCGTCCAGGCGAGCTCGTCGGCGACGCTCGCGCGCTTCTCGCCGTGGACGAGCTGCCGCTCGAAGAACGCGCGCACGCGCTCGTCGGGGGTGGCGCGCACCTCCTCGAGCGTCCCCGACGCGATGACGTGGCCTCTGGCGAGCATCACGGCGCGGTCGGCGATCGTGTTGATCGAGCCGAGCTCGTGCGTCACGCAGACGACGCCCATGTTGCCGCGCGCCTTGAAGCCGAGGATCAGCTCGTCGAGCGCGCGGGCCGTCGTGGGATCGAGGCCCGCCGACGGCTCGTCGAGGAGGAGGAGCGGCGGCTCGAGCGCCATCGCGCGGGCGATGCCGGCGCGCTTCCGCATGCCGCCCGACAGCTCGGACGGCATCTTCTCGCCCGCGCCCGCGAGCCCGACGCTCGCGAGCCGCATGCGGGCCAGCATGAGCGCCGTCGGCTCGTCGACGTGCCAGTGCTCGACGATCGGCAGCGCGACGTTTTCCGCGGCCGTCATCGAGTTCAAGAGCGCCGCGTCCTGGAACGCGAGGCCGACGTCGCGGAGGATCGCCTCGCGCTCCGTGCGGCTCGCGTGGGTGATGTCACGCCCCCGGATGAGGACGCGCCCGCTCCGCGGCTGCACGAGCCCGACGAGGCAGCGGAGCAGCGTGCTCTTCCCCGATCCCGTCGCGCCGAGCACGACCAGGATCTCACCGACGTTCGCCGTCAGCGACACGCCGTCGAGGACGGTCTGGTCGCCGTAGCCGGCGACCAGGTTCTCGACCGTCAGGAGCGGCGTCATGTCGCGGGCGGCCGTCATTCCGTGAAGTAGAAGAACGCGGTGAAGCACGCGTCGGCCATGATGCACGCGATGATCGCCGTCACGACGGCGGACGTCGTCGCGCGGCCGACCGCCTCGGGGCCGCCGCGGACCGAGAAGCCGCGGTAGGCGCCGACGACGCCGATCAGGAGCGCGAAGACGGCGCTCTTCACGAGCCCGGTCAGCACGTCGGAGATGAAGAGCGCCTGCACCGTCTGCGAGAGGTACGCGTTGGAGCCGAGGTCGAGGAAGAAGACGCCGACCAGGTAGCCGCCGCCGATCCCCGCCACGTTGCTCAGCACCGTGAGGAGCGGGAGCATGAGGAGGAGCGCCACCACCTTCGGGACGACGAGGAAGCGGATCGGATCGAGCGCCATCGTCCGCATGGCGTCGATCTCCTCCGAGATCTTCATCGTGCCGATCTCCGCGGCGATCGCGGAGCCGGTCCGGCCGGCGACGATGATCGCCGTGATGAGCGGCCCCATCTCGCGCGTCATCGAGATGCCGACCAGATTCGCGATGAAGATCGCCGCCCCGAACTGCCGGAGCTGCTGCGCGCCGTTGAGCGACAGCACGACGCCGATCAGCAGCGACATGAACACGACGATCGGCACCGCCGACGCGCCGACGAGCGACATCTGCTGGAGCGTCCGGTCCCACTTGATCCCGTCGCGCCCGAACGGCATCGCGGCCGACGCCGCCGTGTCGCGGACGAGCCGCGCGACGGACACCGCGGCGCCGGCGGCGCCGAGGGACGTCTCCCCGATCGCCTCGAACGGATTCCGGCGCGCCGGGGGGCGGTCCTCGTCGAGGATCGCCGGGTCGACGGTCGCGAGGAGCTGCCGGGCGTCGTCGTGGAGGTGGGCGAGACGGACGTCGAGCCCCGCATGGCGCGCCTCGGCGATCACGCGGAGGAGGCGCGCGGCGCCGAGCGCGTCGAGCCGCGCGAGCGGTGCGCAATCGAGCACGACGGTCGTCCCGGCGCCGTGACGGAGCACGTCCTGGCGGAACGCGCGATCGGCGTCGGCGCCGAGCGTCGCGGGCACGGCCACGGTGACGGGTTCGGACGTCAAGCCGCGACATTATGGCGACAGCGCGCCGCGCGCGCGAATGGGGCGGACCGGCGGAAACGGGTGACAAGCCGCGCCCCGGGCCGGGCAGCCCGGGCGCCCGGCGGATGGGCTGGCCCGGTCCCCCTGGTGCGGCTAGCGAACGAGCACAACCCCAGAGCGAGGGAGGGCGCATGGGCCTCGACCTTTCGAAGGACCGGGGGACGCCGCTCGACCGCCAGAAGTTCACCTGGCGCGAGCTCGTCCAGCCGCCGTACAGCAAGCTCGACGACGACGCGTTCACGCGCGTGCGCGTGATCCTCTTGAACGGGATCGAATCGGAGGCGCTCCGCTTCCAGCACGCGTGCGCGCGGATGAACGCCGACCTGCAGCGGGCGCTCGCCGAGGTCCGCCGCGTGGAGCAGCATCAGCAGACGCTCGTCAACTGGCTCAACCCGGGCGACCAGTCGCCGCTCGAGACGACGATCGGCTTCGAGCAGGTCGCGATCGAGGTGACGGCGAGCGTCGCCGAGGTGGAGCCCGATCCATATCTCGCGCAGGTGTTCCGCTTCGGCCTGCTCGAGGACTTCGACCACCTGTATCGCTACTCGGCGCTCATGGACCGGCTCGAGGGCAAGGACGCGAACTACCTGACGCAGGGGTACTCGGACATCGTCCCGGGCCGGCCGACGGTCGTCGAGCACCGCGCGCCGGAGGACGACCTCCGCCGGCCGTACCGGCGTGCCGAGGCTGCGCTGATCACGAAGCTCCACGCCAACACGATCATGGCCGGCGAGAACCAGACGCACGACTACTACATGACGATCGGGCCGACGTTCTCCGATCCGACGGCGCGGCAGCTCTACGCCGAGATCGCGTCGATCGAGGAGCAGCACGTCACGCAGTACGAGTCGATCATCGATCCCGAGGAGACGTGGCTCGAGAAGTGGCTGCTCCACGAGGCGGCCGAGGTCTACAACTACTGGAGCTGCGTCGAGTCGGAGACGAACCCGCGCATCCGTGCGATCTGGGAGCGGTTCCTCGACTACGAGCTCGGCCACGTGCGGTTCGTC
>Ga0070741_10009709_pt1 | contig 18540 bp, 18 predicted proteins | sample Coa_R1_4_FD_66440 | JGI IMG/M metagenome (GOLD analysis project Ga0070741, IMG submission 66440) | Surface soil microbial communities from Centralia Pennsylvania, which are recovering from an underground coalmine fire - Coalmine... | ecosystem: Environmental > Terrestrial > Soil > Unclassified ...
CCGCGCGAATGGGCGTCCCGCGCGAATGTGCGCCCCACGCGAGAGACCGGAGGCGTGGTAGTTTCCGGCCGTGCGCGACGCGCTGGTCGACCTCCTGTTCCGCGTCTGGTCGCCGATCTACGACTCGGCCATTTTTCAAAAACCATTCTACCGTCGGGTCCACGCGCGTTTGATGTCCGCCCTCGACGGCGTCGAAGCGGGCCGGGTAATCGACCTCGGCTGCGGGACGGCGCAGCTCACGGCCGATCTCGAGGCGCGTTTTCCGCGCGCGGTCGTCGCCGGTGTCGATCTGTCGGCCGACATGCTGCGCGCCGCCCGACGCCGGCTCGGCGGCGCCGCTCCGCCGTTGGTCAACGCCAACGTCTACGCCCTTCCGTTCGCCGATGAGTCGATCGATCTCATCACCAACACCGCCTCGTACCATTGGTACCTGGAGTATCGCCGCGCGCTGGAGGAGATCCGCCGCGTGCTTCGGCCGGGCGGACATTTCTTTCTGGCCACGCTCACCGACACGCTGCTGTGGAAGCTCATGGGAAAGGTGCGCATCGTCTCCGCCGCGGAGACGCGCGCCGACCTCGAGGCGGCCGGTTTTCGCGTCGAGCGCTCGGAGCGGATCCGACCCTGGGTGACGCTGTTCGTGGCGGTGCGGATTTGAGCGCCCTGGCGTTGTTCGCGTCGGTGAGCCGATTGCACATCGTGGCGATCGCTGCGCTCGGGAACTTTACGTTTTGCTGGCTCTTGACGGGCCGACATTCGTGGTCTTTGGCGGCGATTTGCGGGCTCGATTGGTTTCTCGTCAATCTGCTCAATCGCGTCGTGGACCTGCCGGAAGACCGCGCCAATCGGATTCACGGCACCGACTTCGTCGCGCGCCACCGACGGGAGGTTCTGTGGGGCGGCTTCAGCCTGCTGAGCGGGTCACTCGTGGCGATCCATTTCGTTTCGCCCGCGCTGACGATGTTTCGAATCGCCTATCACGCGCTCGGTCTCGCCTACAATTGGCCGCTGTTTCCCGGCGGGCGGAGAATCAAGCAACTCTATTTTTGGAAGAACACCGCATCTGCGACGGGATTTCTCATCACCGTGTTCGGCTATCCGCTGGCCGCGTTCGGGCATCCCCGGCTGGGCACGCTCGGCCTGGCCGCCGCAGCCGGCTTCTTCTTTCTCTTCGAGCTCAGCTACGAGGTCATCTACGACCTGCGCGACGCGCCCGGCGACGCGCAGGCAGGCGTACGCACTTTCCCGGTGGCGCATGGGGAGCGCGGCGCGGTGCGCATCATCGACGCGCTCATCGGCGGCTCGATGGCGCTGCTCGCGGCGGGCTTCATCGCTCACGCATTGCCGTGGCGCGTGTTCATCATGATCCTCGCGCCGCTCATCCAGGTGGTGGTCTACAAGCGCGCCCTCCGTCGCGGAATCACCGCCTCCGACTGCGTCGGGCTCACCTGGCTCGGCGCCGCGCTGCTGGCCACCTATCACCTCTGGATCGCCGCCGGGCTGCCGGGAGTCGGCGTTTGATGTCCGCCCTGCAAGCCGCCTGCGCGGCGATCGTCGCGCTTTACGTCGCCGTGCGGATGGCTCGCGCTCCTGATCCGACGCGGGTCGCTGCGCGTCTCGCGCTGCTGGTCGCCGCCAGCTGGATCGGCGAGGACAGCGTGATTCGCGCCTACGGCTTCTATCACTACGACCGTAGCTGGGCGTTGTTCGTCGATCGCGTGCCGCTCGCCATCATCGTGATCTGGCCGGTGGTGATCGACTCGGCCTGGCAGCTCGCGCGCTGCCTGGTCGCGAATGTGCGCCTGCAGCCGCTGGTGGCCGCCGCGTTCGTGCTCGCCGACGCATCGCTGATCGAGCCGATCGCCGTACGCGCAGGTCTATGGCGCTGGACCGAGCCGGGGCTGTTCGCAGTGCCACCGATTGGAATTCTCGGCTGGGCACTATTCGCCGCCGCGTGCGTGGCGCTCATCGAACACGCCGGCGTCGCGACCCTGCTGTTGGCGCCGCTGGCAACGCACGCGCTGCTGCTCGCGTGCTGGTGGGGCGGCTTGCGTTGGGTGAACGGCGACGTCGCGCCGTGGCTCGCGGCAGCGACGGCGTGGGCGGTGCTGGCGCCGATCGGGGCGTACATTTTCTGGAGTGGGTTGCGGCGGCGCGTGCCGACGATCGAGCTGCTGGTGCGCGTGCCGGGGGCGCTGTTCTTCTTCGTGCTGCTGGCGAGCTACGGCCGCGATCAGACGGCGCTCGTGACCTGGTCGTTCGCGTTTGCGCCGCCATATCTGGCGCTGCTTTCAATCGGCGCTCAAAGCGACGTCAAAGCCGTCGGCCATGTTAATGTGCGCCCTTCAAACCCGCTTTAAACCAATTCGGGGGTCATCCATGGCGCCAGATCTGTCCAAGTTCAAAGCCACACAAGCCGTCGCGGTCAGCCTGAAGCTGGTCGGCCCACTCGGCGTCGACCAGACCATCACCGTGGCCTACGCCGACGGAAAGTTCACCGCCGATACGCAGGTGGTCGGCGGGCCGCTCGGCCAGGTGTTTCTGCTCGACGGGGCCCAGCAGAAGACGCTGCTGCACGCGCTCAAAGAGGAGCTGCACCATCCGCCGCACGGAGTCGACGTCGCGGTGTTGCAGTGCTTCATTCACCTTCTCAGCAGCGCCGTTCACCGGCAGCCGTCGCAGCTGTTCGACAATGTGCGCTTCGGCGACATCGCCAAGGATCCGAACGGCGTGATCACGGCGCACGTGGGCGTGGGCGTCGATGTGGTCGGGACCATCGTCGACCACCAGGGCGTGATCTCGTACGAGCAGCATCCGGTGCCGATGAAGGGCGGGACGCCGCATCCGCTCTCGCCGGCCGATCGCGCGTCGCTCGCCGCGGCGCTCACCAAGTACATCGCCGCCGCGCAGCCGCGCGCGAATCCGCTCTTCGACGAGCTGCTCGCCGACGCCCAGAAGTAGCGCCCGCCACCCCGCGCTCGAGGACGAGCCACTGCGCTTCAGCTTCAGCTTCAGCTTCTAGCGAGCCGCTGAAACATGTGCGCCCTCGCGACCAAGCAGGCGCTGCACCTCGGCCGCGAGCGCATCGAGTGGAAATGGTTTGCCCAACACGCCGTCACAGCCGGCGGCGCGAGCCTCGTCGAGAAAGCGGCGCTGCACCAGTCCCGTGATGGCGAGAATGGGAATATGTCCGGTTCGCGGGTCCGATTTGAGCAGCCGCGCCGCCTCGAACCCGCTGCGGCCCGGCAGGACCGCGTCCATCACGATGAGCGCCGGCCGTGACCGTAGCGCGGCCTCGACCGCCGCTACTCCATTGTCCGCCCCCGAGACCGAGTATCCGCAGGACGCCAGAAAATCGGAGTACAGCTCGTAGGAGTCGATGTCGTCCTCGACGATCAGGATCTCGAAAGCCATGGTCAGTTGGTTCTGGAATCCACGTGCCACCTGCACCGAAGGTGAGCGCCGTGACGTTTCCTCGTCGAGAGTTCGACGCGCATCGCGCTCAGCGACGGGAAAACCTCCGGGTGGACAAAGCGCGCCTCGCGTCGTACCCGGTGCCTTCGATGTAAACGACCTGCGCGTGCGCTCCGCCGTCGAGTGCAGCCGTTGCCGTACAGCCACGGCCCTCCCTGCGCGAACTCCTGTTCTCCGACGGGAAAATCTGCTCGAGGATGTCCGCCCAGACGGAAAAATCCGCGCGAACGCGTCCCCACCGACGAGCGCCCCAAGGCTCCCGTTAGCGGCGGGCTCGCCGCAAGAATGCGTCTTCGCGCGCGACGAGCGTTAGCCGGCGCCCTCGCGGAGCAATTGCGCGTACCAGTCAGCGGCCGAGAGCGAACGGTCGACGCCGATGCGCACCGCGGAGACGACAAATGGAACGTGATAGTCGGCGGCGATACCGCGCTCGAAGCCGGTCACCGCCCACTCGCCGTCGAGCGGATGAGCCGCCGCGCGAATCAGCGCCAAGCCGCCGCCGTGCGTCTCGACGAGCACGCGCGCCAGGAAGAAGCCGAGCTCCGCGGCCTCCTCATCGTCGAGCGGCGCCTCGCGCCCGCGCAGCCAGAGATCGACGGCGGCGGTGGCGCGCGCGGGCGCGAACACCTCCGGCGGCGCCTCGAGACCGAGCGTTTCAGCCAGCTCGTCGGAGCCGGTGATCATCATGCTCCACATCCGTTCGGACGCGACGTTCATGCACCCATTATTTCACGGCAGGGCGCACAAAACTTCGGCGACGGTGACCGCCACGCAAGTGCCGTGGCACCGGTTGCTCGCGCAGTCGGCGTCTTGCGCGCAACTTTGGCCGTCCGCGAGCGGGGCCGACATCGCGGGCGCCATCGCGCACACCCCGTCGGTGCATTGGCCGGACGCGCACTGGACGTAACCCGGCGCGCACGCGGTGCCGATCGGGAGCGTGCCGACTACCACAGCGTTGAGCTCGCTCGCGAACAGGCGCACATCCACGGGGTGGTCGCAGCTCGCGGTCCACTCGTGCGCGGTGTCGAGCAGCCGCCCGGCGGCCGCCTGATCGTAGCGCGCCGAGCCCTGCGCAATGTCCGCCTCGGCGCTCGCGACCTTGGCGAGCTGCTGCGGATCGGTGTCGAGCGCCGTCTCGCAGGCGCTTTCGCTCGCCCACTTGCTCGGCGCCGAGGGGCAACACTTGAAATGCGCCTGGCACTCGAGCTGATTGAGCGCCGCATTGAAGTCGCGCACGTTCGCGGGCGCCGAGCTCCCGCAGCCCGTGAGCGCCAGCACGATTAGTGTCGAGAGCTCGACACCGACGGTGAATCGATGAACGTTGCAAGCCACATTGGAAGTTTTTTTGCGCATGGCGAGCGACGACAGCAAGAAGGGATCCAGCTAGAATCAGCGCCTCATGGCAAACGACGACGAGCCGGAAGATTTCGCGGCGCTGTTGGCCGAGTACGAACAAAAGAGCGGGCCCAGCCGACGCAAGCAGGGCCCACAAATCGGCGACCTGGTGCGCGGCGCGGTCGTGTCCATCGGCGCCGACGCGGTGTTCGTCGATCTCGGCGGCAAAGCGGACGGCGTGCTCGAGCTCGAGGAGCTACGCGACGCCGACGGGCGAGTGACCGTCAAGGTCGGCGACGAGATCGAAGCCCGCGTGGTCGAGATCGAGTCGGGCGTACATTTGAAGCGTGTGATGGGGCGCGGCGCGGAGGCGGCGGGCGAGCTCGCGCAAGCGTTCGAGCACCAGATCCCCGTCGAGGGACTGGTCACCGGCGTCAACAAGGGCGGAGTGGAGGTGCAGGTCGCCGGCACGCGCGGCTTCTGTCCGATCTCGCAATTGGATGTGCGCCACGTCGAGGACGCCGGGGCGTACATCGGACAGCGGCTGCAGTTCCGCGTCACGCGCCTCGGGCGCGACGTGGTGCTGTCGCGCCGCGCGCTGCTCGAAGAGGCGGCGCAAGGCAAGGCGGCCGAGACACGTGCACGCCTCGAGGTCGGGGCGATCATCAAGGGCACGGTCACCGCCATCAAAGACTACGGGGCGTTCGTCGATCTCGGCGGGCTCGAAGGGATGCTGCACGTGAGCCAGCTCGGGTTCGCGCGCGTGGAGCATCCGAAGGACGTGCTCGCGGTCGGGCAGGTGATCGACGTGCAAGTGATCAAGATCGAGAAGAGCGACGATCCGCGGCGGCCGGAGAAGATCGCGCTGTCGCTGAAATCGCTCGAGCGCGATCCGTGGCTCGACGCGATCGAGCGGTTTCCCGAAGGGGCGCACATTCCCGGGAAGGTGGTGCGCGTGGAGACGTTCGGGGCGATCGTCGAGCTGGCCGCGGGCGTCGACGGTTTGGTGCACGTGAGCGAGCTCGGTGCGGGGCGGCCGCTCAAGCACGCGCGCGAGGCGGTCAAGCTCGGACAGGCGGTGCGCGTGACCGTGCTGGCCGTCGACCGCGAGCGGCGGCGCATCTCGCTCGCGCTGGCCGATCCCGGCGACGACGACGCGCCGCCGCCGACGGCGGGCGGACCACAGAAGCTCGGCACCTTCGCCGATCTGCTGCAGCGCGGGAAAAAAAGATGACGCCCAAGCAGCGCGACAAACTTCGCGCCGCGCTCGAGACGCTGCGCGCCCAGGCGCTCGCCGAGGGCCCGAACAAGATCGAGCCCAATCGCAAGCACGCGGCCACCGTCGGCGTCGAGGACGAAGACGAACAGGCGCTCAACGAGATGCTCCAGACGCTCGCCTCCGAGCGCAACAAAGCAAAAGCCGATCAACTGGCGCGCATCGACCGCGCGCTCGTGCGGCTCGATCGCGCGCCGGACGAATTTGGGTTTTGCGAAGAGTGCGAAGAAGAGATCGCCGCCAAACGGCTCGCGCTCATGCCCTACGCCACGTTGTGCGCCGAGTGCCAGGCGCTGCGCGATCCGCGCCGCGGCGGGACTCGCAAGAGCCTCACCGACTACAAGTAGCGCGCGCGAGAGCGCCATCGTCCACTGCTTCGAGGGCGCACATTTTTCAGCCCTGTATCCTCGAAGCCTCACCCGTGGCCCGGCGGCCTCTGCGGCGAAGTACGGCGGTCAACGATTTCAGAAGTTTCCGCGGGCATCGGCCTTGCTGAGCGCTGCGACGGGAGGCCGTCATGTCGCGGACCGTGGTCGTGATGCTGTTCGTTTGCACCGGCTGCTCGGCAGGAAACATCATCGCCGGCGCGGACGGCGGAGGCAGCATGAACGGCCACGGCACCGACGGCGCGATCGGTGGGGGCGGAGATCTCGCAAGCCGTGGCGGCGGCGGCGATGATGGTGGCGGTCCGGGCGGTGGCGGCGACCTGGCGAGCGCCGCCGGGCAGGATGGCGGCGGCACCACGCAGAGCGGCGATCGTTTCCCGTCGTCGGCGATCTGGTATCAGGACATCTCGAACGCGCCGCTCGACTCGGAGTCGGCGACGGTGATCAGCGGGCTGCAAGCCGCCGGCGGCTGGGGCACGGGCTCCTTGCAGATCGACTTCTCGATCGTGGTGCTGCACGCCGACGCCAACGTGACGAGGCGGACATTCACACCGACGGGAGACTTCTATTCGCCCGACTGCGATCCGGTGCCGATCCCGGTGCCGGCCGGCGGGCAGGTCGAGGGCTCACCGACCAACGACTATTCGTGCGCCGGATCGGGCGACTGCCACTTGATCGTCTATCAGGGCACACGTCTCTTTGAGGCGTGGGTCGCGGACATCACCGGCGGCCAGGCGACCGGCGGAACGTTCTCGAGCGGCTGCGTCGCGGCCTGGGACCTGACCAAGGACTACTGGCAGCCGGCGGCGGCGCCGAATTTCAGCCGGGGCGATCAATGCACCAGCGCCGACGCGGCCGGCTACCCGATCGCGCCGCTCCTCTTCTACGGCAGCGAGCTGCAGGCGGGGAACATCGATCACGCCATCCGCTTCATCCTGCCGAACGCGCGCATTCGCGACGGCGTGTACGTGCACCCGGCGACGCATTCTACGCATCCGTCGACCAAGGGCGGGCCGGCGACGCCGCCGTATGGCGCACATCTGCGGCTCAACAAGAACTTCGATCTCAGCACGCTGCCTTCGGACGCGGCCCGCACGGTGGCGCGCGCGCTGCAAAAGTACGGGATGTTCCTCGCCGACGGTGGAAACATCGCGCTCACCGCCGAAGCGAGCGCGCAGCAATACATCGCGGCCGACGCGCTCAAGCTGCTCAAGGTGACCGACTTCGAGATGGTCGACGGCGGCACGCGCATCCCGTATACCGGGGACTGCGGGCGCACACCGCTCAGCAACTGATCGCCGCGGCGATCGTCAGTTGATGCCTGCGCTGAGCGAGACTTCGCCGAAGCGCTCCTCGCGCGTGCCGCGGCACGCGTCGAGCACGCCCACCACCACTTCGTACGGGATGCCGGGGTTTGCGTTGACGACCGCGCGACGTTCGCTGCGCCCTTCGGGCGAGCGCTTGATCTCGTCGAGCCGAGCGGCGAGCGCGTCGTAGTCGTACGCGCCGTCGCGTTTGGCGATGAACGGTCCCACCGAATGCGCCGTGGCGATGGTGAAGCCGCGCTCGGAGATGGACACCGTGAGCTCGAGCCCACGCGACTGCGGCTCGTCGACGAATCCGGCCGCGGAGGCGACGCGGATGTCGCCGAGCCCCGCGGCGAACACGGTGGTCGCGAGCAGGAACATGATCACGTTGGTGACGATGTCGAGGTACGGCACCAGGTTGAGCTCGCCGCCCTCCTCCGCCCGCTCTTCGCCCTGCGCACGAATGCGCCGCAGCCGACTCCGCAGCTTCGAAATTTTCATGAAGGTTCGCCTCAGACCGTGATACGGCCGGGCTCGGTCGCGAGCTTCCCGCGCAGGCTCGCGCGCGGCGGCAGCGCGGTCCAGAGCGGGAACAGCGCCAGCAACCAATGTCCGCCCACGCGCGCGCGAAAGTAGCGCTCGTGATCCCATTCGACCTCGGCCATCGTGAGCAGATCGTCGACGAGCTCGGCGTGACCGGCCGCCCGCGCGAAAGCGGCCGCGTCGAGATACTCGTGCACGTTGCGCCGCTCGATCTTGCCCGCGCCGTACATCGGCATGAACCATCCGGAGACCCAGCACAGCGCGCCCAATGTGCGCCCGATGAAGATCATGATCGCCTCGCGCAGCCGCGCCGGCCGCGCACCGAGCTGGGCCAACATCTCGCCGAGGCGGCGCCGGTGCGCCCACTCCTCCTCCTCGATGCGGCGGATTTCGACGCGCTCCTCGGTGGCGCGGCTCGATTTCCAGTGGCCGCGATAGGCGTACGCGGCGGCGCGCTCGCCGGCGTGCGCGAGCTGCAGCTGGCGGATCAGTCTCTCCAAGGCCCCCACTTCACCTATTTAATGTGCGCCCCGGGCCGCGCGCAAACGAGCCGGCCGACGAGGGGCACACATTCTTCGATCGCGGGGCGCACATTCTTCGATCGCGGGGCGCACATTCTCGATCATCGGGGCGCACATTCTTCGATCATCGGGGCGCACATTCTCGATCGTCGGGGCGCACATTCTCGATCGTTGGGGCGCACATCGAAGAGGAGGACGACGAGAGATTATGGTGATGGGAGGATGAGCGCGGTGCGCGGAGGCACGGTGATGCTCGGGCCGGTGAGGGCGGCGCCGGTCAGCGCGTCGGTGAGCATCTTCGACGGCAGGCCGTTGACCACGCGCGGAGCGTCGGCGCGATTGAGCGCCACGTAGACGACGTCGCTGCCGTCGCTCATTTTGTACGCCCAGGTCTCGTCGTCGACGAAGACGGTGGCGCGATCGCCGCGGCGAAGCGCCGGATGCGCGGCGCGAGCGGCGCCGAGCTTTTGCACCGATTGAAGGAGCGCGCTCTGACCCGCGGAGTAACCGCTCCACTGCATGAAGCGCCGATTGTCGGGATCGCCGGCGCCCGGCAGCCCGATCTCGTCGCCGTAGTACAGCATCGGTACGCCGCGGTTGGTCATCAGCAACGCCAGCGCCACGGCGACGCGCTCGTAGGCCGAGGTGCCGCCGACGAGGCTGGGCTGGTTGGTCCAGTTGCGATCCTTGCCGTCGGTCCACGCGTCGGTCCACAGCGGCGTGTCCTCGGCGAAATGGATCGAGCGCGGCACGTCGTGGTTGCCGATGAACGTCGACATCACGCCGGCGCCGTAGTAGCCGGTGTTCGAGTCCATGAACGTCGCCAGGGCGGACATCTTTCCCTGGCGCATCAGCACCGTCGAATCGAGCGTCGCGCGCAGCGGAAAATCGAACTGCCCGTCGAGCATCGCGCACGGGTCGACGAAGCTCTTGATGAGCGTTTGATCGCCCGAGTAGGTCTCGCCGACCAGGTAGACGTGCTGCTTGGACGTCGGCTCGATGGTGGCGGTGAGCTGGGCGCGCAGATCCGTGAGCCACGACGTGTCGACGTGCTTGATGGCGTCGAGCCGAAAGCCGTCGAAGCCGATCTTGGTGATCCAGTCGACCGTGTTCTGCACCGAAAAGGCGCGCGCCGCCGAGTTGGTGAAATCGAACGCGGGCAGATAATCCATGAACCAGCACGTCTTCGCCGTCGGGCCGTCCCACGGACAGGCGCTCGAGCCGCAGATGCATTGTCCGCCCGTCACGTCGAGCGGGTGAAACCAGCCGTCGTTCATGTGCGCCTGCCACGTCGGAGAATCTTTGTGGACGTGGTGCATGGCGTAGTCGACGACCACCTTGAGCCCGGCGGCGTGCGCGGCCGCGACCAGCGCCTGGAGATCGGCCTCGGAGCCGAAGCGCTGCTCGGTCTTGGTGAGATCGCGCGGCCAGTAGGCGTGGTACGCCGAATAGAGCTTGCCGTCGGTGCCGAGGCCGGTCGACTCGCTCTGGTCGACCGGCACCGAGAGCCACAGCGTGTTGACGCCGAGCGATTGGAAGTAGCCGGCCTGGATCTTTTGCGTGACGCCGGCCCAATCTCCGCCCTGCCAGTTGGCGGCGGCGGCGAGACCGGGATCGGGCAGCGGCTGATCGTTGGCCGGATTGCCGTCGAGGAAGCGGTCGACGAACACGAAGTACATGACCGCGTCGCGCCAATCGAAGCCGCCCTGCGCGCCGCCGGGGCAGGCGATCTGCGTCGAGACGCAGGTCCACTCGGTGCACGTGATGGCGCTCGCCACCGAGTTCTTGCCGCCAAAGCCGTCGTCCGCGGTGACCGCGTTCGTCGGATCGGGGAGCCACTTCTCGCTCTTGTCGTTGTAGACGACGTGAAATTTGTACGTGACCTGGACGTTCCACGCGACCGGGATGGTCGCCGTCCATTTGCCGGACGAGAGCGACAGCGCCACGCCCTTGGTCCAACCGTCGGCGGCGAAGTCGCCGATCAACGTCACCGATTGTTCGTTGCCCGCGCCGGTGTAGCTGAACGTCTCGGGACAGCGACGCTCCGGCTCGGCGCACATCGGTGGCCCGGACGGCATCGTGCCCGAGCCGGCGCCCGAGCCGGACCCGTAATCACCCGAATGGCCCGATCCGGGATCGAACGGATGCGACGGCAGCTGGTTCGCCGGCAAATCGGGTCCGCAGCCCGCGATCGACGCCACCACCAGCCACATCACTCTGCGCATGCGCTTCCCTCCGGCAAATAGATGGCGGCCTCGAGCGGGCCGATCGAAATGTGCGCCCCGCCGTCGCTGGAAAATGTGCGCCCCGAGAGCGCGTCGCGATAACGGCCGGCGGGCAGTCCCAGGATCGCGACGTCCGCTGCGACTGCCGAGCGCGACAGCGCCACCACCACAGGCTCGCCGTCCGGCGACGGCGGAAGATGCAGCGCGATCGTGCGATCCGCGTCGGTGTACAGCGTGTGGCGCACATTTCTCAAGGCGGGCAGGCAGCGGCGAAGGCGGCCGAGACGTGCGGCGAAGTCGAGGGTGGCGCTCATTTGCGGCGGCAGCGCAGACGGAGCGAGCATGTCGGGCAGCACGCGCCTCGCGTCGGGATCGCCGGCGCCGGCGAGCGCGACCTCGTCGCCGTAGTAGAGGACCGGCAGGCCGGGCAGCGTGAGCATGAGCGCCAGCGCGAGGCGGTGGCGGCGATAGGGCTCGTCGGTGGCGGGTTGCGCAGCGGGAGCGAGCCAGGGATCGCCGCCGCCGTCGCCCGCGGCCTCGGAGACGAAGCGCGACGTGTCGTGGTTGTCGACGAAGTGGGCCATCACTGCGCCCGAGCCGCCGAACGCGGCGTCGGCGGCGGCGATGTCCGCCTCGAGATCGGCGAACGATCCTTCGCCGCGGGCGATCACGCGGCGCGCCTGCCACATGAGAGGGAAGTCGAACGCCGAGTCGAGACCGTCGAGGTCGCGGCCGAGGTAGTAGCGGATCTCGTCGCGGCCGGCGTCGCCGGGGCCGGTGTAGATCTCGCCGAGGACCAGCTGATCGAGGCCCTCGCGATGTGCGCCCGCGCGCGTGGCGCGCACGATCGCGCGCGCGGCCGAGCGCGGCATCATCGGCACCGCGTCGACGCGCAGCCCGTCGAGATCGAAGCGCTCGAGCCACCACGCAAGATCGCCGGCGCCGACGTCGGCGACGCGCGGCAGTCGCCAGTTGAGATCCGGCAGGTAGCTGGCGAACCAGCAGTCCTCGAGGCGATCCGACCAGCCGCAGCCGGGTGCGCCGCACACGCACGCGTCCGGACCGTCGAGGAACCAGCTCGCCATGCGCGGGTCGGGCGCGGCGGCGACGGCGGGATCGAGGCGTGAGTGCTGCTGGTAATACTCGTGGAGCTGGTGCACGTGGTGCGGCACCACGTCGAGCACGAGGCGCAAGCCGCGCGCGTGGGCGGCGGCGACCAGCGCGTCGAGCGCGGCCTCGCCGCCGAGCGCCGGCTCGACGGTGCGCGGCGCCGACGGCCAATAGCCGTGGTACGCCTCGTACAGTCGGCCGTCGCGGCCGACGAACCGGCCGGGCGGATTCTGGTACAGCGGCGACAGCCACAGCGTGGTCACGCCGAGCCGCTCGAAGTAGCCGGCCTCGACGGCGGCGCGCACACCGTCGAGCGTGCCGCCGGCGCGATCGCCCGGGCTCGCCGGCGCGGCGAGCGCGCCCGACGGGCCGCGGAAGCGATCGACGAGCACCTGGTAGACGAGCCCGTCGGAGAGCGCGCGGCCGGGCGCGGGCTCGACGAACACCGACGCGGCGGCGGTCGCGGATTGTGCGCCCTGCCGATCGCGGGCGGACATTCGCACGGTGTATTTGCCGGCGGGGAGCCCCGCGGCGCGCACGCGCACCAGGTCGCCGTCGGTGGTGAACGGCGGGGCGGACATTCCCTCGGGGCCGCGCGCGAGGGCGACGGCGATCGAGCGCGGGTCGAGGGGGGAGCCGGGCCAGCCGGGGGTGAAGCGGGCTTCGATGGTGAGCGAGTCGGCGTCGGCGATCGTACGGGTGATGGTGAGCGCGGGTTGCGAGCAGTCGGCGATCTCGACTTGCGAGAGCTCGGTGCCGAGCGGATCGGAGCCGGGGGCGCGCGGGTCGGCGGACCAGGCGGTCTCGGGGTTGAGCTCGTCGAGGACCAGTTGGTCGCCGACGACGATGGCGTATTGGTACACGCCGGGCGGAAGCGGGAGCGTGGCGCTCATCCAGTCGGTGCCGTCGGCGGCGAACGCGGCGGCGGGGGCGCTGAAGTGATCCCAGCTGCCGACGAGCTGCGGCGCGGCGGCGGCGAGCTTGGCGAGCTGCGGAGACGCGGTCGGGCGAAAGCCGGCGGTGAGCGCGCAGCGACGGGCGCTCGCGGGGGCGCTCATTAATGAGCCGGGCGCGGGCGAGACGGAAGCCGCGGACGAGGACGGCGCGGGCGCGGCGCACCCGGCCCAGAGGGCCAACAGGGCGAGAGGCACGCGCGGCGAGCGCAACATCTCGGCGCCTTAGTAACTCAAACGTGAGTCACATGTCAATCGGCGGTGCGAATTATAACACGTTTCATTCTTGGTGGGGTCGACAAACGTTGACAAGGAACTCCGAACTGAGTTACTAAACGGCTACCATCGCCGAGGGGTCGCCCATGTCGCGTCGCACCGGGCTCGTCGTCGGGCAGCTGCACACCCTCTTCGCCGCCGCCGCCCTCGCGCTCTTCGGCGCCGGCGACGCGCACGCCGGGCTCAAGCAACCGAGCGGCCTCTCGATCCCGACGCCGCCCGGCTGCAGCGGCGGCCAACCCACCGGCCTCGCCGCCACCTTCGCCTGCCAGTGCACGAGCGGCAGCGGCTGCAACATCGGCGCGCCCTGCCCGTCGCAGTCGACCTGCGACAACGGCCAGCACGGCACCTGCGAATCGACGCTGTGGCACAGCTTCAACGACAACACCTGCATCCCCTCCAACCTGAGCGGCCTCGATCCGATCGCCGACGCCGCCATCACCCCCGACACGTTCCACCCGACGTGCGGCCTCACCTTCACCGTCGTCACGCGCGGCACCGCCCGGTTCGAGAACATCTTCGGCTGGTACAACGTCACCGGCCAGAAGCCGCCGGCGAGCGACCTGCACGTCATGCTCGACTGCCACGCCGCCGCCGGCGCGCAGGTGGTGCTCGACGTGCGCTCCAAGCCCGAATATCTCGGCGGCGATATCGGATTCTTTTTAATCAGCCCCGAATCGCACACGCAATCGGGCCAGTGCGCGGGCGGCGACTGCTGTGCGACGGTAAATCGCGCCACCACCGCCGGCGAAGGCCATATCTATTATTCGCAACGTCAATTCAATGACGACAATATGGGGCCCAATTCGTTCATTCACCTGATCATCTACGACAGCAAGATCACGCCGCTGAAGTTCTACTTCGCGTGGGAGGACATCTTCGGCGGCTCGAACGGCGACTTCACCGACCTCGTCACCAGCGTGCAGGGCGTCGAGTGCGGCGGCGGCGGCACGCCCTGCTCCACCGGCGGCAAAGGCGTCTGCGCGCAAGGCCTGAACCTCTGCGACCACGGAACCATCACCTGCCAGTCGCTGTATCAACCGAGCGCCGAGCGCTGCAACGGCCTCGACGACGACTGCGACGGCGTGATCGACAACGGCGCGCCCTGCCCCGACGGCCAGGTCTGTCAGAACGGCGAGTGCGTCCCGCACTGCGCGCAGTCGAGCGAGTTCGGCTGTCCCACCGAGCTGTCGTGCGACGCGGCGAGCGGCCTGTGCGTCGATCCGCTGTGCAGCGGCGTGGCGTGCCCCGACGGCAAGCTCTGCCGCGGCGGCCAGTGCACCGGCGCGTGCGACGGCATCGTCTGTCCGCACGGCACGCTCTGCCACCAGGGCGCGTGCATCGATCCGTGCGCGCACCTCTCGTGTCCCGACGGAAAAGTCTGCTCGCTCGGGCTGTGCGTCGCCGCGTGCAACCAGTGCGGCGGGCTGGTCTGCGCCGCGCCGCTCGCGTGCGACGCGTCGGGAAATTGCAGCGATCCGTCGTGCGCGAGCCCGTGCGCGGCGGGAACGTACTGCGATCAGGGCGCGTGCAAGGACGCGTGCGACGGCGCGATCTGCCCGAGCGGGCGCGTCTGTCAGTCGGGCCAGTGCGTGCCGGCGGCCGGCGCGAACGGCGGCGACGGCGGATCCTCGACGGGAAAAACCAATCCGGCGTCGGGCGCGGGCGGCTGCTCGGGCTGCGCGCGCGCCGAGCCGCACGGCACCACGCACGGCGACGCGGCGCTGCTGATCATTCTATTCGGCGGCACCCTGCTCGCGCGCCGCCGCAAGTGACGCGCGCGCTTTGCGCAGACGAACCACCGCACGACGCAGCGGCTGCTGCCGATTCGCCGCCGCGCGCCGCAGGGATCGATTCGAATGATGTGCGCCCTTCAATCGGAGGATTGAACCGCCAAGGCGCCGCAGACGCCAAAGAGCGGGACGATGATTTTCGAGTCTCGATGCCGCAGCGATCGATTCGAATGATGTGCGCACTTCAATCGGAGCGGTGAACCGCAAACGCGCAGCAGACGCCAAAGAGCACGACGATGATTTTCTGGTCTCGATGCAGCGGCGATCGATTCGAATGATGTGCGCACTTCAATCGGAGCGGTGAACCGCGAACGCGCAGCAGACGCCAAAGAGCGGGACGATGATTTTCTGGTCTCGATGCCGCGGCGATCGATTCGAATGATGTGCGCACTTCATTCGGAGCAGTGAACCGCAACGCGCAGCAGACGCCAAAGAGCAGGACGATGATTTTCTGGTCTCGATGCCGCAGCGATCGATTCGAATGATGTGCGCACTTCATTCGGAGCAGTGAACCGCGAACGCGCAGCAGACGCCAAAGAGCAGGACGATGATTTTCTGGTCTCGATGCCGCAGCGATCGATTCGAATGATGTGCGCACTTCATTCGGAGCAGTGAACCGCGAACGCGCAGCAGACGTCAAAGAGCAGGACTGATGATTTCTGGCTCGATGCCGCAGCGATCGTTGCGAATGATGTGCGCCCTTCGCTCGGAGCGGGGAACCGCGAACGCGTCGCAGACGCCAAAGAGCAGGATTGATGATTTTCCGATCTCGATGCTGCGGCGATCGACGCGAATGATGAATGCGCTGCACTCGGAGTGGTGAACCGCGACGCGCCGCAGGCGCCAAAGAGCAGGATTGATGATTTTCCGATCTCGATGCTGCGGCGATCGACGCGAATGATGTGCGCGTTTCATTCGGAGCGGCGCCTTGGCGGTTCGCTCTCGGTTCGCGCTCTGTGAGTGGGCCGTTCGTGAAGGGCCATTCGCGCGCGCGAAAAGCGCCGGCGGCTTTGAAGTAGTCACCGTCAACATCGGCGTAGACCTGGGTGCGCCCTTGACCTATGCTCGATGCACCGCATGACTCCATCCACTCAATTGGGGCGGGCCGCAGTGGTGAGCCGTCATCCGGCGACCATCCGCCGGCTGGCGCAGTCACTCGGCGCCGTCGGGCTCGGCGTGAATCACTCGCTCGGCACCGCGGGGCTGCAGCGCTACGAGCCCGGCGAGCTCAAGATCGCGGTGCTCGATCTCGACGTCGACGCGCACGCCGATCCGGCGCAGCTCGTCGCCGAGCTGGCGGCCGCGTGCCCGCAGACGCCGCTGGTCGCGGTCGCCGGCGTCGACGCCAAGCGGCGCCTGATGGCCGCGCTCGGCTCGCCGTCGGTGCGGCACGTGGTGCCCAAGCTCGGCGGCTGGATCGACCTGCCCGCCGAGAAGCGCACCTTCGACGGGCCCGACGAGCAGGACCTCGCCATCGGCTTGCGGCGCCACCTCCATCCGCAGACGTCGCCGCAGGGCGTGGGCCCGTATTTGATCGAAGGCTTCTCGGCGCAGCACGCCACCGTCGGCTCGACGAGCGAGAAGGACGGCGCGCTCGGCGAGGTGATGTCGATGGCCGAGGCGCTCGAGCTCTCCGACGAGAAGAAGCGCCGCATCGAGGTCGCCACGGAGGAGCTGCTGCTCAACGCGATCTACGACGCGCCGCGCGCGCCCGACGGCAAACCGCTGCACGCCGGGCTCGATCGCCGCACGCCGGTGACGCTCGACGAGCGCGCGCGCGTGGCGCTCGCCTACGGCTGCGACGGCCGCAACTTCGTGATCGCCGTCGCCGACGGCTTCGGCTCGATCGAGCGCGACGACGTCGTGCGCTCGCTGCGCAAGCTGCTCGAGCCGCAGGGCCCGCGCCCGCAAGCCGGCACGTCGGGCGCGGGGCTCGGCTTGATGCTCACCTACTCGCAGGCGAACCAGCTGATCGTTCACTCGGTGCGCGAGCGGTTCACCGAGGTGACGGCGGTGGTGCACGTCTCGGGATCGAATCGCACGGCGCTGGCGCGTGGCAGCGCGCTGCACCTCTACCTCGACGGGCCGGCGGAGAAGGAATGATGCTGAAATCGGACATCCAGCGCCACGACGACGGCAGCGTGCACGCGACGCTCGAGGGCAAGATCGATCAGTACTTTGACGGGCGCGACATCTTGCAGGCGGCCGACAGCGCCAAGCGCGTGGTGCTCAAGCTCGACGGCGTGCGCTCGATCTCGTCGCTGGGCGTGCGCGCGCTCGAGGCGTTCATGAAGGCGCTCGGCGATCGCGAGGTGTTCCTCGACGACATCTCGGCGGCGCTGGCCAACCAGGTGGCGATGATCCCGAACCTCGTCGGGCGCGCGACCGTGCGCTCGGTGAAGCTGCCGTTCGTGTGCCCCGGCTGCGGCCACGAGGGCGCGTTCTCGGTGCCGTATCAGCCGGACGCCGCCGCCACGCACGCGCCGAAGTGCCCGCAGTGCGGCGGCAAGATGGACTTCGACGGTTTCTCCGAAGAGTACCTGCCGCACTAGTTTTCGACTGGTTTTCAATCGATTTCCAATTATTGATTTCAAAGTGAGCTACCCGCACGCGATGCGGTTCCTGGCGCTGAGCGCGGTGATTCCGGCCGGCGCGCCGCTCTATTTCTTTCTATTCTGGCGTTGGTTCGATTATTGGCGCAAGCGCCCGCTGCGGACGTACGCGCTCATGTTCGGGACGCTGATCGGGTTCGGCGCCGGCGCGGTCGAGCTGCGCCGCTTCGTGCTGGCGCCGCGCGTGGCGATGCCGTTCTGGATCCAGGCGGCCGGATGGATCCTGATGGCGCTCGCGCTCGTCCTCGGCTTCGTCGCCGATCGGCAGATCGGGATTCGCGTGCGCTCGTTCATGCCGTTCTTCGAAGAGCACGGGCGGATCGAGCTGGAGACGACGTGCGCCTACGGCGTCGTGCGCCATCCGATCTACGCCGCCGGGATCTATTACCAGCTCGGCGCGTTCCTGGTGACCGGCTACGTCGCCGTGGCAGCCGCGTGCGCCGTGTTCGCGCTCGGCGCGATGTGGTTCACGCGGCAGGAAGAGCGTCGCCTGCTGCCGCTCCTCGACGATCCGGCCGCCTACCAGCGCTACCGCGAGCGCGTACCCGCGCTGTTCCCATTCATCCGCCCCCGCCCCGGCCGCCGCCGCGCGCCGTAGCGCCATGGGCACAATCGATACATTCACATATTTCTATATTTCTATTCTCCGATTGGCGTCCGCGGCGCCTTGGCGGTTCTCCGCCTCCGCTTCTTCCTGCCGCGGCCTGCGTTTCTTCCTGCGCGCGGCCTGCG
>Ga0070741_10009710_pt1 | contig 18540 bp, 11 predicted proteins | sample Coa_R1_4_FD_66440 | JGI IMG/M metagenome (GOLD analysis project Ga0070741, IMG submission 66440) | Surface soil microbial communities from Centralia Pennsylvania, which are recovering from an underground coalmine fire - Coalmine... | ecosystem: Environmental > Terrestrial > Soil > Unclassified ...
TCGCGCAGCGTCAGTTCGCAGACCAGCCGTTGCCTGCCAATAAAGCGCGCGTTGCGAACGTCAAGATAGCCGAACTGCCCCTCGTCCACGCGGAGTACCGCCACGTCTGCACCGGCGCCCACGCTCAGGTGTCCCAATTCAGGCCGCCTGATCAAACGCGCGCCGTTCATTGTGGACATCCGGATAACGTCGGGTAGCGGCACGCCCAGGCTGAGAATCTTAGACATGGTGGTCGTCATGTCCTTCATCCCCGAGTTCATGCTCGAGATGTGAAGATCCGTAGAGATGGTATCCGGCACCCAGCCCTGACGGATCGCCGGGATGGCTTCATTCCACCAGAAGCTGCCTCCACCGTGGCCAACGTCAAACTTCACGCCGCGCTTTCGCGCTTCGAAGTAGTACGGAAACACCTTCCCTTGATCATCGACAATCGGCTGCGCGCTCCCATACATATGCGTACTGATATCGCCCGGTCTTAGGTGCTCCAGAACAAGCTGCTTGAGCGTCCTTTCGGGCCAGGCGAAACCGAAATCCACCATAACGGGAAGGCCCGCAATCTTACCGGCTGAGATGGCGCGATCGACCGCTACCCATTCGGGCCCGGCATAGTGCGCGGTCTTGATGCCGACGATCGTCTCCGGGTGTTGCTTCGCCACTTTGGCGGTGGCCTCGGCATCCATGTCTTGCGTATTCTGCTCAATGGCCCCCCCTCCCATGCCACGGCCCACGATATTCAGGAAGGCCAGCACTCTGGTCTTGGAGCGGCTGATAACCCGATCTTTAAAATCGGCAAAATTTCTCCATCCGGAACTTCCCGCATCCACAGCGGTTGTTACGCCAGAGCGAAAGGTAAACCCATCCGGGTAAACGCTGTTGTCGCCGGCATAGGCGCCTTTTGCCCCGGTGCCGGCGTATGCGTGGACGTGAACATCCACGAGCCCGGGCGTGACAACGAGGCCGTGAACATCGATCACCTTCAGCGCTTCGGACGCGGGAATATGCGATGCTACGCGCGCGACTTTCCCCGCAGCGATTGCCACGTCCATGGTCCCATCAATGCTGTTCATGGGATCGATGACCCGCCCACCCTGGAGCAGCAATTCGTAACGAGTCTGGGCGGAAGCGAAGGCGCTCGCGAGGATCAGGCAGAAAAACAATCGGCACATTGCCATGTTGCTTATCTTCCTCCATCGCGGCCTGCCCGCGAAGCGAAGCCCATTGCGCTTGCATTTTATTGGTTGTTTGGATAGACTCCTCACCATTATTTCGTCCGGCATTTGCGCACCAAGTCATCGTGCTCAATCCGTTCTAATTGGCTTTTTTTCGGATCTCGGGAGGGCTTCTCATGCTGAGCAAGTGTATGGCGGTCGCGTTCTTTGCGATCCTCTTCGGCGTCGTCACTATTCCGCTCCTGGCACAGCAGGAAAGCGCAAGCATTACCGGCCAAGTCACCGACGCCTCGGGCGCGGCGGTTGCCGGGGCGCAGGTCACGGTCCGCAATCAGGCCTCGGGCGCATCCTTTGTAAGCCTGACGGATGCGGACGGGTTCTATCGGGCGCCACAATTGCGGCCCGCGGTGTACACCATCACGGTAACGGCGGCAGGCTTCAGCACGGCGGTGCGCGAGGGCATCGAGGCGCGCGTCAATGATCGCCTCAGGGTAGACATGCCGCTGCAGGTCGGAGCGGTCACTGAAAGCGTGGTAGTCACGGGATCGGCGCCGCTTCTCCAGACGGAGGACGCGACCATCGGCCAGGTTGTCGATAACCAGAAGATCGTGGAGCTTCCACTAAACGGGCGCAGTTGGCTCCAATTGGCGCTCCTGTCTCCCGGAGCCGTCACCTATGGGACTTATGACTCCTATAACCCGCAGTCGCAGGTAATGAACCTGGGCGGCAATCGGACCAGCCAGACGGATTTCCTGATTGACGGGGCGGACAACAATAGTTTTGTGATTGCCGGGGGCGCGCAGGCGCATCCGCCCGTGGACTCGCTACAAGAATTTAAGGTGCAAACGAATAACTACGCCGCGGATACCGGCCGATTGGGCGGCGCGGTCGTCAATGCGACGATCAAATCCGGAACCAACAGTTTACATGGGACTGCCTATGACTTCCTGCGCAATCGCGAACTGAACGCTCGCAATTATTTCACTTCGCCAACGGCTTCCAAGCCGCAGTTCACGAGGAATCAGTTCGGCGCAAGCCTGGGAGGTCCGATCGCGAGGAACCGCCTGTTCTTCTTCGGCAATTACGAGGGAAACCGCGTCCGGCAGGATTCGGTACTGGCTCGCCAGGTGTTCACCGATGCTCAAAAGGCGGGAAACTTCGCCCCTCAGCTCGGCAACACGATTGGAACAGATGCGCTGGGACAGACGGTCCGCGCGGGCCAGATCTTCGATCCGTACTCTTTGCAAACAATGCCCAACGGCACACTGGTTCGCATGCCGTTTCCCAACAATGCCATCCCCGCAAGCCAGATCAACCCCGTCAGCCGGACGTTGATCAACCTGGTGCCTGGGCCGAATTCTTCCGGCTCGCCAAATTTCGTGCGCAACGTCGGTGCGGCGAGGAATATCGATACCTATCTGGCCAAGTTCGACTGGGTGCGATCGGTAAAGGACACGATCTCCGGACGTATCATTTGGGCCGATACCACGCAAACGACTGCCCCGGCGTTAGGGTTCCCTGCCGACGGCGTGCGAGACGGAGGCGCGGGAGGTGTGACCGAGTTCGGGCAGCGCACCGCGTTCGCCACCTGGACGCACGTTTTCCGACCGACCGATTTGAATGAGTTCCGGCTGGGCTACCTTCGGGCCACAGCGCGCGCGGTGAGCCTCCAGCCGGCGGACAACTTGAATGCTAAATACGGCGTGCTGGCCTTTCCCGATCCCGGGGCTCCGGCCGGCGGCCTGGCGGCGCTGACGATCTCGGGATTCACCGGGATCGGAAGCGGCTTCGCTACGTCCCAGCCGATCGTCAAGTACGAGCTCTCCGACAGCTACACCGCAATTCGAGGCGCGCATTCTCTGAAGTTCGGCTTCCGTGTCGGAGATAAGCGATTCTACAACCAGTTGGTCTGTACGAATTGCCGCGGCACCATGGGCTTCAGCGGTGTCTACACGAATCAACCGGGTTTCGGCGCGAGCGGCAATCCCGTGGCTGATTTCCTGCTCGGCATCGGTTCGAGCGGTCAATTCCGTAACAGGGCCAGCGCCTACGATTTCAGCCGCGATTTCCTGTCCTATGCGCAGGATCAGTGGCGCGTCACTTCCAAGCTCACGCTGACGCTGGGCGTGGTGTGGGCATACAACCCGGCGAGCTACGAGCGGTACGGCAATGCGAGCAACGTGCTGTTCAACCTGGCCACAAAGGAAGCCGTAATTGTTGTGCCCAACCGGCAGCGCGAGGCCACGTTTAATCTCATGAAGAACGTTCTGTTCCCGTACATGACGGTGCGGCGCGCGACCGAACTGAAGGACACGCTCGTGCGAGATTCGTATCTCAATTTCGCGCCGCGGTTGGGAATCGCCTATCAGATCAACAGCAAAACAGTGCTTCGGACCGGGTACGGCATCTTTCACGGATTCCCGGATGTCGTGAACGCGGTGCCGTCCTTGAATCCGCCTTCGCGGGTGCGGTTTGATCTCGCCGGCAACAACATCAATCCGACCATCTTCCTTGACCGGCCGATGGTGCCCAGCAATCCTTTCAGCACCGCGCCCGTCAATCCGTTCATGACCGCGCGCGATCCCAATGTGCGCCCCGATCTGACCCAGATGTATAACCTGAGCGTACAACGGCAGTTGCCTGGGCAGATGGTGCTGGAGGTTGGCTATATGGGCAACCGCAGCTCGCGAATTCTCATGGACGACCCCATCAACAACGCTGCGCCGACACTGCCGAACGACACTTCTTCGGTGCAGTCGCGCCGACGTGTATCGAACCTCCTGGGTGCGTTCAGTTACATCTCGCCCCAAGGATTTTCGAACTATAACGCGCTGGTTGTGAATCTCGAGAAGCGGTTTTCTCTGGGCTTAAGCGTACTCGCCAGCTTCACCTGGTCGCGCGCGCTGGGTGTGGCTCCCCCGATCACGGAAGGCATCAACGGGCAGGCCGTGCAGGATCCGACGAACCTGGCGCGCGAATATGGGCCGCTCGAATTCGATATTATGCGCCGTTTCGTGGCCAGCTATCTCTACGAGCTGCCGTTCGGCCGCGGCAAGCGCTTCCTTGGCAGCAGTTCCCGAGTTGTGGATCTGCTGGTGGGAGGCTGGCAGTTGAACGGAATCACTACATTGCAAGCGGGTTTTCCGCTGACGCCCACACTTTCGTATTCGCTCGGCAAGACGGACACGGTGAGCCGTCCGAACGTGATCGGCGACCCGACGCGGACATCCCGGCAGCCAAACGATTGGCTGTCTGCCGCTGCATTCGCCATTCCGACCAATGCGGAGATCACGGCGGGGAATTTTTATGGGAATGAAGGCGTAGGCGTGGTCCGCTCGCCCGGACTGGTGAACCTGGATTTCTCCGTCTTCAAGAATTTTGAAGTGCGCGAGGGCATGCGCCTCCAGTTCCGCACAGAGATCTTCAACGCGACGAACACTCCTTACTTCGGAAGCCCCGGCTCCGTTGGCCTGACGGTCGGCACTCCGACATTCGGCAAAGTCACTTCGGCCGGGGATCCGCGGGTAATCCAGTTAGGGCTAAAGTTTTTGTTTTGAAACCAGCGTTATTTTCAAGGGGTATCTGGAACAGTGAATATCAGACGCTTCGGTCTCCTTAGTCTGCTGCTGACTCTTGCCGTAACGTCGGCGCTTGGCCAGACACAGTATCGCCGATTCACACGGACTCCCTATTACACGGGTCCCAACGATCCGGAGCGGGGAAAGGTCCGCGGCACCCTCAAGCTGGGCGAAACGGTCATCATCGAATTGCCCGGGGACACAGGTGACACGGATTTGAAACCAGGCGTGGTTCCCGACCCCAACGTGACGCCGCCGCGCGGTTCGCGGCCCGGCGGGCCTTTCGAGATCGAAGGCATCAAACCCGGGGATTGGGTGGCGATCAAAATCATCGATGTTGTTCCGGGGCCATATGGATACAGCAACAATCACAGCGCCGTGCGCGGGCCGCTCCGCGTCCTGACGCCGGTAAAGGACGGGATGGTGCATTTCCCGCCGGATTTCGTCGTGCCGATTCGGCCCATGATTGGTGTGATCCATCTGCAGCCCGCTGCGGCACTCCCCTTCAACATCTGGGACAGCGGCGGCAACCTGGATTTCAACTCTGTTCGCGCCGGCAGCACCGTCTACATTCGGGCGCAACGGTATGGGGGCATGCTCACGCTCGGAGATGCCCATGCCTATATGAGTGATGGCGAACTCACCGGCACTGGGGTAGAGATCGATGTGACGGTGACTTTGAAGGTGGAGCGCGCATCGGGATTCCCGAACGGCGGCGTTGTTGTGGAGACAGCCGACCGGTGGTATACAGCTGGCATCGGCGCCACATGGGAAGACGCGGTGAAAGTTGCCTGGGCGGAAATGGTCACTTTGGTGTCACACCTATACAAGACCAATGCCGAGCACGCGAACCTGATCGTCGGAACGATCGGTGACACGGTGCCCGGGTATGCGGCTGGCACGATCTTCCATCGCGGATTCCAGCGGCCCTCGTACATCACGTGCCAGATCGCGATTCCGAAGAGTCTTCGCCGAACTGGAAAACCGTACCAGCCTTAGCGCTGTTGAGAGTCCCTCAGCCTGCGAGTTCCGGCGGCCCCCCGCTCCTCCAACAATCGTTTGACCGCATCACTCCGGCAATTGATGGCACGCTGGAGGGGCGTATCCCCTTTGCTATCCCGCGCACCCACTGCGGCGCCGCAATCGAGCAACGCTCGAGCAGTTTCCACATAGCCTCGTCTGGCCGCCATATGGAGGGCAGTCGCCCGGGTGACGCCGCCATGAGCATTAACATCCGCGCCGGCTTGCACGAGCGCGCGGACGACATCCGCACCCACGTTTAAGGCGCATTCGTTCGCCACGCAGTAGAGCGGTGTATGGCCGCCACGGTCCTGAATGTTTGGGTCCATACCGAGCCGCAGCAGCAACCCTACCACCTCCACGCAACCTGCGCCGGACGCGAAATGTAAAAGTGTTCTTCCGGAAAAGCGCCGCGTCACGAGGCCGGGTTCGCTCGCCACCGTATCGGTCACGAACCGAATCAAGTCAGGGCGGCCGGATTGAATCATCCGCGCCAACAATCCAACGAACACCGACGGACGGGAGGCAAATTGCGGCGTTAATACGAGAACGTCTTGGTCCTGGCCGGCGGCAATTGCGGCGATAGCATCATCCATAGCACGCTGCTCGCTCCAACGCTCCGCTAGCTCTTTATGCTCGGGCCCTGCAGTCTCCTTTCCGATGATATAGGCGGAGCTCTGCAAAAAGAATTGACGGAGTGCCTTCCGCGTTTCCTTATCGAGCGAGGCCGTCTCCAGAGTTGCCCGCATATGCGTCAGCCAGGCGCTTCGCTCGGTGGGGCCAATCCGGAAGCGCGAGTGCGATTCGCGCAAGCTCAGCCACCACCGGGACTGGGTTTGCCCTTCATCGCCCCCAAGGAACTGAATGAGGAAAGCGGCGAACTCTTCGGTCGCGCACCTGAGGCTCTTGCCTGGAAAGAGCGGGCGAAGGATCGGGTCCCTTCCGACGCGCGCGTAAAATTCTGCCGAGAGCCGCTTGCAACCGGCTTCACCGCCCAGCGCGTCCAGCAATTTCGCACGCATTTCCATGAACAGATTGTACGGTTCACTCTACTATCTGCCGCGCGGCCATGGGGGTTGGGGACCTTCCAGAAGACGCAGTGTCTCTTCTGCCATACGCATAAGTTCTGCACGCTGGCTTTCGTGTTCAAACTGCAAACCTGCGTTCTTGTAGTAGTCCAGCTCTTCCGCCCAGCGAGCGCGCAGCGCGTCTCTGTCCCGCTTGATGTAAACCGGTTTGCCGTCTTTAAGCAAGTAGACCGGATTCGCATGTGCCCAGATCTCGGGCTCGCCCGGGTAGCTGATGGTCTTCGCCCGGGCTGCAATCCATGAGCTTTCCATGAGCTTCGTACGGAAGGGCAGCGTGAGTTCCCGCTGGTTGCCATCGCCTTCCACAACGGCCGCGACTTTTCCGTTCAGAATTATTTCCAATTTCAGCAGAGGACGATAGAAAACGGCCGTGGCCTTGGCGTGGATCTCTTTGGATGTACCGCTCCATTCGAAGACCTTACCGGAAGTCTCGCCATCCACTTCGAATTCGAGAAGCGGCCCATTGCTAATGACCACGGCCCCACGGCGAATGCCATCTGCCCAGGCTTCATAGGCCGACTCGCCCGGATCGGCCTTCACCAACGTCCGCTCCGGACCAAGCAGCGGCAGGTGCCGCGGCCAGGGCTGGAAGTGATTGTGCGGATCCGGAAAATCGCATCCCGCGGTGCCCACCACACGCAGCCCAGCATTCAGCAACTGGTACCAAGCTTTCGTCTTGATCCAGCCGTATTGCAGCATCTCGACAAAATCCAGCTTGTTGAGCACAAGATTCAGGAGAAGCTGAGAGTGCGGCATGCTGCCGTGAAAATGCGCATAGCCGACGATGGCTCCGGCATGCTTTCCTTCTTGGAAATAGACCGGCGGAAACGGATAAGCCCAGGGCGAGTTGCTGTACATACTGCCGATGCTGGGCGGCTCGACCAGATGGTCTTGTCCAAACAGCAGCGTGTGGCCGTAGAATTCGCTGCGCGTCTCCTGGCCTGAGCGGATCGAAAAGCCCGGCATCCGGGCCTCTCCTTCTTTCCCCCAGGCGTATTGCACCCCGAAGTGCTGCTGACGCATTCCGGTGAGAAACATACCGACATTGAGATCCTCCGCTCGGAGCCATTTAAGGAAAACTTCGTTATCCTCTTTAGCGCGCATCAGGTGGATATGCTCATCTCCGGAGATCCATTTTTCCTGGCGGCCCGGCGCGATCGGCTTGATCTTAACAATCACTGTCTTTTTCTCGCCGGGCCGAAGGGCAAACCGTTCGATGCCTGGTTCCCAGAAAAACCCGTGGAACGCTTCCAAACGGTAGTCGTTCCACGCTGGAACATCGAAGGTCGCGGCGCCTTCCAGGAGCAGGTCGTGCCACTGGTTCTTGATATCGACCTCCAGGGTTTTGGGCCGGTGCGCCATACGCCAGATGCGTTCGCGATAGAAATTGTCTTCGAAAAGCGGGAGCAGGTTGTCGACCGGACTCAGGCGGTGCGGTGCCGCGCCCCGGAACAGATATACCCGGGCGGGCGTCAACTCGCCCGTATTCGCGTTACGCACTTCAATCGTGAGCGCTGCGGCGTGATCCGGCCGCAGCGACGAATCGCGGACCTGCCCCATCGCAAGCGAGAACCACGCGATGGCCATCCAGAGTAGCCTACGAAGAGATCTCATTTGCTTCTCTTCCTGCGATGCCTCAAGGAAAAACGGTATCGTACAACGCCCGGCGCTTCCTTCGCATGGCGCAAGTGTTATGCTACGTTCCTTACTTTTATGCAGACTCGGATCGCTGTATTCATCAGCTGCTGCGCGATTTTTGCCGGTCATGCCCAGACGCCTAAGCAGTACCGTGCCGCCGACTTTTCCACCAAGACGATTTATCATTCTCCGCAGAGTCCGGGCTACACAAGCTGGGTGGGCTGCTGGCTGATGCCCGGAGGGCGGCTGATGGTGTCGTTTCATCAAGCCACCGGCCGTCTACAAGGCCGTTATCGAACGCGCAAGGACGTTCTGCGCCAACTGTCCTGGCCGCCGCAAGGAAAGCCTGAATATGTGAACTACGATATGGCGGGGCTCGATCTCGAGGTTATTCATCTGGCCTCTGCGGATAATGGGCTGAAGTGGGAGCAGGTGAGTACGGAGCACGCCTCAACGCCGATGAACGGCTGGACCTGCGAGCCGGAGGTCGCCAGTGAAGACGGCGCAATCTACCGCGCAGTTTGGGGACAGTATCTCCCCTTCTATGACGTTCCACAGACAGGTTACTGGCAACGCTCTACCGATGGCGGCAGAACCTGGAGCGAGCCAGAGGTATTTTTCGAAGAGAGCAAGTGGAACTCTATGCCCAAACGAATCCGGATTCTGCGGGACGGGCGCCTTGTTGTGGCGGGCGGCGTGATTCGTCGTCGTTCAGGTCCAATCACGCGCGAGGACGAAGCCAAGCTGCTCGAACCTGCAATCTGGGTGTCCGAGGATCGGGGCAAGCACTGGTCGGAGCCGCTGCTGATTTGGAATGACAAGAGCATCCGTCCGTCCGAGGAACTGGACTTCGCCGAGCTGCCGACCGGCGATCTTTTGGCGGTCATCCGCGTGGATGCGGCCAAAGCGCGCTATCAAACTGTTCTGCGCAAAACGGGAAAGACGTGGCGCCCCGAACCGGTACGTAAACTTTGGATTCCCCACAGCGGCCATCCGGAGTTACTGAACACGCGTGAAGGGATCGTGCTTCACCTTGCTACGGATGGCATTGCGTGGACAGCCGATGAAGGCAGATCGTGGGCATATCTCGAAGGGCGCCCGCGTACCGGATATTATCCGCGGAGCGTGCAACTCCCGGACGGGAGAATTTTCTGCGTGTACCACATCGGTGGCGATAACTATTACGGACAGGTGGACCAGCGCATCGCAGCGATCAGTTTCCGGTTGAAGCAGTGACACGACGAAAAACACGTCTGCTTCAGCGCAGCCGCAATTCAGCGCCCGTGGAGGGAATTGCGGCCGGGAGCGGGCGGCAGCCGGCGTACGGGTTTTCCGGCCACCCACTGCACCCCGCCTGTCAGTAACTGCAAGAAATATTCGTTATTCCAGGATTCCGGACTGTCTCCCAGGGATGTATAAAACACCCTGCCTTTTGCGTACTCCCGAGTCCAGGCCATGGGTTCTTCGATCCCAGCCTCTTCCGCTGTCGCCAATACATTCACGTCCGCTTTGGGCACGAGGCGCTGATACAGTTCATCCGTGGTCACGAAATCCTGAAGGCCGGCCAGAATTGGGTGATCCTTCGCTTTCAGGTGCACCTGAAAATCTTTATAGGCCGTGTGAGTAGACTCGCCGGTTACCCACACTCTTCCGACCATCTTTCCGAACTCCGGCCAGTCATCGAAGCTCCCATTCCCGATGTGGACCACTACCAGACCGCCTCCGCGCTGCATGAACTCCATTACTCCCTGCTTTTGAGCCTGATTTTCAATTGAGCCGCCGTATTGTGTTCCACGCCAGGCATAAATCATCAGGACGTCGAACCGCCGCAGTGATTCCGCTCGAAGCATCTCCAGATCTTCCGTGTACGTGCACGAAGCAAAGCGCGCGTACCGCAATCGGTCGCAAAGCATGCCGCTGTTGTGCGCGAACAAGTGGCGTGTGTTCTGGCCGCCGCCCAGAACTAACAGGCGGATAGGTTGGCTGGTCTCCGATGCCGCGCAGGAAAGCGCCGGGAGCAGCGATAGAAGCAAGGAAGGAACTACTGACCGCATGCTAGCTTGTCCCGTGCCGGAACCGGAACGGCAGGTTCCGGGCTAGTCCGTATCGTACCAACTCTGTCGGGCATACGGCGTTGAAAAGCGATATACTTCCAGAAATCGGGAAGTACGGATGACCGGCAAAGCTTTTTGGATACTACTCGCAGGGGCAGCGAGTCTGGCAGCGGGGGTTCCGAGCTTCACCCGTGACGTCCGCCCCATTTTGCAGAAGCACTGCCAAGGGTGCCACCAGCCAGCCTCGAAATCCTCGGACCTCGACCTCACGTCGTTCACGGAATTCCGCAAGGGAGGTAAACGCGGCCCTGCATTTATCCCCGAGAAGCCCGACGAAAGTTTGACCATTGGCTATGTGACGGCGGCGCTGCAGCCCCGTATGCCGCTCGGCCAGCCCGCGCTTACGAGTGAAGAAATCGAAATCCTCCGGGAATGGATCCGCGCAGGCGCGAAGGACGATTCACCCGTGGAAGTCACCATCGATGAGCCGGTCGTCTATCTCCAGCCGCCGGTCATCACGGCGCTGCGTTTTTCACCGGACGGGAAAACCCTGGCGGTTTCCGGCAATCGTGAAGTGCTGCTGCTCAAAGCTGACGGCGGCCAATTGCTCCAGCGCTTACATGGAAAGGCTGAGCGTATTCTCTCTATCGCTTTCAGCAATGACGGAAGCCGGCTCATTGCCGGAGGAGGTACACCCGCCCAGTTCGGTGAAGTTCAGATCTGGGATACGCGAGCCGCCAAACTGCTCCACTCCGCCACTCTGACGAACGACACGGTGTTCGGGGCTTCGCTGTCGCCGGATGGATCGCGCATTGCTGTTGGGTGCGCAGACAATACGGTTCACGCTTTCGATGCGGCGACCGGCAAAGAGCTGTATAAGATCGGCAATCACGAGAACTGGGTGCTGGCCACCGTCTTTGGCGCCGACTCGAAACGATTTGTCTCTGCCGGCCGCGACCGGGCAGCCAAGCTGATTGACGCGAGCTCGGGCGCTTTCCTGGAGAACCTCAACTTGCTCCGGGGCGAGCTCTCCGCCGTTGCCCGCCATCCCAAAAAAGATATTGTCGTGATCGGCGGCGAGGAGAGATATCCATATATCTACCTCATGGACCGCCCGCGTAACATGAAGATTGCCGACGATACCACGCTCGTGCGGAAGCTGGAGCGGCAGGACGGCGCCATTGCGGCGCTCGACTGGTCACCCGACGGAACACGCATTGCTGTCGGGGGTGCTTCACCGAGTGTCAATCTCTACGATCCCGAGACCGGCGAGCGTAAGGCATCTTGCAAAGGCCACTCGGCCGGAATCTACACCGTCGCGTTTTCGCCTGACAGCAGCCGCCTCGCAACCGGTGGTTTCGATGGAACAGTTCGGATCTACAACAGTAGCGATTGCACCCTGCTGCACTCGTTTGTGCCGGTGCCTATTTCGCCGGGCGCCACGCAGGTAGGAGCCGCTCGATGAGTATCTTTACTGCCGCCATGAGATTCGCGCCTGTCCTTGTATTTGCGTCCCTGGCGTGCGCCGCCCCGCCCGCGATCACCGAATTGCGCCCGCGGGGTGCACAGAAAGGCCGCCCGTTCACACTCACTGTCGTCGGAAAGAACCTGGGAGAAGGCCCGACCGTTGTTTCAACCCTCCCGGCGAGTTTCACAGCGCTCGGAACGGAAGAACCAGGAATGGCGGGGCGCAGCGCCACGTTTCTGGTCGAACCGACAGCCGAATGGGCCGTTGGCGTATATCCGGTTCGCATCCGCGCAGCCAACGGGATCTCGAATATATTGCTTTTCAGCGTTGGCGCCTTCCCCGAGATCACCGAAGACGAGTCGCGTCCCGGCTCATTGCCGCATCAAAACGATTCCATAGAGCGCGCTCAGCCCATTCCTTCTACTCCCATCACATTGAACGGAACGCTGAAGGGACCTGAGCGCGACGTTTATCGCGTGCAGGTGAAGGCGGGCGAACGCCGCGTCTTCGAAGTGGACGCCCGCCGCTGCGGTTCCGCCATCGATCCGGTCATACGCGTGATGGACGGCTCGGGCAAACTGATTGCGCGCTCCGATGATAATCCGCTGCTCAGTTTGGACGCCAGGCTGGCGCTGACATTCCCGAAAGAAGGCTTCTATTACGTGGAGGTCCACGATGCGCGGTTTTCCACGCAGGCACAGAACTTCTATCGCCTGAAGACCGGTTTGTACAACTTTGCCGACGATGTCTTTCCGCTTGGCGGGCGACGCGGCGAACAGGTTGAGGTGTCGCTTTCGGGCGCCAAAGTAAAGGCCGACTTAAAAGCAGTGAAAGCGCCGCAGACTTTCGTCAACCTTCCCGATTCGCCGGCGCTGCCGCTGCCGTTCGCCGTAGGCGATTATCCGGAGCTGCAGGAGCCCCTCACGGGCACACCAGAGCTTCCCGTGACCATCAACGGGCGGCTCTCAAAGCCCGCGGAAGTCGACAAGTACCAGTTTGCAGGCAATCCCGGAGATGAGTTCATCTTTGCCTTGCAGGCCAGGGAACTCGGGACCTCGAAGCTTACCGGCCTGATCACCGTCTATGACCAGAATGGAAAGCGGCTCGCCTCGGCCGGCGACGGCCCGCTGCCTGTCGATGTTGCCGCCGTGCAGGTCAGCAGCCGTACTCTGGGTGATCCATATCTTCAGTTCAAAGTGCCGGAAGGAGTTCGGAATTTTACTGTAGCCGTCGAGGATCTCGCGCAGCGCGGCGGAGCCAATTATGCATACCGTCTCATGGCCTACCGCGCGCCGTTCGATTTCCATGCCGTAATTATGACGCCCTTCGTGAATATCCCCGCGGGCGGGACTGCTCTGGTGGTTGTTAATGTCGAGCGGCGAGGCTATACCGGCCCGCTGCACATTGAGGCTGAAAATGTGCCCCAAGGGGTATCAGCCGCCGGCGGCGATATTCCGGCAGAGATTCCCGATCCAAACAATCGCGCGACGAGCCGCCGCGCGATTCTGTCGCTCACCGCCGCCCCGAATGCGAAGTTCAATGCAGGCGAAATTAGTCTGCGTGCTGTCGGCGTGAATGAGAAGGGCGAAAAGATCACGCGCGTGGCGCAAGGTGTCGGCTATGCCATCGACGTCGCTGGAGCCACGGCCCAGGGTGTGGTAGACCGCCAGCGACCCCTGACGGGCACATGGCTTGCGCATGAGCTTCCGGCGGCAATGACCGATGCGCTGCCGGTCACGCTCGCCTTGTCGCTCGAGAGCACCAAAAAGAAAGAATCCGGCTACGAGTTTCGATTCCGCTGGAAATGGCATGCCCGCAACACAATGCAAAAATTCCCCGAAACAGTCACGGCGGAGGTTCCCAATTTCATCGACTTCCGCGCAATTGAGGTAACGGTCGATGAGAAGGACCCCAGCACCGGAACCTTTCTGGTAACCTCAACGAAGAACACGCTACCCACGCTCTACGATATTGTGGTCAGCGGGCGTTTGACAATCGATGGCGCGCGGCAGGAAGTATATTCGCCCGTTATGACTTTTACCGTACCTGCTCTGAATCCTGAGGAGAAACTCGCGAATGCGCTCGGTTCTGCTGCTCGTTAGTGCCGCTGGTTTGTACGCCGCCCAGCCTGTCACGTTTCTGCGCGACGTCGCGCCGATCCTCAATAAGGTCGGTTGCACATCCGGCACTTGTCATGGCGCCGCGAAAGGCAAGAACGGCTTCAAGCTTTCTCTGCGCGGCTATGACCCTCGCTTCGACTACGAAGCTCTGCTATACGATCTGTCAGGCCGCCGCTTCAATCGCGCGGAGCCGGGGCGCAGCCTCATGCTTGCGAAGCCGACGCAACAGGTCCCTCATGGAGGCGGCCTTCGCTTCGAGAAGGACTCTTCGTACTACAGGATCATCTATGACTGGATCGCGCAGGGTGTGCCGTTCGGCGATCCGGCGAAAGACAGCGTCGCCGCGCTCGAAGTGGAACCGAAAGAGGTAGCCATGTCGAAGCCGGGGGAAACGGCACAAGTCAGGGTGGTGGCACGCTTTGGGGATGGCCAGACGCGTGATGTGACCAAGGAAGCCACTGTCGAATCGAACACGCCGGACGTCGCGAAAGTCGACGCGAAGTCCGCCGTTTCGGGCGAGCGCATCGGAGAGGCCACGCTATTGGTTCGGTATCAGGGCAAGTTCTCCACAGTGCCGGTCACAATCCTAAACCCGAAGCCCGGGTTTACATGGAAACCCCTGCCCCAGCACAACTACATCGATCAGCACATCGACGCGAAGCTGAGGAAGCTGCACATTCAACCGTCACCGGTGGCAGATGATGCCACGTTTCTCCGCCGCGTCTCGCTTGACCTCACTGGCCAGACACCGACACCGGATCAGGTTCGGGCATTTCTCGCCGATTCAACGCCGTCGCGCCAGAAACGCGTAAAGCAGATTGACAAGCTGATAGCGAGCCCTGAGTTTACCGATCACTGGACGGTCAAGTGGGGTGACCTGCTTCAGTCCACCCGCAAGTTCCTGGGAGAGAAGGGCACCTACGGTTTCCGCGAGTGGATCCGGGAATCCATCGCAGCCAACAAGCCCTACGACAAAATGGTGCGCGAGCTGCTTACCAGCCGCGGCAGCTCCTACGACAATCCCGCCGCGAACTACTTCCGTAGCACGCGCGAGCCAAAGCCGACGATGGAGAAGACCACTCAAGTCTTCCTCGGCGTACGCATGGTCTGCGCGCAATGCCACGACCATCCCTTTGAGCGCTGGACACAAAATCAGTATTACCAGATGGCCGCGTTCTTCTCGGCTGTTGGAATTCGGCCTGGGTATGAAGTCGGTGAGGAGATCATCTACGACCAGCGCGCCGACTACGAGATGAAGCATCCCAAAGACAGCCGCGTGGTGGCGCCGCAGTTCCTGATCGCCTCTACTGCTCCGGTGAAGATCCCGAGCGATCAGCGCCGCCGCGATGCGCTTGCCGACTGGCTCGTCTCGAAGGACAATCCCTTTTTCGCAAAAGCCATCACAAATCGCCTCTGGAGCTATTTCTTCGGAAAGGGCATCATCGATCCGGTGGATGACATTCGCGCTTCCAACCCGCCTGTAAATCCGGCCCTACTTGACGCGCTGACCAAAGACTTTATCGAACACGGCTTCGATCTCCAGCACCTGATGCGTACAATCGTCAACAGCCGGGCGTATCAGGCATCGTTTGTCACCAACGAATGGAATGCCGGAGACGCTTACAACTTCTCCCATGCAATGCCTCGCCGCCTCAGTGCTGAGGAACTGATGGACGCAGTTGCGCAGGCCGCCGGTGTTCGTCCTGATTTCCCCGAAATGCCGGAAGATACAAAGGCTTCGCAGTTGCCTGACCCGCATGTCGGAGCGGAAGGGTTTCTCGATCTGTTCGGTCGTCCCTTGCGCGAATCCGCATGCGAGTGCGAGCGCCGCACGGACCTCAGCCTTCCCCAGGCATTGAACCTCATTAACGGCAGGACCATTTCGGACGCCGTGGCGCATCCGAAAGGGCGTGTGACAACCAATGTGCTGGCCGGTAAGAGCGATGAAGCCATGATCGAAGATCTTTATCTGGCCGCGCTCTCGCGTCCTCCGACGAAATCCGAGGCGGAGAGCGGTAGGAAGTATTTAGCCGGAGGTCCGCGGGCAGCCCGCGCGCAGGATCTCCTCTGGGCCCTTCTCAACAGTAAGCAATTCCTATACAGTTACTGAAAAGGAGCTGACGCATTATGCTGAACATTCCAGGACATCCCGGACGAACCTGTGAGGGTCCCACCCGCCGTGAGCTGATGCGGATCGGCTCGCTCGGCCTCGCCGGCCTGCATCTGCCGGGCTTTTTCCTCTCGCAGAAAGCCGCGCTTGCCAATAAGATTCCGGAAAAATTTGCCGGCGCGCGCGGTTTCAGTAACGCGAACAACGTGATCATGATCTTCCTTCAGGGCGGGCCCAGCCACATCGATATCTGGGACCCAAAGCCTGAAGCTCCTGCCAATATTCGAGGCGAATTTAAGCCGATTAAAACCAAAATCCCGGGGACTTGGATCGGCGAACACATGCCGATGATGGCGCAGGCGCTCGATAAAGTGACGCTCATTCGCTCGATGAGCTACACGCCCAACGGCTTGTTCAATCATACGGCCGCTATTTATCAAATGCTCACGGGCTACCCGCCCGACAAGGTATCGCCCTCGGGCCAGCTTGAGCCGCCGAATGCCGCGGACTTTCCTACCGCGGGCAGCCACGTAAGCAAGCTGAAGCCCCCTAAGGAACCCGTTTTGCCGTTCGTGGAGTTGCCGCGCCCGCTGCAGGAGTCCGGCATCATCGGCAAGGGCGGCGCGGCGGGCTTCCTCGGTAAAGCCTACGATCCATATCGCATGTATCAGGACCCGGCGCAGAAGGTCACGCTGGAAGATCTGGCGCTCCGCAGGGAGATTCCACCGGACCGCTTGAAGGACCGTTTCGAGCTGCTGAAAGGCATTAACGCATCGATGCCGGATCTCGAGAAAGCGCTGAATGCATCGGCCGTGGACGAGTATTACGGCAGAGCCTACGATCTGATACTCAGCGGTAAAGCGCGTGAGGCAATGGACCTCACCAAGGAAGCGGATAAGGTGCGCGAGCGTTACGGCATGCACACGTTCGGGCAGAGCGTGCTGATGGCGCGCCGCCTCATCGAAGCCGGCACGAAATTCGTTCAAGTGAATTGGCCTTCAGTGGCGAACGGAGATCCCGAGAAGACGGCATGGGATACGCATTCCGCAAACTTCGGACCCCTGAAAAATCTCCATTGCCCCAAGCTCGACCGCGCGCTTTCCGCGCTTCTGGAGGATATGGATCAGCGCGGGCTGCTGAAAGAGACGATGGTTGTAGCCGTCGGCGAATTCGGCCGCAGCCCGCGAATGGGAGTCTCAACCAGCGGCAACAGCAACAGTCCCGATGGCCGCGACCACTGGCCGTATTGCTATAGCGCGGTTGTCGCGGGAGCCGGCATAGCGCGCGGAATGCAGTACGGCGAATCGGACGCTACGGCCTCCAGCCCGAAAGAAAAGCCGGTGCATCCTAACGATCTCCTCGCGACCATTTACTACGCGCTCGGAATCGACCCGGATATGGAGATTCGGAACCACCTGAATCAGCCGAGAGAACTCGTGAAAGGGAAAGTGCTGACCGATCTCTTCGCCTGATTAGAGTGGAACCCGAATCGATTTCATGACACCAACGTAATTCGATCGATTAAACAGGTTTGTTTGTTGGCGGATCGGTGGAAGCCTCCTGCTCATAGCTCGATGTACCCCGCGGTTGAGCCCGTACGCTTTCCCCTCATGTTCCAGAGCTGGTGTGAACTTACGTTCCTGCATTGGAGGTATCCGATCGAAGTCGTCCAGCGGCATGTGCCTCCGCCGCTGGAGGTGGAGTCCTTCGATGGATCCGCATGGGTTGGAGTGACGCCCTTTATTGTTCGACGGCTTCGGCCCGCGCTGATGCCGCGACTACCGTGGCTCTCCACATTTCCGGAAACGAATTGCAGGACCTATGTCCGGGCGCCTGACGGCAGCTGCGGTGTGTGGTTCTTTTCACTCGATGCAGCGCGCGCACCGGCGGTTGCAGGCGCACGGCTGGCATATGGGCTTCCATACGCATGGTCACGGATGGCAGTCACCAGAATCGGCCGGCAGCTATCATACGAAAGCAGCCGCGTATGGCCCAGCGCGAATGCAACAACGTCCATCTCCGTCGTCGAAAAAGATGAGATGGAAACGCGTGAGGTGGAGATCTTCCTGACAGCCCGGTTTCGGCTTTATTCGTTCATCTTTAGGCACTTGACATACACAAACGTGGAACATGCCCCATGGCCTCTGCGGTCAGCGGCGATACTCTCGGCGAAACAAACTCTGATTGAGGCCGCGGGTCTCCCTCCACCCGCCGGGGCTCCAGTCGTGCACTTCTCCCCAGGGGTGCACGTGCGGATTGCTCGTCCTAAACGTCTGAAGTAACGCATCCGATGCG
>Ga0070741_10009711_pt1 | contig 18538 bp, 21 predicted proteins | sample Coa_R1_4_FD_66440 | JGI IMG/M metagenome (GOLD analysis project Ga0070741, IMG submission 66440) | Surface soil microbial communities from Centralia Pennsylvania, which are recovering from an underground coalmine fire - Coalmine... | ecosystem: Environmental > Terrestrial > Soil > Unclassified ...
GTCGCCGCGCCCGATGCCGACGATCATCCGGCCGCCGCTGACGTCCTGCAGCGTCGCGAACGCGCTCGCAGTGACCGTCGGCTCCCGGGTGCCGGGGTTCGTCACGTTGAGCCCCAGCCGGAGGCGGGTCGTGTTCGTCGCCGCGAGCGTCAGCAGCGGGTAGGGCTCCTGCCAGAGAACGTGCGAGTCGTACGTCCAGCCGTAGTCGAAGCCGTGCTCCTCGGCGAGCCTCATCAGCTCGACGAGCCGCTGCCAGGGCGGGTCGGGAAGGACGGTGACGCCGAAGCTCAGCACAGCGTCAAAGTATCTACCAGCCTTCCGGCTAAGGTTCGAGCGTGACGCTCCGCACCCGGCGATACGCGAACGAGCGGGTCGTCGTCCTGCTCGGCCTGGCGGTGGCATCGGTCGTCTGCCTCGCGTTCGAGCTCGTGCGCGAACGCCATTACGACGCCCTCGGCTTCCGGTTCCTCGTCTGGAACCTCGTGCTGGCGTGGATCCCGCTCGTCCTCGCGCTCGTCGTCTACGACCGCTACCGCCGGGGAGCCTCGCTGGCGCGCCTCCTGCCGGCGCTCGCGCTCTGGCTCCTCTTCCTGCCGAACGCGCCGTACATCGTCACCGACTTCGTGCACCTGTCCCGCGACAACCCCCCTCCGCTGTGGTTCGACGGCATCGAGATCTCCGCCTTCGCGTGGACGGGGACGCTGCTCGGCTTCGTCTCGCTCTACCTCGTGCACGCGGTCGCGAAGCACCGGTTCGGCAGCGCCGCCGGTTGGACGGGAGTCGCAGGCGTGCTCGCGCTCGTGAGCGTCGGCGTCTACCTCGGGCGCTTCAAGCGCTGGAACAGCTGGGACCTGATCGTCAGCCCCGGGAGGCACCTCGCGCAGCTCTCGTCCCACCTCGCCGACCCGACCTCGCTCGCCCGCGCCGCCGGCGCCACGATCCTGCTCACGTGCGCGCTCGGCGCTGCGTACCTCGTGTTCTACGCTCTCGTCGGGGCGCGGATCGAGCCGGTCCGCCGGCGCGACTGAGCGTTACGGCACCCAGCGGTCGAGCCGCGGGGTGATCTGGAGCTCGTGCGTCCAGGCGCGCGGCGTCTGCGACGCGAGGAAAGCGACCGCGGCGGCCACATCCTCCTCGGTCGTGGTCGCGTCGTCGGGCTTGCCTTCGATCCACGCCGCTGTCTTCTCGCTCGCGATCGTCGCATCGACGACGAGGAGCGCGGCGTGCACGCCCTGCTCGCGCAGCTCGAGCGCAGCAGCCTGCGTCAGCGCGCGAGTCGCGAACGCCGCAGCCGCCCACGGGCCGCGGCCCGGCATCGCGCGCCGCGCCGACCCGCCGGTGATCTGCACGATCGTTCCGCTCCCGCGCCGGCCGAGCACGCGCGCGCCCTCGCGGAGCACGTTGAAGACCCCCGGCAGGAGCTGCTCGAGGTAGGGCGCGAGCGCCTCCGGCCCGATCTCGGCAAGCGGCCCGCCGGGGACTCCTGCCGAGATCGCGTTCACGACGAGGTCGACGCTGCCGAACCGCTCCTGGGCCTCCACGAAGACACGCTCGACCTCCGCGGCCGAGCTCGCGTCGGCGCGGATCGCGAGCGCGTCCGGAAGCTCCGAGCGGAGCCGGGCGATCGTCTCCTCGCTCCGCGCCACCGCCGCCACGCTCCACCCGTCGGCGGCGAACCGCTTTGCGATCGTCCGTCCCAGGTGACGGGCGCCGAAGACGAGCAGCGTCGACGCCATCAGACCGCGAACCGCTCGAGCGCCCTTGCCGCGAGCCGGTCGAGCGCCTGCACGGCGAGCTCGAGGTGCTCCGGCTTCGTGTCCTCGAGCCTCGTGTGCGACAGGCCGCGGAGGCTCTGGACGAACAGCATCACCGTCGGGATCCCGGCGCGCGCCACCTCGGCCGCGTCGTGCAGCGGCCCGCTCGGCAGCCGGTGCGAGCGCCCCGCCACCTCGCGGATCGACTCGTCGGCGAGCTCGATCAGCTCCTCGTCGAAGAGGATCGGCTCGATTCCCCAGATCCGCTGCCACGAGACCTCCACGTCCTCCTCGCGCGCGAACCGCTCGCTCGCCTCCTTCGTAGCCGCGAGCATCCGGGCAAGCTGCGATGCGTCGAGGTGGCGCTGGTCGAGGAGTTGCTCCGCCGTCTCGACCACCGAGGTCACGATCCCCGGCTTGCAGACCACGTTGCCGCACGTGCAGACCGCGCCGCCGCCAATCCCGCGCGCGATGCTCCGGATCTCGAGCGCGAGCTTCGCAGCGCCGGCGAGAGCGTCGCGCCGACGGTCCATCGGCGTCGATCCGGCATGCGCCGCCTGCCCCTTCCACGTGAGCTGATGGCGCTCGACGCCGAACGTCCCGAGGACGACCCCGAGCGGGAGGTCGAGTGCCTCGAGCACCGGCCCCTGCTCGATGTGGAGCTCGATGTAGGCGACCGCATCCTCGAGCTGTCGGCGGGCGTCCGGGGCACGGTCGAGGTCGACGCCGTGCTCGCGAAGCGCGTCCGGAAGGGCGATTCCCGCAGCGTCGCGCCGCCGGCGCAGCTCGTCCTGGTCGGCCATCGAGCCGGCCGCGGCGCTCGAGCCGAACAGGCTGCGCCCGAACCGCGCTCCCTCCTCGTCCGCCCAGTTGACGAGGCGGACCGACAGCGGCGGCCGGCCGCCCTCGGCGATCCGGCGCAGGACCTCGACTCCCGCCACGACGTTCAGCGACCCGTCGAGCCAGCCGCCGTTCGGGACCGAGTCGATGTGGCCTCCGATCAGGAGCGTGCGATCCGAGCCGCCGCGCAACGTGAACCACTGGTTCCCGGCCTCGTCGACCTCCTCCTCGACCGGAATCCCGTCGAGCCTTCCGCGCAGCCACTCGCGCGCACGCTCCCAGGTCTCCGTCCAGGCGACCCGCTGCGCGCCGCTCTCGTCGCCCGTCAGCTCCTGCAGCTCGTGCAGCTCGGCGACGGTCCGCGAAGGATCGAGGGACACGCGGGAAAGCCTATTCCGATTCGGCCTGGCGGCCTGAGCACGCACCGAAGAGGCGGGCGCAGGTTCCACGGGCGCCGCCTCCTCGCTAGTCTCGCCGGCGATGAGCCGGCGCGCTGTCTCGCTCTACTCCCCCGCGATCGACGCGCACGGGACCGTGATCGCATACGGCCACTGGGGTCGGCCGCTGCTCGCATTCCCCGCCGAGGCCGGTGTCGCGACGGACTGGGAGCGCGCCGGCATGGTGACTGCGATCGCGCCGCTCCTCGACACCGGCCGCGTCAAGCTCTACACGGTCGACAGCTTCGACGGGGGAAGCTGGCTCCAGCACCACCTCACGCTCGAGCAGCGCGCGCAGCGCTACGGCCTCTACGAGGACTGGCTCGCGAACCAGGTCGTGCCGTTCGTCCACGACGACTGCGCCGGCGCGGCCGACATCGCGGTCACCGGCTGCAGCTTCGGCGCCTACCACGCCGCGAACTTCGCGCTCCGGCGCGCCGACCTCTTCCCGCTCGCGATCTGCATGAGCGGCGTCTACGACGTGACGACCGTCGGCGGCTTCGGGCGCGGCGACGCCGTCTACTTCAACAACCCGGTCGACTACGTCACCAACCTCCACGGCGACCACCTGGAATGGCTTCGGGGCCGCGTCAGCCTCCTGCTCCTGTGCGGCCAGGGGTCGTGGGAGGACTCGACCGGCGCACTCGAGAGCACGAAGCACTTCGCCGGCGTCCTCGCCGAGAAGGGCATCCGCCACGAGCTCGATCTCTGGGGGCACGACGTGCCGCACGACTGGCCGTCCTGGCAGCGCCAGCTCGCGCACCACCTGCCCCGCTTCGCGTAACGGGGGAACCCCTGGTTCCCCCGTTTGCCCCCTCCTTCCGGCCGTCGACGTGGGGCTCGCGGTTGCTGAGCCGGCCAATCGCACGACCGTGACGACGTAGAGCAAGCTTGACGCGCCTGCGCCCCTTTGGCTCCGCCGGATCAAGCACTCCTAGCTAATCGCGCGGGCCGGTGCGCCAGTCGGCGTCGGTGCCGGGGAAGTCGGGAGCCGCCTCGGGCGCGTCGCGGCGGTAGATCATGATCGTCCGCTCGAACTCGATCACGACCTCGCGCCGCTGGTTGATCCCGCGCGACCGCATCCGGACGATGCCGACCTTCGGGTTCGACTGCGACTCGCGCTTGTCGAGGATCTCCGTCTCGGCCCAGATCGTGTCGCCGTAGAAGACCGGGGCCGGCAGCGTGACCTCGTGCCAGGCGAGGTTCGCCGCGGTGTGCTCGGTCACGTCCTGGACGGACAAGCCCGTCACGAGGGCGAGCGTGAAGGTCGAATTCACGAGGATCTTCTCCCAACGCGTCTTCTCCGCGTACGCACTGCTGAAATGAAGCTGATTGGTGTTCATCGTCAGCGTCGTGAACAGCAGGTTGTCCGTCTCGGTCACCGTGCGGCCGAACCGGCTGCGGTAGACGTCGCCGACCTCGAGGTCCTCGTAGAAGCGGCTGCGCCATTCTTGCGGCGACACGCGTCAAGCCTAATAGTGGCGCCGTGACCGCCGACGTCGTCGTCGTGGGTGGAGGCGCGATCGGCGTCTGCGTCGCGCTCGAGCTGTCGCGCCGCGGGACGAGCGTGACGCTGCTCGAGCGCGGCCCGGAGCTCGCCTCCGGCTGCTCGGCCGGCAACGCGGGCCTCATCTGCCCGAGCCACTCGACTCCGATCGCGAACCCGGCCGCGCTGCGGAACGGCCTGCGCTGGCTCCTGCGGCCGGACAGCCCGTTCGCGCTGCGGCCTCGGCCGGCGGTGCTCCCGTGGCTCGCGCGGTTCGTGCGCGCCTCGCGCGCCGCTCGTGCGTCTCGCGCCGTCCACGCCATCCGCACGATCAGCGTCGAGAGCCTCGAGCTGCACGCCGCACTGGCCGGCGAGGGGATCGACACCGGCTTCCAGCGCCGCGGAACGCTCAACGTCTACTCGACCGAGGACGGCTTCGCGGCCGCCCGTGACGAGGCCGAGGCGTCGGGCCTGCCCGTGGAGGTCCTGGGGCCGAACGAGACGCTCGAGCTCGAGCCGGCGCTGGCGGGGCCGATCGCCGGCGGCACGTACTTCCCGCGCGAGGCGCACGTCGACCCGAAGCGGTTCGTCCAGGCCGTCGGCGCCGCCGCGGAGGACGCGGGCGCCGAGCTCCGGACCGGCGCCGAGGTGACGGCGCTGCGCCGGCGCGGCGGCCGCGTCTCCGTCGAGACGGACGGCGGAACGCTCGAACCGGAAGTCGTCGTGCTGGCGGCCGGCGCGTGGAGCGGCCGCCTCGCGCGGGGCGCCGGCGTCTTCGTCCCGCTCGAGGGCGGGAAGGGGTACCACGTCGACCTCGAGCCCGGCGACGGCGACCCGCGGATCCCGGTCTGGCTGCAGGCGTCGTGGACGATCGCGACGCCGCTGCGCGACCGGCTCCGCCTCGCGGGAACGCTCGAGCTCGCCGGTCTCGACCTCGGCCTGAACGACGTGCGGGTCGAGGCGGTTCGGCGGGGCGGTGAGCGCGGCTTCCGCAATCAGGCCGGCCGCCGCGTCCTCGAGGTCTGGGCGGGCCTCCGGCCGTGCACGCCCGACGGCCTACCGGCGATCGGACGCGTCGAGGCGGCGCCCGGCCTCGTCGTCGCGACCGGTCACGCGATGAAGGGCACCTCCCTCGCGCCCGTGACGGGCAAGCTCGTCGCCGAGCTCGTGCACGGCGAGCCGCCGAGCCACGATCTCGGGCCGTTCAGGCCAGAGCGGTTCCGGCCTCTGCTGCGACCGCGCTGAACGGCGCCACGCCGGCGAGATACTCCAGCACCGACTCGAGCGGCTCGACGTCGCCGAACTTGGCGTCGATGTCGAAGAGGTTCCACTCGACGACGCCGGCGACGCGATCGCCGACGCACTCGCGTACGACGATCGGCCGGAACCCGTGTCCGAGAGCGTCCTCGACCGTGTGGCGAACGCACCCGGCCATCGTCACTCCGGCGACGATGACGGTGTCGACGCCCGCCGCGCGCAGGAAGCTCGTCAGGTGCGTGCCGTGGAACGCGCTCGCGAACTTCTTGACGATCACCTGCTCACCGGCCTCGGGCGCGACCCGCTCGTCGATCGCGACCGCCTCGGTGCCGAGCCGCAGCACCTCGACCGGGATCTTGCGGTGCCAGAGGCCCATGTCCGTCGCAGGCCCCTCGGTCACGCCGTACGCCGTTGTCGTGAAGACGACCGGCAGCGACCTCGCGCGCGCCGCCGAGAGCAGCCGCTGCACGCCAGGGATGATCGTCTCCATCCCGTCGCAGGTGAACGGGTTGCCCGGCCGCGTCCATGCGTTGGCGAGATCGATGTTGACGAGAGCCGGCCGCTCGCCGTAGCCGATCCGGCGCATGAACCCGCGCCCGCGATAGAGCTCGGAGTCGGCCGAGAAGATCCGCCCGAGCGCCTCCGAGAGGCCGTCGCTCAAATGGAGTCGCGCTCGGTAGAGCTCGAGCTCCGGGCCGGCGGAAGCTCCTTCTCCTCGGCGGGCTCGTCGCCCTTGATCGAGTCCTTGAACTCGCGGAGCCCGGTCCCGAGGCCGCGGCCGGCACCGACGAGCCGCTTGCCGCCGAAGAGGAGCACGATCACGAGGACGAGGATCAGCCAGGCCCACGGGCTGTAGATCGCAGCGACCATACGCCGACAGCCTAACTGCGACGGGCCGGAAACGTAAGGGGGGAGTTAGCGATCCGTTAGGACATGCCCGTTCGCGTTTGGAGTCGCGCACGCGGTGAAAGCGGTGTCTGGAACGACAACGCACCTGTCACGGAGGTCAGGACGATGAAGACACGGACTCGAAGACGCTCGATTCTGCTCGGCGGCGCGATCGGCGCTGCGCTCACAACGGCAGCCGCGGCGACCCTCGCCTTTGCCGGCGCGGGCGCCGCAGCCTCGCAGGCGAAGCCGGAGCCCGTCGTGAGGCCGTCGATCAGCGGCCCGGCGGTGGAGGGCCAGTGGCTGCACGGCGATCCGGGCCAGTGGCGAAACAACCCGACGCACCACGACTACTCCTGGGAGCGCTGCAACACGAACGGCAAGAACTGCTCGAAGATCTCGGGTGCAGACGGCACCGCGTACCACCTTGTCGGCCCCGACGTCGGCCACAAGATCCGGTTCAGAGTCGTGGAGTGGAACTCCGACGGCCGGACGGACGCCGAATCGCCGGCGACGGAGGTCGTGCGAGCCGCCGGCGGCTCGCCTCCGCCGCCGCCCCCGCCGACGGGGAACGGCTGCCCGCCGGGCTCGGGTCCCGTCAACGTCCAGAACGTCGTGGCCCCGGCACGCCTCGTCCTCGACGGCCAGCAGAGCAACCCGGGAGTCGTGACCCGGGGCACCGGCGTGCTCACGGTCCGCTACCACGTCTCGGACTCGTGCGGCCAGTCGGTCGGCGGCGCGCTCGTCTACACGACCGCGGTTCCCTTCAACCAGTTCACGATCCCGCACGAGCAGGCGACCGGCTCCGACGGCTGGGCGACCCTTCAGCTGAACCGGCTGAGCGGCTTCCCCGTCAGCTCCCGCCAGCAGCTGATCGCGCTCTTCGCCCGTGCGCGCAAGCCGGGCGAGCCGATCCTCGGCGGCATCTCGACGAGGCGGCTCTTCTCGGTGCGCGTGAACCTGAAGGGCTAGGAAGCGCAAGATAACGGCCTGTCCGAGATCCAGGGAATTCTCGACGAGCTGCTCGCGCGCACGGGCGCGAGCCGCGTGACGCTTCGGCGCGACCTTCCCGGCGAGTACGCGTTCCCCGTCACCGACGAGGCGCTCGCCGAGGGGGTCGCGCCGCTGCGCGAGGAGCGGACGGTCGATCTCCGAACGCAGCCGGTCGTGCTCGAGCTCCGGCGGGGCGGGCAGGTGGTGCAGGACGACAGCCGCTCGGCGTACGACGATCCCGCCTACCTGCGGATGCTCGAGACCTACGGAGGGCTGGCGGCGCAGATCGTGACGCCGGTGGTCGTCGAGGGGCAGCTGCGAGCGATTCTCTCGCTGCACCAGCTCGGGTCGCCGCGGCGGTGGACGGAGGCCGAGATCGAGTCCTGCCGAACCGCCGCGGCGCGCATCGGCGTGCTCGTCTGATGCACAACCGCTGGCACCCGGATCTCGAGCCCGCCTTCCGCGTCAAGCCTGGCGCCGAGCTCCGCCTCGAATGTCAGGACGGCATCGCCGGCCAGCTCGGGCCCGACAGCACGCACGATGACGTCAGCCTGCTGGACCTCGGGCTCGCACATCCGCTCACCGGTCCCGTCTTCGTCGAGGGCGCAGATCCCGGCGACACGCTCTGCGTCGACTTCCTCGCGTACGAGCCGGACTCGTTCGGGGCGACACCGATCGTCCCCGGCTTCGGCTTCCTCGCCGACCTCTTCCCCGCCCCCTACCTGGTCAAGTGGCGCATGGCGGGCGGCCGCGCCATCTCGGACGAGCTGCCGGGAGTCGCAGTGCCGGGCGACCCGTTTGCCGGCGTCGTCGGCGTCGCGCCGTCGCGGGAGCGGATGGAGGAGTTCCGCGCGCGCGAGGAGCGGATCCGCACGGCCGGCGGCCCCGTCGCGGACGCGATGCCGGAGACGGCAATCCCGTCGGAGGCCGCTGACGGGCTTCGCACGATCCCTCCGCGGGAGATCGGCGGCAACGTCGACATCCGCCAGCTCGTCGCCGGCAGCACGCTCTTCCTGCCGGTCGACGTGCCGGGCGCGCTGTTCTCGATCGGCGACCTGCACTTCGCGCAGGGGGACGGCGAGGTCTGCGGGACGGCGATCGAGATGAGGGGCGCGGTGACGGTGCGCTTCCGCCTCCAGCACTCCTCGATCCGGTTCCCGCAGTACCGCACGCCGCCGCGCCCCGGCCGCGAGCACTTCGCGACGACGGGCATTGCGACCGGGGAAGCGATGGACATCGGCGGCGCGGCACGCCTCGCCCTCCTGGAGATGATCGGCTACCTCGAGCGCGAGCACGGCTTCGAGCCGCCCGCCGCCTACGCGCTCTGCAGCGCCGCCGTCGACCTCCGGATCTCCGAGCTCGTCGACGTTCCCTACCCCCTCGTTTCCGCGCTCCTCCCGCTGGACATCTTCGCGGCATGACGATCACCGGCGCGCACGTCCTGATCTACGGCACCGACGCCGAGGCGATCCGCGATTTCCTCCGCGACGTGCTGGAGCTCCCGCACGTCGACGCCGGCGACGGCTGGCTGATCTTCGCGCTGCCGCCGGCGGAGGTCGGCGCTCATCCCGCCGACGCCGACGGACGGCACGAGCTCTCGCTGATGTGCGACGAGATCGAGGCGACGATGGCCGAGCTCGAGGCGAAGGGCGTCCGGTTCACGAGGCCGGTCAGTGACGAGGGCTGGGGGCTCGTCACGGCGTTCGAGCTGCCCGGCGGCGGCGAGCTCGCGCTCTACGAGCCGCGCCACCTCTCGCCTCTCGGGGGCTGACGTCTTCACGGGCGCCGTCTGCCGCGTTACCGTTCATGCGCGGCAGGCTCTGCGGTGGAGGGAGAGGGGATCATGGCGACACGGATTACAGCGGCAGCGGCAATCGCGGCGATCGCGCTGTCGGGCGTCACGTCGGCGCTCGCGGCGACGAACCTGTTGAAGAACGGCGGCTTCGAGAAGCCTGTCGTCCCCGACGGCAGCTACCAGCTCTACAGCACAGGCCAGACGTTCGCGCACTGGACGGTCGTCGGCGACCCGGGGAACGTCGCGCCGATCAGCGGCGATTTCACGCAGAACGGCTTCACCTTTCCGGCGAGGGCCGGCGCGCAATGGGTCGACCTGACGGGCGCCAGCAACACGGCGACCGGCGTCGCCCAGACGGTCTCGACGACGCCGGGCGCGCAGTACACGCTCATCTTCTCCGTCGGCAACGTCTACGACCCGGGCGGCATCTTCGGGACGACGAGCACGGTCAACGCCTTCGTCGACGGCAACCTCGTCAAGAGCGCGACCAACTCGCTCGGGCAAGGATCGTCGTCGCAGGTCTGGAAGCGCTTCAGCGTGACGTTCACGGCGCAGACGGCAAGCACGACGATCTCGCTGATCAACGGCGATCCGAGCAACGACACCGAGAACGGGCTCGACGCGGTGAAGCTGCTGGCGGCCGGGTAGGCGAGACCGCTACCTGCGGCCGAACGTCAGCCCGGCGGCCTCGAGCACCTCGCCGACCTGCTCGTAGCCCAGTATCAAGCGGCTCGAACCCGGCGCGAGACTCTGCGAGATCGCGTAAGCCGGCCACCATGTCGATGACCGGTTTCTCGGCGAGACCCCCGGGCCGCACAGCCTCCCTCTAGCTGCGCAGCGGCACCGCGTACGACGGCATCGGCGCGCCCGTCGCGCCGCGCAGCTTGAGCGGGAACCCGAGGAACGCGAACTCGTACTGCTTCTCGGCGGCGATCTCCTCCATGTTCACGACCTCGATGATCTGCGCGCCGGCCGTCGCGAACATGTAGGCGTGGACGGGCAGGAAGGCGTCCGGCTCGTCCCACGGCATCACCTCGAGGCCGATCGAGTCGCCCGCGATGCACATCGCGCCGGCCTCCTCGCAGAGCCATTTCGCAGCCGGCAGGTTGATCCCCGGCGGCTTCTGCAGGTAGCCGTCGAAGTCGGGCCAGGCCTGCATCCGGCCCGTCCGGACGAGAACGACGTCCTTCGTCCGCAGCTCGACGCCCTGCTTCGCGACCGTGTCCTGGAGGTCCTGCGGCGTGATCCCGTAGCCAGCCTCGAGCTGGTCGACGCCGTGCATTCCCGCCACGTCGAGGAGGACGCCGCGCGCGATGATCGGCGGGTACTTCTCGAGGCCGCCCTTGTTCCAGATCCGGCTGCCGAGGTCCTTGTCCGGCGTCCATCCGTTCCAGAACATCCCGTGGTGGCCGAGATGGTTGAGCGTGTCGACGTGCGTCCCACAGTGCGTGTACATGTGGATCGAGTCGCCGCAGTAGGAGTACTTCTCGTGCGCCGAGGCGCCGACGCCCGAGAGGTTGTCGTTGATCGAGCCCTGCGGCGTGTGCGTCATCCAGATCCCGTAGGGCGGATCGCCCGCCGCGACCCAGGACGGCATCCCGATGAAGTACTCGACGTTCAGGTCGAAGAGGTGCGCCCCGTCGAGGTGCTCGAGGATCGCGCGGTTCGTCTCCGGCGTGATCCAGTTCAGACGGCCGATCTCGTCGTCGGGTCCCCACGGGCTCTTCGAGACCTTGAGCCCGTCCTTCTCGAGCAGGGGCTCGAATGTCAGCTGCTCCTCGACAGTCGCCATCGACTCCTCCTTACGCCTCGACGGATTGCGTCTCTTCCACCAGCGCGCCGTACAGCTCGGGCCGGCGGTGGCCGAAGAGGTAGAGCTCGTACTCGCCCGGGATCACGTAGTCCTTGTCGCGCGCCTTCTCGACCTCGACGTCCGCGACGAGGAGCGTCTCGCCGCTCACGCCCGTCTCGGCGAGCCGCACGCCGTACGGATCGACGATCTGGCTCCGGCCGCAGAACTCGGCCCAGCGCTCGGTGCCGCACCGGTTCGCGGTCAGCAGGTAGATCCGGTTCTCGGCCGCCCGTGCGGTCGTGATCAGCTCCGTCTGGATCCGCGCCGCCATCGGGAAGTTCGTCGGGTGGGCGACGAGGTCGGCCCCCTTCAGCGCCAGCGTCCGCGTCACCTCCGGGAAGCGGAGGTCGTAGCAGATCTCGACGCCGATCCGGCCGAGCGGCGTCTCGTAGACGGGGAACTCGTCGCCGGGAACGGTGAACCTGTCGACGCCGAGGAACGGCAGGTGCGTCTTCCAGTACTTGCCGATCAGGCCGTCGGGGCCGACGAAGGCGGCGCAGTTCCGCAGCGCGTCGCCGTCCCTCTCGAGCAGCCCGCAGACGACGTGAATGCCGAGCCGGCGGCTCTCCTGCTCGAGCACGGCCGTCGCGGGCCCCGGAACCTCCTCGGCGAACGGCATCGCCTCGTCCGGGCTGTCGAACATGTAGCCCGGGATCGCGCACTCCGGGAGGACGATCAGCTGCGCGCCGGCGGCGGCCGCCTCCTCCATCCGGGAGATGCAGACGTCGAGGTTCCGGCCGGGCTCGCCCAGCTTCGGGTCGATCTGCGCCACGGCAACCCGCATCTGCGGGCGAGTCTAATAGTCTGACTTTCGGTGCGGAAGATCCGTTTCTACTACGACGTGGTCTGCCCGTACTCGTACCTGGAGTCGCACGTCGTCGAGGCGGCCGAGGACGCCGGCGAGGTCGAGGTCCAGTGGCTGCCGTTCGAGCTCCGGCCGGCGCCGAAGCCGCTGCTCGAGCCGCGCGGCGACCATCTGCGGGTCGACTGGACCCGGCACGTCTACCGCCGGGCGCTCGCGATGGGCGTCGAGATCCACCTGCCGCGCTACCAGCCGCGCTCGACACTTCCGCTCGCCGCGTGCCTCTGGGCCGGCGAGCGGGGGTGCCTGCGCGAGTTCAAGCACGCGCTCTACGAGGCGTTCTTCTGCGAGGGCGAGGACATCGCAACCGACCGAGAGCTCGCGCGCGCGGCCGAACGGGTAGGGCTTGACGCGGCCGAGGCGGTGGCCGCCGGTTATGCGCATGAGCGACTCGAGCAGATCCGCGAGATCCGGAGCGAGGCGGAGGAGCTCGGAGTGCGCGGCGTACCGACGCTCGCCGCGGACGGTCGGACGCACTGGGGGATGGGCGGCCTCGAGCGGCTGCTGGCGAACGAGCCCCTCGTCCCGCGGCCCGCGTAGCGCTACGCTCGCGGCGATGGCCGCGACCGTCCGCAGCTACGAGCACCTGCTCGTCGAGGCAGACGGGCCTGCCGCGCGCATCACGCTCAACCGGCCCGAGAAGCGCAACGCGCTCTCGCTCGAGCTGATGGAGGAGGTGATCGCGGCGCTCGCCGAGCTTGCGAAGGACGCGGACGTGCGGGCGATCGTGGTTGAGGGCGCCGGCCCGGTCTTCTCCTCGGGCCACGACCTTGGCGAGATGGTCGGGCGCGACCCCGCGTTCTACCAGCGGCTCTTCGACGCCTGCACCGTGATGATGGAGGCGATCCACCGCGTCCCGCAGCCGATGATCGCGAAGGTGCACGGCGTCGCCACGGCCGCGGGCTGCCAGCTCGTCGCCGCCTGCGACCTCGCCGTCGCCGCCGAGGGAACCCGCTTCGCGACGCCCGGCGTGAAGATCGGCCTCTTCTGCTCGACGCCGATGGTGCCGGTCTCGCGCGCCGTCGGCCGCAAGCGCGCGCTCCAGATGCTGCTGACCGGGGAGCCGATCGACGCCGAGACGGCGCGCGACTGGGGTCTCGTCAACGACGTCGTGCCCGCGGACGAGCTCGACGCCGCCGTGGCGACGCTCGTCCAGAAGATCGCCCGTTCGAGCCCGCTCACGGTCGGCATCGGCAAGGAGGCGTTCTACGGCCAGATCGAGCTCGACGAGCACCGCGCCTACGACCTGACGAAGACCGTGATGGCGATGAACTCGCTCGCCGGGGACGCGCAGGAGGGCATCTGCGCCTTCCTCGAGAAGCGCGAGCCGACCTGGAAGGGCGAGTAACCGACGCTCAGCCGAGGTCGAGCACGTCGACGACGCGGAGCGTCGGCTCGGCGCCGACCTTCCGCATCAGCTCGGTGCCGCGCGGCACTTCTGCCTCGGCCAGGTATCGCTCGAGCGTCTCGCGATCTCGCCAGACCGCGATCAGCCGGCCGACGCCGTCGTCGCGGAGGAGCAGCGCCGTGAGCACACCCTCCGGCCGCGTCGGCCGCGCCTCCTCCATCAGGCGCGCGAGCTCCCGCGCCTGCTCGTCGCTCAGCTCCGCCTCGAAGATCGCTGCGACCATTCTCGTCACCTCCTCGCGCTGAGATCATTGCGGGGATGAAGGTCGTCGCGCGAGCCATCGTCGTCGTCGCCGCGCTGGCTCTCGCGACCGGCGCCTCCGGACTCGACCCGCAGTCGTTCGCCGACGTGGCGAGCGGCGTCGTCCTCGTCAGGGCGACCGGGTGTCCCGGCGGCGAGACGCAGACCGGGTCCGGCTTCCTCGTCGGGACGTCCGTCGTCGTGACGGCGCATCACGTCGTCGCGGGCTGCCGTGCTGCCCGGATCCTCGTCGAGGAGAAGAAGTGGGTTGACGTCGCGCACTCGACGTACTGGCGCGACGGCGGCACCGACCTCGACGTCTCGACGCTGAAGCTCGCGGAGCGGTTCGACGACGCCTGGATCTTCCGGCTGCGAGCCTCGCAGGTGCCGGTCGGAGGGCACGTCGCCGCACTCGGGCATCCGCTCGGCGCCGCGGTCTCGTACGTGAACGGGCGCGTGGTCGGCCGCCTCCCGGGGCAGCACCTCCTGCTGCGCATGCTCGGCGCGCAGGGAATGAGCGGCGGTCCGATCGTCGACGGAGCGCGACAGGTCGTGGGCCTCGTCAACGCCGGCATCGGCAAGCCCGGCTTCCTGACGGGCGACTACACCGGCGACAACGTGATCGCCTACGACATCTCGAGTCGCTGGGGCAGCTGGCGCAAGACACTCTGCCACGCGTATCCGCGCGGCGGGATTCCCGGCTGCGGCTAGTAAAAGAGACTCGCTCGAGGCGCGTCCGGCGCGCCGCTCAGGGGCCCTGTCTCGTGACCTCGACCATGTGGAAGATCACGTCCTGGCTCGTGTCCTCGTTCTGGACGATGATGTCCGACTGGTTCGCCAGGCCGTCCGCGAAGAAGCCGTCGACGATGCTGAACGAGGCCGTCTGCCAGGTTCGGCTGTTCGCGAGGTGAACAGCCGCCGTCGTCCTCCCGACGATGCCGGTGCCGTTGTCGTACTTGAGCGAGAAGCTGCCAAGGCCAAGGTCGTAGTAGACGACGTTGATCGTCACCATGTGCGGCCCGGGGAGCGAGAAGAAGCGGGAGTCGAGGTCGAGGTAGAAGCTGTTCTTGCCGCTCCTGTGGTCGAAGCGGCGGGCGAAGCGGCCGTACGGTTCCGAGCAGCGTCGCGGCGAGATCCCGGCGCAACCCACCCGCCAGAGGCCCTGCGAGGTTCCGTTCGGGTCCTTCATCTTCAGCCACATGCCGTAGTTGCCGGGCACGGTCTTGTTGCCGACGTCCTCGAGGCCGTACCAGTCGGTCGTGCCGAGGTCGGGCCGTCGATAGTCGGAATATCGAGCGGCTCGTGAGTCCGTCGGCTTCTTGACGCCGTAGTCGAAGAACATGGACTCGATCGCCTGGTAGCGCTTGGGGTTCTGCTTGCCGGTCCCCGTCAGATAGCTGCCGAAGCAATTGTGCTTCGGGTCAGGCGGATCGCAGCTGCGGCCGTCCGGGTACGTCTCGGGAAAACGGACCTTGTCGTAGGCGTCGAGGTTGTCGCGGAACGCGATCCAGGCGCCGGGGCTGTCCTGCGGCGATTTGTATCCCGCGTATTTCGTATAGAAGTCGAAGGCCTGAGCGAATGCGGGGTTCTTGACGTCTGGGGACGTCTGGTTGTGGATGTCGAGCCCGCGGTCGAGCGCCCACAGCTGCGACCAGTACATGTTCCAGACCGGCGCCTCCTTGAACCAGGCGTCCTTGCACTTCCCGGGACCGGGCTTGCACGTGGTCAGATCCATCTCCGAGCGGGTCCGGACGGCGTGCCCGTGGTACAGCTCGCGGGTCAGCGTCGAGACGTAGTAGGCGTCGTCGTTGATCTCGCCGTTGTTGTCGTAGCGATCGCCGATGCGGCTGAGCTTGAGCCAGGCGTCCGGCAGGTTGTCCAGCGCGAATTGCGCCGTGTGCCGGTTGGAGTTCGCATTGATCAGGCACGGATCGAACGGATTGGTGTGCTTGACGGCATCGACGTACCACGAGAGCTCGCCCTGGTAGCCCCGGTTCGGGTTGCCGGTGCCGATCTGGAAGTACTGCCACTTGTTGAACGGGATGAACGTGTTCGTGCCGAACTCGCCGTATCCGCCGTGCCGCAGATCGACGAAATGGGCTCCGTTGGGGTCGTACGGATACGGGTCCGTCGTATTGCCTATCGGGCATCCGAAGGCGATGATCCGATCCCGGTTGTGCGCATACTTGTCGATGTGGTCGACGAACGCGTTCACCATCCGATGGAAATAGGCGAGGTACTTGTGGTTGAGCGTCTTCGAGCCGTCGCGGTTCGTCACGAAGTACCGCGGATACGTCCGCCCGTCGAGGTTGATGCCGATGCCGCTCACGTGGTTCGCCTTCGTCGGATCGAACCAGGCCGGCACGCTCTCGCCGCCGACGACCTGCACCATCGCGTACAGGCCCTCGTCCGTGATCGCATCGAGCTTCTTGTCGAAGACCTTGAAGTCGAAGCGGCCGGGCTGGTCTAGCGGCGTCGGCCTCGGCTCGATCACGTTCCACCAGGCGGTGAGGCTGTGGCCCCTGTACCACGAGGGGCAGTCGTCCGTGCCGAAGTCGGCGGCGCCGTGGTTGATCGTCCACGTCCCCCAGGGGGCCGGGTCGGTCGCGTTGCAGGGCGCGCCCGTCGCAGATGCCGCCGAGGTCCCGCACGACAGCAGGACCGCAAGGGCCGAAAGACCCAGTGCGAGCGCTCGACGAGTCGAGCGGGCGGGGGGAGGCTTCGTAAGCTCGGGCATGGGGCCCTTGGTCCAGCTGCGGCGGTATCGCAATACCCGGACCGCGGCCCGATCGAAACCGGTGCTCGACCGCCGGGCTCGAGCCTGGCCGGGCTCGCCGTCTAGGTGGAGATCATCTTCTTCTCGATGCCGACGCCGGCTGCGACCGCCCGCTCGTACTCGAGCGGCACCGTCGCCGAGTCCTGGAGCGCGATTCCCGTCGAGTCGAACACCGTCACCTGGTCGTCGGACTGGCGGCCGTCGAGCTCGCCGCAGATCACCTTGCCGATCTCGCCCGCGACGTCGTCCTCGCCGTAGATCCCCTCGGCGAGCGGCACGTTGATCTCGCCGTCCTCGCGGCACTGGCGGATGTCGTCGACGAAGACGCGAGCGCGCTGCAGGATCCGCGGGTCGAGCTCCTGCTCGCCCTTCAGGTCGGCCCCCAGCGCGGCGACGTGGGCGCCCGGCTTCACCCACGCCTCGTCGACGAGCCAGCTCCGGGCGTGTGTTCCGGTCACGATCACGTCGGCGCCCTCGACGGCGCTGCGAACGTCGGTGGTCCCGGTGATCCGTAGGTGCGGGTACTTCGCCACCTCGTTCGCGAGGAACCGGTCGACCGACTCCTGCGTCCGGCTCCAGACGCGCACCTCTTCCCAGTCGAACACCGCATCGCAGGTCGCGAGCGTCCCGCGGCCGACGAAGCCGGCGCCGACGATCGCGAGGACCTTCGAGTCCTTCCGCGCGAGCCAGCGCGCCGAGACGGCCGCCGACGCGCCGGTGCGCATCAGCGTGTGGTACGAGCCGTCGCAGATCGCGAGGGGGAAGCCCGTCTCCGGGTGGGTGTAGATCAGGATCGAGAACACCGCCGGCAGCTCGTACTGCGCGTTGTCCTCCCGGATCGAGACCCACTTGCACGCCGCCGCCTCGGGCTCCTCGATGTACGACGGCATCACCTCCCACTCGCCCTTGTAGCGGTCGAGCACGATGTGGCCCTTCGGCTCCATGTAGACGCGGCCGAGGCCGTGCATCCGGAAGGCGTGCTCGACGCGGTCGACGTACTCCGCGGGCGTGAGCAGGCCGACCATGTCCGTCCAGCTCAGGATCAGCGTCTTACGGTTGCGCCAGCTCTCGATAAGCCGACTCTAGCTCCCTGAGGAGCGGGTGGTCCCCGAGCCGACGGCGCGCGTGGACGAGCTGGCGCCGCGCGCGCTCGCCGTCGTCGGACTGGGCCTTGAAGCCCGCTGCGGCGAGGTGGTGCAGCCCGCGGGCCTCCTCGTCGAAGAAGCCCCTCAGCGCGTCCGCGGCGGCGGAGTACTCCTGCCGCTCGAGATGCCCCTCCGCACGCCAGATCGCGGCTCGGCGGCGGGCGTCCGGCGGTGGCCACTCGTCGTTAGGGTCCTCGGCCATGGCGACGATCGAGCGTAGCCGGAGCGCCGAGCGGATCGAGCGCGACATCGAGACGCTCGCGGGCCCGGACTACACGCTCAGCGACACGGCGATCCGGCGCTACGCCTACACCGACGTCTACCGGAACACGCTCGCCTACTTCCGGCGCGAGCTCGAGGCGCTCGGGTTCGAGGTCGCCGAGGATCCGGTCGGCACGCTCGTCGCGCGTAACCGGCCGCCGGGCGAGCAGGTGTTCGGGATCGGGTCGCACTGCGACTCGAACCGCAACGGCGGCAAGTACGACGGGACGATGGGCGTCGTCACCGCGCTCGAGGTCTGCCGGCTGAACGACGAGCTCGGGCTCGGCCTTCCGCTCCAGCTGATCTCGTTCCTCGAGGAGGAAGGCTCCGGCTTCGGCCAGATGCTGCTCGGCAGCCGGATCGTCGCCGGGCGCGTGACCGAGGAGGAGCTGCGCGAGCGCTTCCGCGCGATCGACGACGGGCGCAGCTTCTCGGAGCACGCGCGCGAGGCGGGCTACGAGCCGGAACGCTGGCGCGAGTGCGCGCGGATCCTCGACGACCTGACCGGCTGGATCGAGATGCACATCGAGCAGGCGCGCGTGCT
>Ga0070741_10009712_pt1 | contig 18536 bp, 13 predicted proteins | sample Coa_R1_4_FD_66440 | JGI IMG/M metagenome (GOLD analysis project Ga0070741, IMG submission 66440) | Surface soil microbial communities from Centralia Pennsylvania, which are recovering from an underground coalmine fire - Coalmine... | ecosystem: Environmental > Terrestrial > Soil > Unclassified ...
TGAGGGGGAGCGGAAAGTTCTAACGTCGACCCTCGTCGACACGTGCAATTTGCCCGTAATCAGCGGCTTGGACGCCGGATGCTATTCCTCGATTTCTCCGCGCCCACACTTCGCCCATCCCGTCCGATCAGTACGGGCGGTCGCATGCCTGAACGCACACTAAGCCAAAAGATTCTCGTCTACTGCGGTGTGAGCCTCTTCGAAATCATCGTGGCCTGGAACCCTTCTTTTCCGTTGTTCTTACCCAGAACAATCACCCGATCGCCGTCTTTCACTTGGCTGGCGTCAATATTGTTGACCTTCTTACTTCCATGCTCCTGGCTGACCCATTGAGTTTGACTGTCGTAATGAACGACCTGTTCATAGGAAGAGCCCGACTTACGCACAGTCAGGATCGACTTGTCTTTATTGCTCCTCACGACGGTGCCTTGCAAGCGATCCTGGTGCGCGTCCTTGCCGGCATTCTTCATGTCGGCGCCCTTCTGATCGGCATTATCCTTCATTGAATCTTTCGAGGTTTCCTGCGCGTATACCACTGTCGCGAAAAGAACTGCGAGTGCCAATGCGATACGGGTCAACATGTTGAACATGTAAGCCTCCTTTCACTACGGTACCTGGATTCTGTGGCAGCGAAGAATAGCCTTTGGAATCGAAAAGTCAATAGTGACGATTTCGCACACGGAAATTTTGGAAACAGGCGACACAAAGCTGCTTCTGCACAGCAGCAGACGGTGCCGCGCGTAAGGCGATTTTAGGGCCCCGAAACACTTGCTGCCGATGTTCAGCGGGAGTAGATTGCCTACCGCCGAGGAGGTACTCCCATGACCCGTAGCTCATCATGGCGCCGATTGACTCTGCTGGCCGGGAGCGTTTTTCTACTTTGCCCGAACCTCCTTATCGCCGCAGACGACCCGCCTCTTACGAAGGAACAGATTACTCAGTTCCTTCTTACCGCGAAGGTTATCGATTCCAAGCGCTCCGATAAAGGAGTTACCCACCCGTGGCGGCTCACTCTAAGTGACGGCACCATAACCCATGACGGCTCCTTCCAAACCATCGACGAACACAAAGCTCAGTCGACGTTTGCAGTTCGCAGTGAAATCAACTTTGTCGATTCCTATAAATACAACATCGCCGCCTACCGTCTGGCCGAGATGCTCGGAGTCGACGATATGCTACCGGTGTATGTGGAACGCAGTTGGCAGCACACCACCGGGTCGCTCAGTTGGTGGCTCCCGGTACAAATGGACGAGGTGGAGCGCCATCGTAGAAAGTTAGAACCACCGGATCGCGATGCCTGGAATACCCAGATGTACAGAGTTCGCATCTTCGACGCCCTCGTGTACGACACGGATGCCAATCTCACGAACGTGCTGATTGGAAACGACTGGAAGATCTATCGCGTCGATTTCACTCGGGCGTTTCGGCAGGAGAACAAACTGCAAGACCCGAGGGATCTTGTGCGCTGCGATCGCAAACTGTTTGAGAAGCTGAAGGCGCTGGACGGCAACGAACTCGCGCAAAAAACCAAGCATTACCTCACCAAGGGAGAAGTCCAAAGCGTCATGGTGCGGCGCGACAAAATCATAGAGTATTTTCAGAAGCTGATTGCCGAAAAAGGCGAGAATGAGGTGCTCTACTAGAACGGGCACGGCTGCAGCCGCTGAAACCACCGCTTCCGAGGATTCTCCGCATAGTGTCAGAGGAATTAGCTCGCCTCCGGTCTATTCAGGGGACCCGAGTACTCGATGAGGAAATTCTCACGCTTGAATAAAGAAGTTTCTGTTCTTCGCCTGGGCTGTAATGCGGGAGGCAAGTCAATGCTTACTTTTATACTGCCAGTTTCTCCCCGCGCAAAAAACATCATCGCTTTCCTGCTGGCTTTGTTTGTCGCCGGCTGCGCCGCGCCGAGAGCAACGGCGGCTGATTCGCGAGAATGCGTCACAGCTATCGGCGACGTGCATGGAGATTTTGACGACTTCGTCGGTATTCTTCGGCACACAGGCCTCATCGACGCGCAAAACCACTGGACCGGCGGGAAAACGACCCTCGTTCAACTTGGGGATTTGCTGGATCGCGGTCCAAAAGGGCGCGACGTCATGGACCTGGTGATGGCTCTGCAGGAGGAAGCGCCTGCTGCGGGAGGACAGGTCGTTAACCTCCTCGGCAATCACGAGGTCATGAATATCATGGGGGATTTGCGTTACGTCACCCCCGAAAACTATGCGCGATTCGCGGACGCGGATTCCGAAGCGCGCCGCAAATCGGCGTTTCAAAACTACATGAAGTGGCGGACTGCGCACAGTGCGCTCCTGGCAGAGCTTCCTCAGCCTGTCTTTGAGGTTACAGAGGCGGAATGGATAGCGCGGCACCCCGCTGGTTTCGTCGAACAGCGCGATGCGCTCGGCCCAAAAGGAATTTACGGCAAATGGCTGCGCGGTCGGCCAGCGGTGACCAGCATCCAGGGAATCATCTTCTTGCACGGTGGACTTGATCCCAAGATGGGTTCGCTGTCGATTGACGGCGTCAACAATCGTATCCATGACGAGCTCAAGAGTTTCGACGACGCCAAAGCGTACCTCGTGGAGGAAAAACTCATCCTGCCTTTCTTCACTCTTCAGGAAATTAGCGCGGTCGTCCAAGCGGAACTCATGGCAGAACGCAAATCCCTGGTCTCATCCAGCCAGCAGCGGCAGGCCAAGCTCGGGGATTTTCTACACTACGGAGATTGGATAAGCATGCGCGCTGACGGGCCACTGTGGTTCCGCGGCTATGATCAGTGGAGCGAAGAGGAGGGTCTTCAACAGATTGATAAGGTTTTGAATAATTACAAAGCTGCCCACATTGCTGTTGGACATACAGTGCAAAAGGGTGGGCACATCCGGACCCGCTTTGCGGGGAAAGTGTTTCTCATCGACACGGGCATGCTCGCCAGTTACTACCCGGGTGGAAAAGCATCAGCCCTGGAGATTTCTTGCGAGAAGAACAAATTTATTGCTGAATACATGGACGAACACGTGGTACTGCTCGGTGACGCAGTCGAGCATCCAGAAAGCGGTAACAGCGTCAGCGCACATTAGTAGCCTCATAGCCAATTTATAAAGGTACCTCTCTGCGCATTTCGAAGCGGTGGATACGGGTTCACGGGTCGTAAGTGACTGGCCTGCTCACCGCGCCGCATTGTGCGATTCCGTCAGGCCAGAGCCGTACCTGGACCAAACGCGTCAGCGTTCGGTGAGATGGCACCAAAGTACGGCATTTGATAGCGATGAGCGTAAAACGAGGGATCGAGCGCGCGCTGAACATCCAGCCTGGTGATCTGGGCCGGGGCCTCCTTCTTGCCTCGTGTCTGTTCCTGATCATCAGCAGCTACGTTACGGGAAAGGTGGCGCGGGATGCGCTATTTTTGGCGAGGTTCAAGGCTGTACAACTGCCTTATGTCGATATTGCCAGCGCAGTTCTGGTCGCCTTTGTAGTCGCAGGTTATGTACGAACAGCGCGCCGGGCGTCGTTGCGTTCGCTGCTGGTGGGCAGCCAGCTATTCTTCGCGGCCAATTGCTTAGGATTTTGGGCGCTGGCCACTTACCACCGCCAGAGCTGGTTGTTTCCTGTCTTTTACATTTGGGTGGGCATCATCGGAGTACTGGCTCCCACCCAGATCTGGACCCTCGCAAATCACATCCTGACAACACGCGAAGCCAAACGAGTATTTGGCATGGTCGGCAGTGGCGCCATTTTGGGATTTATTTTCGCCGGCTTTCTTTCCAAGACGGTGGCCAAGGCGTTTGGGACTGAAAGCTTGCTGCTGGCGATGGCGGCGCTGCTTGTGATTTGTGCGACGCTCATCCTCTTCGTCAGGCAGACCGGAGAAGGCAGAGTAGAGACCACGGACAGGCGCCCTGGGCCTCGACATTTGCGAGACAGCATGCGGCTCGTTTTGTCGTCTCCATATCTTCGGTCGATAGCGGCTGTAATCTGCATCTCCTGCGTGGTGATGACGTTGACCGGCTGGCAGTTCAAGGCTTTTGCCAAGCAGTTCTTGGGTGGCAAAGATGCATTGGCCATCTTTTTTGGCGATTTCAATTTCTACGTCGGTGTGCTGTCGTTGCTGTTTCAGTTGCTGCTGACCACGCGGCTTCTGCGCAGGTTTGGTATAGGCAAGATGTTGTTGGCGCTACCCATCGCCGTACTGATAGGGTCGGCCGCGCTGCTTGCATGGGGTACGCTGCTGGCCGCAATCTTTCTCAACGGCAGCGATCAGGTGCTTCGCTACTCCGTGGACAAGTCCGCAGCCGAGTTGCTCTACCTTCCATTGCCATCATCGTTCAAGTTTCAGGTGAAATGGTTCATAGATACTGTCGTCTGGCGCTTCGGCGACGGGCTGGCCGGTGTCACAGTTCTCATTTTTGCTACCGCTCTTCATTTGCCCGCGAGGCAAATCAGCTGGGTCGCGATTGTGCTCGGCGCCTTGTGGATAGGGGCCGTTCTCGTAGCGCGAAAACAGTACGTCGTCGCGCTCACGGAAACCATCACTCAGCACATGCTCGACGCTGAGGCAGAGCAAGGCTCCGCGTTGGTGCTGGACCGTTCCGCCACGGACCTGTTGGTCACTAAAGCCTCGAGCTCGGATCCGGGAGAGATCCTTTATGCCCTAAGTCTTTTCGAGGTCGAACGCAAGACAGCGGCCCACCCCGTGGTGCGCGGTCTCCTGCAGCACTCGGCTCCTGAAGTACGCCAGAAGGCAATCGCGATCCTTTCTGCATCCGGGGACAAAACTGTGCTGCCGGAGATCGAGGGCTTATTAAAGGATCCGGATCTTAACGTTCGCACGGAAGCTCTCATCTACATTGCGTACCACACTCATGTCGATCCAATAACCATGCTGGAGTCGCTGGACGAGTTCGAGGATTTCTCGGTTCGCTCCGCCGTCGTTGCATATCTGGCGCGACCCGGCGAGGCTCAATACCTGGAAACCGCACGGGCAATTCTGACCGTTATGACCTCCGACAGCGGAGGGGCGAGTGGGCGCAGTCGCAAGGAAGCGGCTCGTCTGTTAGGAGCGTTGCCGGACGTCTTTGATCCGCTGCTCTCGACCTTGATATCTGATCAGGCCGTCCCGGTGGCGCGGGAGGCAATCCGATCATTCGGAACGCTGCGGAAAGAACCGTTGATATCGAAAGTCCTTGAACTACTCGCGAACCCGGACCTCGCCGCGGACGCTGCTGATGCACTCGGCCAATTCGGCGATGGCATTGTGGGAATGTTGCAGGACTACCTCGGCGATACTTCCGTGCCAGTCACCATCCGTAAGGAAATCCCGGCAGTGCTCCTGAGCATTGGCACGCCCGCTGCGGCGCGCGCTTTGTCAGAGAATCTTCTCGAAAGAGACGCGATGCAGCGCTATCGCATCATCGGTGCACTCAACAAGCTGCACCACTCGCATCCAGAAATCGACCGTGATGTTCAGATGCTGGAGACTGTATTGGCGGCCGAGATCCTCGGGCACTATCGCTCGTACCAGATTCTGCACAGCCTTGGCGCCAACGCGGACACTCAACAACAGATGGAGCGTGCGCTAGGCGAATCCATGCAGCAGGAACTGGAGCGCATTTTTCGTCTGCTCAGCCTGCTCTATCCCCACCTTAACTTGCATGCTGCGTATAACGGGTTGCAGTCGAAGAATGCAAGCGTCCACGATAATGCACTGGAATTCCTCGACAATGTATTGAGCTCGAACATGCGTGACATGTTGGTGCCCCTGCTCGATGCACGGGTCACGGTCGCCGAGAGAGTTCGGTTGGCTAACCGGGTTGTGCGAACCACCATCGAAACACCAGAGCAGGCGGTGGAAGCATTGGTGTCCAGTGACGACCCGTGGCTTAGGTCCTGCGGAGCATATGCAATCGGGTCGCTGGGAATCAGTGTTCTGGAAGGCGAACTGGATCGCTGCCTGAACGACCCGAACCCACTGCTGAGAGAAACGGCGCGCGCCGCTAAGCAGAGGCTTCAGCGAGTTGCCGCCAAGGCATAGTCTGTCAACACCCGCGGTGTCAGTGATGATGAAGTGGCTGAAGTCGTCGCGAAGTACATCCGAGAGCGGCCAAATACGTGGCTGGATCTGATTTCAATGACAGTCGCTCTGCTGTCAGCGTACACTTTCCCATTGATAAAGCGTCACCCGCGAGGGGAACGGGCAGCTCCCAGCGATGAGAGGAGTCGCCGTGGCATTAGTGCTCTGCACCGGAAGCGATGAATCACTCATGCAAACGCGCAAACTCATACTTGAGCAAGCGGGTCATCAAGTAATCCTTGCGAGCAATCTCATTGCAGTCGAGCAGGCGTGTGCAAAGCACGACTTTCAGGTTATCGTTCTCGGCCACACTTTAGTCTCGCCCGAGAAACGCCGACTCGCCGGCTTTGTGAGGCGGGTTTGTAAAACAGCGAAGATTCTTGAACTCCTCAGGCCGGGACAATCAACCAAGTCGGTTCCCGATGCTGACGATTGGCTCGAAGTTCCAGTCGGAGACCCTGCGGAGTTGGCGACGCGCGTGACGGCTCTAGCGGCGAAGTAAATTCCTGTTACTTGCCGATGTTAAGGCCGCTCCAGGCCTGCCTAGCGAGCAGTCAGACTTGTGACCGGGCGGCGACTCAGCGCGCTCGACACGTCCCACACCATCCAGGCGGCTCCCGTAATAAGAAAAGTCAGTGCGAATTCGGACCAGTTCGTATGCTTCCTTGGATCCACGACCAGACGCGGAACCCACACCAGGAGACCAAATAGTCCGAGCATAAGGGTCAGCAGCCCCATCGCCAGCCGCGCCGGGCGATTGACAAGAATGGCGATCGCTGCGAGCGCAAACGCGACGGTCGTGAACATCGCCCAAAACTTCTGGCTCGGTGGAAGCCACCTTGGAACCAACGTAGCCGTAAAACCAAAATAGATTATTTGACTCACCGTAAATGAGAGCACGCATACGCCGAGTCCAAGACGCGCCAGTTTGCCGAGTGCCAGCGCTCTTACCCCATTCGTCTCAGTCGCAGCGTACAGCGCGATCGAACCGCAGACCAAGGAAAACTGTTCGAAGAAGCTTCCGTATTGAGCATAGACGGTCGGTGCCGCGAGAATGCCGGGGATGCAGGCCAGCGAGAAACAGAAATACACAGCCCACAGTACGATGGAAGCAAAGCGCGCAGTGCGGGGGAACTCCATCCCAATCCCACCGGCGATTTGAGCAGCCATCAGACCGCCGCCGATGCTGGCGCCAAAAGGCAGGCTCCAAATGTGATGCAAACTTTGCCAGGTCTCAGCATCGTGCCACATCAGTGCGATGACGCCGAACAGCACCGCCGATGAACCAAAGACAATCCGCCCGTACAAAGGCTTCATCGTTTACTTACCTATCCCGAGAATCAGCGCGAATCCGCAATATACCCGCTGGTTTCGGCCAATGGGACGCAGGCCGGTCCACGCCTGGGCTTGCGCGACTACTTCGGCACGGGTGTTATCCTTCCGCAGCATGCGAGTGCCCTGGCTCACAATCCCGCTGCTCATCGCCTTATTCGTCTCGCCGGTGGACGCGCGTGTCACCCGGGTAGAGGTGCTCTCCCGAGCCGACGTTCTCAATGGCAAGTCATTCGGCGACGCGGGCCCGTACGAACGCATCATCGGGCGCGTTTATTTCTCCGTCGTAGTTTCCAATCCGCATAATCGTGCCATCGTCGATCTCGGCAATGCGGTTAATCTTAAGAATGGTGAAGTCGAGTTTTCCTCCGACTTCATCGCCGTTGTAGCTAAGGATCCGCAAAAGCGCAACGGCTCATTGCTCCTGGAGGTTCCAAACCGCGGACGCTCCCGGATTATTGGGCTAATCGACGGCGGAGATTGGAACCTGGAGAAGGACGCTGGAGACGCCTGGCTACTGCGCAATGGTTTCACAATCGTGAGCCTTGGCTGGCAGTGGGACGCCGCCGGTCCTGATGCGCTGCGGTTCTTTCCGCCGACTGCGAAGGAAAAAGGCAACACCATCACCGGCCTGCTCCGCGGCGACCTCATGCCTTCCAAAGTGATGCCCGAAATTCCATTGGGGCACCTCATCCTCGGGATGATGGGCGGCACCGAATATCCGGTTGCGGCTCCAGACGATTCTCGAGACGTGTTGACGGTTCGCGATTCGCGTAATGCGCAACGCACGGTCATTCCACGAAATCAGTGGCAGTTCGCCGAAACAATTGATGGCAAACTTACGCCTAGCGACCGCCACATACATCTCAACGGCGGCTTTCAACCGGGAAAAATCTACGAATACGTGTACGTGGTCGCAGACCCTGTGGTTGCCGGGCTGGGATTTGCGGCGGTCCGAGATTTTGCGTCATACGCGAAGCACGATCAGGGTGCCCTCACGCCGGCGACACGCGTGTATGGCGAGGGCATTTCGCAGAATGGACGGTTTTTGCGGGATCTTCTATACCAGGGTTTCAATGCCGACGAAGAAGGCAGAATTGCTCTAGACGGCGTCCTCGCCCATGTGGCTGGCGCGGGGCGCGGAAGTTTCAACTACCGTTTCGCTCAGCCATCGCGCGACGCGCAGCCCACCTCTTCAGTATTCTTCCCCACGGACATCTTCCCGTTCACTGACCGTCCCGAGAAAGACCCCATCACAGGACAAACCGGCGGACTTCTCGACCGCGCCACGGTAGACGGGGTAGTCCCCAAAATATTCTTCTCCAACACTTCCTACGAGTACTGGGGGCGTTCGGCGGCATTGATTCACGTCAACGCCGACGGGAAACGCGATGTGCCGGTTTCCGACAATGTTCGCATCTATCACTTCACCGGGCTCCAGCATTTTTCCGGGCCGTTTCCACCCGAGAAAGGACCCGGCGACCTGCTCGGACAGGAACCGCAGTCGCCTTTGCCGGTGAAGTATTTCTGGCGTGCCATGATCGCGAACATGGATAAATGGGTCCGCAGCAATACGGTTCCTCCTCCCAGTAGCTATCCGAAGATCGCTAACGGAACACTGGTACCGCTGAAGGACTACGCTTGGCCACCAATACCAGGCGTGAACAAACCCCATGAAGCTAATGAGGCTTACCGCCTTGACTTCGGTCCGAATTGGCATCAGGGCGTGCTAAGCATTGAGCCGCCGCGAGTCGGCGCATCGTTCCCCGTGCTTGTGCCCCAGGTCGATTCCGATGGCAATGAGCGCGAAGGCGTGCGTTTGCCGGAGATCTCCGTTCCGCTAGCTACATACAGTTCCTGGAATCTTCGCGATCGATCGATCGGCGCACCCGACCAGCGGATTTCGTTCGAATGTTCTTACATTGCTTTTCCGAAAACTCGCGCCGAGCGTGAGAAATCCGGCGACCCGCGAAACTCAATCGCGGAGCGCTATCCGGATCGCGACACATACATGACCCGGTACACGAGCGCGCTCGATGACCTCATAAAGCAACATTGGATTCTTGCAGAAGATCGGGATGCAATGATTCACCGCGGCCAAGAGGAATGGACCGAAGCGACGCAGTGATGCAGCCTGCAGGCAGAACCTGATCGTCGCATGGGCGTGCTTCTTCTGGTAGCTTGCAAGGCGCGTAAACCCCAATTAGTGTGGGGCCGTGAAATTCCCGCGAGCCAGCGGAATCCTGCTGCACCCCACGTCTTTGCCGGGCCCATTCGGCATAGGCGACCTGGGACCTTCCGCGTATCAATTTGTTGATTTTCTCAACAATGCAAAACAGAAGTTGTGGCAAGTGTTGCCGCTGAATCCCACAGGATATGGCGACTCGCCCTATCAGACTTTTTCCGCGTTCGCAGGCAATCCCCTGCTGATCAGCATCGATGAACTTCTGGAGCAGGGGGTTCTGGGCCGCGCCGATGTCGCTATCAAACGGCGATTTCCGGAAGATGCAGTCGATTTCGGTGCTGTGATCCCCTACAAGTACAAAGTGCTTCAGCATGCAGCAGCGAACTTCTTCGCTTCCGCCACTGCACAGCAGCGAAGCGAGTTCGAAACCTTCTGCACAAGCAACGCACACTGGCTCACCGATTACGCGTTATTCATGGCGGCCAAGGCGCAGCACGAAGGTGCAATGTGGACGAAGTGGGCGCCAACCCAGCGCCGCCGTCGATCCTCAGCATGGCAGGAATGGTGCGATCGTGCGCACAACCAGATCGCCGCGCATAGGTACGCGCAGTTCGAGTTCTTCCGGCAATGGGAGCGGCTGAAGCGCTACTGCAGTGACCGTGGCATCCGCATCATGGGCGACATACCGATATATGTAGCGCTCGATAGCAGCGACGTGTGGTCGCATCCGGAGATGTTCGATCTCGACGAAGAGGGTTTTCCGACAAAAATCGCCGGAGTTCCCCCCGATTACTTCAGCGCTACCGGGCAGTTGTGGGGTAATCCTATTTATCGCTGGGACGTGATGAAGCGCGACGGTTACTCATGGTGGATCGCGCGGTTCGCTGCGGCACTCAAGCGATTCGACATTCTCCGTCTCGATCACTTCCGTGGATTCGAAGCCTATTGGGAAGTTCCCGCGGGCGAGACTACAGCCACGAACGGCCGGTGGGTACCCGGGCCCGGCGCGGAGTTGTTCGAGGTGCTGGAGCAGCAATTCGGCGAATTGCCGATCGTCGCGGAAAATCTTGGCGTGATCACGCCGGCTGTTGAAGCCATTCGCATGCGCTTCGGGTTCCCCGGCATGGCATTGCTCCAGTTTGCCTTCGGCATCGATCCACAGGGACCTTCATTTCGTCCTCATAATTATGTGCGCGAGCTCGTCGCTTATACCGGTGGTCACGACAACGACAGCACGGTCGGATGGTGGAACAGCACCGGCGGCGATAGCACACGCACGGCAGAAGACATCAAGAACGAACACCATTTCGCGCGCGCCTACCTGGGATTAGGCGACGAGGCGATAAACTGGGCCATGATTCGAGCCGTGGAGGCTTCCATCGCGGACACTGCGATTATCCCCCTGCAGGATGTGCTCGGGCTCGGGAGCGAAGCGCGCATGAATCTCCCCGGCAGTACGACCGGGCATTGGCGCTGGCGGTATCGTTCGGACGCGCTTACAGATGATGTTGCGCAGCGGCTGCGCGAGATGGCTGAAATCTACGATCGCTGAACTGTGATCAACATGCAGAAACCTGCGCGAAGCTTCTGGCAAATCTGGAACATGAGTTTCGGCTTCCTCGGGATCCAGTTTGGCTGGGGATTGCAGATGGCCAACATGAGCGCCATCTATGAATATCTTGGAGCCCGTGCCGATCAGATTCCGATTTTGTGGCTGGCAGCGCCGCTCACCGGGCTCATTGTGCAACCGATCATCGGTCACGCAAGCGATCGAACCTGGGGACCGCTGGGCCGACGCCGCCCGTACTTTTTGGCGGGCGCGATTCTAAGTTCAACTGCCCTCATTCTCATGCCGCGGTGCTCCGCGTTGTGGATGGCAGCGGGACTGTTGTGGGTGCTGGACGCGTCCATCAACATCAGCATGGAACCTTTTCGGGCATTCGTGGCCGACCTGCTGCCTGAGCAACAACGCACCCGCGGGTTTGCCATGCAGAGCCTGTTCATCGGACTGGGGGCCGTGGTCGCGTCGGCGCTGCCGTACCTGCTTACCAATGTATTTCACGTTGCCGGGAAACAACCAGGGCAACCGATCCCAGCAACCGTGCGGCTTGCGTTTTACATTGGCGCCGCTGCGTTCTTCGGAGCTGTCTTGTGGACGATCGTCACCACGCCCGAGCTTCCGCCCGAAAGCATTGAAGCATTTCGGCGAATGAAAGCGGAGAGCGCCGGGTTCGGCAAGAGCGTTCGCGAGATCGCACGCTCGATCGCCGAAATGCCGCGGACCATGCGCCAGCTTGCGTGGGTGCAGATCGCCACGTGGCTTGGACTGTTCTGCATGTGGCTTTACTTCCCGGTGGCTGTCGCCCGAAACGTATTTGGCGCACCCGACCAGAACTCGATGCTCTACACCGCCGGCGTGGAATGGGCGGGAATCTGCTTTGCATTTTACTCGGCGGTTTGTTTCGCATTCTCCTTCGCTTTGCCGGCAATCGCTCGGGTCTTGGGACGCAAAGGGGCGCACTCGTTATCGCTTGTATGCGGCGGCCTCGGATTGCTCGCAGTCGCGGTGATGCACAGCAAGTATTTGCTACTGCTCTCTATGACTGGGGTGGGGATCGCATGGGCAAGTACATTGGCGATGCCCTACGCCGTTCTTGCCGGATCACTACCGCCGCAAAAGACCGGAGTCTACATGGGAATTTTTAACTTCTTCATTGTTATTCCCGAGATCGTTGCCTCGCTCGGCTTCGGTTGGGTGATGAATCACCTGCTGAGTAACAACCGACTGGCGGCGGTGGTCGCAGGCGGTGTGTTCATGCTGCTGGCCGCGCTGCTTATGCAGCGAGTTGAAGATGTGGGCGAGCAGAAAGTCGAGGTCGCGTCGCCGGCGGTTGCGATAGCGAAGTAACAGTTTAAAGTTTTCGTTGCTCTGGACTCCGGGTTTCACTCTCGACCTATCCGTATAGATGACCCTACATTTACCTCTTCGCAGACGCCTGTCGATGTGCGCGGCACTCCTGTTTGCGTCGGTGACGCTTTCTTTTGCGCAAACAGCTCCGAAAATCGAGCGCGTGGATCCGCCGAACTGGTGGGCAGGGTTCGAGCCTCAGGTCATGCTGCTGCTGACGGGGGATGGACTGGCGCAAGCGTCTGTCACCACAACTGCATCCGGTGTACGCGTAACGCGCATACAGCCGGGGTCCGATGTGCATTACCTGTTCGTCTGGCTGGAGACTCATGCCGTGCGACCCGGCAATATCAGGCTGCGAGTCCGCACTCCTGCAGGAGACGCGGATCTAGACTTCCCTGTTCTCGCGCGCGTTAACCCGCAGCCCGCGGGCGTTTCGCCTGACGATGTCATTTACCTCATCATGCCTGATCGCTTCGCCGATGGTGACACCACGAACGATAAGCCGCCGGGCAGCACCGGCGTGTACGACCGCGGACAGCCCAAGGCATATCACGGGGGAGATTTGCGCGGCATCCGCGAACACCTGTCATACCTGCACGATCTCGGTGTAACCACACTCTTGTTAACACCAGTGTGGAAGAACACTGATTCGGATTATCACGGCTACCACGTCATCGATTTCTACTCTCTCGATGAGCACATGGGCACGCTGCGCGACTATCAGGATCTCGTGGAGGATGCGCACAAGCTAGGCATGAAGGTGTTGATCGACTACGTCGTGAACCACACCGGCCCACGACATCCGTGGGTGTCAGACCCTCCCGCCGCGAACTGGTTTCACGGCACACCGTCGGATCATCTGAACGTGCTCTACAAGTTCGATGGCATCGTTGATCCTCATGCCTCCGGATGGGAGCGGCGCCGGACGACCGACGGCTGGTTTGATAACCGCCTTCCCGATCTCAATCCCGACAACCCGCTGGTTGCGCAGTATGTACTCGATAATGCTCTTTGGTGGACGGAAACCGCCGCTCTCGATGCATTTCGGCTGGATACGTTTCCGTACTCATCGCGCCAGTTCTGGAGCGGCTGGAACCAAGGGGTGTTCCGCAATTACCCGCACACCACCACGATCGGCGAAGTGTTCGATGAGGATGTGACGGTCACGTCGTTCTTTCCGGGTGACCGGAAGCAGTATGACGGGATTGACACGCATCTGAGCACAGTTTTTGATTTCCCTCTCTACCATGCGATTCGAGACGTGATCATCAAGCAGCAGTCGATGCAACGGATCATTGACGTGCTGCAGCGCGATTGGCTTTACCCACATCCTGACAAGCTGGTCACCTTCATTGGCAATCACGATACCCGCCGCTTCATGGGCGAAGACAGTAGTTCGAAAGCGAAGTTACAAGCATCGTTCGGACTGCTGCTCACGATGCGAGGCATTCCAGAAATTTATTCCGGCGACGAAATTGCATTGGCGGGCGGCGATGATCCGGACAACCGTCGTGACTTCCCCGGTGGATTTCCGGGTGACACTCGCAATGCCTTTACTCCCGAAGGACGAACCGCCGACGAAAACGACGTCTTCAACGCGGTCCGAGCATTGCTGCAGTTTCGACAGATTCATTCAGCGCTGCGGAATGGCACTCAGACGCATATCGCATGGGGCAAAGACTACTATGCGTTTCTGCGGGCGGACTCGCGTGAAAAGTTGCTTATCGTGTTTAACAACGCGGAGACTTCCCGCACCTTGACTCTAAGCCTGAGTGACACCCCGCTCGCAGACGCACGGGTGTTTGAACCGCTCCTTGGCGCGCAACCGGTGCAGGGGAACGGGCCAACCATCGAGGTACCAGCTGCCGCGATGAGTACTGCCATTTACGCCGTCCGCTAGCTCGCCGTCCGCCGAAGGTCTCCGCCTCAGAGTCACTGAACAACAAGAACAATCCCGTTCGTAACTACGGTCTGACAGCCAGCAGTGCTAGGTTCAGGCAGTATGGGTACCCAGGCTTCGCGAGTTGAGTGAAGCCGCCCGACCGTTGAAGTCCTCGATGCAAATAACCGACGCTCACGTGCGCGAACTACGGGTGGCTGTGGATCTCGCTGTGCGAGTGTTCGGAATGGACTCTACGGGGAAGGCGTTTTCTGATCCGGCGCGAGTAGTTGAGATCAGCGGCGAAGGGGCAAAACTGAAGGACGTCCAACGTTTGTTGAAGGTGGACGACGTGATTGGCGTCCAGTTCGGGACAGAAAAGTCGCGATTCAGGATCGTATGGGTCGGCGAGCGAAATACGCCGGAACAGGGTCACGTCGGCATCCACTGCATGGAGCGCGGCAAGTGCCTCTGGGGCGGCGCCGTGCCGCATCCAACGGTCGCTCCGAGTGTCAGCACGGAGCTTGAACCGGAGTCTGCATCAACGCAGGGTTCGGCGCAAGCAGGCGTCAATACCACCAGTACAAAAGGCGGTTCGGAACGGCGGCGATACCCACGCTATCCCTGCCCCGGTACCGTCCTGATGAGCAAGCCCGGAGGCAATCCGAACACGCTCAAACTCCTCGACCTAAGTCTGGGCGGCTTCTACGCGGAAACGATGTCGCCATTTCCCGTTGGAACGACGGCGGGGCTTGAGATCAGCGCAAAAGATTTTAGAGTGCGCGGCGAGGGCATGGTTCGCACCTCGCATCCGGCTGTCGGCAATGGCGTTGCTTTTACTAAGATGGACGAGCAGAACTGGCGTCAGTTGAGTGACTTGGTCGCCTCCCTTTCAGGCTCAGTCGCTACGACCGAGGCCGGGCACATCAAAGTCGATGCCGCGATGGAAGCCTTAGTGCAGTTGCTTGAGGCGCGAGGTGTTATCACTCGAACCGAATTTCTGGAACAACTGCGACAAGTCAAAACTCGCTAACATTTGTTGAACCCGGGATAAAAACCCAGCCACGAACTAACTGGACAGCAAAGCGATCAGTTCCGAACGACTGGCAACGTGTAATTGACGGTAAATGCGATGCAAGTAGTTGCGAACCACCTGTTCGCGAATTTGCAGCCGCTGCGCGAGCGCTCGCGTAGTATCGCCTCTGGCCACCAGCAGTTCCACGATCTCGCGCTCTCGAGGGGTTAGCGCCTCTATGTTGGCTTTTACTTCGACCCTTCGGAGTTGGTCAACCGGGGTACTTTGCTCTTGGGATATGGCGAACTGCTCGCCGCGCTCCGGTTCGCAAATGACCAGTACGGATCCGGTTTCCACGTCGTCTCGGAGCGTCGTCATGATGACATTGACGCGCACGGTTCTGCGGTCTTTTCGTTGCCGGATTGTATTCAGGTAAACCTTCTTGCCCTTCAGCACAAGATCATAAGCGGCGAAAAACTCGTCGTACTTATTTGACGGAACAGTCGGATGGTCGCGGCCAATCACCTCACTTGCGGACCATTGGAACATCTGCTCCGCGGTTTTGTTCCAAAGACGCACCTTGTGAGAAGGGCCCAGTACCCACACCGCAAATGGCAAGTTATCAACGATTGACTTGAGTAATGCATCCCCACCGGTTCGCATCTTGTCCCCCGGTCCCACTGATCGGATGAACCTACAGGGATTCGTGGCGGATACGCAAAAAATCGCTGTTTGTCCGGTTTTTAGAACAAAAGTCCACCGGGGGAGACTCAGGGCACCCTTCCCGGCCTAAATTGCCCCCTGGAGCCCAACGATCCCCCACTTGTTCATTGCTGAACACCAAGATCACGGCATAGGCGACGACCGACTTCGGCACTCCAAACAAAATTTATATCGCCCGCAAGGTGCGAGGGTGGGCAGCCCGTGGCATTCGTCAGGACAGGAGAAACTACAAGGAACTGAGGAATGCTTCCAGTTGTTGCCGCTGGCGCGGGCTCAACCCGCGATAAAAATCGATGACGAAGCTCGCTTCTCCCCGATGCCGGGCGATGGCGTCGCCGATCGTGAGTGAGAGCCCGTCATGCATGAAGCGGTCCCGCGTGCGCAGCCCCCAGAGTGGTGTGGTGCGCAGTTTCATCGCGGTCGACTGCGGACCGTTCTGCACAATCCCATCGCCAGTGCCGACATTGTGCAACAGGTAATCGCTGTACGGGTGAATGACTTTGCTTCCTAGTACCGGTGGAACGACATACGTACCGCCCTGCAGAGCGGTTCCCGCAGGTGCGGTGACGAGTGTACGAACGTGACACACTCCGCATCCGACTCTGTCGAACAGCAGTGAACCTGCAAGTGCGTCCGGCGTCGTCGACAATTGCGGATCGGGAGCGGGCGCCTTGCTTGCACGGGAGAAGCGCGCGAACGTGTCGATGTCGTTATCCACGTCCTCCGGATCGGAGACTGTGTCAAACGCGGCGACCGAGCGGCCCATCGACGTGTTCTCGGTTGGCATTAAACGGCTGGTGATTCCAATTTCGTTCAGATAAGCGTCGGCAGCAAACGATAAAAGGCTGGCGTGCTGGTCCTTCCAACCGAAGCGGCCGACCGCGGTTACGCCCGGTGATTCCAGCACCGGCACTTCGATAAACTGTCCCGCGATGATGCCTCCCGTCAACTGTCGTTGCTTGGCCGCTAGAGACTTCAAGGTGTCGTCGCTCACCGCTTCTACGTACCCATCGCCCAAAGTGCTGATTGACATGCGGAACGTGCGTACGTTCTCGCCAGCCGGGACATGAGGCTGAATCGACGGATCGATCGCGCGATCATGGATCAGGGAACCGCCGGGCGCAGGTACGAAGTTTCCCTGCGCGTCGAAGTGGCCGGCGCGAAGTTCCGATACCTGGCTTGTCGCGCCGGTAACCGGATTCTGATGGCACTCACCGCAAGACTGGGCATTGTAGATCGGCCCGAGACCCTTGCTGATCGTGTCCACCTCGTTGAACACCCCGGCATCGGCATCATGTGTTACCTGATCTACAAGTCCGTTGGTCTGCCCGTCATATCCCGAGGGCGCTTCGGTCACTGCTGTGTTCTGGGCCGATAAGTTCAGCAACATCAGAAACGCACCGAGTACAGCCAGACGTACGTGGTTCAGCCGGATTTTCATAAGTCTCCGTTGCGACAAACGTCGGGGCGCCGGGTCAACGTTCAGCCAGGAGTCTGCGACGACAGCAGAGGCACGGCACGACCTGTAACCATGTTCGGTACAGGCGAGCCAGAGCGTTTTAGTTTTGAAAATTGACGGCGGAGCGGCGTCGACGGGCGACAGTAATTCCGACTGTGCGGTGCGAGCCAGATTACTTCAGTCACTCTCGCGTGTGACCGCGTAGCCAAATGGGACTAATCCATTCGGTGCCCGTCGGCGCTGAAATCGCGCAGCTGGATTCGTCCATAATGCGGTCGCAACACTGGCCGGTAGTAGCTGCCCCACAATGATCCGCCCCGACCGGTTGGGCATTCCGGTGCTCAGGTTGGCTGCTCGGATTACTAAATAGTTAACCAGCCACTCTGACGTCTCTGAGGGAGTAAGCTCGGAGTTTCGCAACATGCAGTGTTTGCAGTTACATGCGCAACCACGGCCACTCGCCGGCAAATCAGCACTGGAAACCTGCGTGCAGCCCTGAAACTGCTGCTTCTACGCCCGGCAGGTGCCCAAGGTATGCCTCCGCTTCGTTTCAACATCCTGAGAATATCGTTTGTTCTAGTTGCAATTGCGTTGGTGATGCTGCATTCGCCCGCACAAGCGCAGTGCACGCTCAACCAGACGAACCCTTCGGTCACGATCTGCTCTCCGGCAAACTCCGCAACCATCGCTTCCCCGGTGCAGATCACCGCAGGCACGACTGATAGCAGCGCCGTAACGCTGATGCAGGTTTATCTGGACGGCGTGAAGGCATACGAAGCGCACGTAAGCACTCTCAGCGCGACGCTCAACATGAATCCGGGGACGCGCCGCATCACCGTGCAGGCTTACGATGCCGCGAATCGAATTTTCAAATCGACAGTCAACATCAACGTCTCTGGCGTGGGACCACCGCCTCCACCGCCTCCACCTCCTCCACCGCCGCCTCCGCCTCCACCGCCGCC
>Ga0070741_10009714_pt1 | contig 18534 bp, 10 predicted proteins | sample Coa_R1_4_FD_66440 | JGI IMG/M metagenome (GOLD analysis project Ga0070741, IMG submission 66440) | Surface soil microbial communities from Centralia Pennsylvania, which are recovering from an underground coalmine fire - Coalmine... | ecosystem: Environmental > Terrestrial > Soil > Unclassified ...
AAAGCGCAACCTACATTCCGCTAGGTTCTGGCCTTACGCCGATAAGCTGAATGGGGCACTCCAAGCGTGCATCTATGACAGAAAGCTATTTCTTCACAGCTTCCAGACGGGAAGTAATCCCGGTTCGGGAATTAGACGAGAATACGTTCCATCTGTCCCCGGTTTCCTCAGAAAAACTGGAAAACGTCCTGTCTGCCCCGTTTTTCCATCTCATTCCTACTTGTAAGTTTCTCGTGAATGTGGTATAATACTAAAGGCGCTTTCGCGTCCTGACGAATCTGTATAAGTCTCTGTAAGCAAAGATACGTGTTTTCCAGACGACGCGAACAAACTGTTCTTACTCAGCGAACCGAAAGGGAGAAAGCGATGAATCAAACGGTAAAGCAATTCTTCGATCAGTACGAACGAGCTAATGCGGCTTCAGACCTGGCTGCGATCGGCAGCCTTTACGCAGATACGTTCATGTTCGCAGGAGTAAACGGGGTAAAGGCAGTCAAGAAGGAAGACTTTCTCAAGGTTATACCAAGAATGAAGGCTCATTTCGCCTCCCTGGGTCTGACGAAGACGGAATTGCACACGGTTGAGGCTGACGTGATGGATGCTAAATATCTCCTCGCTAAGACAGGATGGAAAATGACCATTGTCGATTCGAAAGGCCACGGCGAGCCGATAGATACGTCCGCGACCTACGTCCTGGAGCAAAGCGCGGATGGCTCGCTTGCGATCGTATTCCAAATCGATCATCAGGATTTGGCGACAGTTATCAACAGTCGGCGAACAACTTAGCACTGAGGGCGATGCGGAAACACGGGGACGGAAACACGGGGGAAACACGAGGACAGGCGGGAAGTAATCCCGATTCGGGAATTAGACGAGAATACGTTCCGTCTGTCCGCGGTTTACCCCGGTTTACCATCCAACCCGGGAGCACAGCTGGCAGCCTCTCCATCTACTTCTTCCCTGCTGCGAGGCCGGGAAAGCTCTGCAGCTTTCAAAACGGGATCAGAGGAATCTGGTCCATAATTCACTGCGTGATGGTTATGGAGATGCTGGTTCCGTGTTGGGCAGCGCCGACAGGCGAACCCGCAGATGCCGATACGGCAACCTGCGAGGTACCAAGTGGCGTAGCCGCGATTGCGGAGTCGAGTGGCAAACTCCTGGAACCTACGCCACACCCGATGCTGAGCGTCACAGCTATTACCAGGATCATGAGTCCTGCAAACAGCTTGCGGCGACTGCTCAATCTCTTTCGGCGTATTCCGGGAACGAAGAAACTTGCTGCCGCGAAGTATCCTCCTCGCATCCAGAGCCAGTCGAATGCGGGCGCCGAGAGTCCGGAGCGGACCGAGGGCGCCGTGGTCGTCACCGTAAGTACGGTGCCGACCGGACCACCACTGGGCGTAATGGAAGCCGGCGAGAATAAACAGCTTGCCCCGGCTGGAAGTCCAGTGCAGGCAAATGAGACTGGCTGGTTGAAGCCGCTCGTAGGAGTCACGGTCAGTGTGAAGGTTGCCGATTGTCCCTGCTTGATGGTAGCGAAGGTCGGCGAGGCTGCAACCACGTAGTCGGCCGCAGCTGCTATCCCCGCACCCATCAGCGTAATCATCTGCGGTGAATTTGCAGCGTCATCTGTAATCATCAGCGACGCGCTTCGATTACCGACTGAACTGGGTTTGAAGACTACATCGATCGAACACGTCGAGCCCGAAGACACAGTGGGACCGCAATTATTCGTCGTAGAGAAGTCACTGAGATTGACTCCGCTGAGTACGATTGACGCGACTAACAACGGATCCGGACCAGGGTTCGAGACTGTCACTGTCTGAGCAGAGCTTGCCGTCCCAACTGGAGAAGCTGCAAAGCTCAGGATTGAGTCAGCTACGCCAGCGGAGTTGTGCAACACGATGACGGTGCTGCTTTTGTCAGTTTTGTTGCCGGATGCGTCCTGAGCCTCGTAAACGACCGTATAAACCCGGCCCGAGCCGTTGCCTTTCCGCTCGGCTCGCAATTGGAAATTGCGATCGTCAGTTCCGAAGGTGGCAGCGGCAATGTCAGGTGACGTATTTCCATCACCGGTTCCATTTGCAGGCTCGCTGCTTGTGATCGATGTGAGCTTTACCGAAGGATTGGCGTCACATGCGTCTCGCACTACGATGTTCGCGGTTATGTCCACCATTTTGTGGTTTGGGGGCCACAAAGTATTGGGGCTGAGGCCAAGAATCAGCACGGGTGACGTCGAGTCACGGATTGTGACAATTACGTTATCGGTTGAGCTCGCGCCTTTATCGTCAGTTACAGTGAGTTGAAATTCATAAACCCCGGGAGGCGCTGCCGAAAATGATGCGATTGCACCTGATACATTCAAGTTCACCGTTGTTCCAGAAACCTGTTTCCAGGCGAACGTAATCGGGTCTTTATCCGGATCGAACGAAGCCGATCCGTCCAGAGTTACGGTTGCGCCGCGGTCACACTCGACGGTTTGGTCCGAACCGGCCTTGGCCACAGGAGCCTTGTTCTCGCGAATCGTAATGAGGTATGCCGCACCTGATCCGCCCACCTCTCCCGGTGCACCAACCAAAAGGTCCAACCCTTTGTCTCCGCCGAGGTCTCTAGTCGCTGAAAGCGCATGACCGAAGCTCTTGTTGCCGGCCGCCGGGTCTGGAACCTGCAGCAACTGTGTTCCAGAACTGTTCATGAGGTAGACACGATCTGCATCGGGCGCTGCTATGAAGAAGTCGTTTTTGCGATCGCCGTCGTAATCGCTTACGGTTGATGCCCCAAACCCGAAGGAGTCATCAAGCTGGCGAGAAGCAACTGCGCCCAGGAAACTGCCATCCGCTCCGCTGAACAAAAATGCTTTTGAAGCTTTCGAATCACCCACCAAATAGTCATCTTTGCCGTCGCCATTCTGGTCAGTGACATTCGCTACGGACACTCCAAACCGGTCGTCCGTGCCTACCTGCGGCACTGAATGCGAACGAATCTGCGTTCCGTCGACCCCAGAGAGCACATAAGCCGCCCCTCCAAGTTTCCCGGAACCATCATCGTGGAAGGGCGCGCCAATCACGAGATCTGCCTTGCCATCCCCGTTTATGTCGCGCAACACTGCCAGCGTTGCACCGAAGGATGCAATCGCTTGCTTCAAGCTGGCTCCCGCTCCCGATTCGGCAGCCTTCCAAATCTGCGATCCATCCGTGCCAGAAAGTGCATACACGCTGCCCAGAGCATTCGTGAGTACCGGTGCACCGATTGCAAGGTCTGGCTTGCCATCGGCATTGACGTCGCCCAGCAAAGCGATTGCATAGCCAAACTGCAGAGTCAGCTCCGGAGGAGTGAACTTCTTGATCACCGCTCCCGTCGCGCCCGAGATTACGAAGACGCGCCCCCACTGCGGATCCGGCTTGCAGGGCGGCTGCAAACACGGGAGTGGCACTACCGCCGGTGCACCAGGAGCTCCGACGGCGAAGTCGTCTACGCTGTCACCATCCCAGTCGCCTACATCGATTACCGAAAATCCAAATTGATCGCCCGAAACACCATCTGGATCTCCGATCGTCCGGAGGACGCTTTGATCCTTTCCCGAAATGACAAATACTTTATCGATGCCAGGTGCACCTACAACGAGGTCACCGATACCGTCGCCATTCACATCGCCAATACTAGCAACGGTTGTGCCAAAACCGGCATTGGCGCGGGGACTGGGGTTTCCTATACGGGGTTACGTCAGCTACGAGGACATTGGCTGCGTTGGTCGACGATGACAACAGCAGAAAGCAGACCGCACAGATGTAGCAACAGACGAGGCGGAGCATAGGTTTCTCCTGGGGGTGTTGCGACGAAGGGCGGAAAACGGCGTGGCGAGCGCCGCAAGTAACCCAAGGTATTTTGAGGTGCGCACGCCAGCGACTGGCAATTGTGCCAGTTCTCCCATTCTGGTCTGCGGTCGGACTAGGACGAGAGAGCGTCCGATTTATTCTTCAACACAGCTGTACAGGCTCACTCCTATTCCGGAGCTGAGTGAGACTATGCGCCCATAGGTGTTATTCCGTAGCAGCGCGCAAGGTCATTGATATTGTTGCGAAGCGCCGCCCAATATCTCTCTGCCTGAGAGCCATAATTGCCCCGAACCAGGACCTGGTTGATCTTTCTACCGTCGTCCATTACTTGTTGCATTTGCGCTTTAGTTTGCATCCAGGTGTCGAGCGGATCAAACTTGCGCCGCAAGCGATTCGTGGAACGATTCAGATCGGACAGTGCATCGTTGAGATCGTCTTTGGTCTGCTGCGCCGTTTGCCTCTGTGCGTCGCTCGGCGCGTTCCCGTTACGGCGGGTACGACCGTTAGCCTGTGCGGTTTGGGCATTGCCTTTAGCGGTGTTACCCCGCTGCTCCGACCATTTGCGAAACTGATCGACGCCATCTTCTACTCTGCGAATACGATCGCCAACCTGTGCTTTGGTCAAACCAGGCTGTGCGACCATGGGAACCGCGCAACACACGGCAATCAAAGCGAGGTAAATGCAGTAAGCAATACTCTTTTTCATTTCCATACTCCTATGCAGGATGCCTTCGTTTGTAAGTTCACGAAGCCGGCGTCGCGTCGCCACCAAGGTGGTTGCAACTCTCCGTTTTTCTCAACCGGGCAATGAGGTTAAGAACGGATGCGCCCAAAACGATATGGCGGCAAGCAAGAACCGACAACTGGAAGAAGTGCGAGTTCAACTTGATCCCAAATGCGAAAGACGAGAGTGCCGGGTTCTATAAAAGGAGATGTCAAGAGCAAACACTTGCCCTGATCAGATGGGAAGACAGTGCTCTGGCATCGGCTTTTATAGAATCCCCCGCCCCATCCGCCGCAGATTGATATCCCCCGAGAACGAAGCGTGTGCGGTACGGCCTTGCGAATCCGGGTACTCTGGTGCACAATGCTGCACCGGACTAGGGGCTCGCGCATGCCTACCTTCTTCGTTTTCCGCCGATTCCTGCTGTTTTCGACCTTCGTTTTCTTCTCTTCGAGTCTTTGGGCTTCGACCATCTCGGGCACGGTGAAGGACAGCACCGGTGCGGTGGTGCCTAAGGCGCAAGTCGAGATCCGTGGGGCAAGTCTGGAGCAGCCCGTAATTGTGACATCGGATGCTGCCGGCCACTTTGCTTCTCCCGATCTGAAACCGGGGAGCTATTTCGTACGGGTCGTGGCGCAGGGATTTGAGCCGCTCGAGCGCAAGTTCGAGCTCGGTGAAAGTCCCCAGGCGATGGATTTCGCGCTCGCCGTGGCGGTTGTGAAGCAGGAGGTTACGGTTGCCGGAAAATCAGCTCGCTTCGCGAACACTGACTCCACCTATGTGGCGTTGCGCAATGTCGGCCTTGAGAGCGCGTTTCAGGTTCAAGATTTTACGGTGAAGTGCGATGCGGCAACGTTCCAGCTCGCGCAGGGAACGATCGTATTTCTCGCGCCGGTCAACGGAGTAGTCACGGGCGCGGTGTACGTTGGCACGGGACACTTGCACCTGAATCCACCGCACCGGATTGCTCGGGCTGAGCTGATGCGGCGTGTCAAAGCCGAGGAGTTAGACGAAGACTTTACTGAGATTGTCTTTCGCTACGCGGGCCGCTACACGCGGGCGTTACTGGGTGCGGCTAACACACCGAGTGCCGTTCCGCCTCAAGCGGCCGGCGTCCTCGACCATTGGCGCGACCTCGTGCGCAAGAGGCGCGAAGAACCTTTGGGCTTTACCGAGAGCATCCTGCACGGCGATGCGATGGAGAACGTGGATGCCGAGGTGCTGGCTGCGCTCTATAACCCGCAGCATCCGGGATTTTTTGATGCTTACATTCGGGGCGTCAAGCACAAGGATCTGAGGTTCTACTATCGTCCGAGGGGTGGCGCCATCGCGGATCTTAGCTCGCCGGATGAAGTAGCGCTGGTCAACTACGATCCCGAAGGAATGGACGACGGCATCTGGTACCTCGAACACACAATCGAGGAGTACAACAAACGCGAGGCCAGCTCAGAGGAAGAGCGCAGGTATGTTGCCGCGCGAAAATTCAAAATTGAAACTGTAATCGGCAACAATGATCATCTAACCAGCGTCGCGACAGTCACCTTTTCTCCACTAATTCCCGGCGAGCGCGTTGTAAAATTTCGCTTGTTGCCAAACCTGCGCGTAACGCGCGTGAGCGACACATCCGGTCAGGATCTCTATTTCATCCAGGAGAGCCGGAAGCAGGATGGGTCGTTTTACGCGATACTCCCGCAGCCAATGGAAGCAGGGAAAGACTATTCAGTCACCGTCGAATACTCAGGCGATAAGGTGCTGACCAAAGCGGGAAGCGGAAGCTACTACGTTCGGGCCCGCGAATCTTGGTATCCGAACCTGAATGGCTTTAATGAGCGCGCGCTCTACGATCTGACCTATAAAGTTCCAAAAAAGTACAAAATAATCAGCGTCGGAAACCTGGATCGCGAGTGGAAAGAAGGAGACTTTTCCGCGAGTCACTGGACGACTGCAACTCCAGTACCAGTGGCAGGATTCAACTTCGGCTCTTATCAGAAGCTGGAGTTAGCGGACGAGACCACTGGAACTGACATCGAGGGCTATTACCTCACGGACTTGCCTGACAGTCTCGCGGGCGCCCGCGATGGGGCGCTGGCGAGTATGTCGCCGAAATCGATGGCTGAGTATGCGCTGCAGCAAACTCGGGCGCAGTTGCAGCTCTGCACTTACTATTACGGGAAGAGTCCTTTCGATCACATTTACATCACCGAGCAGCCGAACTTCAGCTTCGGACAGTCCTGGCCCAACCTTGTCTACCTGCCGATTTCCGCCTATATCGACTCTACCCAGCGCTGGATGCTGTTCGGGAAAATCGATACCAAGTTTCAAGGCTTTGTCGATGAAGTCACGCCGCATGAAGTCGCGCATCAATGGTGGGGACATGCGGTGAGTTGGGCTTCGTACCACGATCAGTGGCTCTCGGAAGGATTTGCAGAGTTTTCGGCGGCTTTGTTTTTGGAGGAGGCGCGCGGAAAAGACTGGGTCAAGGATTATGTTCAATTCTGGGAACGTCAGCAGAAGCGTATCTTCGAAAAGAACGAATTTGGCGTTTCCCCAGATGACGCCGGGCCAATATGGCTGGGACTGCGGTTGATCTCACCGCGTAGCGAGAATGCGTATCAGCAGGTTACGTATGCCAAGGGAGCTTACATTCTCGCAATGCTGCGCTCGATGATGTATGACCCGAAAGAACATGACAAAAACTTCATCGGCATGATGCAGGACTTCGTGAAAACTTATGAGGATCGTCCTGCCTCGACGGAGTCGTTCAAGGCTATCGCCGAGAAGCACATGACGAAGGCCATGGACCTGCAAAACAACGGAAGACTCGATTGGTTTTTCAACGAATGGGTTTACGGCACGCAGGCTCCAAAGTACAGCTTTTCGTACGACCTGAAGCCCGAGTCTGACCACAAAACCAAGCTTCATGTGTCGATCACTCAAAGTGAAGTCGACGGCAACTTCGCCATGCTGGTTCCGATCTTCGGTGACTTCGGCAAAGGCATGGTCCCGCTGATGCGCATTCCCATGCTAGGCGACAGCACACGCCAATTCGACATTGATCTTCCGCTCGAACCGAAGAAGATCGCGCTGAACGCGTACAAGGAGATTCTGGAGCGATGACGCAAGATCTGGCTATCGCCTTCACAGTCCAATGGGGTCACGCGAGTTGAGGCGGGTTCTATAAAAGGCGATGTCAAGATATATCGTTGCTCACGCACACAGACAAATCCCCAGTTCGCTGTCGTACTCTTTCTAGGCAAAGTTGGCGACTGAGCAGGGTGGTTCGAAAAAGCGCTTGCATACTACAGCAACACGGTCAACTTCTGCCGTATACCCTGTCAACTTGGGCAGCTGCAGTCTTCAAATTGGGACCTACAGTGTTGAGGGCGACCGCCTGCTGGCAAGGATCGGAGTTCTGTGGACGGAAAACCAGAGAAATTTGCGGAGCACTCGCCAGGCAAGTCTTTCGGACGAGAGTGGCTGCAGAGCTTGAGACGACGGCTTTTGCTCGTCGGAATTCTTTTGCTCCTGCAAAGCTGTGCCGCATCGCAGACCAGGCCCATCCGGCGGATCCTCATTCTGAACAATGTGGGCATTTCACATCCGGGAATCAATATCATCGACAGCGGAATTCGAAGCGGGCTTCAAAATTCCCAGTACCACCTCGAGTATTACAACGAGTCGATGGATGCGATCTTGTTCCCTGATCCGGCCGACCAGCAGGAAATTCGCGATTCTTTGATTAGAAAGTATAGAAATCATCAGCCGAACGTGATCATCACGGTTGGACCCTCCCCGCTGAATTTTATGAAGGAGGCACACCAAACAGCCTTTCCCGGCGTTCCGATCATCTTCTGTCTGCCCAATGGACCGCTAGCCGGAGCTCCGGCGCTCGATGCCGATTTCACGGGTGTCGAAAACGGTATGGCCCCAATGCAGACCTTGGAGGCGGCTTTGCGTCTTCAACAGGGGACAGAGCACGTGGTTGTTGTGGGGGGTACAGCAGATTTCGACAGGCAACAGGAGGCGATCGTCAAGAACCAGCTGAAGATTTATCAAAGCCGTCTTGACATTTCCTATCTCACAAATCTCGCTACGGCTGATTTGCTCGAGCGTCTGAGACACCTCCCAAATCGAACCATCGTCCTCTTTACAGCAATAGGGGAAGATGCCACCGGAACACGATTTGTGAGCGGGGCTGAATCAGGCCCGATGGTTGCCGCTGCCGCCAGCGCGCCAGTTTTTAGCCTCTACGATGTCTACCTGAATCATGGAGAGGTAGGAGGCGATCTCTCAAGCCTTAGCGACGAGGGTAAGGTTGCGGGAGAAATGGCGCTCAGAGTCCTGAATGGAGAAAAGCCACAGGACATCCCGGTGGCAAAGGGCAAAACCGCATACGTGTTCGATTGGAGAGCCTTGAAGCGGTGGGGGTTCAGGGAAAAGGATCTTCCCCCAGGCAGCATCGTACTGAATCGGCAGCGTACAGTTTGGGAGTCGTACAAGTGGTACATCGCTGGTTGTGTTGTACTGATCGCGCTTCAAACATCACTGATTCTGGGACTGCTCAGGCAACGGAAGGGAAGAAGAAGAAGCGAGGCGCACAACCGAGACCTTGTGCTTCGCTCTCCAGTCGCTACATTGGTCACTCGTGGAGCAGAGCAGCAGGTTGAACTCGCAAACTACGAATTCACCAAACTGTTCGGCTACACAATGCAAGATGTCCCCGACGAAGCGCGCTGGTGGCCTCTCGCCTATCCTGACGAAGCATATCGCGAGTCAATCAAAGCAGAATGGCACCGTCGAGTGGAGAAAGCTTTAGTCGACGGAACAGACATCGAACCAATGGAAGCAATGGTTCGCTGCAAAGATGGTTCGATTCGAACCGTAGAGTTTCACTTTGCTTCTTTTGGAGATGTCAATCTGGTCAAATTCTTTGATCTAACGGCTCGGAAACGGATCGAGGCTGAGCTAGCGATTACGAACGACCGGCTTCGGATGGCCATCGAAGCCGGCAGGTTTGTCGGATGGGACTGGGATATCAAGACGGGAAAGAATGAATGGTTTGGCGATCTGCCAGCCATGTTTGGAATTGCGTCCGACACCTATTCCAATCAGATTGCTGGGTTTCGCACGCGCGTGCACCCCGACGACCTCGATGTTTTCTCAAGGACGATTGAGAATGCCAGACAAACGAAACAACCTTACATGCTCGAATTCCGGCTGCCGCAGCAGGACGGAACCGTGCGTTGGGTTACGGCAAGAGGACGATTCTTTTACGGAAGCAACGGCGATGCGGAACGGATGTCAGGTTTGGCGGTTGATACAACGGAACGTCGCCACGAACAGGAGCTGCTACGCGAAAGTGAGGAACGATTTCGCCTCGTCGCTAATACAGCACCGGTAATGATCTGGATGGCAGGTACCGACAAACTTTGCACGTACTTCAATCAGCCATGGCTCGACTTCACTGGCCGACCATTGGAGGCCGAGTTAGGAAACGGTTGGGCCGAAGGCGTCCATGCTGAAGATTTGAAACGATGCCTAGAAATGTACACAGAATCATTTGACCGGCGCGAATCCTTCAACATGCAGTACCGGCTTAGACGCCATGATGGAGAATATCGGTGGCTGCTCGACACAGGGGTGCCGCGATTTAATTTCCATGGCTCCTTTGCCGGCTACATAGGCTCCTGCATCGACATTACAGACCGCAAGCTAGCGGAGGAAGCTCTGTCAAACGTGAGTCGCCGACTTATCGATGCTCAGGAGCAAGAACGCACGCGTATCGCGAGAGAGCTTCACGACGATATCAGTCAGCGAATCGCTCTATTGGGAATCGAGCTTGATGTGCTTCGGCACGGCCTTAGTAATCCAGATACGCGAGTTTTGAGCCGACTGGATGGACTACAGCAACTAACATCCGACATCGGCACCGATGTTCAAGCTATATCTCATCGCCTGCACTCTTCAAAACTGGAGTATCTGGGGCTAGAGGCCGCGTGCATGGGCTTCTGCAAGGAAGTGTCCGAGTGGCATAAGGTTGAGGTTAACTTTACAGCCGAGAATATCCCGCGTGACCTGCCGCAGGAGATTTCACTCTGTTTGTTTCGAGTGCTGCAAGAATCTTTGAACAACGCGATCAAACATAGCGGAGCGCGGCGTTTTGAGGCACATCTGTTGGGCACATCCGATGAGATCTGTCTCGCTGTCCGGGATCACGGGATCGGCTTTGATGCGACTGCGGCCGCCGTTAGTAATGGTCTGGGCCTTATCAGCATGCGTGAACGAGTCAGCCTCGCGAAGGGTACGTTCTTGATTGCTTCCAATCCGACCGGCGGTACTGAGATTACTGTTCACGTTCCCCTGCCTGAAAACGTAGTGACTCAAACCGCCTCAGGAGCTGCTTAAGGAGAGCGAGCAGACCATCGGATGTGGTTGTGCTTGGTTTCCAAATGGCGGGCTATCAGAAATAACCTGGGTCGGACATCCGCCGAACACATGATTTCTTTTTAGTCCCTCGGGCGAGATTGGGGATACGCCAATCCTGCCTTCGCTTGCCGCATTTGGAATGAGGTTTCAGTTTGTCGGCGATCCGGAACTTGCGTTCCCGTATTGGTAATTTCCGCATGGCTCCCGGTCGAGGATTGGTGCCGTCGCCAGAATCGTGGGCCTGGAGCAGTTTTCGTGCCTATTTATCTCGGAGAGAGCAGCGTGGTCTGCATCGAGGGACTAAACCCAAACCCCAACTGCGCGTTCTGAACTTGCTGTCAAAATTGTTGCTCCAGCTCCAGTGAATATAGCTCCTCGATGCTGACATCACGCAGAAACAATGGCGAATCGTCAGGAGCAAGGCCTGTCCATTTTCCGATAATGTCCCAGGTAAGTTTGGGGGGATCGAGGGAGATGTGATCGAGCTGGATACAAAGAGCGGAACTCTCGTTACACCGCGCTCACGAAGTGGCGCGCTCCAAGACTGCAGTGACAAATTCCAAGCGTGCCTAACCGATCACCACGGATTTGCGTTCGCCTACTTTCGAAAGTGCAACGATGCGGGGTTGGGGGATTATAAGCGCCTCCGGTTTCGTCCAAAAATCGTGTCAGTGCTGCACGGCAACATATGGATGGTTTTCGACACTGCCCCAAAATATTTGTTCCACTATACCGATTCTAAAGGCATCATCGGCATCTATCTTGGGCCAACCGCTTCATTCGATTTTCGAAGCGTTTTGCATGATCGAAATTTTAAGTTATCTAGTCTTGATGCGACGGAGTATCACATTACCGGTTCTGAGACCGTAGCTGCGTGCAGCGAGTAAACAAGTTCACCGGCAAGGAACGCGACAGCAAGAGCGGACTGGATAACTTCGAGGCCCGCTACTTCGGTTCGAGCCTCGGCAGGTTTATGACGCCCGATCCCGACCAAGTGATAACATGCGCAACCCGCAGATGTGGAACGGGTACGGTTACATCTGCAACAATCCCCTGAGCCGAACCGATCCTAGCGGTCGTACAGTCTCCATCTGCGACAGGAAAATCGGGGACAGCCTGAGAGCCTGTCGGAGATAGATTTTCTGGAAAACCGGGGACCTGTCCCCGGTTTTTCGTCCCCGGTTTCCCCCCCCGATTTTCCCGATTTTCCCAAAGCGGAATCGATGGGTCACTCTGCGTGAAGTATCTATTGGCTGGAAGCAGCTTGCGCGATACAACCGACAAGCGATCTTGCTGTAACTCCCTGGGTGAAGAAAATATCTATATTGCCGGGAGACGAGTCCATCCAGGCGATGTCAATGTGTCCACAAGAGTCAAGCGCAATCGACGGGAAAGGACGCGAGATGCCGGTACTGTTGGAGAGCTTTTGCGGAGCCGAAAAAGTGGCCGCGTCGTCGGTGGAGCGACTGAAAAACACGTCATAGGTGGACGAAGACGTATAAGACGAAGCGCGTGTCCAGACAAGGTTGATCTCGCCGGCACAACCGAGAGCAATTCGCGGATCATAGTTGGACACTGTGCTGCTGCTAGCGACAGCAACAGAAGAGGATAACGTTGTACCTTGGTCAGTCGACCGGGTTACGTAGATACCACGAGTACTCTGCCAGACGATGTCAAGGTTGCCGCTGGAGTCGATCGCAATATGCGCGTTTCCAGGCGATGTGTATGACCCGCTTAGGGTAGGGCTGTTTGAGACGTTTGTGTTTGTGAAGGTAGCGCCTTGATCTGTCGATCGCGCTAAATAGACATTCCCAAATGGAACGGTGTTGTAGACGACATAGATATTGTTATTCGGATCGAGAGCCACATTAAACGGGATCGCTCCGTCCGACGTATTTGAAACTCGTACGCCTGCAGAGAAAGTGGCCCCACCGTCGATCGATCGACTGAAATAGATATTAAAAGCTTGAAAACCACCCTGCCAAAAAAGGTCGATGTTGCCGCCAGAATCTACGGCAATCAGAGGAGTGCCGCCGAAGGAGGAAGGCCCCGAGATGTTGACTGGAGCAGAGAATGTGTCGCCGGCATCACTGGACTGACTGAAAAAAGCAGTTCTAAAGAAACCGTCGTCCTCCCAACCCACGTAAACATGACGGTTCATATCGATTGCAATCTGAGGAGAGTTCCTCACGTTGGTCGAAATAGTCATGGGTCTGGAGAATGTAGAGCCACCATCGTCGGAGCGGGTGAGAAATGCGATGTCGCTTCCGTTTGTCCAGACGACATAGACGCTACCGCATGAGTCCACCGCGATTTCAGGAGGAGTCGCCCCGCTCGGATCGTTGGAAATATTCTGAGCGGTTGAAAAAGTCCGGCCTCGATCGCTCGAACGGCTAAAGAACACGGCTTCATAACCAGGCGTGTCGTCCAGCCAGACGATGTTGATGTTCCCGCTGACATCGACAGCGACCCTGTAATAGTACCCATCGGCAGAGGAGCCCGGAGTCTGCGAGACGTTTTGAGATGGCGAGAACACGACAACATCCGGCGGGGGCGGCAAAAGCTGCGCGCCGGCGTACGGCTTTCCGCTACCTATCAGGAGGGCGACCATGACCCATTTCCAAATGAATCTACTTGACGAATTGGCTCCCGCAAACATGACTTCCACCACCCACTGTGACGAAACAGAGAATCCGAATTGTTATCAGCCTGATGTGCAGGTTGAATTCCAAACGCCTGCCAGATTCGAACTTGGTCACTCTGAATTACCGAAGGTGCTGATGTGCAACCATTTGAGACTGATCGACATAATTCGTGTCAGAGCAGCTCGGTCTGAATTTACGAGTGAGGTGAAGTGAAAGTCTTTTCACGCGAAAATATTTTCCGAAAACCAGCAAGTCGGGGACACCTGAGAGCCTGTCGGGGATAGATTTCTCGAACGATGAATCAACAACTTACCGATAAGGTAGGGGAGTAGATTATTGATTCCTGATTCGGGAATGTTTTCTCCAATAGCCTGTCAGGCTGTAACCCGATTTTGCCGCAAGCTCCTACCGAAGATCTCTCGCGTGAATGCCTGAATAGGCTTAATATCGAGAAAAAGCGCCAGACCTGCCGTATTTTTCTGCCCCAAGGTAGATCGGCGCCGTGCTTGCTTCTACATCGCCATCGCGTGTTGCGGCATTGCATCCCACACACGCCAGAATTCCTTCATCTCTTCAGGTGTGCCGACCGTTACTCGCACATAGTTTTCCATCAGGGGAAATCCAAAGGCGACGAGAACGTTATTTTTCCGAAAATGGTCAGCTACCTCGATGGCGTTGCGGCCGGTGTTGAGAAGGACAAAATTGGTTTGCGAATCGATCCAGCGCAGCATGCGGGCATTTGATTGATTGAAGAATTCCTGACGGTTGCTGGTGTTGCGCTGCACACAGGTCTTCACGTGATCGTTGGCTTCGAGAGCTATTCTCGACGCCCGAGCAGCGCTGACGTTCACTCCTTCGCGCAGGCGATAGGCAACGATGCGCTGCGCAGTTTGCGGACTTGCTATGCCGTAGCCGATCCTCATGCCGGCCAGGCCGTAGATCTTCGAAAACGTGCGCGTCACGATAACCCGTGGATCGTTCATGGGTTGATCGATAAACGATGCATACGTGCTCGAAGGCGTTACATAGTGGTGATAAGCCTCATCGATGATCACGTAAGTGTGCGCCGGTAATGTACGGACGAATGCTTCGATGTCCTTGCGCGGAGTCAAAGTGCCGGTGGGATTGTGGGGATTGCTGATGTAAACCAGTCCAGCCGAAGCTGTTTGTTGAGCAAACAATGGGAGATCGTGCGCATAATTCTTTGTGAGTGGAAGCGTTTGCACGTAGGCTCCCGCTGAGCGCGCGTAGTCTCCCATGGGATCGAACCCGGGAGCGCTCATCAGCAATCTCTTCTGCGGCCCGAGAAAAGCTCGGGAACACATGTAGAGAATCTCTGTTGAGCCACAACCGAGAATTACCTGCTCTGGGCGCACCGCGTGAACTTCAGCGATCCGCCTGGTCAACGCATGGAGTTCACTTTCGGGAAAGCGATTTGCGACCTCCAGTCCAGAGCGCAGAGCTGCGGCTACGTTGTCAGCGGGGCCGTAGGGATTCTCATTCTTATCGAGGCGGATGGTTCGCGACTCGCTGTCTATGTTGTCTCGCGGGCTCGATGATTGGCCAAGAGCATGCAAGCTCCCCGTGGTGACTGCCGCTGCCGTCGCTCCCATCGCGCCAAGAAGAGTTCTGCGAGATATACGCATAGGCCATGCCTTTCGCGAAACAGTGAATCGCTGGTGCCGCAGTTCGAGAGTGCAGCGTTTACGCCGCTGGTCTCGAACTAATTTCCAATCTTCGGCAGTGCAGGCGCCCCGGCGACAGCCAGGTTCACGCTCGTGTTATGTGAGGTCCCTCCGCTTGCCCCACTAATCGTCAAAGGATAGGTCCCCATCGGAGTTAAGACGCTGGTGCTTACAGTCAGGGTGCTCGAGCCCGAGGTGGAGATTGTCGAAGGATTGAAGCTGGCCGTCGCTCCGCCCGGCAAGCCGCTTACGCTCAAATTTACTGTCCCGGAGAATCCCGAAATGGGACTCACCTTCACTGAGTAAGTTGTGCTCATGCCGGCTACGACTGTCTGCGAGGAAGGCGACGCCCCCAGGGAGAAATCGCTCGCCTGTGTTGTTGAACCCGAAACCTGCACAAAGCTGCCAACCGAAGGCACCCCCGCTGAATTCAACAAGAACAACAAGTAGTAACCAGGAGGAGCGATATTGCCGTTAGGAGGCGCCGTAACCGTCAAGCTCCCATTACTCGCGGTGAACGAAGTTCCAACGACTCGTTGGTCCATATCGAAGGCGTGAGTCACAGCTCCAGCTCGAACCAAAACGACCGACGAAATCGAGGCTGCGTCGGGCGATCCCACCTGAAACGTGCTTCCATACCCAATTTGGCCAGGAGAGCTGCTGATCGCAGGACGCGGAGCGCGCGAGCCATCGGCCGCGAAGAGATAAGCCGGCGAGTAGATCTCCATGTGCGGCTCATAGGTTCCGCGGGTGGGATTGCCTCCGGCTACCAGAACGGTCGCGTCCGGCAGCAATATGGCCACCGAATGGTAGAGCCTCGGAAACGCATTCTGGCCCGCAGAGGTCATGCTCGTTCCGTTCGCGTCGAACAGATCGGCGTTCAGGCTGGCGGTTGTGGCGTCTTCGTCGTTTGTCGATCCACCGAGCGCCAGAACTTTGCCCGTCGGCAGAAGCACCGCGTTCATCTCGATGCGCGGCTCCGACATCGGCGGTCCCCACTGCCAAGTCGGACTCGCGGCGGACAAATCGATAATCTCGGTAGTTGCCGTTGCCGGATTCCCGCCGCCAAAAATCATCACCCGAGGCTGGTACCCATTTGCCGGCGTGAGCGGCAGCAGCACCGATGAGCCGTAAGTACGACCAGAACTGTAGTTCGTTCCTGCTACATAAGACCAGGTGTGCGAACCGGGGTCGAAGAGCGCCGATCCATTCGTTGGACCCGAGTAGAAGACGGTTCCGTTGGGGAGCAGATGCAGACGAGGATATAAAGGAGGAGTCCACCCGGCGTCGTATTCCTGACTCCAACCTGAGCCCATCTTGTAAATCTCGACTGTGGTATTGGTTGGGCCGGTATCACTGAGTCCCGAGAAAGCCATTACCGTGCCATCGCCAAGCTCGGTAGCTGTCGGATACCAGCGCCCGTGCGCCATGGTTTCAAGATCGGTGAATTGCCCTGTGGAGGGATCGTAGGCTGCGGTCTTGGTGTATCCGTGGAACGGATCGTAAGCCAGCGTGCCACCTACGATAAAAGGACGACCGTCCGGCAAGATCACCATGCCGTTGCAAAACATGTCCCACGCGAGCGGTTGTGTTGTTACGGTGTCAGTAGCCGGATCCCAAACACCGGCTTGATAGTTTGTATTGGAAGGCACGTTCCCGGAACCGGAAACCACCAGCACCTTGCCGGTCCGCAGGAGAGCAACGTGAACTGGATTGATCGGCATTGTGGTCGGGAGCGTCTGCCATTGGCCTGTCACGTTGGCTTGCGCGAAGGCCAATTTCGCGTCGAGAACGCCGGAGAGCAGTACGGCAACCAGAGTGGCGCATACCTTGAAGTTGGCGTGGGAGGTCTTTTCCTGTCGCTTCAATGGCAATTCCTCAATTCTCAGGGGAGCCGATGAATCAGCCATATGCTCCCTTGTGCACTCTGAATTCCAAATAGGGACCAAATTTCGCGATCTGCATGGAAAGAGCAAAAGCTCCAATTCACGCCCATTTCAGGAAGAAAGAGCAAGTCTGATCACGGTAAGCATCTTCAAAAATCAATAGAGTTTCGGGATAAGTGAAGTGAAAGGTTCTTCACGCGAAAATGTTTTCACCAATTTCCTCGCGGGCCGAATCGAGGAGCGCCACCCGCGGGAAATCTCGGACGGGGCGGGATTTATCCGGATGAACAAAGCGGTTGGAGGATCCAACTTTCACACTCCAAACCGTCAAACCAGGTTGAGCGCGTAAGGTTAAGTCACTCCTGCAGGCAGAAAAACGAGCAGAATTCACGCTCTTGCGCAAAATGTACCATTGGGAGATGATGTGCAGGCTTACCGGAAGCATCCTGTCCGCGGAAATGGGCTTAGCCCACCGGCTTTTCGTTTCAACTGAGTCAACCTGACTTCCTGCCCAAAGCGTGCGGACCATGGGCGCATTCCAGGAGGAAAGGTTATGGCGACAGTCTCGCGAGGCCTGCCTGAGCGGCCTCATCTTAATGTTCCGAAACGGGAAGCGCGCGAGCTTCTCGACCAATGCCGGCAAGGTGATCACGACGCGCTGGAGCGGATTCGGCGCCGTCATCCTAAATTCAAGGATGTCGCCGACGATTCTGCGATAGCCGTCAATTTGAAGTTAAACGACGCGCAGCTCGTCATCGCGCGTGAGTATGGCTTATCAAGCTGGACTCTGCTTAAGCAGCGCATTGCAGCGCACTCTGTGGCGGGGGCGCTCCGTGTCGCCATTCGGGACGATGATCGCGAGAAGGTAGTCGCGATCCTGCGCGCGAATCCCGAGATGCTGCATGTGCCGGTGTGGAGCGGCGACTGGGGGCCTCCCATGAGCCACGCCGCGAATCTTGGGCGGCTGGAAATTATTCGCGCCTGTGCCGAGCTTGGCGCGCGTGACTATCAGCACGCTTTCGATCGTGCGGTGCTTCAGGGAAAAACAGAGTGCGCGCGCTGGCTGCATGAGCATGGCGCAAAGATTATGCCCGGCATCATCATGGGAGCGTGTGAAACTCTCAATCCCGCCGGCATTCGGTTGCTCGTGGAATTGAACGCACCGTTTACAAATGCGGATGGCGCTCGTCTGGCCCCGCTGGCTTTAGTGCTCGAAACTTATGCGCGTAATCCTGCCGGAAAGCACGAGATTCTGCGACTCTTTGTGGATCGCGGGTACGAGTTACCGGACACGGCGATGATGGCCTTCCATTGCGGAGATCTTTCGCAGTT
>Ga0070741_10009715_pt1 | contig 18532 bp, 41 predicted proteins | sample Coa_R1_4_FD_66440 | JGI IMG/M metagenome (GOLD analysis project Ga0070741, IMG submission 66440) | Surface soil microbial communities from Centralia Pennsylvania, which are recovering from an underground coalmine fire - Coalmine... | ecosystem: Environmental > Terrestrial > Soil > Unclassified ...
GCGCCGCGCGCCGCCCGCCCGAAAAGAGAGCCCCCCCGCCGCGAGGGCGAGGGGGCTCAGGTACACCGCGATCTATGAGGCTATCAGCCCCGGCGGACGACCGCCCGCAGGGCGTGTTCGGCCAGCAGCGCATCGGCCACCGGTCGCACCTCGTCCTTCGTGATCTTGCCCGACTTCTGCGCCAGCTCGGAGACCTGGGCGGTGGCCTCCTCGCGGCAGATCGTCGCCGCCGCGTTCAGGATGGTCTTTGCGTTCGCGTCAATCACGGCGGTATCCCTTCACGCGCGCCACCGTTTCCCCGCTCGGGGTCTTGTGCGGCCCGACCGTGATCTGGAGCGTCCGGTCGGTCAGGTCCTCGGGGCTCAGGTCGAAGTCGCCGCGCTCCACCAGCTCGGGGTTCGCCCCCGACGCCAGCAGAAACGCCTTGACCTTGCCGAGGCTGTTCGGCGTGATCGTGATCCAGTCCGTGATCACGGCCCCGGCCTCGGGGTCGCTCTCGATGGCCCGGAACCGAACGGTCAGCTCGGGATGCCCCCCAGAGCTGGTCCCCTCGGTCACCTCCTCGATCTCCACCACGTGGGTCCCGGGGGAGAGCGTTCCGCCCTCCCACGCTTCCACGTCCTTCATTGACGGGATTCTCATTTGTTGGTCCCCTTTCATCGGAGGGTGGGTTGGTCTCCACCATCCTAGCAGCGCGGGGGGACCCCGGGAGCCTTTGCATCTCCAGGCTGGTGAACGCCTGGGGGTTGTGGAACACCAGGTTCGACAGCCGATCCTTGACGCGCCAGGGCGCCGGGAGCAGGGGGAGGGGCAGGCCGGTGTCCCGGACCAGGAGGGCGTCCGCGTAGATCGCCAGCACGTCAAACCCCCGCTGATGGAGGTCGCGGGCAAGGGCGAGGGAGATCCGGCGGGTCTCGGCCTCGATCATGCCGCGGGCGATCACGTTTGCGATGGGAGACTGGACCCGGTTCTCGGTGCGGACGATCTTCACGGGGACCCGCTCGGCGCCGATCCAAGCCTCCCCGTCCTCCCCCTTGCGCGCCCAGCGCCAGCGGGACTCCAGGCGCCGAGGGCGGGCGCCGAGGATGCCGTAGGCGGCCAGCAGGGCGCCCTTCAGCCAGGGAGCATCCACGGGCCGCTGGCGGCTCTCGCCGCGCGCCCACTCCGAATAGGCGGGGAGCCCGCGGTCCACGGAGGTCGAGGTCCAGGCGGCCGACACGTGGAGCACCCGGGCGCCCAGCTCCTCGATCTCGTCCAGCTCATTGGTGAACACGTGGACGGAGCGGCGCCCCGGCCGGTCGAGGTGGGGGGGCATGAACGGACGCTCGGCGACGGCTTGGGGGACTTCGACGGTGAGGCGGAGGAGGCCGGTCTGCTGGCGGAGGCGCGCCCAGGCCCGGCGGTGCAGGGGGTTGGAGGGGACCAGCCAGGGGGCTTCCGAGTCCGAGCGGAAGTAGCCGCGGCCGTAGAGGTGGTCGGGGTGGGGCAGCTCCACGGTGCTGGCGGCGTAGTGGTGGGCCGAGGTCTGGTCAATGTGCCAGGCCGAACCCACGGGCACCCCCTCGGGGTGGCGGAGTTCGTAGTGGTTCCCGGGGAGCGCCGAGCGGGCGCGTTCGTTCGTCGCCATCGGTACCTTCCGCCGGGAGTCGGGGTAGAAACGGGGGTCACGGAGGAGCTGGGCCGCGATACCCCCCGCCGTGGGGGAGAAGCGGAGATCGTGTTGGCGGCAGAACTCCCGGACCGAACGTGCCCAGCCGAGGAGCCGGACCCACTCGGGCGCCCCCTCGCCCGCCAGCTCGGCGAGGCGGTGGCGGCCGAACTGCTGGGGGCAGACGGGGTACAGGTAGCGGTTCCGCTGGCGGCCGTTTCGGCGGCGCCAGCCGAGCAGGGAAACGATCTGCTCCTCCCGGATCTGGACGCGATCCCCGACGCCTATCTGCCGCTGGACGGGGGTTAGCCGAAACTGCCAGAGAGGGTCCGAGCGAAACGCGGCGTGCAGCTCGCCCAGCACCACCTCGGGGTCCATACAGGCGAGGATGGCAGGCTCGTGGTCGCGGACCACCTCCACCAGCTCGCGCCGGGTCGCCAGCTCCCCGGTCAGCTCGGAGTAGCAGCCATCCCGGCCCACGGCGAGGATCGGGAGGTGGGTGGTGTTTGGCTTGCGGGGGTGGACCGTCCGCGGCGGGTTGGCCGGGTCAATCCGCAGGGGGTCGTCCCAGAGCCCCTCAGGCAAACTCGCCATAGTTCTCCTCCCACCACGCCTCAAACCAGTCGTACCAGTCCTCGCCGTAGGGGTCGAAGTCGGGGAAGGGGCCGAGGATGGACCACCAGCGGTCCTCCCCGGTCTCGGGATCGGTGCCCTGGACCCGGAGCACCTCCACGTCCGCCATGTCCGAGGGGGCGCCCGCGTGGAGGTCGCCGCCGAAGTCCTGCCACCCCTGAATGGAGGCGTCTGTCCGGCGCTCGTCCCCGCCGTCGCCAAAAAGTTGTCCGCCGCCGGACTCCATTCGTCAGATCGCCTTAGATCGCGTCACGAAAACGCTATTTGCAGGGGTTTTGTCCGATCCGCCCCGAAAGGCCCGAAATTGAATGCGATCACACGCGGGCGGGGGGGAGGCCGTCAGGTGGCCGCAGGGCGCGTCTGAGGGCAAACTGAGAAAAACCCGCTGTTTGCGGGTTTCGCCTTGACGGCCCGGAGGAGATGTGCTAAGGGCGCGGGGCTCCAATGGACGCCGAGAGGACGGGATTCCGAGTGAGCCGGTCGGGTATGATCCGAGGGCGTAGTGTCATACGCCGGGACGCTATCAAAGCCTCCCACGGACCCACGTACACGGGCCGGGCGGCGAGCCGGGCAAGGGTTGGTCCCCTCCGCCCCGGCGCCCCCGGCCCGGGTCCGTTCTCCAGGGGGCGTACACTCCGGCGGAGACCAACCCCCCAGACGGAGGAGGACCCAATGCCCGAGACACCCGAGAACGAGGGACCGAGCCTGGAGCAGCTCCAGGAGATCGCCCAGGCGGCGACCGACGCCGCGGCGGCGGCCAAGGACTCCGCCGAGCAGGCGGCGAAGAACGCGGCCAGCGCGGCCAAGGCCAAGGCCGGAGAGCACGGCATCGAGTTGCCCGAGGAGGTGGTGGAGCAGATCGCCGCCGCCAGCTCGGCGGCGACAATCGCCAGCCTGGAGGAGCGCGGGGCGTTTCGCGGCGGCGATGATGATGGAGGGGACGGCGGCGAGGGCGGCGAGGGCGAAGGCGGCGAGGGCGGCGAGGGCGGCGAGGGCGGCGATGCTCCGGCGCCCCCGGCTCCGAAGAAAACCATCGCCGAGCGCATCCTGGGCTACTGATGGCGACGGCGACGAAAGGGCCGAAGGGCAAGGGGTCCGGCGCCAAGCAGGGCGCCAAGGCCGAGCGACCCCCCGCCGAGGCGCCGGACCAGTCCGCCACCGAGGAGGCCGTCCGCGAGGCGGCCCGCGAGGCCGAGGAGCAGGGCGGCAAGGGCCAGCCGGACCCGCCCCCACGTAAGCGGCGGAGCCGGGCTAAGGCCAAGGCGGCGAAGGGACCGAGCGACGAGGAGCTGACGGCCGCGGTCACCGAGGCCCTGTCGCTGTTCTCCATCCCGGTGCGGTTCGTGACCGGGTGCGACTTCTGCGCTCGGGAGCACGTCAAGGACGCGCCGGAGGCGGCGGCCGAGCTGGTGGAGCTGGCCCACGAGTACGAGCCCTTCTACAACGGGTTGGTCTCCATCTACACCACGCTGCGCTACCTGACGCTGGCAAAGAAGGGCGAGCACCTCGCCCGGATGGGCCTCCGGCCGGTGGTCCACCACGCGGCGCCGGGGCCGGTGACCGCGGCGGTCGGCCCGTTGGTCGGCATCCCGGCGGCGGAGATCCCCGAGCCGGTGCCCCACCAGCACGAGCACCCGCCCGAGCCCGAGCCCGAGCCCGAGCAGCCCCCGACCCCCCCGGAGCACAATGGCGACACCCCCCCGGTCCCCCCGGGCGCCCCGGCCACCCCGAGCGCGGCCGCCGTCGCAAACGCCCCGCAGCCCCCGAGCCCCACGCCTTAGGCTGCGGCCCATCCGTTCGGCCGAGTCGGCCGGGCTGGACGGCGAGCAGCTCGGGCCGGGCCGGGTGCCGGTGCCGCCCTACGTGTACTGGCAGGAGTTCCGCCGCGCGTTCAGCCGGTGGTGGCGGCCGGGCGAGCACCTCGCCCTGGTGGGCAAGACCGGCTCGGGTAAGACCGTGCTCACGCGGTCGCTGCTCTCCATCCGGGACTACGTGGTGGTGTTCGGGACGAAGCCCCGGGACGCCTCCCTGTACGAGCCCCTGGAGCGGCAGGGGTTTGAGATCACGGACCGGTTCAACCCCGAGGAGACCGACCGGCCGAAACTGATCTTCCGGCCGCCACTTGGGGACCTCTCCAGGGAGGGGCGAGCCGCCCAGCGGGAGGCGTTCCGCGCCGCCCTCGACGGGATCTACCGGGTGGGCTCGTGGTGCGTGGTCCTGGACGAGGTGCGCTACCTGTCCGAGCAGCTCCGCCTGGTCGAGGAGCTGAACCTGCTCTGGCTCCAGGGCCGGTCCCTGGGGATCAGCATCGTGGCCGGGACCCAGCGACCGGTCTCGGTCCCCCTCAACATGTTCGAGATGGCGACCCACCACTTTGCGTTTCGGATGCCCGGCCGGGACGACCGGGCTCGGGCCTCTGACTATCTGGGGGACCTCCGGGAGGTGGCGTTCCAGACGATGGCCGAGCTGCCCCGGCACGAGTTCCTGTATGCGGACGTGACCAGCTCCCGGGCGCTGCGCTCCAGGGTGGAGAAGTAGGCGCTGCTAACAGTCGGGGGGTTGGGGTGATTCACTTCGGGCATGGCAGACCAGCCGACGAAGGTCCAGCTCGTCCAGCTCGGGCAGCTCTCTCCGCCGCTTGACCCGGTGACGGAGGGTGAAGTCCTCCACCTGATCACCGGCTTGGTGGCCTACGCCGAGTTCGGCGCCGAGGTTCTGAGGGTCCTGGAGGAGGACGACCCGCTGGCGGCCATCGCCCAGCACGTCCTGGACGCCCGCGGCCAAGAGCAGACTGGCTCCCTGACCGCCGCATCGGACACGCCTGCCCCGGCCGCACCGGGACCGGCCACCCCGAGCGCGGACCCGCGGGACCAGCAGATCGCCCAGCTTCGCCAGCAGCTTGCCGACGCCCAGCAGGCCCAGGTGGACGCCGCGGCGGCTCCGCCCGAGACTCCGGCGCCGGATGCCGCAGCCGCGACGCCTCCCGGCCCGGCACCGGAGGCCAGCCCCGCGCCCGAGAGCCCGGACGCGCCGCCGAGTGAGGTCCCGCGCTCGTGATCGGGATCGTGTACTTCAACTTCGTGCTGATGCTGCTCCTGACCCTGACGCTGTTCGCCTGGGTCAAGGTCCGTTACCCCGAGTCCACCGTGGGCAAGATGCTGTCCACCATCGCCTAGGAGATCGCCGGAATGAGCCCCTCACAAGCCCAGACCTTCCGGCCCGGAACCGGTGCTGACGCCGACCCGGCGGCTCGCGGTCAGCAGGCCCGCCCATTCGCCCAGGCATCGCAATACGGCATCCAGCCCTCCCTCACTTACGCCATCGTGCCTGGCGCGAACGCCTCCCCCCAGGGGCCGACCGCCCTCCCGGCGTGCGGCGGTTACTTGCGGCGCATCTTGATCGAGGTGGTGGGGACCGGCGGGACCGGCGGGACGTTCACGGCGGGCGGGGACGCCCCGGTGAACCTGCTCTCCCAGGTGCGGCTCCTGGAGCCGAACAACACTCCCATTGTGGACCTGTCGGGGTACAACCTGGCGGTCGCCAACATCTATGGCGGGTACGCCGGGACCCCGGACTACCGGACCGACCCGGACTACAGCGCCACCTCCCCGAATGTCAACTTCGAGTTGTCGGTTCCGGTGGAGATTGACACCACCGGCCGCGGTGCCCTCGCCGACCTCTCCAGTTCCTCCGCGTTCCAGCTCTTTATCTCGGTCGCCTCCCTGGGCGCTGTCTGGTCGGCGAACCCCTCGCCGGTCCCGACGCTCAACATCTCCACGTTCCAGGACTACTGGACCCTGCCCAACCCGGTGGACCAGGACGGTCAGCAGCAGGCCACCTCGCCGCCCTTCCCGGGAACGATCCAGCTCTGGTCCCAGCTCCCGAACGTGTCCATCTCCTCGGGCCAGCGGGTCCAGCTCACCCGGATGGGGAACATGCTCCGGGTGGTGGCGATGGTGTTCCGCTCGGCCGGGCTTCGCTCGGAGACCCCGGTCCCCAACCCCTTCAATCTCCGCTGGGACGATGTGATCCTCCACAACGTGGACCTCCAGACGCTCCGCAAGCGGATGCGTGAGCTGGTGAACGGGCTCCAGACCCGCGACACCGGCGTGTACGTCCTGCCCTACAACCAGGGGATCTCCCGGTTCCTGGGGGGGAACGGGATCAGCTCCTACCTGCCCACGGTGACCGCGACCCGGTACGAGATCAGCGGCGCGACCGGCGGCTCGGGCACGGTGGACTTCGTGATCAACGAGGTGACCTCCGCCCCGATCTCCGGGGTCCAGCGGACCACCACGGGCGGCGGGCTCCAGTACTACCCGCCCGCCCCGCAGCCCGCCGGGCCGGGGACGATGTAGGAGGCCTGGCCGTGGGCGCTTTCTTCGACGTGCTGATGGCGATCGTGTTCGTGGCGCTGGCAACTACGCTGGTCTCCCACAAGAACACCGCGGCGGACATAAACGCCGCGGGCAACGCTTTCTCCAGCTCAATCACCGCGGCGGTGCGCGGATGAACGACGAGCACCGGCAGACCTCGACGTTCGACTCGGGGATCTCCATCCGGCTGGCCGGGCTGGTGCTCGCCGCCCTGATCGGGGTGTTCGTCCTGCGCCAGCTCGGGTTCCGGTTCGTGGTCTCCGCCAGCTCGGCGGTGGGCGCATGAGCCTAAAGGGCGGCACACTTCTGGGGATCGTCCTCGGGGTGGTCCTCTACGAGCTGTACCACCGCCGGATCGTGGGGGGCGCGGGCTGATGCTGGTCCCCCTCCTGTTCGGCGTGGTGATCGGCCTCCTGATCGCCTGGCTGTATCACCGCGCGACCGGGCGCTAGGTCCGGCGCCGTGGCGCCCTCCCTCACCCGGCCGGGAGGGGCGAACCTCCCCCTCGCGTTCGGGCTGGCCCTCGCGGCCGGAGTGGTGGTGGAGCGAGGGCTGCGGGACTTCTCGGGCGCGTTCGGCGGCGACGGCGGCACCGCGGCGGCGGCGCCCAGCGGCGGTGGCAAGAACCCCCTCCCCGGTTGGCGCGCGAGCGTCACTGACCAGGGGGTGGATTTCGCGGGGGGCTCCCGGATCTTCGCGCCGACCGCGGGGAAGGTGTTGAAGGTCGGCGCTCCCGGCTGGCCCCAGGGACACCCCGGGACAAACGGGGTCCTGCTCCAGCTCGCGGACGGCACCATCATGTACTTCTACGAGGGCCTGTCGGCGGCGGTCCACGCCGGGCAGCACGTGAACGCCGGAGAGCTGATCGCCCGCGGTATCCCGGGTCAGTCCATCGAGGTGGGCCTTGCGGACAGTTCGGGGGTTCCTCTCGCACACTCCTGGGCCGCCAGCAGAGGAGACCCCCACACCCCCATCGGAGGGCACGGGCCGGTGAACCCCTGGGCGCGCAAGGCCGAGCAGCTCCTACGCAGTTTCGGGGTGGCGCTGTGAGCGGGCGGAACCTCCCCCTGGGGTTCGCCCTGGTGCTGGCGGGCGCGGTGATGATCCAGCGGGGCTGGGCGATGTTCGGTTCCAGCTTCGGCGGCGACGGCGGGAGCAGCTCGTCCGCCCAGGCGGCCACCTCGGACCCCGGGAGCGTCGCTGGGAACCGGCGGCTGGGGCTCCGGCTGATGCGCCAGCGGTTCCCCCAATGGGCGCGGGACCCCCGTCAATGGGTCGCCCTGGACCGGCTCTGGACCCGGGAGAGCGGCTGGAGTGCCACCGCCCAGAACCCGACCTCCCCGGCGTATGGCATCCCCCAGGACATAACCGGCAACCACCACGGCGGCGCCGCCGGGCAGATCATCTGGGGGCTGAACTACATCAAGCAGCGGTACGGCTCCCCGCTGGCGGCCTGGCAGCACGAGGAGGCGGCCGGGTGGTACTAGCGCCGCTGATGATCCGCGGGGGCGGAAGGTAGAATGGACCGATGACCACCTCCGCCGCCAACCGCTGGGTCGTGGTGTCCGCCGTGACAGTCGGCGGGATCTACGGGTTCCAGACGATCAAGGGCAACGCCAAGGCCGGAGTGGGCGAGTTCGTGACGGCCTGGGGAGTGGTGTTCTTCGTGCTCGCCCTGGTGGCGACCGGCGCTCCCGGGCTGGCCGGGGCGATGGCGATCCTGATCATGGTCGCCGACCTCCTCGCCAACACCCCCGCCCTGGCGAATCTGATCACCCAGGCTGAGGGCGGCGCCGCCCTGGTTCCCGGGACCGGCGCGGGGGCCGCGGTGGGTTCCCCGATCCACCCCCTGCCGAAGGTGGGGCACTAGATGGGCGTCGCCGAGTTCTTTCGCAACGCTCTGGGGACGAAGCCGGTCCAGGCGGACAGCTCCGGCCATCCCACCCGCTACGGCGGGCCGCTCGGCAGCGGCGAGCTGCTCCTGGGCGACGTGAACCCGGCGGACGGGATCGGGATCGGCCTCACTGGGCCGGGCTCGGCCGCGACCCGCGGGGCCGGGGTGCTCCAGTACGTGGACCAGGACGGCGAGCCCCAGGCGATCCCGGTCACCCAATCATCCTTCTACCCGGCGCCGCTCTGGTCGGCCGAGGAGATCAGCGAGGTGAACGACGAGTTCGCGGAGACCGGGCTGAGCCCCTATGTGGTGGACCCCCCGGTGAACCTGCACGCGACCGAGGAGCGGACCCACGAGCAGATCCACGGGCCGGTCCCCCCGCTGGTGGAAAAGCCTTGGACGGTGAACCCGTGGAACCCGGGGGTGCCGAACCTGGGGCCGGAGCACGAGCAGCCCGCGTTCACCTCCCGCACCCAGGTGGTCCCCCACGTCCAGTCCGAGGAGCAGGGCTGGGGCATGGAGGGCCGGGTCGCCGAGGAGCGGTTCCCGCTCGTCCAGGGCCCCAACCCTTACTACAACTTCTGGGCCTGGCGGCGGAACGGCGCCCTCGATTTCAGCTCGGAGGGCGTGCCGTTCGGCCGGGTCACGAACGCCGGGGTCCAGGCCATCGAGGAGCTGCGCCGGAACCGCTCCTCCGTCCACCAGCGGGTAGTGGACAACCCGGCCAGCGTGTACTTCTCGGAGACCGTGCCGGTGGAGGGGCAGGCCGGGCCGATCCCTGAGCCGCTGAGCGTCCATGACGAGGCGATCTACTGATGGCTGGGCGCCGGAAGAAGAAGCGCATGTACTCCAAGGACGAATACCCGTTCGGGCGGCCACCAGCCAGCAACCGGTCTCGACGCCGCCGGGCCAGCAAGGCCGAGCGGGAGTTCAAGCGGACGGCCCGGAGGCTCGGGTTCTGATGGACCTCTCCAAGCTAAAGAATCCGCGCGTGCTCGCCTACGGGGCCGGAGGGGCCGTGGTGCTGTTCCTGCTGTACAGGTACTTCGCGGGCCGCGGCTCCACCGGGGCGGGCCAGCAGACCCAGCCGACGCCGGACCAGACGGGCCTCACGGCCGCCGAGCAGGTGGGCGCCCAGGAGGCGTCCGACGTGTCCCAGCTCCAGTCCGACCTGGGCGGGCTCCAGGGCACCGTGGACCAGCTCACCTCCCAGCTGCAGGGGCTCGTGGACCAGGGCACCGGAGGAGGCGATCCCGCGGGGGTGGCGACCGGAGGGACGAAGGTCCACCGGCACCGCCAGCAGCACCCGGGGAAGGCGAAGCACCAGCCGAAGCACGGCACCCGCCACCGGCCGAAGCCCGACCACCCGAAGGGGCACCAGTCCAACCGGAAGCACGCGGGCTCGGGCGCCGTCGCGCCCTCCCACCACGGGCACACCCCCGGCCCCCACAAGATCAAGGGCGTCAAGGGCGTGCTGTCCCCGGCCCGGCCGAAGGCCCCCCACTCGGCGGCGCCGAAGGGCAAGGCCGAGGCCCCGAAGAAGAAGAAGAAGAAGTAGTAGTAGATGCCCGAGGCCAACGGACAGACCGCCGCCGTCACCGTCGCCATCTACGCGGCCCTCACCTACGACATCATCTCGGCGACCAACTCCTCCCCCCAGACCACCGAGATCAACGCCAAGGCCCGCGCGGACACCCTGATGAAGTGGGTCCACGCCGGGCTCGCCCAGGCGGCCCTGTTCGCCGTGATCGGCATCGCCCTGGACCCGCGTCGCTGGCCCCCCGCGGTCGGCGCCGGGATCGCGGGGGTCCTGCTCTACGCGCAGTACGTCCACGCCAAGCGGTCGGGCCTGGAGTCCCCGGAGCCCGGCACCGAGCAGTACGGGCGGGGCTGATGGGGCTCGTGGGCAAGGTCGAGGGCTGGGTCGCCGAGGTGCGCGAGCTGCTGACCGAGATCCGGGACCTGCTCCGGGAGCTGCGCGACCAGCGGGCCGGGGTGGACTGATGGCGACTTCAACCCGACACCCCCGCCGCCACCGCGCCAGCCTCCGCCGCGGCGACCACCCGCTCGGCGGGCTCCCGCCACTGCCGCTTCACCGGCCGAAGCCGCTCCCCCGGAACGTCTGGGCCATCCTCTTTCGGAACGGCGACGTGGGCCTGTTCGCCTGGGGGCCGGGCATCCCCCTGCCGCCGTCCATCACGAGCCAGCAGCCCATCTCCGCCACCCGGCTGGGGAACACCCACCACCGGACCCAGGTGGTCCGCAACCTCTCCATCTGGGCGACCCGGCACGCGCCGAAGCTGCGGGAGGTCCCCCACGGCCTCTCCTCCCTCTACAACCGGGCGCTCTCCCCGCGAGGGGTCCGGGTCTCCGGCATCCCGAGCGAGGCGAACCCCGACCCCGGGCCGATGATCATCGCCACCGCGGTGGCCGGCGGGGCGGCGGCTGGAGACCTGGTGGCGGCCGGTGAGGCCGGGGCCGCCGGAGCCGAGGCCGGAGCTGCGGGCGGGGCCGCCGGAGCCGAGGGCGCCGCGGCCGGTGGGGGCGCCGGGGCCGGGGCCGCCAGCCTCGCCAAGAAGGTGGCCGCCGGGGTGGGCGCCGCGACCGTGGCGGGCATCTTCACGAACGTGAGCTGGTGGAAGGGCCTGGGCATGATCCTGATCGGCCTCATTCTCGGCATTCTCGCCATCCGGGAGTTCTCGCCGTGAGCCGCCGGAACGGGGACCAGCCCGACCTCCTGGATAACCCGGCGTTCCTCCAGCTCGTCCAGTCGCAGCACATGATCGCCGCGGGGCAGGAGGAGATCGCCGACGCCATCCGGGTGGGGCCGGTGGACGTGGCGGTGGCGGACCTCCGGCGCCGCTACACGCGGGTGCCGAACTTCGTCCTGGAGGGCTCCGAGCGCGCGGTGCTCGGCACCCCTGGGTTCGGCGGGTCCTACCAGCTCGCCGCCAACACCCCCCAGCAGCTCCTCCCCCGGAACACCCACCGGCTCGGGGGTACCATCGTGAACTCGGGCTCCGGTGCGGTCACCCTGTACCTATGCGAGCTGGGGGACCAGGCGGCGGCGAATGAGCCCCTCCCCCAGATATGGCTCGGGGCCGGTGGCGGCGCCTGGGATCTCCGGCTCGGGAACGCCCTCTGGTGCGGGACCGTGGTTGCGGTCTCGGTCACTGGCTCCTCGGTCTCGGTCGCGGAGGTCTAGGTGTGCCCGACCTACGGGCCGGACAAGGACGCGGGCATAGAGGTGAGACTGTCGCACCTGGAGTCCGAGCAGAACCGCACCCGGGAGAGACTCCACAACGCCGAGGGCAACATCGCGGCCCTGCGCATCCTGGCGGAGGTCGGGAACGAGCAGCGGGGCGAGCTGCTTACCTCGGTGGCCGAACTAAAAGCCGATGTGCGTTCGGGGTTCACGGAGCGGGACCACGAGTGGGACCGAGCATTCCGCGACCAGCGGGAGTCCCTGAACCGGACGCTGCGGTGGGCGGTCACGATCACCGCCACTGTGGCGAGCGGGATCGGCGCCCTGGTGGTCCAGCTAATCCATACAGCAGGAGGTTGAAGTGAGCGACGAACACGAGAACGGCAACAGCGCCGGGGCGGGCAACCTCCCTTTCGCGGACCTGACCCCGGAGGCGAAGCTGCGGCGGAACAACAGCCGCCTCGCCGCCCTCCAGTCCCGGGGCATCCGGTTGGACCCCTCCCAGCTCCGCATCGGCACCATGCTGGAGCTGCTCCTGGGCGACCGGATGCCCGAGGCGGAGGAGGAGATCCAGAACCGCCTGGACGTGCTGCTCACGGACGTGGAGGCCAAGGCGGAGGAGGCCAACCAGGCCGAGCTGGCGCGCATCGGCCAGCAGCTCCTCCAGGAGGGCAAGGCGGGCTGATGCCTGACGAGCCCCAGAACCAGGGCGCCGTCCTCGAGGAACTCGCCGAGCTGCGGCGGGTGGCCGAGGACCGGCTGGCGACCGTCACCGCGACGGTGGACCAGCTCCAGGCCGAGGTGGACCGGCGGGACGATGCCCTGCTGGACTTCGCCGCGGTGGTGGTGGTCGCCGCGGTCGCCGTCCTGGTGGCGGACCTCCTGGTGCGCCGGGGGGTGCTGGAGTAGTGGACTCCCGGATCACCGACCCGGGCTCCCTGGCTCCCGCCCCCGAGGCGCCGCACCTCCTGGACCCGGCGCCCCATCGGAACGTGGGCCAGCCGACGATCTCCCGCGAGCTGGAGGCCCTCCCGGACGCCCGTCTGATCGCCACCCTGGTGGCCCTGGGCGCCCCCCGGTGGTACGCCGAGCAGCTCCGCACCCAGCCCTCCCTGCGCTTCAACGCGGTGGCCGTCTGGTGCCTGGTTCAGGACGCGGCCGAGGGCCGGGTGGTGGTCCACGCGAATGGCGAGCGCACCACCGCCCGCGAGCTGGTGGACGGCATCCGCCAGCAGTACCAGGAGATGCGCATCCTGGAGCTGATCAGCGACCAGCCCGAGGCGACCATCGGGCTCTGGGACCGGTGAGGACCGATCTCGCCCACGACACCCACCAGACCGGGACCGATCTCGGGGCCTGGGCACTCTGGCTCCGCTGTATGGCGCCCGAGCTGTTCACGGGCCCGGTGGACCTCACTCCCCTGTCGCCGCTGGAGCGCCGGACCCTCTACTGCCAGCTCTCGGGGCACTTCCACTCGGCGCCCGCCATCGCCGAGTTCCTGGGGACGACGCCGGGGACGGTGCGCGGGACCATGATCCGCATCCGTCAGAAGATCGAGGTGGCGGCCCGGTGACCGTGGTCAATCCCCCGGTCTCCGGGAAGGCGGTCCAGGGGACCCTCGCCGGGGTCCTGGACGACTCCAGTAACCCGATCACGGGGCTGCGGGTTCTGCCGCTCTCGGACACCGATAACGCGATCATCGTCCAGCGCCCTGACGCCCTCTACGGCGACGCCCAGGTGTACGGGCAGGCCCAGGCGTTCCTGCTGATCAAGGAGGGGACCGGCTCGGTCCACAACGCCCTGGTTCTGGCGCGGATCGACGGCAAGACCGGCGCCATCGGCTCGGCTGGGGGGTTCCACGCCGCGGCCGGGTTGAACGCCGACGCCGACTTCAACCCGACCCAGAACATCTGGGTGCAGAACTTCAAGGACGTGGTGGGCATCGTCATGACCGCGGTCGCGGGGCAGACCCAGGATCTCGCCCGCTTCATGGACTCGGCGGGCGCCACCACCCTGTTCAAGGTGGGGGCGGATGGCGCGATCTCCTCCAACAAGTCCCCGGGCACTGACTATCAGCCTAAGTATCTCCAGACGGCGGCGGGCTCCCAGACCCCGAGCGGCGGGGCAAACCAGCTCGCCTATGGGGCGATCTCGGTCCCGGTCGGCGGGGCTGCCTTGACGGGGATCAAGTACTGCGTGGGCGCGACCGCCTCGGGGAACGTGATCGTGGCGCTGTACGACGCGGCCGGGAACCGCGTGGCCCAGTCGGCCTCGACCGCCCAGGGAGCGACGAACGCCGTCCAGGCCGTACCGTTCACCGCGCCGGTCACCCTGACCCAGGGCCGCTATTTTGTGGCGATGATCTTCTCGTCCGCCACTGCCACCGCGTTCATGGGCGCGCCCATCGGGCCGTCCAAGATCGTGGGGCAGGGCGGGTTCTCGGCCCCGGCCTCCACTGCCGTTCCCGGCGCGACCGAGATCGCCATCCAGCTCCCGATCATGACCGCGTACTGATGCCGACCGATCCAGGCCACCCCCGCTCGGTCGCGGCCGGTCTCGGCGGCGCCCTGGTGCTGATCGTAAATGCGATCTTCGGCTGGCACCCCGACCCGGAGCTGGCCGTTGCGGAGGGCACGGTGGCCGCCTACCTCGCGTCCCTTCTCCCCGCGGGGAGGTGGTCGCCGTGACTCTCGCCCAGCTCCGCGACCGTCGCCGCCGAGGCAAGGCGCGCCTACACCAGCTCGAAACTCGCACCGCGCGGGTCCAGGCCCGGCTCGTCCAGCTCAACCGGAAGATCGAGCGCAAGGAACGGCTCCGCCACCTGCACCCGCTGGCGATGTATGACGATGTGAACCTCGACCTGATCCCCCATGATGCGGTGGCCGTCGCCGGATATACGGGGGGCAACTACCCGACCTACCGCGAGCTGGTCCGCCGGTTCCCGGAGGCCCACCACCTCTCCATCGCGGTGGCCTCGACGGATCGGACGGCGGTCTGCCTGGACGTGGAGCCCGGCGACGCCTCCCCCGCCGCGGTGCCGACCTGGGTCCGCGCCGCCCATGCTCGCGGGATCGCCCGCCCGGTGATCTACGCCTCAGTCTCGGCTATGCAGGGCATCCTCAATCTGCTGGCGGGGGCGAACATCCCGCGGTCGGCGGTCCGGGTCTGGACGGCCCACTACACCGGCCGCCCCCACCGCTGTTCCCCCGCGAGCTGCGGCTATGGGTTGCGGACCGTCGCCGACGCCACCCAATGGACTGACCGCGCGCTCGGGCGCAGCCTGGACGAGTCCCTGCTGGTCGGGGGGTTCTTTGGCTGATGGCCCGGTCCAGGAGTAACCGCTATAAGTCCAAGCTCCGCAAGTTCACGGGTTCCTCCGGCCGTGGCCGACACCGAGCGGCTAAGGCGGGAGTCCGTGCGCGTTCTGGCGCAGCTCGGCGGCGGAGGTCACGCTGATGCCGCCCGCCCGGTTCTTCCACAACATGGGGCTTGCCTCGGTGATCGCCGGGGTGATCCTGCTCCTGCTCGCCAAGCTGCGGGGGGTCGCATGATCCCGGCCCTGACGCACGCCGAGACTTACCTGGAGCACGAGGCGGAGATCCTGGAGGCCCACGTCCGGCACCATCCCCGCTGGCACGTCCACGCCCACCTTCGGCCGTTCGGCCCGCCGCCGCCCCCTGGGACCCCGCCCCCTGCTTCCGACCCGAACGCCCGGCCGCCTGGCTGGCAGCCCTGGTTTGATCCGGGGAAGCAGCCCGCCTACGCACGGCTCCCCGTACTCCGCTCCATCCGGGCTCGGCTTCGTGCGGTCTCTGAATAACGTCACCACCGCCGACACCTACACGGCGGCGAACACCCTCCAGGCGCCCGGGACCGTCAAGGTGAACCTGTACGTCGCCAACGCGGCGATCTACTACAACCTGACCCAGCCGGAGCCTGGCCCCCGCCAGCCCGGCGGCGGGAGCTGGGGGCCGGAAGTGTTCCTGACGCCGGGCCGCTACAACCTCGCGCGCAACACCAGCGGGATACGGGTCCGCTCGGGTGCCGCCGGGGTCCCGGCCCAGGTGACGGTGGAGGCCCTCGACGGCAACGATTGAGCAGATCCTGGCCGATCTTCTCCGGCGGGTCGAGCAGCTAGAGGCCTCGCCGACCCCGGACGCTTCGGCGGACACCTACGTCACGGTTGGGGCTGATGGCACGATCAGCTTCGATTTCGAGGGGCGTATTTTTGCGAAGGGCCTCGACCTGATCCGCGGCTCCACCCCCGAGAAGGGCGGGACCGGCCCTGGGCTCCCTTCGCAGATCGCCTGGCACCAGAGCACGCCTACCGACCAGATCGCGGCCCAGATCACCGGATGGCACCGCGGGCCGCCCTACATCATCGCCAACGAGCACCTGGCGGTTACGGCGGGGGACAGCGCCCTTGACGCCGAGACTCAGTTAGAGCTGTCGGCGATCAACCAGACCAACGCAGACGCCGAACTTGATCTCTATGTCAGCCGAGATGGACTCACCGCCACCTTGACGGCGCTTGCGAACGGGACCGCTCGGACGATTCTCGACCAGGCGGGTCGTTCGGCCTTTCTGGCCTCGTTGGACGAGACACCGACCGTAGGGGCCGGGCTCCGCGTGATCCGGGGCCGGATCAACTCGGCTGCACCTGGGACGATCCTCCAGGGCGCCGGGTTCACCATCACCCGCAACGGCACCGGGGACGTGACCGTGAACTACAACACCCCTTTCAATGGAGTCCCGGCGGTCACCTCCCAGATTGAAGCAACCGCGGGGGGCGCCAATGTCGCGCAGATCCAGGGCGGGGCGAACGCGCCCACTGCCTCCAAGGTCCGTTTCCAGTTGGTAAACCAAGTCGGCCCGGTGGTGGAGGATGCGGTGTTCAATTTCATTGCCGTAGGGCTGCTCTAGCCTCTATACTCCCTGAGGAAGGGACCAACCCAACCGAGAGGGGACCACATGAAGCACCGGACCGAGATCATCATCAGCCGCTCGCTGTTCCGCGAGCTGGAGGAGGAGCTGGAGATCATTCGCATGGTCGCCGCTGTCCCCGGGCTCGGCGGCGGTTACAAGGTCAGCGAGCACCAGGCCGAGCGGTTTGCCCACGTGCTCGACCAGGCGGCCCGCTCTGTTCGGGGCGCCCTGGCCGAGGAGCGCAACCGCGAGGAGGTGTCCTGATGGGGAAGCCAATTGCGGCCGCAGCCCGCGCGATCCACCTCACCCCCGAGCAGGCCGGGACCATTGGCTGCCTGCTGACGGGTCAAGAGGTGCGGCGGGACTGGCAAAGCGCCGGAGGGATCACGTTCGGCCGCGTGATCGACAAGCAGCGGATCACGATCACCCCCGTGGAGGATGGGCTGGCATTCGCCGACGAGGAGAGCGAGGTCACCATCGGCCCAGACGGGGGGATCTACAAGTGGCGGCGGCTCTAATGGCCCCCACCCGCACCTGGCGCTGTTCCTGTGGCGCCGAGTTGGCCCGCTACCGGGGGCAGGGAGACCAAACCTGCCCCGGGTGCGGCGCCGAGTACAACGCATTCGGACAACGCCTTGCCCCCCGTTGCTTCTGGGGCGAGGAGACCGGCGAGACCCTCGCCGACATATACGGCCCGGACCCCGAGCGGCTCCCGGGCGAGGAGGTGTTCTGATGGGCGAGCTAAACGAGTATCAGCAGCTAAAGGACGAGCTGGCCGAGGAGATCCAGGCGTCCATAGACCGAATCGAGAAGATGGGGCACCTGACCACGCGCGGCCGAATGGAGGCTGCGTTCCTGGACGGGGTGGCGTTCCAGCACAACCGCACCGCGGATATGCTGGAGGAGTCGGGGCTGCTCCCGTCCCGCCTCACCCGCTCCGGCCGCGTGGGGGTCCAGTCATGACAGGCCTGGGCCGGACGCTCTGGGATAAGCAGACCGCCCTCCTGGAGGTCGGCGAGGCCAAGGCGGCGAGGGCTATCGGGCGGGACCTGATGGCTCTCACCGACACCAGCCGAGCCCGGCGGATGCGGGACGAGGCCGAGCAGGCTCAGCGCCGGTTCGGCTACCTCCACGGGTACCGGCAGGAGGAGGGATAGTGGCTGACCAGGCGAGCGCCCACCTCCGGCGGCTCGGGGTCGCTCCGGCCGACGCTCTCCAGTACGCCGAGCACGTCCTGGCGGCTAAGCGCCACCTCCAGGCGGCGGCCCAGCTCACGCACGAGCCCCGGCCCGAGTTCTGGTCGGGGGCTCCGATCCCGCGGGTCCTCTCGGCCGCCGCCGAGCTGGCCCTGGAGCTGGACCGGATTGACTACCCCCCGGTGGGGGTCTCCCTGACCCGGGACGAGCCCGTGTTGGCCCTCTGGAGCGCCTCCAGGGCGGAAGGGTCGTCGGGCCAATGACCACCGGCCCGTGGAGATCGGTCCCGACCGAGGGCTGGACCGAGGAGCTAACCGAGCGATGGCTGGCCCTGGAGGAGGACCGGCTGGAGCTGGACCGCCTGGAGCACGAGCTGGAGGCCGAGCGGTTCCGCACTACCCAGGCCGAGAGCGAGCAGCGCCGGGAGATGATGGACCGGCACCGCGAGCTGGAGGCCGAACTAAAGCGCGAACGCGCGACCACCGCACGCATCCGCGCCGAGGCCGAGGCCGCGAAGCAGGCCCGGCTGGCGGGGTGAGCCCCGGGGCGCCGTCTGCTAGAATCCCTCGGGACGCCAAGAACGAGCCGAGTAGTGTCCGCGAGAGCCCCCAGATCCGGGGGCTTTCGCCGTTTCCGGGGGCGGCGCGCGGCGCA
>Ga0070741_10009716_pt1 | contig 18532 bp, 7 predicted proteins | sample Coa_R1_4_FD_66440 | JGI IMG/M metagenome (GOLD analysis project Ga0070741, IMG submission 66440) | Surface soil microbial communities from Centralia Pennsylvania, which are recovering from an underground coalmine fire - Coalmine... | ecosystem: Environmental > Terrestrial > Soil > Unclassified ...
GAGGTGCTGCCGCTGCCACAATGCGAAGTCGGCGTATTGAATCGGCAACTCGGGCAACTCGCACGTCTTCCCTTCACAACACGCGGCGTAAAGTGGCGCCAGTTCCTCGTAGAAGATCACCTTGGAGCGCAAGTCCCAGCCGATGTGGTGGGAGACGTGAAGAAGAATGTATTCGTCCTCGGCGAGCCGGTAGAGCGTGGTGCGTAGTTTCAGATCGCGCGCCAGGTTGAACGATCTGGCTGAATCTTCCTTCAGTAGCCTCGCCAGTTCAGGCATGCGTTGGTCCGCAGCCATCGATCGGAGGTCTACCTCACCCATTTCGACCGACCATTCTTTCGCGACTACCGGCAGCGGCTGCCCTTTGTAATTCAACATGAGCGTCCGCAACACTTCGTGGCGTCCGATCACCGCATTGATCGCATGGCGCAGGGCGGAAACATTGAGCGGCCCTCGAATACGCACGGGATAAGGAACGTTGTAGGCGGAGGCACCCGGTGTCAACTGATCGACCAGCCACAATTGTTGCTGGCCAAAAGAGAGAACTCGTGGGTCTTTGGGATTTCGTCGAGGGATTACCTGCTCGGATTCCGGCGCGCGTACTTGCCGGAGCCTCTGCTGCAATAGCGCCCGTTGTTCGGGAGAGAGCTGTTGAATCTTCTTCCCGACATCACTGGACAGCATTGGCTTCAATGGATTGCCCCGAGGTCTGTTGTAGCGATTCGAACGCCGCATCCGCGCTACCGTCAGCCGACTCTCCGCTCAGGTATTCTTCCATCTTCTGGGCAAGAATACGAACCGCTGGTTCCTGCATGACAGCGCGGTGGTGTCTCACCGTGACCGGGATCTCATAGTCGACAATTGGACCTTGAACAAATCGTTCCCATCCCAGGTAAGGATCGGGATAGGGGCCCTGGTCACGAAACACAACCATCGGACCCGGATATACCTGGTGCTGATACGAGTGCTCTGCGATGGCGTTGATATGAAGGAAGTAGGAGTTGCGCAGGAATTCCGGAAGTGGCTTCTGACGGCTCACATAGTAGTCGTACAAGCGGAGGCGCATAATGCGCGTCGTACGAAACATAAACTTCCGTTTCGCTTCTTTGAATTGCTTCTTTCGCCAGTTCACCTGGCCGCGAACCTTGTCCGCCAGATATTGCAGCTTCTTCCGTGGCGTCAAGCTGGAAAATTCGCGCAGCCGTTGCTGGGCCCGCACCTGAACCGGGGCCACTTCCCCGGTCGTGTCCAGTGGTTTGTAGTCCGGCACGCTGGGCGCGTTTAGCATAGCTAACATCTGCACCTTCTGTCCCATTCGATGAAGCTGCTGGGCCATCTCGAATGCGACTAAACCGCCGAAGCACCAACCGCTCAACAGGTAAGGACCTTCCGGCTGTACCGAGCGCATCTCGTTGATGTAGTGCGCGGCCATGTCCTGGATAGTCTTATGCGGGAAATCACGCCCGTAGAGACCTTGTGACTGGAACCCATACACCGGTCGCTCGGGAGCAAGCTGCCGAGCCAAAGGATGAAACAAGATCACGGTTCCCGCGCCGCCATGCACACAGAACAGCGGGGTCTTCTTCCCCTGAGGCTGCATCACTACCAACGACGTCCAGCGGCTATCGTCGCCGTCTTGCTTCTGCAACATGGCCGACAGCTTCTCAATCGTAGGCGCCTGGAACAAGGGCGCTGGGGGCAAGTCTTTACCCAGTGTCCTTTCAACCTGCGCGAACAACTGCGCCGCGATAACAGAATCCACGCCGAGATCGAAAATGTTATCGGTCACCCCAATCGGCTTGATCGCCAGTACGCGCTCCCAGATTTCGACGAGTTGACGTTCGAGATCGTTGCGCGGCGCCACGAACTCACGCTCGATGGCCGAGTTCTCCCGCGTGGGAAGAGGAAGGAGCTTCCGATCCACCTTGCCGTTCGGCGTCAGCGGCATGGTGTCTACGACCACAAAGGCTGCCGGCACCATGTAATCGGGCAGTTGTCTCTGCAGAAATTCCCGCAGCTCTCGCCCGATCGGCCGCTGATCGGGAGCGGCCACCATGTAAGCGACTAAACGCTTTTCTCCGGGCTTGTCCTCGCGGGCAACGACGACACAATGCTGAACCGAAGAATGCGAGGCCAGCACCGTTTCAATCTCGCCCAGTTCAATGCGGTATCCCCTTATCTTGACCTGGTGATCGATTCGTCCAAGGAAAGAGATGGTACCATCGGGCAGATACCGCGCCAGATCGCCCGTCTTGTAAACGCGTGCGCCAGGCTCGGAACGGAACGGATCGGGAACAAACTTGTCTTGCGTGAGGTCGGGACGATTTTGATAGCCACGAGCCAAACCATCGCCGCCGATGAGCAGCTGTCCTTCCTGGCCCACCGGGACCTGGTTCATGGCATCGTCGACGATGTAGAACTGGGTATTAGCAATCGGGTGTCCGATGGGCACGGTTCCCTGGCCACCGTTCGACACTTCGTAAACCGCTGACCAGATTGTTGTCTCTGTCGGGCCGTACATATTCCACAACGACCCACACCGCGGGAGCAACTTGTCGGCAAGTTCGCGGGGAAACGCCTCGCCACCGCACAAAATCTTCAGCTGCTTGTTTCCACTCCAACCGACTTCCAGCAGCAACCGCCAAGTAGCCGGTGTCGCTTGCATGAGAGTGATTCCGGCCTGCAGCATTCTCGCTTCGAGTTTCTTGCCGTCGGAGGCTTCCTCCCTGCTGATCACAACCACCCGTGCGCCTGTCACCAGCGGGAGGTAGATTTCAAGACCAGCAATGTCGAAGCATAGTGTAGTGACCGCTGCGACCACGTCATTCTCAGTGATCCCGGGTTCGTCCCGCATCGTGCAGAGGAAATTGACCACGCTCCGATGTTCCAGCTGAACCCCTTTGGGCTTGCCGGTTGAGCCAGAGGTGTAGATAACGTAGGCAAGGTTCGGTGGTTGGGAAATGCACTCCAGATCGTCCCCGCTGCGACTTGCCACCGAGGACCAGTCCGCGTCGATCAGCACAACTTCAGCCTGCTGCTCGGGGAGACCGGGAAGGAGACTCTGTTGGGTAATCAGAACAGGAGCCGACGCATCCTCCATGATGTAAGCGATTCGATCCTTGGGATAGGCAGGATCTAGAGGAACGTACGCGCCACCGGCCTTCAAAATGCCCAACAGACCAACCACCATGTCGAGCGACCGCTCGACGCATAGTCCGACAAGGACATCCGGTCCGACGCCGCGCTCACGCAAGTAGCGCGCCAGTTGATTCGCCCGGCAGTTCAGTTCAGCGTAGGTAAGCTTTTGATCGTCGAACGCAACCGCGACACAGTCACCCCTGCGTGCGGCTTGCTCTTCGAATAACTGGTGAACACAGGAGTAACGCGGATATTCCCGAGAGGTATTGTTCCACTCGGCAGACGGGAACAGCGTTTCCAAAGTTGCGCTGCGACTTTGCTGATCCATCGAGAGGCCCAAAATCCTAGCTCCTGACTTGTGAAAGCAGGAGGACATCAGGTTGTCATTCGGACACGCCGACCCTACCGGTCGCGATCAGTTATAAGTGCGAAGTACATCAGGGGAAAGTAGGATCGAATCTGATTTGCCCGCTTTTCGTCGCCAACGGGGGACAAAAGTGACTAACGAAGGCGAGTTCCTCACCTCTGGACAAGTATACTGATTTGTGAGAATCTTTCCACTAAATTGGTGCAGCGGAATCATCCATTCTCCCCAAAACATAGGGATTCCAGCACTTTAGTACCTTGCCGTAACTACGTGTTGATCCTCCCTGCTCACTTAGCCGCTTCATCATGAATGGAACCTACGAACTCGTAATCAAGCCACGCAGCGGATGGCAGCCGATTGACTGGAAAGAGGTCTTCCTGCATCGCGAGCTGCTCGGCTTTCTCGCCTGGCGTGACGTAAAGATACGTTATCGGCAGACGTTACTGGGGGGATTGTGGGCGGTGCTGCAGCCCCTTATTGCCATGCTCATCTTTACGTTCGTATTCAACCGCATGGCAGGCGTGAAAAGCGACGGCCCGCCATACCCATTGTTCGCGTTCGCCGGTTTGGCGCCGTGGACGTTTTTTGCTAACGCGGTCTCAACCTCCAGCAATAGCCTGGTAACAAACCAGCAACTGGTTTCGAAAATATATTTCCCGCGCGTTTTTATTCCGGTTGGCTCTATCGCCGCACTGCTGGTGGATCTGGGGTTCAGCCTTCTGCTTCTGTTCGCCATGATGCTGAAGTATCACTGGGCATTGACCCTGCATGCACTCATGCTCCCGGTGTACATCGTAGCGGCATTTTTGGCCGCCACCGGCCTAGGATTGGTCTTTTCGGCGCTCAACGTCAGCTACCGCGACGTCAAGTATGCCGTCCCCTTCCTCATTCAAATGGGCCTTTTCGTGACGCCGGTCATTTATCCCATACATTACCTGCCGGCACGAATCCGCCCGTTGCTCGGGCTCAACCCTATGACCGGTGTTGTGCTGGGTTTTCGCTCCGCATTGCTCGGCAGCACCCCCGAATGGGGTCTGATCGAGACATCGCTTGTCGTCAGTGTACTGTTGGCAATCATTGGATTACTTATCTTCCGGCGCATGGAGCGGCGCTTCGCCGACATCATCTGATGCAACCGATCCTGGAATTCCGAAACATCTCGAAGGAATACATACTCGGCGGCGCAGCCCGCAAACATGACACCTTCCGCGAGATCCTCGTCCGAACGGCAAAACGGCCGCTAGCGTTGCTCACGGGAAAGAGCGAAAGACAAACCGAAGAGCGCTTCTGGGCTCTCCGTGACGTCAGCTTCGACGTCAACCCCGGCGAGGTCATCGGCGTTATCGGCAGAAATGGCGCCGGCAAGAGCACTCTACTCAAGATCTTGTCGCGCATAACCGACCCGACTGAAGGCTACATCAAGGCCCGAGGGCGACTCGCGAGCCTGCTTGAAGTCGGAACAGGCTTTCACCCCGAACTGACCGGCCGGGAGAACATTTATCTCAATGGCGCGATCCTGGGCATGCGCAAGTCAGAGATCGCGGCCAAGTTTGACCAGATTGTCGCCTTTTCGGAAATAGAACAATTCCTCGACACGCCGGTGAAACGCTATTCAAGCGGGATGTACGTTCGACTGGCTTTCGCCGTGGCCGCTCACCTGAATCCCGAAATCCTGGTTGTTGACGAAGTGCTCGCCGTCGGTGATATGAGTTTTCAGAAAAAGTGCCTTGGCAAAATGAGCGAGGTAAGCCGAGGGGGGCGCACCGTTTTATTCGTGTCGCACAACATGGCGGCAGTGCAAAACCTTTGCTCGCGCGGAATCGTGCTCAAGCACGGGAATCTCGCATTTAATGGATCGGTGAACGAAGCCATCGACTACTACCTGAACAGCGTCTCGGGCGAAGGTGCCCATGGGCACATCATCGATTTGTCCAGTGCCCGACGCAATAATCCACGTCGTCCTCGCCTGCTGAACAAACTTGAGTTCTATACCGATGGCGACACTCCCATGCGGGGTAGCCTTCCCATGGGCACTGCGTTGAAGATGCGCATCCACTTCCCACTTAGCGAACCCGCGGATGACTTCGAGATCGGCATTGGTTTCGACAATATGTATGGACAGCGTGTCTTTACAGCCCACAGTTGGTTTGAACCCGACAGGATGCACACCGAACGCGTCGGACCTCAAGTGTTTATCTGTGACATCCCAAGTTTGACGCTCGTACCCGGGCAATACACGCTGCGCGTCTGGCTGGACGTGAATGGGGATGAAGTCGACCTCATTGACGACGCGGCGCGTATTCAGGTCATCGAGTCGGATTATTACGGCACTGGTAAGGTACCCTGGAACGGCACTTTTGTGCTGAAACACCGTTGGCGGCTGGAACAGGCAAATGGCGCCAGCCCCGCGCATCCGTAGTATTCATCGTTTGGTTCGCCATCTGCGATGAAAACAATTCGTTTCACACCCGAGACACTCGCCCTTTTCAGCAGTGCCAGCCACGACCGTAATCCTCTGCACCTTTCCGAGGAGTACGCGCGACGTACTCCTTACGGTGGGCGCGTCGTATTTGGAGTTCTGGATGCGCTCACTGCACTATCGGAAGCGCCCGATCGCGCAGGAACGACTCTCGCAAGCATCGAGTTGGAGTTCTTCGATACTGCCCTGCTGGGTATCGACTACGCGCTGCAGGTTACGGAGCACGGCCCGGACTGCACAGTTCGCGTCAGCGATGGCCACCGTCCCGTACTCGAAGCTGTGTTGTCTTTTCGAGCGGGAGCTACGCCAGCTTTCGACGCGCCTCAAAGATGGCAACCGTTAGCTGAGGCAAAGAACCGATCCTGTGCAGATTTGGCCGCCGGGGAACAACTTAACGGTCAATATGCACCTGCGCTCGAATCTCTCGTCGATCTGCGTTCACGCCTTCAATTGAAGCAGCATTGGCTCTCCGATGCGCATGTGGCGACACTGATGTGGGCAAGCTACCTGATCGGCATGGAGCTGCCGGGCAGAAAAGCATTGTTTTCCCGGTTGAGAATCGAATTCCTTGAACCTATCACGGTGAGCCTGCCGTTCGAATACATGGCATCGATCAGCGAAGTCAGCGAACTAGGTGAGCTGACCATAGAAGCTCGTTTGATCAGTCACGGAAAGACTTGGGCCAACGCGACCCTTGCGGCGCATGTTCGCGAAGAATTAACCCCCGCGACAACCGAGAGCGTGGAACGGTTGGTGGGTCGTTCATCCGCCCTGTCCGGCAAAATCGCGTTTGTGACCGGTTCCAGCCGAGGCCTGGGCGCAGCCCTTGTCCGGGTTCTTGCCTTGCATGGTTCCACTGTCATAGCCAATTTCGCCACAAGTACCGCGGCCGCGGAGGAACTGCGCTCGTCGCTGTCCGGAGTTCCTGGACGAGTGGTCCTCGAACCGGGTAACATCGCCGACCCAAACTGGTGTGCTCGCGCACAACAACGCCTTGCGGCCAATTTCGGCCGGCTGGACGTTTTGATCTGCAATGCTTCGCCGCCGCTGCTACCGCTATGGCTCGAACCCGCGGCGGCAGATCGAGTGACAACTTTCGTGAGGCAGGCGGTTGAAATGGTCAGTGCGCCCATGATGGTGTTTCTGCCGTTACTGGGTTCGTCCAAAGGATGGAACATCCTGATCTCTTCCACCGCGGTATCCCAGCCGCACTCCCACTTTCCGCATTACGTGGTTGCGAAGTCTGCGGCTGAGGCACTGGTACGGGCGGCGAGCACCGAATATCGGTCGGTCAGTTCGATTATCGTGAGGCCATCGCGCTTGCTTACCGATCTTACGAACACACCTCTGGGAAGAAGGGGCGCACTTCCGCCCGAACATGTCGCGGCCGCCGTACTAAGGCGGGTACTTGGTACGCCCTGTTCCGGCAAGCTGGAGATCCTGGAGGGGTTCTCGTCGCAACCGGCTGAAAAAGCAGGTGCTTAGGATTAGGATGATGAAGGTCTAGCGCCACCTGGCAACCTGCCCGGTTGCGTTTGAACTCCTCCTCCGCTAAGCTCAAATGCGACTCGGGCCGAGTGGCAGTCCCATTAAGTGCAAACTTTTGCACTTGCATCGCTTCCCCTCCCGTGATTTGTCTAAGTCTCAGGAGTTGAGTTAGTTACACCATTTTTCTCCCCCAAAGAGTGGAATGATAAGTGCAGTTGTGGTTACAAGCTTTTTGCGCGAGAGCAAGGAGGTCCCCCTTCACGTCCTTGTTCTGGCAGGTAGTAACCGGGTGTTTTTAAACCGCTAGATAGTCCAGTCTTCATGAGCGAACTGAAGGAACGCATCGCGGGGATGTCCCTTGATCAACGTGCTCTGCTGGAGCAGAAGCTCTTGCGTGCCCGCATGCAGCAAGTTCGCACTGCGACTATCCCGCGTCGCCAGGCTTCTGATCCGGCCTGGCTATCCTTCGGGCAGCAGCAAATGTGGTTTCTCGATCAGCTTGCCCCCGGGACTTCCACCTACAACATCCCGGATGTTATGCGCCTCAGCGGGACACTTGATGTAAATGCCCTGGAACAGGGCTTGCGCAACGTAATCGCGCGTCACGAAGTGCTGCGCACGCGAATCGCGTCCGTGGATGGCAATCCCATCCCGGCCGTCAATAAGACTTGGGATTTCACAATTCGCCAGTTCGATCTCCGTTCTAAGCCGGAAACCGAACGGGAAGCAGAGGCGAAGCGGATTCTGCGCGAGCAGGTGCGGCAGCCCTTCGACATCGCCCAAGATTTGATGTTGCGTGCTGCCCTGGTTCGCTTCACAGATGACCGGTACTGGCTGCTGCTGCTCACCCATCACATTGCTTGGGATGTTTCGTCTCGAGTAGTGCTCTACCGCGAACTCAGCGACTCGTATCGAGCGTTGACCTGCAATCGCATCGGGAAAACACTGGAGTTGCCGATTCAATATTCGGATTTTGCAGCTTGGCAGCGGCAGAGACTTCAGGGAGAAGCTTTCGAGCAACAAGCCTCGTACTGGCGAGACCAACTGGGCAATGCCGCTCATGTGTTGAACCTGCCGACCGACCGGCCCCGGCCTGCAGCGCAAACCTTCCGCGGTGCGAAGCATTTCTTTTCGCTATCTCCGTCATTAGTTGAATCGGCAAAAGCTCTCAGCCGGGAGCAGAACGCAACGCTGTTTATGGCATTGCTCGCTGCCTTTGCCTCGTTCCTTCACGGCTTGACCGGACAAGAGGACATCTCGATTGGCTCACCGATGGTGGGGCGCAATTATCCCGAACTCGAGAATCTGATCGGTTTCTTCATCAACACCACTGTCCTGCGCTTTACTCCGTCGCCAACTTCTACATTTCGGCAGCTCGTTGAGCAGGCGCAAAAGGTGACATTGGGAGCGCACAGTCATTCCGATGTGCCATTTGAGAAGTTGGTGGAAATTGCCCGCCCGCGCCGCGATCCCAGTCGTATGGCACTGGTGCAAGTGAATTTCCGAGTACAAAGCGCAACTGCTCCCCGCTTGGATCTGCCTGGACTGCACGTCGAGCCGATGTTCGAATTTATCGACACTGGCACTTCCAAGTTCGACCTGGCGCTGGAGATCGCGCCAGACGGCAGCAGCGACAGCTTTTTCGAATACAACACGGATTTGTTTGAAGCATCGACGATTCATCGTTATGTGACCGAATTTGAACAGGTACTCGCCGCGCTAACCAGCCAGCCGGATGCTCCTCTGGCGTCGATCGGCGCAGTGAGCGAACTGAGAAGGAGAACCCATCCCGTGGAAAACGTCAGCGAAAAGCCGAGAGTGAAAAGCCTGAAAGACTTCAAGCGCAAAGCCGTCGACCTGTCCCAGGCAACCATTCACACTGGCACTCTTGCGCCCGAAAAAAAGCTGCCCCTGCTAGTCACGCCGGCAGTTGAGAACTTCGACCTGGCCGACTGGGCCAAGAACAATCGCTCGTTTATCAACAGCCAACTGCTGGAGCACGGCGCCATTTTGTTCCGCGGGTTCAATCTGGAAACCCCGGCCGACTTCGAGCGTGTCGCCGCCGGCATCTGTTCCGAGCTGTTCGCCGAATACGGCGATCTGCCGCGTGAAGGAGTCGCGGGAAAAATCTACAAGTCCACCCCTTATCCGGCGGACAAGATGATCCTGTACCACAACGAGAGCTCGCACATGTCGCGCTGGCCGCGCAAGATCAACTTCTACTGCTCGCAGCCGGCGGAACAAGGTGGCGCCACTCCGGTCGCCGACTGCCGCGAAGTCGCGCGCCGCATGGACCCGGCAATCCTGAAGGCCTTTGAAGAGAAGGGACTCAGGTACGTGCGCAACTTTTCTCCGGGCCTGGACGTCAGCTGGCAGCAGTTCTTCCACACCGACGACCGGGCAGCAGTTGAGAAGTCGTGCAACGAGGCCGGCATGACCTGTGAGTGGACGGCCAACGACGGCCTGCGCGTCGCACAGCTTTGCCAGGCGGTTACTCGGCACCCCGTCAGCGGGGAAAAGATCTTTTTCAACCAGGTACAGCTCCATCACGTGTACTGCCTCGACCCGGCGGTCCGCGATTCGCTGCTTTCCATCTTCAAGCGTGAGGACTTGCCGCGGCACGTCTACTACGGAGACGGCAGCGAGATTCCCGACGCGGTCATGGAACACGTCGGCCAGGTTTACGAGGACTGCGCCGTCCGCTTCCAATGGCAGAAGGGCGACATGATCACGTTGGACAACATGCTGGTTTGCCACGCTCGCGATCCCCATGTGGGCGCGCGCAAGATTTGTGTCGCCATGGGCGAGATGATCACCGCCAATGACGCCGCCGCCATGGGCAAGGCGGCCGCCAGCAACTAGGGACCAGGAGGAACAGATGTCGGAAGCAAGCGTTGCCGGATTTCAACTCTCACCGCAGCAGAAGCACGTCTGGATGTCGGCCGGCGAGGACTCCGTGCCCCGGGCAGCGGTCGCTATTCTGCTCGAAGGCGCCGTCGACGTCGAAAAGCTAAAGGCGGCACTGAAGGCAGTTGTGGCGCGCCACGAAATTCTGCGGACGAGCTTTGAGCGGCGGCCGGGAATGAAGATCCCTGTCCAGGTCGTTCGCGATACCGCCGAACCCGCATGGGATCAGGTGGACTTGCGCGCGCTAGCGGCTGATCAACAGAAGGCGCGTGTTGACGAGCTCTTCGGTCACGAAGTGCGGCCGTCTGCCGTGCTCAACACCTCGGCAACCATTCGCGCCAGCCTGCTGCTCATGTCGGACGCCCGGAGCGTTCTGGTGGTTTCCGCACCGGCGCTGTGCGCGGATACGGCCAGTCTCAAGAACCTGGTTCGCGAATTGAGCGCCAGCTACTCGGACCCGGGTGGCGCGGAAGAGGTATTCCAGTACGCCGACTTCGCCTCCTGGCAAAACGAGCTTTTGTCTCAAGAGGACGAGGACGCCAAAGCGGGCCAGCAGTATTGGCGGGACCTGCTCGCCGATTTTGTTACCGGGGTTCAACTCCCGCTCCAGAAGAAGCCCGCCGAAGTTGGCGCCTTCCAGCCGGCGTCGATCGCAATTGACACGCCGGCATTGCCTCCGCAGGCTGCCGATGCTGCCTCCTTCTTCTCAACCTGCTGGCACATGCTGCAATCGAGATTGACGGGACAAAGCGGCATCGTGGTTGGCCATGTCGCCGATGGGCGCAATCACGAAGAAGTAGCCAATTCGATCGGGCCTTACTCCCGGACCTTGCCACTTCCCTATGAATTCCAGCCCGGCCGCAGTTTCCTCGCGGTTATGCAGGAACTGCAGAACCTGAAAGCCGCGGCATACCAGCAGCAGGACTACCTTACGCTGGACGAGAGCACGCAGGACCTGCCGATTTCGTACGTTGCGCAAGAGAAGCCCGCGGCGCATACCAGCAGCGGGGTAACGTTTTCGATCCTGAAGGACGAAGCGACCGCCCAGCGCTACCGCATGCAGTTGCAATGTGTAACGGCCCCTGGATCGAGCAAGCTGGAGCTCCGCTACGATCCCGCGTACTTCTCGCGCCAGGCGGCGGAAAACGTTGCCAAAGCACTGACGGTTCTGGTTCGCAACGCCGCCCAGAACCCTGCATCGACAATTGCCGACCTGGAGATCATTAGCGAAGCTGACCGGCAGCAAGTGGTCGCCGATTTTAACCGCACCACGGCCGATTTTCCGCGCAGCCAGTGCATTCACTACCTGTTCGAAGAACAGGCAGCGGCGCGCGCCAGTCAGCCGGCCCTGCACTTTGGCGAGACCTGTCTGACGTACGCGGAATTGAACGCGCGCGCCAATCAACTCGCGCATCTCCTGCGCAGCTACGGGGTCAAGCCGGATGTTGCCGTCGGGCTGTGCCTTGATCGCTCCGCCGAGATGATCGTGGCTCTGCTGGGCATTCTGAAGGCGGGCGGCGCGTATCTCCCGCTTATCCCCGACAACCCCAAGGCACGGCTGGCTCACCAACTCACGGAGACCCAGGCGCCGGTGCTTGTTACGGAAAAGAAACATGCCGGCAACCTGCCTGAATTTTCGGGCAAGGTAATCTGCCTCGATGCAGATGGCGACAGCCTGGCCAAGCAGCCAACCGCGAATCCGGAGCACATCAACGCTCCCGAAAACACGGTTTACGTGATCTACACTTCGGGATCCACCGGTGTTCCCAAGGGTGTAGCGGTTTCGCACGCCAACCTCGTCAATTACACGCATTTCATCGCTACGAAGTTGAATGCGAAAGCCGAACCCCTGAACTTTGCGACGGTTTCTACGTTAGCGGCCGACCTCGGCAACACGTCGATTTTCCCGTCGTTGATTTCCGGTGGATGCCTGCACGTGATCGGCTACGAAATGGCCATGGCAGGCAACGTTTTCGGCGAATACGTCCGACGCCATCCGGTGGATGTGCTGAAGATCACGCCTTCGCATCTTGGCTCTCTCTTGTCTTCGCCGGAAGGCATGAAGCTGCTGCCGCGCAAGTACCTCGTACTCGGTGGCGAAGCGGCAAGCTGGGACCTTGTCCGCCGGGTACAAGCCGCCGGGACGTGCGCCGTGATCAACCACTACGGGCCTACCGAAGCCACCGTGGGGTGCTGCACGTTCGGGGTCGCGGACAACGATGTCAGCGAATGGGCGCCAGCCACGGTTCCCATTGGGCGGCCCATCGCCAATGATCGCGTTTACATTCTCGACGCGCAGATGCGTCCCGTTCCCGTTGGCGTGCCGGGAGAACTTTGCATTGGGGGCGCCGGTATCGCCAAGGGCTACCTCAACCAGCCGCAGCAAACGGCAGAGCGCTTCGTAAGAGATCCATTTACCCATGAGCCCGAGGCGCGTCTGTATCGAACTGGCGACTTGGCGCGGTTTCTGCCGGATGGCAACATCGAGTTCCTCGGCCGCATTGATCAGCAAGTCAAGATTCGTGGCTATCGTGTGGAGCCGGCGGAAATCGAGAACCTGCTCAAAAAGCATGTCGCCATACAGCAGGTCGTGGTGGTGCCTCAGCAAGACCACAATGGTGACAAGCGCCTGGTGGCTTATGTTGTCGCCAATCGCAAGCCGGCGCCGACCACCGACGAACTGCGTTTCTATCTCCAGGAGCGCCTGCCCGATTACATGGTGCCCTCGGCGTTGGTGATGCTGGAGAGCCTGCCCCTGACCCGCAATGGCAAAGTGGACGTCGCCGCATTGCCTTCCCCGGAAGCGGTAGTGACGCAGCGCATCGTCATTGCTCCGCGCAACCCGGTGGAACAGCAACTGGTCGACATCTGGCGGCAAGTCCTGAAGCTGGACGAGATCGGAGTGACGGACAACTTCTTCGATCTGGGCGGGCACTCGCTGCTGGCAACGCAGGTCATTTCCCGGATACGCAGCACGTTCCACGTGCAGTTGCCGCTGCGCAGCCTTTTTGATTCGCCCACCGTGGCCGGCTTGGCCGACGAGATCGCGCGCTTGCCGCAAGACTCGCAAGATGACGAGGTCGCTAAGCTGCTGGCTGAGCTGGAAGGAATCTCCGATGAGGAAGCCGAGCGGCTCCTGGCGGGCGATTTGCAGGAAGGCGATAGCTCCAAGTCGGGGAACCGTTAATGCGCCTGCAAGAGGCTCGGGCGATCGTCACTGGCGCCGCGAGCGGATTGGGACAGCATTTCGCAGTGCAACTGGCCCGTGCCGGAGCTTGCGTTGCCGCGGGTGACGTCGACGTTAAGGGGCTGGAACGCCTGTCTGCGCTGGCCGAGGGCGCACCCGGTGCGATCTGGTCCTCCAAGCTGGATGTATCCCAGGAGGCCTCGGTCACGGCGTTTGTGAAAGAGGCTTCGCAGAAGTTCAACGGCATCAATGTAGTCATTAACAATGCCGGCATTCTGCGCGACGGCCTGCTGGCCACCACGGAAGCGGGATGGATCAAGAAGCTTCCCACCGCGCAGTGGAAGCAGGTGCTGGATGTGAATTTGACCGGGCCATACCTCGTAACGCGCGAAGTCATGGGCGAGGTACTGACCCGCGGGGTCAAGCCCAGCGTGGTGGTGAACATCTCGTCCATCTCCCACGACGGCAATCCTGGCCAGTCTAACTATTCGGCGTCCAAAGCCGGACTGGACGCCTGTACCAGGACATGGGCGCTGGAATTGGCCAAGCATGGGGTTCGGGTGGGCGCCGTAGCTCCGGGTGTAATCGAGACTCCGATGCTGAAGCACATCTCCGATGACGCCATGAAGTCGCTGGTCGCGGGCATTCCGGTCGGGCGTATCGGACAACCCGAGGAGGTCTGGCAAGCGGTGAAGTTCATCATCGAATGCGATTTTTTTACCGGGCGCGTCATCGAGGTCGATGGCGGTGCAAGCTTCTGAGGCAGTGCGGAGGTAACCCGCCGCCGGTTACTTGCGTGCGGCGTGCGAGACGCGGCGTTTCCACCGCGCATTGATACGATGACTCAAGTTGTGAGGCGTGGGGTGAATTTAGAGGACATGCAGTCCATGAGAATTGCAGTCGCGGCCAGCTTTACTGCCGAGCCGCTCAGGGACGCACTCCAGTTCTGGAGCGACAAGCTGGGCTGGCAGGCGAACATCGAATTCGCCGCCTACAACCAGGTGTTCCAGCAACTCCTCGACAGCAGCAGCCTCCTCTCCACCAATGAAACCGGTGTCAACCTTGTGCTCGTCCGTCCGCAGGACTGGCTCCGCTACCGACGGGATAGTGACAGACATAACGGCTCGGAGAGCGGCGCCAAGGTTCGGCAGACCACCGAGGAACTGATCTCCGGCCTGCGGGCCGCTGCTGCCCGCGCCAAAGCGCCCTACATCGTAGCGATTTGTCCCGCTTCGCCTGTGCGCACCGCCGACCAACTGTTTGCCGAGGCCGAGCAACGCATTAGCTCTGCCGCCGCAGAAATCGCGGGCGTGCATTGTCTGCAGTCGCAAGCCCTTATCCATGCGTTTGACGTAGGTCATTACTACGATCCCGACCAGGACGAAATCGGCCACATTCCCTACACTGCCGAGTTCTTTGCGTCCCTGGGGACATCACTGGCGCGAAAAGTCCACGCGCTCCGCCAAAATCCATACAAAGTCATTGCCGTTGATTGCGATGACACGCTGTGGAAAGGGATCGTCGGGGAAGCCGGTCCCCACGGCATTGAAATCGACGCATCCCGTCGTGCGCTGCAGGAATTCCTGGTAAAGCGACAAGACGAAGGCATGCTCTTGTGCCTGTGCAGCAAGAACAATCCTGCCGACGTGGACGAAGTTTTTCAGCAGCGCGCCGATATGCCGCTGAAGCGCGAGCATATCGTCTCCTCGCGGGTAAACTGGCGGCCGAAAGCCGACAACCTGCGCGAGCTTGCGTCGGAACTGAATCTCGGGCTCGATAGTTTCGTATTCATCGACGACAATCCTCTCGAGTGCGCCCAGGTGCGCGCGAGTTGCCCGGAGGTGCTCGTCCTGCAACTGCCGGCGGGCGATGCGATCCCGCAGTTCCTCGCAAATATCTGGGCATTCGATAAGCAGAAGGTTACGGAAGAGGACAGGAAGCGCACCGCATTCTATCGCGAGGACCGCGACCGCGAGCTGTTCCGGCAGCAGGCCAGCACGCTCGAGAGTTTCCTGGCCGGACTCCAGCTCGAAGTGAACATTTCCCCGCTTGCGCCGGCTGAGTTGGCCCGGGTCTCGCAACTTACCCAGCGAACCAACCAGTTCAACTGCACAACCGTCCGGCGCAGCGAAGATGAGATTCAAAAGGCTTGCAGCGCGGGCGAACTGCAATGCCTGACAGTTTCCGTGCGCGACCGCTTCGGCGACTACGGCCTGGTCGGCGCCATGATGTACCGAGCGGGCAACGGATGCCTGACCGTCGACACCTTCCTGCTGAGCTGCCGCGTGCTGGGCCGCGGAGTGGAGCATCGCATGCTCCGTCACGTCGGCGAAATCGCGCGCGGCAAACAGTTGTCGCGTGTCGATGTGCAGTTCATTCCGACGAAGAAGAATGCCCCTGCGCTGAGCTTTCTGGACAACGTGGCCGGGGGGTTCAAAGAAGACAGCGGCGAGAGTTTCTGGTTCCGCATTCCCACCGAGTACGCGGCGAGCCTTTCGGAAGTCCAGACCATGGCGACGGCCGATGCTGCCGCCAATGCCGTCCGCGAGCAACAGCAACATTCGCCGGCCAAGCCCTTGGGAGCGGCGCGCTCGGAAGTGTTCCAGGAGATTGCGACTGCGCTTACGGATGGCACTGCGCTGCTAAAGGCTATTCGCCAGTCCAGGGGCATCATGCAACCCGCCGCCGCGGACCAGGCAAAAGCTGTCGAGGAACAGGCGGTATTCGAGGCGTGGAGCGAAGTTCTCGGTGTCTCGGACGTTGCGCCCGATGATGACTTTTTCGCGCTCGGTGGTGACTCGCTGCTGGCTACGCAGGTGATCTCGCGCTTGCGGCAGGTCTGCGGCGTACGTCTGCACCTGCGGGATATTTTTGACAATCCCACCGTAAGCCAATTGGCGGGCGCGATTCGTAAGGCGAGTGCGAAAAAGCAACCTGCGCTCGCAGCCAGCGAAGCTGCACAGCCGGAACAGCAGCAAACTTCCGGCATCCCGCGACGTCGCGGGGGCGATCGCTGTGCCCTGTCATTTGCGCAGGAGCGCTGGTGGTTCTTGAACCAGTGGGCCCCGGGCAGCGCGGACCACCTCTCGCTCGTACTGCGCCTGAAAGGCCAGCTGGATCGCACTGCACTCTCCCGCGCCCTCGCCGATGTGGTGCAACGGCACGAGGTACTGCGAACCCAGTACGTGCTGCTCAACGGCAGTCCGGTGCAAGTGGTTTCGCCGACCGGTAGGGCGCGTGTCTCCGAAATTGACCTGCGCCATGTCCCTTCCGCCAGTCGCGAACGGGAACTCGACCGGTTGGTGGATGAGCAGTTCCGGAAGCCGTTCGATCTGTCGAACGACCCGGTCCTGCGTACCACGTTAATCCAGTGGTCGTCCGATGAGCATGTGCTTGTCATAGTGATGCACCACATCGCCTCCGACGGATGGGCGCGCGGAGTGTTGTTACGGGAATTGCAGGCGCTCTACACCGCGCATGCCACCGGCATGCCCGCGACGCTGCCCGACTTACCCGTCCAGTATGCCGACTATGCCCTCTGGCAGCGCGACCGCATGGCCAGCGGCGCTCTCGACGAACAACTCGCCTTCTGGAAAAAACAACTGGCGGGGGCGCCCTCGATACTCGAATTGCCGACGGACCGCCCGCGGCCCAGCGTCCAGGACTTGCGCCAGGGCGTTCACATTCGCACCGTCTCGAAAGACCTGCTGCAACAGCTTCATCAACTCGGAAAGCAAGAGAACGCAACCCTGTTCATGATCCTGCTGGCCGCATACCAGGTCCTGCTCTACCGCTACAGCGGACAGGAAGATCTCGTTGTTGGCAGTCCGGTCGCCGGCCGAAGCCATGCCGATTTGGAAGGCCTGGTCGGATGCTTTATCAACATGGTTGTCTTCCGAAACCAGGTGGCCGGCGATTCCACCTTCCGCGAAACCCTGGCACGGGTGCGTGACACGGCGCTGGCCGCGCAGGATAACCAGGACGTTCCCTTCGATCGCTTGGTGGACGAACTGGAACACGGGCGCGACATGAGCCGCGCGCCCATCTTCCAGGTTGTGTTCGCCCTGGAGAACTTGCTCGACAGGCCGAGTTTTCCAAAGCTCGAAGCCGCCCTGCGGGAAGAAGAGACGCGCACCGCTTTTCACGACCTCAGTCTCTTCGTTGCGCCGCATGAAAGCGGGCTGCGCGTTCGTTTCGAGTACCGCAAGGACCTGTTCCATGCCGACAGTATCGAGCGCATGGCCGAACACTTCGAACACTTGCTGGCGGCCATCGTGGCAAATCCCAATTGCGCCATCGGCACGCTGCCCATGCTCAGCGAACCGGAGCAGCAGCGCCTGCTGCACGGCTGGAACGAAGAGCAGGAATTCCCGGTCAAGACCTGCATTCATGAACTGTTCGAAGAGCAGGTCAAGCGCGTGCCACAGAACGTGGCGCTCGTCTGCGATGGGCAGGCCATGAGCTATGGCGAGTTGAACGCGCGCTCTAACCAGCTCGCACGTTATCTCACGCGCATGGGTGTTGGGCCTGACGTTCTGGTCGGCCTTTGCGTCGAGCGTACGCTGGAAATGGTGGTGGGCATCCTTGGCATCCTTAAGGCTGGCGGCGCTTATCTTCCGCTCGACCCGCGCTATCCCAAGGACCGCCTGGCGTTCATGGTCGAAGACGCCAAGCCGCCGGTGGTGCTGACCCAGTACGAGCAGAAGGAATCGCTGCCCGACATCCAGGGCCAGGTGATTGCCCTCGACGCTGACTGGGCCGAGATTGAGCGCGAAGACGCAGGCGACCTCGCTTGTCCCGCCAACCCTGGGCACCTCGCCTACGTGATCTACACATCAGGTTCGACTGGCCGTCCCAAGGGCTGCCAGATTACGCATGCCAATGTTGTCCGGCTGTTCCTGGCGACCGAGCACTGGTACGGCTTCAACGAACACGATGTCTGGACGATGTTCCACTCGTACGCCTTCGA
>Ga0070741_10009718_pt1 | contig 18530 bp, 17 predicted proteins | sample Coa_R1_4_FD_66440 | JGI IMG/M metagenome (GOLD analysis project Ga0070741, IMG submission 66440) | Surface soil microbial communities from Centralia Pennsylvania, which are recovering from an underground coalmine fire - Coalmine... | ecosystem: Environmental > Terrestrial > Soil > Unclassified ...
CAGACTTCATGACCTCCTTGAGTTGCTGACGTTGTGCTTTGGTGAGCGGCTCGACGAACTTCGTGGGTCTTTTCATAGCCCGCTCATTTTATCTCAAAATTTATGCTTGGGTGCTTATTTCTCTGGCCGGGTGTACAATATTTCTGAAAACCCTCAGTGACCCAGTGATGTTATCGTGCTGAATTATCCCGGTATTTTTCGCAGCGACAATCAAGTCCTTCAGGTAACTTTCTTTGGCATTTACATCTCCCAGTGTAGTGAGCGCGTCTATCAGTATTCCTTCGATGATCCCCCCGGAAAGAACCAGAACTGATTTTGGTGAAGTGTAAGGGTTAAGCCCTGACAGCTCTTTGTAATCTCGTTCGGTTATTCTTCGATATTCATTATCAGCGATGAACGAAAAGTCAGGCTGTGAAACTGTTGGCTGACTTGTGCTGGCTGGTTCTGTCGGTTTAGATTTTAATCTTTCTTCTGTCTGAGTTTTACCTGATGGGGTCAGATTGACGCGCAGGTTGCTTTTATTAACCAAGCCGTCATTCACAAGTATCCTCAAGGCCGATTCAAATGCTTCTTTTTCAAGTCCTGCTTTTTCATCCAAGACTTGCACGTCAATCCCGGCTTTTAGATTATTGATAGTCAGATTGTATAACGTAATGAGGATTTTATTCTGATTCTCCAAGCTTTCAGCAATCTTGCCTTTAAGGACAATTGTGCGCAGTGGGCCGAGAGAACTACCAGCAGCTCCTCTGAGTTCTTGTTTCAGCCGGCTTATATGCCTGTCAATAAATTGCTCGTCAAAGGTGAATGGCCCGGCACTGGGAAGATGCAATTCGACACTTTCTATTATTTCATCTAGGCGTTTTGAAATCTCCTTTTCAGTCTCATCATCAGGGCATTTGTTGAAATGCTGATAAGTCTCAATAGCGGATTCTACCAACACATCAAATTTGGCCTTTGTGAATTCCTTGACCGCTTCGATTTGATGATGAAGTCTCATTTCTGGCGGAACTCTAAACTCGCTACTAATCCTTTTTTTCTTGGCATCATATTCAGGCTCAGCTTTTTTACTCAACTTCTCGGAAAAAAGTGACTCCAAGAGAATGTCATAGTCCTGCGGTATTGGCATATTTTCTCCTGAACCAAAATCGGCTTGTACGGAGTGAAACCTCTTCAGCAGCAAGCTCGGAACGTCACGCTCAACGCGATGACATCTAATTTGAAAAATCCTGTTACCTATCCGTTCTAGCTACACCCAGTAATTGACTCCAAATGGCGAATCCAGACTGCCCACGTATCCCTCGATTTGCGCAACTGTATTGATGGCATATTGAACGGCGAATTCTATATCCTCGGCTTTGGTTTGTGAACTACCAACTACTGCGAAACTAATCTTCCCACCGCCCATGTTCCCGGTTAAAACACATCCCGCTATTACCTCATACTGTATAAATTCTGCGTGGTTTATGCCGAGAGAATATAAGACTGCCAATTCTCTCATCTTTTCGAATGACTGAAATAACCCCTGACTGGGTTTTTGCTCGCTTCTTTCTGCAACGACAAAGGCATTTACATTATCGGGAATCTCTCCTACGAACGCAGGGCTGACCAAGCCAAGTGTCCATTTTAAACCTTCCTTGGCATATGCAAGAGCTTCAAAGTGTTCTCCAACTGCCAGTTTCTCCTCGGCCTTCGAGAGCAACTCCTTGATTTTCTCGTGCTGGATAATGCCCAGCATGCTTATGGTGTCAAAATCAAGCCCCCAGACCTGAAGGCAGATATTGCGCAGAAAATCCCGGGTGTACGTGCGGCAATCGTTTACTTCCGTGTCGCTTGGATACTTGGCTTTATGCTGTGCATCGTTTCTGAGGTCATGAACGTACACAATCTGGGCTCTGTCGGGCATTGCGCTGACTATGCCTTGTTTCGAAAGCACGCTTTCTGCTGATTGCAGCACTCCCAAGAAATCCTTACTGCCTTTTTCCTTGGGGTCAATCGCCATAATTGTTTTGAGCATGGTTTCAATAGCCAAATCAAATTCCACGATGGCGAGTAATCTGCCAACATCATTCTGGCGGGACCTCGACTGAGTAAGCGCACTTTGATATAGCCTCTTCACCAAAAGAAGCTTCTTCATGGATACGGGATTGGTCGGGATTGGCATACACTTCTCCAATGGCTGTGGGACAGAGATTGGTGCAGGACAATTATATGCATTTTTCTCAAAATAAAAAGCCAGCCCCACAGTTGAACCCCGGCAAGCGAAGTCTGTGGAAAACCGGCCTGGTACTTCTTATTCTGAGTAGCTAAACTGAAGATATGATGAGTAACCAACACCCAAATGATTTCCCGAAGAGACATCAAACGGGGCTATGAGAATGGAGAATTGTTCATTGCCCGGAAGCTTGAACTGAGGAAAAACGTTGTCCACATCGCCAGAGGCTACAACCCGGAATTTGACCTCGAAGTCTTCACCCCTCACCACACCCGCTGGCTGGCCGAGGTCAAATATGACGAGCGGGCCAGAGAAACCGGCAACGTTGCCATTGAACACGACACCCTCAATCACACCCGGTCAATCATCTGGTTTCACGTCCTGTCAAAATCCGAAGCATACGTCTGTGAGCTTGAGAAGCTGAAAGAATTCGCCCTCGCCTTCCCTGTGCAAAAACCCATCGGGGAACACGGGGAGACCGGCAGTTGTATTCCTCTGCCCACCTTTCAATCCCTGCCGTTCGTGAAAAGATTTATTTAGTGCTTTGCGCCGTGGTTCTGTAGTCCCGTAGCAGGGCGGGGGCTGGCTGTAAACCAGTTGAGGTTTGTCCTCCCCGTTGGCGCAACTCCAACCGGAACCACCACGCAGAGCAATAGAGCCTGCCACTTTCCCAATAAGGAGGGGAAACAATGTCTTCAGCACGAAAGGTTCTCAAAATGGAACCGAAAGCCGAACCAACCGCCGTGCCGGTCATCAACGGCAACTCTGAAACAAAGAAATTCACGCTCAACATCCAAAGCTCAGGCGTGGTTTCACTCACCATCCGGTCAGACGATAAAGCCGAAGTCCTGCAACTCTTCGATGAACTCAAAGAGAAAATTGCCCCCACCCGAAAGAAAAAGCCGTACTTGAAGCAGGGCGACCCCTGCCCCTCAGACAATTGTGACGGCTTCATGACCATCCAGCACGGCAAGAACCGCAAGACTGGCGGGGAGTATGACTTTCTCGGCTGTTCCAACTGGCCCGGCTGCGAGCAGACAGCGTACATCGCCAAGGATTCTGAAGGCAGTTAATCACGGGGGAGTTTCTTCCCCCATTTTTTATGACCACACGTTTTATTATCACCGGCAATCAGGAGAACAAAACCGGAAACCCGATTCCGTATTTCAGGCAGACTCAGCAAAGCAGCCGGTTCAATCCGGCGGCAAGGCGGTATCACGATTGGAAGGACTTTGTCCGCGCTCAATTCTGGCTTCAGACAGCAAAAAAACTCAGAACTGATAAACCATACGGCAAAGCAGCCAAAGGCCGCTTGGAGGTCAAAATTCGCTTCAGGGGCGAGGCACACGCCGACCCGGACAATATCGTCAAAGGGCTTTTGGATTCATTATTTGAAAACGACAAACACATTGACGTATCCACCAGCCATTCCTGCGGTAATCAGGCAGGCTCAATTGAAATACTAATCACCCTCACCAATGAAACTTCTTCCCCTTAATGGCAAACTGGCAGCAGGCCGGTCAGCCAAAGTTGACGACGATGTTTTCGAGTGGGCATCACAGCTTTCATGGTCCCTCACCCCCGACGGTTACGCCAAAGCCTGGCTGCCAGAGAAAAGTAAACAGGTGTATCTGCACCGCGAAATTGCGGCCAGCAGGAGCCTTGGTTACGTTGACCACAAAAATGGCGACACTTTGGATTACACCCGCGAAAATCTCCGCCCCTGCACCATGAGCCAGAACCAGATGAACAGCCGGAAAAGGCCGGGCACCAGTTCACAGTACAAGGGTGTGTCGTGGAACAAACACTTGCGAAAATGGAAATGCTCGCTCAGGCTGAACGGGCGGAATTTCTTCATCGGTTATTTTGCCAATGAACGCCACGCCGCCATTGCTTACGACCTCAATGCCCCTGCTTTGTTTGGTGAATTTTTCCGGGGCAATTTTATTTCAGCCGGGCAAGCAGGCTCGCTTTTTTATGCTCCCGCGTCAGGTCTTCAGTCTGAAGTTCCACGTACCGCCGCGTGACTGACAAATCAGCGTGTCCGAGAATTTTTTGCAGGCCGAAGAGTGAGCCGCCATACCTGATGTGCTGGATGGCAAAGGTGTGGCGGAAGCGATGAAACCCACGGTCTTTGAGGCCAAGCTTTTCGCACAGTTCGTAATAATCAACCTTGACCGTGTTGTAATCGAGCTTCGTGCCCTGCTTGGTGGCAAACACCAGCCTGCCCGGATGCTTCTGTATATACCGGTACAGGATTTTTCGCAGTTCAAGGGAGAACGGAATAATCCGCTCCTTGCCCCCCTTCCCTTTCACGGTCAGAAGTAAATTATCAAAATCCACCCGGTCAGGTTCGAGGGTCAGGGCCTCATCAATCCGCACCCCGGTATCAATGAGCAGGCACAGCACAGTATGGAGCCGCTCCTGACTGAAGACTTTCGGCCTGTACGACAGCACGGCCTTCAGATGCGCCTCACTCAGGGTTTTGAGGGCAGGCTGGTCTTCCTTGAGCTTGCTGATGCGGTATCGCTCTGGCAGGTGATTATTCTGATGCGCCCAGTTGAAAAAGGCGTTCAGAGCGCGGGAATACGTGTTGATGGTGACAGCCTTGGCACCACGCTGTTTTGTCTGAATCAGGAATTCAGTGAGGTCTTCCTGCGAAATTTTGTCTTTCTGGGAAGTCCGCCTGAAGGCACGCCACGCCTGGCGGTAGAAATAAACGGTCTCGTCTGACACGTTCTGGAGGTAAATTCGCTCCCGAACGAACCTCTCATGCAAATCGTCGAGGCAGTAGGTCATTTTCGTTCCTTTCAAAAATGACCCTGCAACTAACCTTTTGATTTCAAAGAGGATGGTGGGCCTGCCGCGACTCGAACGCGGGACCTACTGCTTAGGAGGCAGTCGCTCTATCCACCTGAGCTACAGGCCCGTCATGACAAACAAAAGACCTGATGGGACGGCTGCGAATCTGAAACCTGCCTGAAACGGATCCGGGGGATGCACTCAATAATGATTTCAATGTTTGCGAGCCTGATTCTGCCCCCCATCTTACCGGACGTCAAGACGCCCAATTGTAAAAGGTGCGACAGTCCGCGTCATTTCCCTTCCCCTGACGTCACAAAAAGCGGGCCGTTTCCGACCTCACTGACTATGTCCTGAATCGAGTGGCATGCTCCTTGCAGCATCTAGGGCTGAGATGAGGCTGTATTGATCTGATCCGCCGCCGATGAGCCGGGGACTCCTTCTCCGGGAAGGCGGGCAGCAGGGAGGACGATTATGCATATTCCGGAAAGGTTTGGTCCCGCTCAGGGCGTTGTTATTCTCCTGGTCGCGGGACTGGTATTCTTCTTAATCGGTTTCTGGCTGGCTCGTTCGACTGTCGCAACTGCGACCACACGTGATCAGACACGCTGGCAGTTCGTTTCGGTCGGGGATACGGTGGCGGCCATTGATGTCCAGACGGGCGAGGCCTACGCCATTGACGGAAATACGCGGGCTTGGACCGTGCTGGCGCCGGCTCTTCCGTCGCGGGGAGAAGTCAAGACATCGAAGTAGTGGCTCGCGGGCGACGTCCACTGCCGCAACAACACTGATTCGGCCTGATTGCCGACAACCTGTTCCGCGCCGCTCGCGGCAGCGATAAAAGAAGTCACTGACGCGTACGGGTGGCGTGCAGCAGGCGTACCCGAACCCGGCAACTGCACTGATTGAATGCAGTGATGAGTGCAAACTCAGCTGCCGGGCGAACGGCCAATGTCAGAAAACCGAAGTTCAGCCAGTCTCAGGCTACAGGCCCGCTGAGAATCAGGACTGGTACTTCAGCAGCGAGAAGACATCGTAATCGGCCAGCCTGCTGCGGCCCTTCAGAAATTCCAGTTCGATCACGAAAGACAGACCCGCCACCTTCCCGCCGAGTTTACCGATCAGTCTGACCACCGCTTCCGCCGTGCCTCCAGTAGCGAGCAGGTCGTCGGCGATGATCACGTTGTGACCCTCGCCGATGGCGTCGCGGTGTATTTCCAGCGTGTCGCTGCCGTATTCGAGGTCGTAGCTGTAGCTCTCGACTTCCGAAGGGAGTTTCTTCGGCTTGCGCACCGGCACGAAGCCCGCGCCGAGGTGATAAGCCAGGGCGGGCGCGAAGATGAACCCGCGCGCCTCGATCCCGATGACGGAATCAATCTTCTGGCCGCGATAATTGTCCGCCATCCGGTCAATGACCTTGCGCAGGCCTTCGGGATTCTTGAGCAGCGTCGTGATGTCGTAAAAAAGGATGCCGGGTTTAGGGAAGTCCGGGATTTCGCGAATCAGGCGCTTGAGTTCGAGCGCCTCGGGTGAATCAGTCACTGGGGCTGACATTGATTTTAATTCTCCTGACGTATCGCCGGCTGGCGGTTGATTTGGAAAAAGAGTTTCGAGCGGGAGCAGGGCGACAGGCTTCGGCTGCCCGCTTCAGTGGTCTATGCGGAAGTCGCGGAACAAACCGGTCACGGGGATGTCCGTTTCATCAACGCTGGTCACGACGGCCAGACGCGGGCCGGTGGCCAGCTCCTTTTTGAACTCGTCCATCGCTTCGCGCTCGCCCTCGGCGATGACCTCGACGCGACCGCCGGGCAGGTTCCTCACCGTGCCCAGCACCTGATGCCGCGCGGCGGCGCGCAACGCGAAGAAGCGGTAACCGACGCCCTGCACTTCACCGTCAATCAGAAAGTGGCGCGCAACGAGCATATTCAGAACCACGACCGTAAAGAAACAGAGACGAAAAATCAAAAGGCAAAAGGCAAAAGTGATTTTGCGATGCCTTTTGCCTTTTGCCTTCCTGAGGAATCGGGGCGATAGGATTTGAACCTACGACCTCTCGGTCCCGAACCGAGCGCTCTACCAGGCTGAGCCACGCCCCGTCAACTCGTCAGGCCGTTAAGGGCACGGCCAAAACGAGTGGGCATCTTACTGATGCCGCGTTTGCTTTGTCAACCGCCAATCCGGATTCGCCGCAAACGCCCGCAAAGAAGAAAAGGCCGGTGAGGTTCTCACCGGCCTGTCAGTTCTCTCGTTTTATTCGGTTGCCTTCTTACTTCGCATTCTCAACACGCAGATTGTTGGTCACGGAGAAAGCGTTCGGCACGCCGCGCGCCGCAATGTAAGCGCGGATCGAATCGCCCTTGTTCGGCACGACGCCTTCGAGCGTGACGTGGCCACGGCTCACGATGATGTGAATCGGAGGCACGGCCTGAAAGGCGAGGCGGTCAAGCCCCGGCTGGCGGTAGATCGCGCGGTAGGTGGCGAGGCGGATCTGGTCGTCGAAATTCGACAGTGGCAGCACCTCGATCTTATTGATCACCTGATCAACGCCCGCCAGTCGCTCAACGCGGCGCGCCGCATCGCTCCGCGTGGTCGGGCGGACGACCTGCCCGGTCAGCGTCACCACGCCGTCTTCGTAGCTGTAAGCCAGATTATCAAAGACTCCGTAAAAGGGCAGCGTCACCAGTTCTTTCCGAATCTGTTTGATCGTTTCGGCGGCCTTCGGTTCCGCCGTGTGGCTGCCCGGCGCCGCCAGAATCGGGGTCACGGCCAGCATCGCCAGCATAGTCAAAGTCATCGTCGAAGCCAGAATCTTTTTCAGAAACTGATTGGTTGTCATGTTCATCATCTCCTCGTTTATTTCGACCTCGTGTTCAATCGTCCATCCGTTCCTGTCGGGCCAATCGGATTTACTCCCGTCAAATTTCGCCGCCTGAGATGAGCGAGCATCAATCGGTGTTGCCAGACGCGCCGCAAATTTTTTCTCAATAAAAAAGGGCGGACATTAGTCCACCCTGAGGGAGCCGGATCGGTTGAGCCACTGATCGGATCACTTCCGGATGACCAGCACCCGCCTCGGCCCGGTCCGTCTGATCGGCAGCGGGGATGGCGGCGTGACCGGCTTCACGGGTGTGGGGGACGGCGGCGCGACCGCGGTCTGTGAGAAAGCCCCGAGGGTCCGGCCCCCGTCGGTACGCGGAATTGAACTCGCCTGACCGGCGTATTCACGCACCGGAACGAGCAGTGCTGAGCCGGCGGGGGAACCCGCGCCGACCGCCACCGAGTTCGGCTGGAGGTGATAATTTTTGCCCGCCCGATCAACGAATCCGGGGTCATCGCCGTAGAGGCTGCCGGAGAGGCCGGGCGCGGACGTGCCGGTCATCAGCCAGTTGCTAGCCCCGCTGACGGCGGTGCCGGCGGAACTGGCGAACAATCTGGTGCTCCCGTAATAGATGTTGTTGCTCAACCCGGCTGTGGCGTCGGCGGCCAGATTCAGCAGCCCGGCGGCGTCGTTGCCGGCGATGATGGTGTTGTTGTTCATCCACAGCCGGCCGCGGCGGCCGTCGTTGCCGAAGACGATGATCGCGTGGTTGGCCGCGGTCGCACTTTTGATGATGACGTTGCCGACCAGGTAAGCGTCCTGCACGCCCCCGTTCGCGTCGCCGGTGCGGCTGAAATCGAGTTCGTAGGCGCCGGGCGCGTTCTCGACCCAGTTGTAGCTGAATTCGACCGCCACGCCCTGCGCGTCCGGCGTCGAGCGGTCCTTGTAATTGATCCCGCCGGTGGCGTCGTGAATGTAGTTATACCTGACGTGCATGCCCACACTCGCCATGTAGAAGTTGTGCGTGCGCCCGTCGCCGTAGCCGTTGAAGGCGACCTCGCAGGACTCGATCACGGTGTTGGCGGCCGGCGTGGTGGAAAAGAATCCGTTCGGGTTGTGATGCACATAGCACTCGCGGGCGGTGATGTTGGCGCCGCGGATGTAAATGCCGCGGTTGTTGCGGTCGGGGCCGGGCTGGACGTTGCGGACTTCGATGCGGCGCACTTCGATGTCGTGGCTGTCTTCGGCGAAGGTCCATAAGTAGCCGTACTGATCCACGTTCGTCGTGCTGCCGTCCCAGACGGCGCGATTCGGCCCGTCGCTTTCGATGATGACCGGCAGCCCCGGCGCGCCGGAATGTCTGGCGCCGAACCGGATGCGGTCGCGGTAGACGACGCCGGATTTGAGCTTCACGACATCGCCGCCATGAAGCGTGAGCGCCGACAGTAATGCCGACAGGGACTGGAAACTGGATGGCGTGGCGGGAGCGCCGGGGTCAACGGTGTAAGTTGTCGCCAGACAGTTCGTCGCGTTGAATTCAACGCAAATCAGCAGAACAAGGGTTGAAAAACAGGCGAAGGACAAGGGGAGGTTTTTTCGAATTGACATTCGCAGATACTCCTTAAGTAATAACAGGGTACAGACAGAGGTATCGCGAGGGTGCCGGCGGCGCATGCCGCAGCACAGGGCAGACGGGGACAGATCAGACGGGGCTTTCAGCCATGAAGGCAGAGGACGATTTCAGCAGTTATTTCGGAAGTTATTTTCCGAAGGCGCGAGGAATAAAGTTTATGGGCAATATCAATCAGTGCTGGCTGGCGAGGAAGTACAGCTTGTTGAGGCAGGCGCGAGTATACGGATGCGGCCCGCAACAAGCAAGATGACGGCGGCATTTATAATCTTAAAATTCCGTTCTCCACGCCTCCTCAACTCGCGCTCGGAACTAACCGCCTTCGCCACAGGCGTTGATAGACAACCCGCGGGGGGCTCGCGTATGATTACGCCTTACTACTGCACTGAAAAACTTTGGAAAGGTCAGCAATGACTGTGGGCGTCATCAATGGTGTCACGCCGCGCGCCGGGGTCGAGGGCGGCGAGGTGGTAATCAGTTGCGAAGGGTACGACACTTCCGATTACCTTTTGTGTCGGGTATTTTTTGACGAGCATCGGGGCCGTCTGGTCAGCGCCTCGCCGACGCGCGTCATTGCCGCCGTTCCCGAGCTGGAGCAGGGCGTCGGCGCCCGCGCGCTCCGGCTGGAGAGCGCGACCGGCAGCGACACAACCCCCTTCACGGTCGGCGCGCTGCTGGCCGACAACCTGCACCCGGTGGCCAACCCGGCGATTGATCATGAAAACGGCAGCATCTACGTGACGCTCTCCGGCACGCGCGGTCAGAAGGTTCCGGTTTCAATCTACAGGATCTCGCCCGACGGCACGGTCTCGCCTTTCAATTCAGACATCATCAACCCGACCGGGATGGCCTTTGACCGCGAAGGCTCGTTATACGTGACGAACCGGAACGACGGCACGCTGCACCGCATCACGCACTTCAACGAGGAGAAGACCGTCGCCTCGGATCTCGGCATCGCCACCGGGGTCGCGATCAACCGGCGCGGCGAGATTTTTGTCGGCGACCGCAGCGGGACGATTTACCGCGTCAACGAAATTGGCGAGACCAGACCCTTTGCCACGCTGGAGCCGAGCGTGTCGGCCTATCATCTGGCGTTCGGGCCCGACGGCGATTTGTACGTAACCGGGCCGACCGTCGCCTCGTTCGATTCGGTCCAGCGCATTGACGCGATGGGCAGCATCACGCGCTTTTACACGGGCCTCGGGCGACCGCAGGGGCTCGCCTTCGACACCGAAGGCAATCTGTATGTCGCGGCCTCGCTGGCCGGGCACCGCGGCATCGTGCGGATCAAGCCCGACGGCACGCGCGCGGAGATGGCCGTTTCGGGCGCGACGCTGGTCGGGCTGACATTCGATGATCACGGCAATATGATCGTCGTCAGCACGCAGCGGGTCTACCGCGTCCCGCTCGGCATCAAAGGTTACTCCGTTTTGTGGGGCTGAGATGCGCGGCGTCACAAATGACCGGGCGGGAAATCCCGCGGGGCAAATATCAGAGCAGTATCTGACGCGATGATTCAAATACAGGAAATAGATCACCTCGTCTTACGGGTGAAGGATTTGAACAGGATGCTGCGCTTTTACTGCGACGCATTGGGGTGTTCGATTGAGCGACGACAGGAAGAACTGGGCCTCACGCAATTGCGTGCGGGAAGGTCTTTGATTGATCTGGTCACCGCTGACGGCGTGCTCGGGCGTCAGGGTGGCGCGCCGCCGGGCCGGGAAGGGCGCAACCTGGATCATCTGTGCCTGCGCGTGGAGCCTTTTGAGGCTGACGAGATTCGCACGCATCTGGCGCGGTTCGACATCGAAGCGGGAGAAACGGCGTCACGTTACGGGGCCGAAGGGGAGGGGCCGTCAATATACATCCACGACCCGGAAGGCAACATGGTCGAACTCAAGGGCGCCCCGTGGGGGCGATAAGCGCCCCTGCCGAATACTCTGTCCAGGAGAGGGTCTTAAATGCAGCCAGTCGAGTTGAAGGAAAACACCAGTCATTCATCACCGCCCGCTGAAATCCTGACTCCCGAAATCGAGGCGAAAGAAGAGAACCTGCGGCGGATTATGCGCGAGATGGGGTCGGCGATCATCGCTTTTTCGGGCGGCGTGGACAGCGCTTATCTCGCTTACATCGCCGTGCGTGAGCCGGGCGTCCGCGCGCTGGCCGTCACGGGCGAGAGCCCGAGCTACCCGGATTTTCAGCGGCAGGACGCGCTCGCTTTCGTGCGCGACTTTACGATCCCTTACGAAACGGTCACGACCGAAGAGATTCACGACCCGAACTATCTGGCCAATCCGACCAACCGCTGCTACTTCTGCAAGCACGAACTCTTCACCAGACTTTCGGCACTCGCCCGCGAGCGCGGATTCAATTTCGTCTGCGACGGGAATAACGCCGACGACGTCGGGGATTACCGTCCCGGGAGGAAGGCCGCCGCCGAATTACAGGTTCGCAGCCCGCTCATTGAGGCCGGGCTGACCAAGGCCGAGATTCGCGCGCTCTCGCGCGCCGCCGGCCTGCCGGTCTGGGATCGCCCGGCTTCGGCCTGTCTCTCGTCGCGGATCCCTTACGGCATGCCGGTGACGATTGAGAAGCTGTCGGTGATCGAGCGCGGCGAAGCCGCCTTGCGACGGCTCGGATTCAGCCAGATGCGGGTCAGGCATCACGGCGACATCGCGCGCATTGAAATTGCGCCCGAAGAGCTGCCGCGCGCGCTCAGTGTTGAGATGGCGCGGCGGATGGCGGATGAATTCAAACGTCTTGGATTCAAATACGTCACGCTCGACCTTGAGGGCTACCGGCAGGGGGCGCTCAACGAGACAATAAAATAAAGAGGGATCTGAAGGGGCTGGGAAGCGAAATTTCCAGCCCCTCAATTTTTCCCCGGGCAATCACCATCAACCGGGCCCCGGCGGGGCATCAGCAGTGGAGGTAATTGTGGCATTCCAGGCTTTCGTAGATGACACACGAATCATCAGGGAAGAGAACCCCTTTGAGTCCATGATGTCGCGCTTCGACCATGCGGCAAAGCGTCTGCAACTCGACCCCGATCTGTACCGGGTGCTGCGCGTGCCGAATCGTGAGATCACGGTTTACATTCCAGTCCAGATGGATGACGGGCACCTGGAAGTTTTCACCGGCTACCGCGTCCAGCATAACTTCGCGCGCGGCCCGGCCAAGGGCGGCATCCGTTACGCGCCCGACGTGACGATTGACGAGGTCCGCGCGCTGGCCGCGTGGATGACGTGGAAATGCGCCGTCGTCAACATCCCCTTCGGCGGCGCGAAAGGCGGTGTCATCTGCGACCCGCACCACATGTCGCAGATCGAACTGGAAAGAATGACTCGTCGTTACACCGCCGAGCTGATTGATTTCATCGGCCCCGAACGCGACGTGCCGGCGCCGGACATGAACACCAACGAGCAGACGATGGCGTGGATTATGGACACGTATTCGATGCACGCCCGCCACACCGTGACGGCGGTGGTCACCGGCAAGCCGATTGACCTGTCGGGCTCGCGCGGCCGGCGCGAGGCGACCGGCAGGGGCGTGATGTTCGTCGTCAACGAGGCCATCAAACGTTTCGGGATGAAGCCCGAAGAGACGCGCGTGGTCGTACAGGGGTCGGGCAACGTCGGCGGCATCGGCGCGCGGCTGATGCACGAGGCCGGTTACAGGATCGTCGGGCTGTCTGAAATCCGCGGCGGCATTCACAACCCGAAAGGCATCAACATTCCTGAAGCGCTGGAGTACCTGGCAAAGAACAAGACCTTCGACAAGTATCCTGGCGCCGAGCCCATCTCCAATCATGACCTGCTGGAACTGGATTGCGACGTGCTGGTTCCGGCGGCGACCGAGAATCAGATCACCAGCCACAACGCCGACAAGATCAAATGCCGCATCCTGGCCGAAGGCGCGAACGGCCCGACGACCGCTGCCGCCGATGACATCCTCGAGCGCAAGGGCGTCTTCGTGATCCCGGACATTCTGGCGAACGCCGGCGGCGTGACGTGCAGCTACTTCGAGTGGGTGCAGGACCGGATGGGCTACTTCTGGAAAGAGGATCTGGTCAACGAGCGGCTCGAGGACATTATCGTCGCGAGCTTCAATGACGTGGTCAAATACGCCGAGAGTCACGGCGTCAACAACCGCATTGCGGCTTACATGCTGGCGATTGACCGCGTGGCTTACATCACCCGGACGCGCGGCATCTACGCCTGACGGGTTTCAGGCGCCGTCACCAGGGTGATCGAATTCGGCCCGATCAGCAAGGCTGCTTTCAGAGGCGGCCCCGCTGATCCGGGCCATTCTTTTCAACTGGCGGCTGCGGCTGCCACCAGTCTCCGTCGTGACGTGCCGCTCAGGTATGTTGCCAGGAATTTGCCCCACGCCGTCTTTTTGACGAAATCCAGCTTCGCATAGAGCGGCGAGATTTCTTTGGTCGGGAAGTAGATTGAAATGCCGCGCGAATTTTCCATCTTCTTCCCCTTGAATCCTGATTCGATCAGGAAGCCCCCGGTCGTGGCAGCGTCGATCACGCCCTGGCAGGCGGCCTTCACTTCAGCCCTCCCGGTGCTGGCGCTCACGAGCTGGCACAAATCCAGCAGGTCAATGTAATCGTCCACCTCGTAAGTCTGCACCTGCGCGCGCGCCTGCATCAGGTTGAGGCGTTCGGCCGGGGTGCTGAGGCTCGAGATCAGGGTTTTCGCGAGCCGGTCAACGGCGGCGGTGAGCGGGGCGGCGTGGCTGAGGTCGAAAGCCGCCTGGGTGACCGGTTCGCTCGACGGGTAGGAGGCGATGTATTTTTTGACGATCACTCCGGCCAGCTCGCGCGGCGTCATCCGCGGCTTCTTCGCCAGTTCGCCGAGGATCGCGTCATAAGGCCAGCCGTCCCCCGGCTCGGTCTGTTCGGAGCCGACGGTGTTGGCCACGCTGTCGCGCACCTGCCAGGCGACTTCGATCATGCTCATCAGGCAGGCGTCCATGCCAAGGATATCAATCCGGCGCTTGAGCGATTTGCCGACCGAAGTGAGGACCTTTTTGATTTCGACGTTGTCGAGAAAATCCTGGGCGTTGTCGTCGAAGGCGATGGCGCGTTTCCTGAGAGCCTGCTCCACGGTGGGGCGGAAGAGCGCGCGGCGCAGGCGGCGGTTGCCGATCGCGCGAATCCGGTTGATCGGCACCGAGCCGGCGGCCCGTCCCGGGGCATGGTCGGCAACCTCCCCCTTGCGGGTGATGTTCAGCTTCATCCGGCTGCGCGCCGTGTGATAGATGTCCGTGTCATCCCACCCGGCCCCGTGGTTCCACAGCACGACGAGGTAATGCTCCGCCGGGTAATTCGTGATGCCCCAGCGGATGAAACCTTCGAGCGTTTTCGGGTCGCCTGTATTCGTCTCCCCGAGTTTCGCCACCAGGTCTTTTTCGAGCGCCCCGCCTTTGCTCAGGCAGTAACGCTTTGTCTCCAGACCTTCTCCGGCGCGGTCGAACTGCGCAATGATATTCAGGCCGCCGGTCGAACCGACCTTTTTCATCTCCTTGAGGTCGGCGACGCCGGCGGAGTCAAGGTTATTATCTCCGGCCATGTAGACCATGACGGTCCACTGCTTCGTTGCAGATTTCTTCGGCATATTGTTCTCCTCCAGGTAAGTTGACCGCAGTGAAATCAGGGGGCTGTCTTCGGGCTGATCTCGCGAATTCGGGGCGTCACTAAAGCAGGACGACACCGCGGGCGAATCCGACCGCGCGCGGCCTGTGAACGGTAAAAAGATGATCGAGTAATATCAGGTGGCGCCCTTCTACTACAGGCTTTGAAAGGCTGTCAAGCAGGCTGAGTCACAAAAAGCAACACAACCGACAAATTCCCATTGACGCTCCGCGGCTTGTGGTGTAGCTTTACTGCGATCCTCTGAACTTCCCCTCACACCGGCAAGCAGTATTCCGAAGGGAATCGAAGATCACGCCAATAATCTGATCCTGCCTCACTGGGCGGGAACAAGGACTGAGGTCGTGGATTGATTTATCCGCGACCAGTCACCTCACAGAACCAGCGAACTGGCAGCTTCACGATCTACCCCAGGCCAGCATCCGTTCTGTTTGCCCGAGAGCAATTCCTGAAACATCACGCAGGACAAATTTACTGACTATTATTCCCTCTCTGATTCCCCCAGTCAGGCGAGGCGAAGTCCACCACGATCCGTGGCCCGGGTCGTCTTTGATCATTGTCAGAACAGATACGCCCCATTATTTGCCCCCAATCACTACACTGAGAGCAGTCTCTGTCCCGTTCTTTGAATAACCAGATGTCCCCAATCAGGTGACCCCGAGCGGTCACAGAGTCCATTACTGCCTCAACTCGATAAATCAGAGGCCAGCCCATCAAGGGAGATGCGTTATGAGGAAAAGAATTCTTCGCCCCCGCACAGTCGTTGTTACCCTCAGTATCCTGATCAGCCTCATTGGCGGATACGCCTGGCTGGTGCGCGCAGCCTTCACCTCCGCGATCACCGTCAATGTCGTCTATCCACCTACCAGCACAGGAGGCAGCACTGTCGGGGGGACGGGCGTACAGCAGGTCTTCCGGACGGGCGGGCCGCCCTCAACCGCTCCCTTCGCCGGGCTCGACCCGGGCAACCCGAACCCGGCGCTTCGCTGCCCGGCCGGCTCAACGCTCACCTTTCTTTCTTCGCCGGGCATCATGGGGCCGATCGGGCCGAATGATTTCGTCTACGCGCTGCAGGTCTCTTACGACCCCGGTTCGACTGTCCGGCTGGATTTTGTCAGCAACGGGACCTGCGCAGGGCGCAAGATCACGAGCGTCGGGTACTGTGTCGTGCCGGCCCTCGAGAATCAGAATGTCGCGGGCGGACAGTTCACTCCGACCCAGGTCATTCTGCTCAGCACGGGCGTGGACTTCGTCTTCGATGACATCGCGGGCGGAGTAAATCATACAGTCCCTCCGGGACGAGATACCGCAGTTCTCTTCTTCACCTCCCCAGATCCGCCGTCTCTTCAGCCAGCGTCTATCCAGAGTTCAGGCGTGGCTTCAAACGGAACGCCTCCGGGCAGCCCTCCTGGTGTGACCACACCTCCGATCTACGGCCCCTGCCCCGCGAGCCTCACGATTGACAAGAAGATCGGCTGCTCGCCCAACGGGCCGTTCACCGACGGGCCGCTGACGGCGCTGGCCGGATCACAGGTCTATTATCAGATCACTGTCAAGAACACCGGCAAGGTCCCGCTCACCAACCTGATGGTTTCCGATCCGCAACTGGGCGGCGACCTGACCAGTCAGTTCAATTTCCCTGACGTTGAGGTGGCCAGCGGCACTCTGATGCCGGGGCTGGCGCCGATGGGGACGCCGCCGCCGCCGGGCAGTTCGGACGACCCGACGATGAGGATGATCGTCGTGCCCTTCACTGCCCCCTCGGGCCCGCCACTACCGGGCACGCCAGTCACCGTCGTCAACACGGCGACCGCGAAAGGTGATTACCTTATCCCGAAACAGGACGGGACTCTCAATCCGGGGTCAGTACCTTCCGGCCCGGTCCAATCGGTAGCCGTCGGCCCTGTTACCGACAGCGTGACGCTCAACGTCGTGGCCCCGGCGATTCTGTGCGACAAGAAGGTCAACGGCGTCAGCCTGCTTACCCTCCCGCAGAACACCGCCTTCCCGCTCGTACTGAATTACACACTCAAGGCGACCAACACCGGGACGACTGACCTCGCGGTCGTGATTGATGACCCGAAGATCAAGGCGCTCAAGACTGCTCCGCCCGCCGGCGTCACCATCAACATGGCGATTCAGGGAGGAGCCGGCTTCGCCGCCGGGTCGCTCGCCGGCGGCACCAACCTCCAGGCCACTTTCCCCGTAGTTCCCCCAAGTGGGATGGCGCAGGTCAATATCGCAGTGACGCTCGCCAACAAGGCTGCTTTTTCAGCGCTGACCGACCCGGGCAACCCGGTCACCGCGAGCAATATCATGACCGCCGTCGGCACGGTCACCAACTTCACGGGCTGTCCGCCCAACGCCAATGCGACAACGGTTGACTGCTTCAGTGACGCGGCCGTCGTCTTCCAGGATTGCAGCATCAGCCTGACCAAGGCCGTCGCCTGTGACACTGGCACCGGCATCAACCCGCCGCCTCCTGCCGGCAGCTTCGGTTCGTCGGTCACGGCACTCGTCAACGCCGGCGTGGTCTTCCGATATGTGGTCACCAACACCGGGACGGACACGCTGAATAATGTGACGATCACGGATAACAAGATTACGAGCCCGTCATTCAACGTCGGGACGCTCACTGCGGGACAGTCAGCGACAATTTTTGTCGCGTCCACCGCGCCGGGCACTGCGGGTTCGGTCATCAACACGGCGAATGTGACAGCCAATAGCCAGTTCGCCGGTTGCAACGTCAGCGCCGGCCCGGCCACGGCAACTGTCAACACCGTGGCACCGAACATCGCCTGCAGCAAGCAGGTCAATGGGGGCAGTTCCTTTACCATACCGGTTGATGCGGTGTATCCCGTGGCGCTGAACTACACGCTCAAGGCGACCAATACGGGAACGACCAGCCTCTCAATCGTGATTGATGATCCGAAACTCAAGGCACTCAAGACCGCTCCACCGGCCGGAGTCACCATCAACATGGCGATTCAGGGAGGGGCCGGCTTCGCCGCCGGGACGCTTGCTGGCGGCACCAACCTCCAGGCCACTTTCGCAACCGTCCCTCCGGCAGGGATGGCGCAGGTCAACGTGACGTTGACGCTCGCCAGCGCCGCCGCGTTTGCCGCGATAGCCGACAGTGGCAATGCGCTTCAGTCTACCAACACGATGACCGCTGTCGGCACGGTCACCAGCTTCACCGGCTGTACGACCAATGCCACCACGGTCAACTGTTCGAGCAGCGCGGTAGTTAACCTGACGCCGCCGGAGATCAATCAGTCCTGCGTCATCAGGGAGTGCGTGGGGGCGGCGTGCCGCGGCAATGACCCCGGCGCCCTGCCCGACCCCAACGCCATCGTCAGCGATGACAAGGAAGGCTCGGTCCTCTTCTACAACTTCTACTCCTCGA
>Ga0070741_10009719_pt1 | contig 18529 bp, 14 predicted proteins | sample Coa_R1_4_FD_66440 | JGI IMG/M metagenome (GOLD analysis project Ga0070741, IMG submission 66440) | Surface soil microbial communities from Centralia Pennsylvania, which are recovering from an underground coalmine fire - Coalmine... | ecosystem: Environmental > Terrestrial > Soil > Unclassified ...
GGCGGCGACGACTTCGACCAGCGCGTCATCGACTGGCTCGTGAGCGAGTTCAAGCGCGATCAGGGCATCGACCTGTCAAAGGATCCGATGGCGCTGCAGCGCCTGAAAGAAGCGGCCGAAAAGGCGAAGATGGAGCTGTCGTCGGCGCCGACGACCGATATCAATTTGCCGTTCATCACGGCGGATCAGAGCGGTCCCAAGCACCTCAACTACACGCTGACTCGCGCGAAGCTCGAGCAGCTGGTGGATGATCTCATCAAGCGGACTATTCCGCCGATGGAGAAGGCGCTTCAGGACGCGGGCGTCAAGCCGAACGAGATCGATGAAGTGATCCTGGTCGGCGGCCAGACCCGCATGCCGAAAGTTCAAGAAATCGTCAAGAATTTCTTCGGGAAGGAACCGAACAAGAGCGTCAACCCGGACGAAGTCGTCGCCATCGGCGCGGCCGTGCAGGGTGCGGTGCTGACGGGCGAGCAGAAGGACGTGCTGCTGCTCGACGTGACGCCACTCTCCCTGGGAATTGAAACCTTGGGTGGTGTCACCACAGTTCTTATTCCGCGGAACACGACGATCCCGACGAAGAAGACGGAGACCTTCTCGACGGCTGACGACAACCAGACGACGGTTGAGATCCACGTGCTGCAGGGCGAGCGCGAACTGGCCTCGTATAACAAGACGATCGGCAAGTTCCAGCTCACGGGCATTCCACCCGCACCGCGCGGCATGCCCCAGATCGAAGTCACGTTCGACATCGACGCGAACGGCATCTTGCATGTCGCCGCGCGCGACAAGACGACCGGGAAAGAGCAGAAGATCCGGATCGAGGCGTCGAGTGGGTTGTCGGACAACGAGATCGACCGCATGGTCAAGGATGCCGAGAAGAACGCCTCGGACGACAAGAAGCGGCGCGAGGAGATCGACACGCGGAACCGGCTCGATGGCATGACCTACGAGGTCGAGAAGAACGCCAAGGAGTGGTCGGACCGTTTGTCACCGGACCTCAAGACTCGCCTCGACTCAGCGGTCGAGCGGGCGCGAAAGGCTCTCCGTGGCTCGGACGCCAATGAGATTCGTTCGGCGCAGGAAGAGCTGACGGCCGCGTATTCGCAGGCTGGTCAGTCGCTGTATCAGCAGCAGGGTGCGACGGGTGGCGGTCAGCCCGGCGGACCTGGCGGCGCGGGTGCGCAGGAGCCGGCTGGTTCCGGCGCCGGTGCGAACGCCGGCGGGGCCGGCAAGCCGGACGACGTGGTCGAAGCCGACTACGAGATTGTGGACGACAAGAAGTAAGAAAGGGCTCTTCGTTGCGCTTCGCGCACTCGAGCCTCTTTAATAGGCTGAGTTGTAATAGGAATAGGCTGAGTTGTGATAGACTGAGGTTGCGATAGACTGAGGTTGCGTAATAAAACCGGGTGTCGTGCCATCTCTATGGACGGCACCCGTTTTATCGATGAAGTCTCTGATTGGGGGGTCGGCGAAGCCGCCCCTTCTTAGTCAACCAACGGTAAACCGTGGGCGCAGTACGTGCGTCATATCAGTAAGGGCAGTCCGAACTTTGGGACCCCAGTTAGTGTAGATTTCAGTAACCCTTAGCACCGGAATTGTCGATGTCACCAGCGTTCGCCAAGGCGCGAATCGGCGGTGTGATCGTCGGGGCGTTTTTTGGCGGTTTCCTGATCGCCTCGAGCCTCGACCTGACGCACAAAAGCTTCGCGCAGACAAGCACGAGACCCCCCGCCGAGGCCACGCGGCCCGTCGCGGACTTCAGCAATAGCTTCGTCACGATCGCCGAGCATGTGACGCCCGCCGTGGTTTCGATCACGACGTCGCGCGATGCGAAAGTCATGAGCAACGACCCGCGCATGCGCGGTCGCGTACCGCCCGGCCTCGAAGATTTCTTCCAGCAGTTCGGCACGCCGCGCGCCGAGCCGCAGGAAGCGAGTGGCTCGGGCTTCATCGTCTCGAAAGACGGCTATATCCTCACCAACAATCACGTCGTCGCCGACGCCGACCGCGTCACGGTGACGCTCGATGACCAGCGCGTCTTCAAGGCCAAGGTCATCGGCCGCGATCCGACGACCGACGTTGCGGTCATCAAGATCGAGGCGAACGATCTTCCCGTCGTGAACCTGGGCAACGACGACCACGCCAAGGTCGGCGAGTGGGTCCTCGCCATCGGCAACCCGCTCGGCCTCCGCGAGACCGTCACCGCGGGTATCCTGAGCGCAAAGGGCCGCGATGGTGGCGACCTCCGTGGCCTCTTGCCGTCCAAGTACGCGGTCTCCGACTTCCTGCAGACCGACGCGGCGATCAATCCCGGTAACTCCGGCGGTCCGCTCGTCGACGGACATGGCGATGTGATCGGCATCAACAGCGCGATCGCGAGCCCGACCGGCTACTACTCGGGCTACGGCTTCGCGATCCCAATCACGCTCGCCAAGAGCGTGATGGACGAAATCATCCAGTACGGCAAAGTCCGCCGCGCCGTAATCGGCATCTCGATCGCCCCGGTCAGCCCCGAGGACGCCGGCGCCGCGGGCCTCAAGACAATCGGCGGCGCCATCGTGCAGGGCTTCCAGCCCTCCGACGGCTCGAGCCCGGCTCAGAAAGCCGGCCTCGAAGTCGGCGACATCATCGTCGGCGCCGACGGCAAGCCAGTCGACCGCGTCAGCACCCTGCAGCGCGTGATCCGGATGCACCAGCCGGGTTCGACCGTCGCGCTCGACGTGATGCGTTTCGGTGACAAGAAGACCTTCACCGTCAAGCTCATGTCCGCCCAGGACGACGACCAAGTCGCCGACGCCTCCGACTCCGGCACCAAGCCCTCGGAAGGCGCCAGCACCGAAAAACTCGGCATCACCGTCGAGCCGGTGAGCGCCGACTTCGCGCAGGCGAACAACCTGACGACGGACGACCGCGGCCTGGTCGTCAAGGACGTAAACGTCAACGGCCCCGCGCGCGGCAAGCTTCAGCCCACGGACATCATCCTCGAGGTGCTGTATCCGCAGCCGAAGCACGACGTGCACTCGATTACTGAGCTCCAAACTGCGCTTTCACGCACGAAGAACGGCGATTTTGTCACGCTCCTCGTCTGCTCCCCTGTCCAACAACAGGGCTGCGTCAAGCGCGTCGTAAGCCTCAAGATCGGCGGCTAATCGGCCCCATTAGCTCTTTAAAGACGGCCTCGGCACAGTGTGTCGAGGCCGTCTTTTGATTGTTGATTGTTGGTTGGATGGTTGGATGGTTGGATGGTTGGATGGTTGGACGTTGGAAAACCAAACGAGTTACTTTGTGCGCTTCGCCCGAGCGCCGAAACCTGAGCGGACCCAAGCCGCGCCAAAGGCCTCCGTCTACCAATTCCGCCGCGATAGATTCCAGGACGCGGCAAGAAGCTCGGATGGCGGAATTGGTAGACGCGCAGGACTTAGGATCCTGTGTCGCAAGACGTGCGGGTTCGAGTCCCGCTCCGAGCATCGCTCCCGATCCGCGCAAACCACATTGCGGCGCAAACTATGGGGCGCGTAAAACGGCGCGTTGGACGCGAGCGGCTGCTACAGCCGCCGGTTAATATTCCCCTATGAACATCCAGGTAACAGCGAAGAAAACAACGGGCGCCGAGCGGCTGTTGGAGGTCTCGGTGCCGGCCGCTGATGTGCAGGTCGCCGAGGAGTCGGCGGCACGGCGGTATGCGTCGAACGTGAGGCTGCCGGGGTTTAGGCCGGGAAAGGCGCCCGCGGCCATGGTTCGGAAGCGGTTTGGTGAGGCGATTCGGCAGCAGGCTATCGAGTCGCTGATTCAGGAAGCGGCCAAGCAGGCGCTGGAAAAAGAGCACCTCAAGCCGGCGGCCCAACCTCACGTTCATGATGTGAAGTTCGCCGAAGGCCAGGATTTGACCTTCGAGCTGCACCTGGAAGTTCGTCCCGAGGTGCCCCTGCCCCGGCTTGCGGGATTCCGCGTCGAGCGTCCCAACAATGTGGTCCGGGACGACGATGTGACTGAGCAACTGGAGCAGATGCGCGACAGCAAGGCCACGTGGGCGCCGGTCGACGAGAGTCCGTCTCCGGGCGATCTCGTGACGGTTATGCTCGCCACGGCGGACGATGGCGGCGCCATTCCCGCCGAGGGCAAAGAGTACCGGATCGTGCTCGGCGGCGGTCAGGCTATTCCAGGGATCGAAGAGCTGATCATGGAGGCCAAGCCCGGTCAGACGATCGAGCGGCCGGTCAAATGGCCCTCGGATTTCCCGGACGAGACCCAAAGAGACAAGACGAAGCCCGTGCGCGTGGCGCTGCAGGACGTGAAGCGCAAGGTTTTGCCGCCGCTCGACGACGCGTTCGCCCGCGAAGTGGGCGACTTCGACTCGCTCGATGCGCTCAAGAAAACGGTGCGCGCCGATCTCGAGTCGCACGCCACGCGCGACGCGGACGCAGCGGTCCGGCAGAAATTGCTCGATGAGATCGCCAGCGCGAATCCATTCGATGTGCCGCCCAGTTGGGTGGCGCAGCTCGTCGATGCGTACGCGAACGCCTATCAGATTCCGGAAGAGGATCGCGGGCGCTTTGGGACCGAGTTCAAGGCGATGGCCGAGCGACAGGTTCGACGCGATCTCATTATCGATGCCGTCGCCGAGCGCGAGAAGCTGAGCGCGACGACTGGCGAGCTGGATGATCGCGTGGCCGAGCTAGCCGGGAAGCGGAAGGAATCGCCGGCTCAGCTCTACACGGCGCTCGAAAAGGGCGGACGACTGCGCGAGATCGAGCGCGGCATCACGGAAGAGAAGGTGTTTAAGTGGCTCTTCGAACGGAACCAGGTAACTGACGCGTGAGGACCTCAAGGACCTGTGACGCGAACGCTGGTAGAGCGTGTGGTAAATACCATTTGAAAACGTGCTTGAGAGGCACAGCGTGAGTATGGCGACGATCTATCCTCCGTATGTGATCGAGCGGTCCAGCCGCGGCGAGCGCACGTACGACATTTTCTCGCGGCTCCTCATGGACCGCATCATCTTCCTCGGCACCCCGATCAACGATGATGTCGCGAACATCATCATTGCGCAGCTCCTGTTCTTGGATGCGGACAACCCGGATCGCGACATTTATCTGTATATCAACTCACCGGGCGGCAGCGTATCGGCCGGCCTCGCGATCTACGACACGATGCAGTACCTGCGCAGCCCCGTGAACACCACATGCATGGGACTCGCGGCCAGCATGGGCGCGTTCCTGCTCTCAGCGGGCAGAAAGGGACGTCGCTCCGCGCTGCCGCACTCGCGGATCATGATCCACCAGCCGTCCGGTGGCGCACAAGGCACCGCGGCGGACATCGAGATTCAGGCGCGCGAGATTCTGTACCTTCGTTCGAAGATGAACGAACTCATGTCGAAGCACACGGGCCGCCCGGTCGAGCAGATCGAGCGTGACATTGTGCGTGACTATCACATGTCCGCCGAGGAAGCCAAGGCGTACGGGTTGATAGACAATATCGTCGCACAACGCGGTGATGTTATCGAGGCTTCGAAACAACCCACCGTCACGGCGTGATTTAGGCAATAGTGATGCGGCGCACTGGCCCTTTGTGAAAAGGTTCACATGTCAAACGGGCGCCGCATCGCTATCATATTGACCGGTCTCGCCACCGCTGTTAGTTCTCGTGAGCCCTATGTCACACGATAAACACCTCCGCTGCTCGTTCTGTGGAAAGAGCAAGGACTCGGTCCGGAAGTTCATTTCGGGCCCGTCCGTCTACATCTGCAACGAGTGCATCGCGCTCTGCAATGAAATCCTCGCCGAGGACGAAGAGCGGGAGGTTGCTGAAGCGATCACGCAGGTTCCGTCGCCCCAAGAGATCAAAGACGTTCTCGATCAGTACGTGATTGGCCAGGAGCGAGCGAAAAAAGCCCTGGCCGTCGCTGTTTATAATCACTACAAGCGCATCAACTCGGCGTCGTTACGTGATGACGAGGTCGAGCTTGACAAGTCGAACATCCTGCTGATCGGTCCGACGGGCGTCGGCAAGACGCTGCTGGCCCAGACGCTGGCGCGCATCCTCGACGTGCCGTTCACGATTGCCGATGCGACGACGTTGACCGAAGCCGGCTATGTTGGCGAGGATGTCGAGAACATTCTGGTGCGGCTGCTCCAGGCTGGCGACTTCAATGTCGCCGAGTGCGAGCGCGGCATCGTGTATATCGACGAGATCGACAAGATCGCGCGCAAGTCGGAGAATCCATCGATTACGCGTGATGTGTCGGGCGAGGGCGTCCAACAAGCACTCCTCAAAATCCTCGAGGGCACGGTCGCCTCGGTGCCACCTCAGGGCGGACGCAAGCATCCGCAACAGGAATACATTCAGATCAATACGAAAGACATTCTATTCATCTGCGGTGGCGCCTTTGATGGACTCGAGAAAATCATCGAGGCACGCACCGGGCGGAAACAGATTGGGTTCTCCAAGGATGATCTGAGTGTTGGGTTCGCCGCGAAGCGCGCGGTCAAGAATCCGTTTGCCGATGTCGAGCCCGATGATCTGCTGCGGTATGGCTTGATTCCGGAATTGGTGGGACGCCTTCCGGTGGCCGTACCCCTCGAAGCGCTTGACGAAGAATCGCTGGTGCGCATTCTGAAGGAGCCCAAGAACGCGCTCACCAAGCAGTACGCGAAGCTGTTCGACCTCGAGGAAGTCAAGCTCACGTTCGAGGAGAGCGCGCTGCGGGCCATCGCGAACAAGGCCTTGAAGCGCGGGACGGGCGCCCGCGGTCTGCGCGCCATTCTCGAAGAGATGCTGACCGAGGTGATGTTCGATCTCCCGAGCCGGGAAGATGTCGTCGAGGTCAAGGTCATCGAATCGACGGTGACCAACGGCGCGCCGCCGATGCTCGAGATCGCGCCCAAGCGGCAGAAGAAGGAGGCGTAGGTTCCCACTTTCACTCGCGACGGCGAGCAAGTCACGACCGAGGACCGGCTTCCGGTCCTGCCGTTGCGTGAAGTGGTCGTCTTTCCGCATGTCGTCATCCCGCTCCTCGTCGGCCGTCCGGCGTCGCTTGCCGCGGTCGAAGCGGCCATTGCTGGCGACCAATATCTCCTTCTCGTAGCCCAGGAAAGCGGCGAGGTCCAGGATCCCTCGGCGTCGGACTTGTACCGCGTCGGGGTCGTCGGTCGCGTCCTCCAATTCGCCCGCATGCCGGGCGGTACCGCCAAGGTTCTGGTCGAGGGCATCGCCCGCGCGCGTGTGCTCCGCTATTTGCCGAGCGCGAAGCTGCTGCGCGCATCGGTCACGCCGTATGCGTTGAACGGCGAGACCCCGGCGGTCGAGAGCCGCCAGGCGATGGCCCGTTTCGAGGAATACGTCGCGCTGCACCGGCGGATTCCGGACGAAGTCGTCGGGCTCGTGCAGACGATCGAGTCGGACGAGCGGCGTGCCATGGCGATCGCCGCGCATCTCGTGCTCCGGCACGATGCGAAGCAAGCGTTGCTCGACGCGGCGACCGCGCTCGAGCTCTGGACGGCGCTCGCGCGCGTGCTCGGCGCCGAGATCGAGCTCCTGCGGCTCGAGCGGAAGATCGACGACGATGTGCGCGGATCGCTGTTTCAGAATCAGCGCGAGTTTTATCTGCAGGAGCAGTTGCGCGCGATCAATCGCGAGCTCGGGCAGGATGAAGGCGACGACCTGAGTGAGGTCGACGCCGAGATCACGAAGCGCGGACTGCCGGAGCCGGTGGCGGCCCGTGCCCGCCGCGAACTGCGCAAGCTGCGGCGCACGGCTCCCATGTCGCCGGAGACGACCGTCGGGCGCAATTATCTCGATTGGCTATTGTCGCTGCCCTGGACCGCGCGCACGGACGATGTGCTCGATGTCGAACACGCGCGCATGGTGCTGGATCAGGATCACTATGGGCTCGAGGACGTCAAAGACCGGATTCTCGATTACATCGCGGTTTTGGCGCTGGTCGGGAAGCTCGAAGGACCCATTTTGTGTCTGGTCGGGCCACCGGGCGTCGGCAAAACCTCACTCGGTCACTCAGTCGCCCGTGCCCTCGGCAGACGATTTGTGCGCATGTCGCTCGGCGGCGTGCGCGACGAGGCCGAGATTCGGGGACATCGACGGACATACATCGGTGCGTTGCCCGGAAGAATCATTCAGGCCATGAAGCGCGCCGAGGTCGTGAATCCGGTGATTTTGCTCGACGAGATCGACAAGCTCGGCTCTGATTATCGCGGCGATCCGGCGGCGGCATTGTTAGAAGTGCTGGACCCCGAGCAGAACAAGGCGTTCAACGATCATTATCTCGAGCTGGATTACGATCTGTCGCAGGTGCTGTTCATCACCACGGCCAATTCTCTTCAGACGATTCCGGAGCCATTACGGGATCGCATGGAAATTTTGCGATTGGCCGGGTACCTCGACCACGAGAAGCTCGCGATCGCCCGGCAGTTCTTGGTGCCGCGTCAGCTCATGAGAAATGGGCTGAAGCCTGACGAAGTGACGTGGGAAACCGATGCGCTGCCCGGCATTTTGAGAGGCTATACCCGCGAGGCCGGCGTTCGGGAGCTTGACCGGCGCATTGCGCGAGTGGCTCGCAAGCTCGCCCGGAGACGGGCCGAAGCCACCGTGGCCGACGCCAAGACGCCGTCGACTGATACGACGGTGCCGTCGATCGTGCGAACGAACGAGCTCAAGGCACTCCTCGGTCCGGCGCCATTCGACCCGGACGATCTGTCGTTCGAGGATGTCGTAGGCGTCGCGCGTGGATTGGCCTACACGGCGGTCGGCGGCGAGACGCTCGATATCGAGGTCAGTGTCGTCCGGGGCCGCGGCAAGCTGCAGCTGACCGGCACGCTCGGCGATGTCATGAAGGAGTCGGCATCCGCGGCGCTCTCGTATGCGCGGCGCCGCACGAAGGAGCTGGCGATCGATCGCGATTTTTATCGGGATCGCGACATTCACGTGCACATTCCCGCCGGCGCCACGCCGAAAGATGGGCCGAGTGCCGGCATTGCGATCGCGACGGCCATCGTGAGTGCGCTCACGCGGCGGCCCGTGCGAGGTGATATCGCCATGACGGGCGAGATCACCCTGCGCGGACGAGTCCTGCCGATCGGCGGCCTCAAGGAGAAAGCCGTCGCGGCGCATCGCGCCGGCGTTCGGCATATCATCCTGCCGCAGGGTAACGAGCGCGAGATCGAGGAGTTGCCCGAAGAAGTGCGCAACTCGGTGACATTTCACGCCGTGAAGTCGATGGATGAAGTGCTCGTCGTGGCACTGCGGCCGGGGCCGAAGCGCGCCGTGCCGGTTGGACTGCCCGCACCCGATACGGTGACACACTGAGCGATCCGCTCCCGATTCGGGATCTCGAATTTCTTGGTGGGATGGCTTCGCCCGGCGGGTGGCGACCTCCGGCGGAACTCCCCGAAGTCGCGTTTGCGGGACGGTCGAACGTCGGAAAGTCGTCCCTGCTGAATCGCCTGGTCCGCCGTCGAAAGTTCGCCCGCGTCAGTAACACGCCCGGGCGAACACGCGAGATCAACTTCTTTCGCGTCAATCACCAGTTCGTTCTCGTCGACTTGCCCGGATACGGGTATGCGCGTGTCTCAAAGACTGAGCGCGAGGCCTGGCGGCCGCTGATCGAGGGGTATTTGCGAAGCACCCCTGGGCCTCGGGGAGTCGTGCAACTGCTGGACGTCCGGCGAGATCCGACTGATGAAGATCGGCAGATGCTCGATTTTCTGGCCGATATCGAGTTGCCAACCATCGTCGTCGTGACGAAAGTCGATAAGCTGAGCTCGCGTGCCGCTTCGGACCGAATTGCCCAACTGGGGCGAGATCTCGAGCTGGAGGAGGCGCAGATCATTCCCTTCAGCGCCGTGACGGGAGTTGGACGGGACGAGCTGGCCGACGCCCTCGTCTCACTGGTGTTATCTTGAGGCTATGACGTTCCTCCCCCTGCGCAGGCTGAGTGAGCACCCCTCATTGCCGCTGGCCCAGGAATGGCTCGACGGGCTCAGCGATGCACTCGCCAACCCTTCGACCGATCGCGCGACGTTGTGTCGACGCACACTCGTGGAGTTGTCATACCCCGCGTACGCCACGAATTGGGAAACCGCGATCAACGATACGAAAGTGTCGACGCCCGTGCGGTTGGCGTTGGCGTCATTGGATCCGCGTAACATCACGCTCGAGCCCGAGTACTACGCCGAGTGCGATGACACGAAGTTCCAGCCGATCAAGCCGCTCTTGTGGATGTGGTACTCGTTCGACCGGAGCCCGGTGGGTGGGCAGAACGTCGACCTCGGCATTCGGTTCCGCCGCGTATTGGCGCAGCACATCTTCAAGAGCGTCGGAGAGAACTTCAAGGCGTTCCAGAACGTCGAGTTCTCGTTCGGATACAATCTCGAGGCGGGCGACAACGTCGTCATCCATCGCAACGTGTTGCTCGATGATCGCGGTGGGATCATCATCGGGAACAACGTGTCGGTCTCCGACTTCGCCAATATCTACTCGCACACGCACAGCATCGTGGATGGGCGCGAAGTGACGAACGCCGCCACGCGACTGGACGATGGCGTGCGCATCACGTATCACGCGACCGTGCTCGCGGGCGTGCACGTGCATTGTCAGGGTATGGTCGGCGCCATGGCCGTCGCGACGAAGGACGTGCGGGCCTATCACGTCAACGTCGGGATTCCCGCGAAGAGTGTGCGGGTCAAGCCGAACGTTCCTCCCGATTTTCGCGACGAAGACTGTTTGCCCGCGTCGCGTCGTCGCGGTTTCTGACGCCTCGGCGCGTCTAGCGTACCCGTAGGACATCTTCGACCACTCCCGCATCACCTGCGTGGAGTAGGTCGACGATGTCGTTCAGTGCCGCTCTGGAGCGAGGCCACGTGTATCTCGCGAGCGCCTGATCGACGGTGAGCCACTCGGATTGCTGATGTTCGGGGCCGAGTTTCACCTCATGCCCGTCAGCGACAAACGCGGTGAAAACAACGGCTAATTGGACGGCTTTGTAGCGGTGCAAGTAGAACGGCTGTACGGTCACGTTATACAGCCGTTCTACGTCTAACCCGGTCTCCTCACGCACCTCTCGCATCGCGGCGGCTTCGGGAGGTTCATGACCCTCGATGTGACCGTGTACCGTCTCCCAGCTCCCCGGGCAACGGGTATTGGTCGCACGCTGGAGTACGAGAACCTGCCAGGTCGATGGACGAATCACATACACGTCGACAACGCCGACTTGGATCTCGGTCATGCGCGAATCACTCGCCGTCGCGCGACAGCAGCAGTTTGAGCCGGGCGCCGAGGGCGCGCGGGCGAAACGGCTTCGTCAGGAATTCGTTGGCGCCCATCTTGAGCGCGCGGGTCTCGGACGCTTCGTCGCCGTTGGCGGTCAAGACCAACACTGGAAGCGTCGCGCTCGTAGTCCGAGTACGGAGACGGGAAAGGACGTCGTAGCCGTCGAGCACCGGCAGATTGAGGTCCAGCACGACGGCGTCAGGCGAGAGTCGGTCGACGGCGGTCAACGCCTCGGCGCCATCGGCCGCCTCCGCGACCTCGAATCCGTCGCGCTCGAGCAGGCTCCGAAGCACCTTGCGTAGCGTCTCCTCATCTTCGACCAGGAGTACGAGTGGCATCGTCCAACAATATTAAGGCAAAGCGGTTCTGGCCGGTGCTCCTGACCGTATTGTTGCTCGACTGCTCGACCAAACGCCTCGCGGTCGAGGCCCTCTCGCCACCCGATGTCCCGCACGATGTCGTGGGCGATGTGTTTCGCCTCACGCTGGCGTATAACCGCGGCATGGCCACCGGCATCCCGGTGGGATCCCGCTGGCTCTTGACCGGCGCCGCCGTCGTGGTCATCGGGATCCTGTGGCGGGCCTACCTGCGGACTGCGCCAGGCGAGACCGTGCGACTGATCGCCCTCGCGCTGCTCACTGGCGGCGCCATCGGCAACGTCATCGACCGGGTCCGATGGGCGCGCGGCGTCGTCGATTTCGTCGACCTGGGCGTCGGAGGCGTACGGTTCTGGACCTTCAACGTGGCGGATGTTGCCGTGACAGCCGGCGCGCTGCTGCTGGCCTGGGTTTTACAAAACCGGCCAGAGGCCCCGATCGAGGTCGAAGCCAAAGGTCCAGACACCGCGGCGTAGGCCACGGGCTACGTCCACACGGACCAGGTTGAACACACTGAGGACGCCGAGGCCGACCGAGGGGTACCAACCGCTGCCCGAGGTGTAGAGCACGTGGGCGTATGGCGCCAGGGTAATCGTCCTGGGCGTCGTTCCGTAGCGTCCTAGGGTGATTCCGGGGGCCGGAATCGGGAACTGCCACTCGACATGTTCAGAGGCTCCGGCGCGGCCTACGAACTCATGGAAGGCGTATCCAGGGCCCGTTATGGGACCGCCTAGGAAAACATCATCCTGGATCGGGACCGGTCCCGCGGTTACCCCCGCTAGAGTCGTCCGGGTGACCAACCGATCGACGCCCTCCGCACGCTCGACTGACAACACGGCATCGGCGCGCGCGAACGAATTGACCACCCCAATCGCGCTCGCGTCGAGGCGAATATCCGTATGAAGAGGTCCGGGGGAGGTCGGACGAGACACAGAGAGTGATGAAGCAGTTTGCCAGAGGGAGACAGCGGGAACGGTCGGGGAGAAATGGCCGGACGTAGGATGCGCACGCACAGCCAACGCATCCTGGCGCTCTCGACGCACCCCGACCCGCCAGTCGAAGCCCGCGATGGATGGCAGCGAGACAGAAGCAGCGAAGCCGCGAGTGTCATATGGATCCGTATGGTCGGCCCCGAACTCCTGCGCGGCCAAGCTATTGATGAGCCGCGAGCCCTCCGGCAGGTCACCCACATCGCGGTAGTCGCGATACGCCGAGAGCGTGATCCAATTCCAAGTAAGGTCGCCCTCGCCCTTGGCCTGATGGTCCGCGAACCCATAGCGCCCGCGAACGGTGGCCGAGAACCCGTATCCGAACCGGTGGCTCACGCCGGCGCCGAGGGCGAGCCCTTCGGCTCGATCGACGCGAACGAAATCGGACGCCGACCGCGCGGCGAGCGCGGTCCCTTGCACGTGGTGGATCGCGTAGTCACGCGCGTAGTCGCCGATCCGCGCCAGGTCGGTGGCGCTGGCGACCGGGGTGCCCAGGTCGAGCGAATCCAGGATGCCCCCGTGCCATGGGTACTGCCTGAGATGCGTCGAGTCGATCGAGACGATTTCAGGACCGCCGAAAAACGCGCCGACGCCGTGATTGACCACATAGTTGGAAATCTCCCACCGGGCGCGAATGATCCCGCGCGCCGGCGCATCGAGCCAAGTCCCGGTGCGGCGGATCGTGATCTCCTGCCGGTTCGGAAGCCAGAATCGTCCGTCGACGAGCGCGTTCTCGAGCGCGACGGAGATGTCCTCGATCTCGGGCTGGAGGAACGCCCGGCGCGTGAAGCTGAACACCATGCGGACGACCTGCCCTTCGCGCGGCTCGATATAGATGGCGCCGACGATGCCGGCGGCTGCCGGGTCATGCGGACGCACGAGCACCCGATACACGCGGACGGGCGGCGGCGCGATGGTGAGCGAGTCGTCGATGGCGAAGTCGTAACGCGTGAGGCCGACGCGCGAGAGCGGGTGGGCGACGTCGCGGACCTCATCGCCTTCCCCCAACCGGATGGCGTCGGGGAAATTATTTTGCACGATGCCGAGGTGATCGCGGTGGTACACGATATCCGTCGGCAGGAGCAACGTGTCGCGCCGTCCCTCGATGATCTGCTTGCTGAAATTCGGTGCCCGCCAATAGACTTCGAGCGCGAGCTGGTCGGCGCGGACAATTCTGGGCGGCTCGCGGAGCCCGTCGCCGAGTTGCGCCAGAAACGTCACGTAGCCGTGGGCGGTCGCGTGGTAGTCGACCAGTCCGGTGTCAGCGAGCTGGCGCGCACGGAGCGCCGTGGCGCGTTCGGCGAGCGCGCGCGCTTCGGCGCTGTTCCACACTTGAGAACCGGCGACGCTCGCCAATGACCCCGATATGATGGCACACGCGGCCAGCACGTTCGCGAACATGCCCGGATTTGAGCGATTCTGCGCGTTGGCGCAAGCCACCGGCCCCGCGGGCGGCATCATTCCGGTCTGGCGCGATTGCCTGCTGGACACGGACACCCCGGTGTCGGCATTCGCCAAGCTCCGGCGCGGACCGTTCGCGTTCCTGCTCGAGTCCGCGCCCGCGGGTTCCGAGACCTGGTCGCGGTATACGTTTATGGGCACCGAGCCCCGGTCGGCCTGGCGGCTCACCGACGGCGTCGTCGAGGACTGGACACCCGAGCGCGGCTGGCATGGCCCGCGTCGTCCCGTCGACCCTCTGGGCGACCTGGACACCGTGCTCGCGCGCGACACGCCTCCCGATCTCGGCGACCTCGAGGCCGAGTTGGGCCAGTTCTGGGGCGGCGCCGTCGGGTACTTCGGGTACGACGTCGTTCGCTATCTCGAGCGGCTTCCTTCGCCACCCCCGCAGGGTGTGAAGGTGCCAGATGCCATGTTCGTGATGACGCGCGGCCTGGTCATCATCGACAATTTTCGGTTTCGCGCGCGGGTGGTGATGGGTGTTCCGGTCTCCGGCGGAGATGCATCGGCCGAGATTCGGAAGAAATATGATGACGCCCTGGCCGAGATCGACGCGATATTGGCGAGATTGAGAGCGCCGAAGGCGCTCGAACCATTGGATCTTGATCCGACCGCGCCCGCGGCGACGGGGCGATCGACGTATACGCGCGAAGCGTATATGGATGATGTCGAGCGCATACGTGACTACATATTTGCCGGAGACTGTTTTCAAGCGGAGTTAGGCCGAAGAATCGACGTCGACCATGATTTCCCGTCGGCGGCCTTGTACAGAGCCTTACGGGCAATCAATCCGTCGCCATACATGTTCCATCTCATACTCGATGGCGTCGAATTGGTCGGCAGCTCCCCGGAAGTGCACGTACGAGTGGCCGATGGCAAAGTGACGCTGAGACCCATCGCGGGCACCCGGCCGCGAGGGAAAACCGCGGCAGAAGATGATGCGATGAGCGCCGAGCTCATTACCGATGAGAAAGAGCGAGCCGAGCACGTGATGTTGGTTGATCTGTGCCGAAACGATATCGGCCGCATCGCCGAATTTGGCACCGTCAGCGTGACAGAGCTCATGAAGATCGAGAAATATTCGCACGTGCTCCACATCGTCAGTCAGGTCGAAGGCACCGTGGCCGGTGACGCGAACGCCCTCAGCGTGTTCAAGGCCACGTTCCCGGCCGGCACCCTGACGGGCGCGCCAAAGGTGCGCGCGATGGAGATCATCGACGAGCTCGAGCCCGAGCGGCGCGGGCCGTATGGCGGCGCCGTCGGCTACGTCGCCGCCGGCAGCCGACGCATGGATCTCGCGATCACGATTCGGACATGCATCATCGCGAACGGCACCGCGTCGGTGCAGGTGGCCGCGGGCGTGGTCGCGGATTCCGATCCCGCGCGCGAGTGGGAGGAGACCGAGAACAAGGCGCGGGCGTTGTTGACCGCCATCGGACAGGTACGGGCGGCATGCCGTTCAAGCTGACCAGCGTCGGCGGTGAGCATGAACAGACCTTCGACCTTCCCGTGGGGTCGACCATGGTCGTTGGCCGCGCGCTGACGAGCGACATCCCCGTATTCGACCCGACCATCTCGCGGCGCCACGCCGAGCTCGTGGCCGGCGACGACGGCGTCGAGGTGCGCGACCTCGGCTCGAGCAACGGCACCTATCTGAACGGCGGCCGGATCGAGACCGCGCGGTTGGTGTCCGGGGACGTCATCTCGTTCGGCAAGGTGCCGTTCAAGGTGACGCAGCTGACGCCGTCGCTCGAACATGTCGTCCCATCGGCTGTACCATTACCCGGCACGCCTCCCCGCGGTGCGACGATCGTGCGACAGCTGCCGGTCACGGACGGCAATGCCCTCGGCATCACGCATCCGAACGCTGGCGACAAGGACCACGAGCGCTCCGCGAAGAAATTGGCGCTCTTGCTCGAGGTGTCCAAGGGGCTGACTCGTACCGTCGACACCGGGGCGCTGCTCGACACGATCGCCGGGTTTTGTCTGCAGATCTTCGACGTGGATTACGTGTCGATCTTGCTCGACAACGTTCCGAAAGTGTCCCGCGATCGGCATGGGACCGCGGCTCAACGCACGGTGCCTCAGTCCATTGTTCGTACGGCGGTGCAAGACAAAGTCGGGATTTTGTCTGACAACGCGCCTGAGGATATGCGGTTTGGCGGGCAGTCGATTCTGATGCAGCGCGTCCGATCCACCATGTGCGCGCCCCTGGTCGGGAGCGAGGGGCGCGTGCTTGGCGTGCTCTACGTCGACAACGTCACATCAACCCATCGCTTCGGCGAAGATGATCTGGACTTCTTGATCGCGTTCGCGTCGATCGCGGCCGCCGCGATCGAAAATGGCCAGTTCTCGGAGCGCATTCGGCAAGAGCTGATTGTACGATCCAATTTCGAGCGATACTTCGCGCCGAGTTTGGCCGCGAGAATCGCCACGGCGCCCGATGCCGTGAAATTGGGCGGGGATAAGCGACCTATTGCGGTGTTATTCAGCGACATCAGGGGCTTTACCGCCTTGTCCGAGACCATGAAGCCGGACGACATGGCGACATTGCTCTCGGAGTACTTCACCGAGATGGTCGACTGCGTCTTTAGGCACGGCGGAACGCTCGACAAGTTCATGGGCGACGCCGTCATGGCCCAGTGGGGCGCGCCGATCGGCACGAACGACGACGCCGACCGGGCGATGCGCGCGGCGGTCGACATGATGCGCGCGCTGGAGCAGCTCAACGTGAAGTGGCGAGCGGCTGGGCGGCCGGCGCTGGGGATCGGCATCGGGCTCAATTTCGGCGAAGCGTTCGCCGGGAATATCGGCTCCGAGCGCCGGCTCGAGTTCACCGTCATCGGTGACACGGTCAACACGGCATCCCGTCTGTGCTCGGCCGCCGAGGCGGGGGAGATCCTGCTGTCGGACGATATGCGACGGGCGCTCAAAGCCCCACCGCCGCTCGAGGAGCAGCTCCCCATGGAGCTCAAGGGGAAAACGCACGCGATTCCCGTCTTTCGGGTCGCCGGCTGAGCCAGACGCCCGCGGGATACTCGCTGCTCCGCCGCGGCCGTGCGCGGGCCGTGGTGCTGCAGGCGTTCGCGGCCGCGGTCGATGGGATTCTCGCCTCCGGGCAGACGCTCCACACGTGGGCCTCGCGGGTCCCGGGAGCCCGATCGCTGCACGGCCGTGGCATTTCGTACGCCGTGACCCTCGGCGGCACACCGGTCGTCGTGCGGCATTCGCGCCATGGTGGGCTGTTGGCGCCCGTCACGCGTGATCTCTTTTTGACACCCACGCGCGCGCCTCACGAGCTCACTGTCTCCGTTCGCCTCCGCGCCAATGGCGTGCTGACTCCCGAGATTATCGCCTACGCGACCTACGCGGTGTTGCCCGGTCTGTGCCGCGCCGATGTAGTAACCCGTGAGGTGCTTGGTACTGAATTGCTCTCAGTAGAAGGTGCAGAACAACTGCTAGCGATGATGAGTCGTGCAGGCGCAGTGCATCCCGATCTCAACATGCGCAACGTCCTGGTCGATGGACCGAACGCGTACGTGTTAGACGTAGATCGCGTGTATTTCCTTCCGCCGAATGATCCACGCGTCACCGAGCGCAATACCGCGCGACTCCTGCGCTCCGCGCGCAAACTCGGCCGATGATATCGGTTGGGTCGAGCGTGTGCGTGGTCATGCTCAGCGCGATCGGCGACGCGGTGCATGTGCTGCCCGTGCTCAACGCCATCAAGCGACACTCGCCGGCGACGCGTACCACGTGGATCCTGCAGCGAGGCCCGGCGGAGCTCGTCGCCGGGCATCCGGCGATCGATGAGCTGATCGTTTTTGATCGCGCTCGCCGACTCCAATCGTACTATGAGGTTCGCCGTGCCGTCGGCAAGCGGCGGTTTGATGTGCTGCTCGACCTGCAGCCATATCTGAAAGCAGGGTTGCTGACGGCGATCGTACCGGCCGAGACGAAACTCGGCTTCGATTTTCGCCGATCCCGCGACTTCAATTGGCTGTTTACGAACGCCAAGATTCCGCACGTCAAAGGGCCGCGCCATGTCCAAGACCAGTACTTTGAATTTCTCGGCCCCCTAGGCATCAACGCCGAGCCCGTGATATGGGATCTCGCACCGAGGGCGGAAGAGCGCGCGTGGCAGACGGAATTCTTCGCGCCCATCGATCGCCCGGTCGCGGCCCTGGTGATCGGCTCGAGCCGCGAGCCGAAGAACTGGTCCCCAGAGCAATGGGCCGCCGTCGCGGATGAATTGACGGCCGAGTATGGGCTGGCGCCAGTCATGGTCGGCGGCAACTCGGAGCGCGAAGTCGCGACCGCGCATCAGATTCAGATATTGTCGCGCTACCCCGTACGGAATGCGCTCGGATCGGGGTTGCGGCGCTTGGTCGGCATCCTCGATGGGTCAGCGCTGGTCGTGTC
>Ga0070741_10009720_pt1 | contig 18525 bp, 15 predicted proteins | sample Coa_R1_4_FD_66440 | JGI IMG/M metagenome (GOLD analysis project Ga0070741, IMG submission 66440) | Surface soil microbial communities from Centralia Pennsylvania, which are recovering from an underground coalmine fire - Coalmine... | ecosystem: Environmental > Terrestrial > Soil > Unclassified ...
GAACGTCCACGTCGGCCCGTCCGACTACGTGCCCTGGCTCACCGACCGCAAGTGGGCGTACATCCGCATGGAGGGCAAGTCGTTCGGCGACGTCCCGCTGAACATCGAGCTGAAGCTCGAGGTCTGGGACTCGCCCAACTCGGCCGGCATCGTCATCGACGCCGTCCGGCTCGCCAAGCTGGCGCTCAACAACGGGGTCGCCGGCGCGCTCGAGGCGCCGAGCTCGTACCTGATGAAGTCGCCGCCGAAGCAGATCCGCGACGACGAGGCGCGCGAGAACACCGAGCGCTTCATCAAGCAGCACGCGCGCAAGCCCGCCCGGGCCGCGGCGAAGGCGTAGCGCGCCGCGCGTCCACGCGCAGGGGCGGACCGCCGGGTCCGCCCCTGACGCTGGCCCTACGATTGCGGCGATGAGGGTCTGCCTGGTCACGCCGTTCTCGTGGTCGGCGCCGCACGACGTCAACGACCACGTCGCCGGCGTCGCGGCCGGGCTGCGTGAGCTGGGCAACACGGTGACCGTGCTCGCGCCCTCGGGCCGGGCCGAGCACCTGAGGGCCGGCCGCAGCTCGCTGCTCGGTGCGGCCGACGCCGAGGTGATCGCGATCGGGCCGGCGGTCCCGATCTCGCGGCGCAGCAGCATGGGCGTCCCGGTCGGGTGGCGCGCCAGCCTCTCGGTCGCGCTCTCGAAGGGCGCGTACGACATCGTCCACGGCTTCGAGCCCGGGCTGCCGAGCCTCTCGTACCTGGCGCTGCGCTCGTCCGGCACCATCTCGGTCGCCAGCTTCTTCTCGCCCGACCGGCTCGGCTACCCGCCGGGGAAGGCCCAGCGCGAGCGCCTGCTCGGCCGGATCGACGCGCTGGTCGCGTCCTCGCCCGAGGTCGCCGCGGCCGCGGGCGAGCGGTTCCCCGGCGACTACCGGATCGTGTCTCCGGGCGTCGACACGGCACTCTTCCGGCCCGGTCGCAAGTCGCGGCTGATCGTGCTCGAGTGGCGCGGTCTCGAGCGGCCGGTCGCCCGCAGCGTGATCCGGATGCTCGACGAGCTCCCCGGCTGGGAGCTCACGCTGCTCCGCACGCGGCCGCTCTCGGGCCGGCCGTACGTCCCCCGGCGCCTCGTCGGCCGCGTCCACTCGCAGCTCGGCCGCGACGCCGCCACGCGCGCCGCGCTCCTCCGCGGAGCGGCGATCTACGTGCCGGCGGTCGAGGCGAGCCAGCGGGTCCGGCTCGAGGCGGAAGCCTCGGGCGCGGCGACCGCCGAGCCGCCGGGCGTCGCGTCGCAGCCCGAGCTGGCGGCGGCGGCCGTCGCCCGGCTCGCCGAGAACGCGGAGCTGCGGACGAGGCTCGGCGCCGAGGGTGCCGCCTCGGCGAAGGCGCAGAGCTTCGCCGAGGTCGCGGCCGACCTCGACCGCCTCTACCGGACGATCAGCCGCCGGCGCCGCCCGCGCGGGGACGGCGACCCGCTCGCCGGGCGCCCCTGGATCACCTGCGACCTGCACATGCACACGTCGTGGTCGCACGACTGCTCGATCCCGGTGGACGCCCTGCTCGACCACGCGGAGACGATCGGGCTCGGCGCGATCGCGGTCACCGACCACAACCGCTTCGGCGGGGCGCAGGAGGCGCTCGAGCTCGCCCGCCGCCGCGACCTGGTCGTCATCCCGGGTGAGGAGGTGAAGACCGACACGCAGGGCGAGGTGATCGGTCTGTTCCTGCGCGAGGAGATCCCGCGGGGCCTCGGTTTCGCGGACACGATCGCGGCGATCCGGGAGCAGGACGGGCTCGTCTACCTCCCCCACCCCTTCGACCGGCGGCACGCGATTCCCGACCCGAGGACGCTCCACCGCCACCTCGCCGACGTCGACGTCTTCGAGGTGTACAACGCGCGGCTGATCCGCGAGTCGTTCAACGACGAGGCCCTCCGGTTCGCGCGCAAGTACGACCTGACGATGGGGGCCGGCTCCGACGCGCACGTGCTGCTCGGCGTCGGGACGGGCGCCGTCAGGATGCGGGCCTTCGACGGCCCCGAGGAGTTCCTCGTCAGCCTCCGCGGTGCCGAGATCCTCCGCCGGCCGAAGTCGCTGATCGTCCAGCAGGTGCAGAAATGGGCGGCCCAGGCCAAGGAAAGGGTCCGCTAGGGGAGAACTTCGAACGTGCCCTACCGTGACCGCCGTGCCCGCCGACGAGATCCACGAGAAGTACCTGCAGAAGGCGATCTCCGAGATCAACGAGCTCGGAGACGAGATCGCGCGCGCCGCGGGCGGCGTGTCCGTGCCGGTGCTCGGCTCGGGCCATCCGCTCGCCGACATCTTTCTGCTCAAGCACCGGCCCGAGCCGTCGGAGATCCAGGAGGGGGTCGCCTTCTTCGGCCGTGCCGGGCAGGCGGTGCTCAAGTCCCTGCAGCGCCTGCGCGTCGACCCGATGGCCGTCTACGGCACGAACTGCGTCAAGCTCGCCGAGGGCGCCGCCGACGACGAGGCGCGCGGCTGGCTCACACGCGAGCTGCACATCGTCCAGCCGAAGCTGGTCGTCACGATGGGCGAGGACGCGCGCGCCTTCCTGAACGACCTCCGGTTCCCGCTCGCCGCCGAGGTCGGGCCGGCCGAGGGCGAGCTGCAGCCGTTCACACCCACGGTGGAGGCGCTCGTCGTTCCCGACATCGACACGTCCCTCGACGAGGCGCCAGCGAAGACCGCGTTCTGGAACGCCTTCAAGGTGCTCGGCTCCTGGTGGGCAGAGCTCCCGCCCTACTAGACCGCCGGCGCTCGCTCGCCCTCGGCGCGTGGCTGGCGGCCGGAGCGGCCTGGTACTTCTCGGCCGGCTCGAGCTCGAGGCTCCCCCTCTGGTGGGAGGTCGCGCTGCTCGCCTTCCTCCTCTTCCCGGGGGTGTTCCTGTTCGACTGGATCGTGCTCCCCCTCTACCGCGCGCGCGGGCTGCTGCCGGTCGCGGGCGTGCTCGTCGCCCTCGCCGTGGTCGCCGAGGCCGTCGATCTCGAGGTCGCGGCGAACGCCGCGAAGCTGGCGGGCGTCACGTTCTTCGCGTTCTGGTTCCTGAGCCTGTTCGAGGAGCTCGTGCTCCTCGTCGTCGTCTCGCTGATCGTCCCGTTCGTGGACGCCTACTCGGTGTTCCGGGGCCCGACCGGACACATCGTCGAGCACCACTCCGAGGTCTTCACCCGCTTCTCGGTCTACTGGGCGCTGCCGGGCGTCTCTGAGGGCCCGCGGCTGGGGATCCCCGACGTCCTCTTCTTCGCGCTGTACCTCGCCGCCGCCGTCCGCTACGGGCTCCGGCCGGGCTGGACGTGGCTGGCGATGGTCGCCGCCCTCGGTGCGACCGTCGCGATCACCGTCTGGGCCGACGTGGCCGGGCTACCCGCGCTGCCCGCGCTGTCGTTCGGGTTCCTAATCCCGAACGCGGACCTGATCTGGCGGCAGCTGCGGGTGCGACACCGGGACGGCCCCTAGCGGAGCCGCCCCGTCGCAGGAGGTCACGCCTTGCAGTTCTGCGTGACCCAGGTCGTGATGTGCTGAGCCGCCTGGGTGACCTTCGTCGTGTCGAGCGAGGTTCCGAGCTTCTGGAGCTTCGCAAGCGTCGCGGCGTCAGGCGTCTGACCCGGCTTGATGTTCCCGACCACGTCGTAGACCTTCTTCAGGTAGTCGGCGAACACCTGGAAATCGGACTTGATGTCGGAGGGCGCCTTGTCGGCGACGTCCTGGATGGCCTGAAGCGTCGTCTTCAGGTCTCCCGCACCGCCGCTGAGCGCCTGCGAGTACTTCTGCTGGAGATTGAGCAGGTCCTTGCACTTGCCGTTCGCGAGCAGCCCACCGAGCGCGGCGGTGGTGGTTGCCTCCGTCGTCGTCGCGGCCTCCGTGGTCGCGGCTTCGGTCGTCGCCTCTTCCGTCGTCGCGGCCTCCGTGGTCGCGGCCTCGGTCGTGGCCGCCTCGGTGGTCGCGGCGGATTCCTTGCTGCCACCGCCGCAGCCGGCCGCGACCAGCGCGAGCGCGGCGAGCAGCGTGAGGCACAAGGCCGTCAGTGTCCTACGGCGCATTCTCGGTACTCCTTGTTCTGGGGGTGCTGCCGGTGTCCGGCGAGGAACTGGACGGTAGATCAGGCGGCGGACGGCCGCAACCAAATCACCCGAACGAGGCGGCCAGCTCGGAGCCGATCAGCCGCACCATCTCGAGGTCGGTGTGGTCGAGGTGCTGGAGGAACACGCGCTCGACGCCCGCGTCGGCGTACTCGCGGAGCCGCGCGGCGACGTCGTCGACGGTTCCGACCAGCGCGTTCTCCTGCTCGAGCAGGTCGGCCGGGTCGCCGTCGCGCCCGCTGCGCTCGAGGCGGCGTCGCGCCCGCCGGAGCGCCTCGTCCCGGTCCAGCCCGACGCAGCACGGGAGCATCGCCGAGAAGACGATCGGCTCCCGGCCGGCCTCCGCGCACGCCGCGGCGATCGCCTCGCGCCGCTCGCGGCACTCCGAGACGGTCGCGAACGTGGTGTTGTACTCGTCCGCCCAGCGGGCGGCGAGCCGGGCGGCGCGCGGGCCGGCGCCTCCGCCCATCACGATCGGCGGGTGCGGCCGCTGCACGGGCTTCGGCTCGGCCCGGCAGCGCTCGAGCCTGTAGTGCCGGCCGTCGAACGAGAACTCCTCCTCGGTCCACTGGCGGTGCACGATCTCGAGCTGCTCCTCGAGCAGCTCCATCCGCTCGCCGAGATCCGGGAACGGGAACCCGTGCGCCTCGTGCTCGGCCGCGTTCCAGCCCGCGCCGAGCCCGAGCTCGACGCGGCCGCCGGAGACGTGATCGACCGTCGCCACCATCCGCGAGAGGACGGACGGCCGCCTGAAGCTCGCGGGCGACACCATCGTCCCGAGGCGGATGCGGTCGGTGACCGCGGCGAGAGCTGCGAGCGTCGCCCAGGCGTCGAGCGAGGCGCGGCCGGCGATGCCGAAGACCGACTGGTAGTGGTCCGAGCGGAACAGCCCCTCCAGCCCGGACTCCTCGCAGGCGCGGGCAAGCGCCACCCAGTCGTCCCAGATGACGCCTTCCTGCCCCTCGACCATGAGCACGAACCTCATCGCGTCAGCAGCGACACCGACTCGACGTGCGGGGTGTGCGGGAACATGTCGACCGGGCGCACCCGTTCCAGCCTGTAGCCCCAGTGGGCGACGAGATCCTTGACGTTGCCGGCGAGCGTCGTCGGGTTGCAGGACACGTAGACGATCGTCGGCGCCTCCAGCCGGGCCAGCGCCCGCAGCGCCTTGCCGGACAGGCCGGCCCGCGGCGGGTCGACGACGACGACCCCGGGCGGCCCGGCGCGCCCGGCCAGCTCGTCGAGCGACCGGCCGACCTCGCCGGCGAAGAAGGCGGCGTTCGAGACGCCGTTCAGGCCGGCGTTCTCGATCGCGCAGGCGACCGACTCCTCCGAGACCTCCACCCCCCAGACCGTCAGCGCCCGCGACGCCATCGACAGCCCGATCGACCCGATGCCGCAGTAGAGGTCGTAGACCGTCTCCGCGCCGGTCAGCCCGGCGAAGTCGATCGCGAGCTCGTACAGGCGCTCGGCCATCGCGGTGTTGGTCTGGAGGAACGCGTTCGGCCGGACGCGGTAGCGCAGGCCGAGCAGCTCCTCCTCGATCGCCTCCTCTCCCCAGAGCAGGTTCGTCGGCAGGTTCGTCACCTCCGCGGGGGAGTCGTTGACGGCCCAGTGCACGGAGCGGACCTCGGGGAAGGCGCGCAGCGCGGCCACGAGCCGCTCGGCGCCCTGGAGGTCGCCCGGCGCCGTGACGAGCTGGACGAGCGCCTGGCCCGTGTTCCGCCCCTCGCGGACGACGAGGTGCCGGAGGTACCCGGTGTGCGTCTCCTGGTCGAACGCCGGCAGCCCCTCCTCCTGCGCCCACTCCCGTACGACCTCCCGGATCGCGTTGCCGAGGTCGGTCGTGAGCCAGCAGCGCTCGACCTCGAGCACCTCGTCCCAGCGGCCCGCCCGGTGGAAGCCGAGCGCCGCGCCTCGCGGCGTGTCGGTGAACGAGTACTCGAGCTTGTTGCGGTAGTGGAACTGCGACTCCGCCGGGAGGATCGGCTCGAGCGGCGGGTCCGCGACCCGCCCGATCCGGACGAGCGCGTCGCGCACCTGGTCCTGCTTCGCGGCGATCTGCGCCTCGTAGGCGAGATCCTGGAAGCGGCAGCCGCCGCAGGCGGGGTAGTGGGCGCACGGCGCGTCGACCCGCGGCGCGCCCGGCACGACCACCTCGTCGGCGGTCGCCTCGGCGAAGCCGCGCTTCACCTTCGTCACGGTCGCGCGCACCGTGTCGCCGGGGAGTCCCCGCCGCACGAAGACGACGAACCCGTTCAGCCGCGCAACGCCGTTGCCGCCGTAGGCGAGCGAGTCGATCGTGAGCTCGAGCTCGTCTCCCTTGGAGACGGGGGCGGCCACGCCGTCAGCTCAGGGTCGTGACGAAGACGTTCCGCTCGCGCGGGCCGTCGAACTCGCAGAAGAAGATGCCCTGCCAGCGGCCCAGGCCGAGCCGGCCCTCGTCGATCGGGACGAGCACCTGCGGCCCGATCAGCGAGCCGCGGACGTGGGACGGCGCGTTCGGCCCGTCCGGGTCCTCGACGTGCTGCCAGGACCAGCCGTCGTCGACGATCTTCTGGAGCGCCGACTCGAGGTCGCGGGCGACCAGCGGGTCCGCCCCCTCGTTGATCGTGACGCCGGCGGTCGTGTGCGGGACGTAGACGAGCGCGGCCGACGCGCCGTTCGCATCCGCGAGCGCGTCCTGGACGTCGCGGGTGATGTCGATGAGCTGGGTCTTCCGCTCCGTGCTGATGCTGATCCGCCGCACGCCGGTATCCTAGGCCACCCCTGATGACGGCCGTGCCGACTCCACGCGAGCTCGACGACTACCGCGAGCAGGCGGACCGCTTCATCGCGGCGATCGACGAGGAGTACTACCTCCACTTCGCCGGGCACAAGGACACGCTCGACCTCGTCCCGATCTACGAGCGCTTCACCGACCTGACCTCGCTCGACCAGGCGAACCGGATCGGCTCGGCGGTCGACGGCGACCGGCGCGTGCGCGAGCTCTGGAAGTTCGCCTGCCACGGGTACCTCGGCAACCTGACCAGGGAGCACGAGGAGAAGACGGCGGCGCTCGAGGCGGAGCTGACCGCCACCGTCGACGGCGAGGACGTCCCGTACCGGATGCTGCGGCCGACGATCGCGAACGAGCCCGACCGCGCGAAGCGCCAGCGGCTCGAGGACGCCCGCAACGCGCTCACCGAGGAGCACCTCCTCCCCCTCCAGCTCGACGCCGCCCAGGTCGTCACCGACGCGGTGCACGCGCTCGGCGCACCCGACTACGTCGAGCTGCACCGGCGCTTCGGGTTCCGTCTCGACGAGATGCGAGAACAGTGCCGCGCCTTCCTCGACGCGACCGAGCGGATGTGGGAGGACGCGGGCGACCGGCTCTTCCGCGAGCGCGTCGGCGTCGGGCTCGCCGAGGCGCAGCGCTTCGACACGGCGCGCGTCTTCCGTGCCCCCGAGTGGGACCCGTCGTTCCCCGGCGACCGCATGCTCGCCGCGCTCGAGGCGACCCTCGCCGACCTGGGCGTCGACCTCCACGCGCAGGAGAACGTCGAGCTCGACGTCGAGCAGCGTGAGAAGAAGACGCCGCGCGCCTTCTGCTCGCCGATCGAGGTCCCGCAGCGTGTGGTGCTGGTGATCCAGCCGATCGGCGGCGTCGACGACTGGCGGGCGCTCTTCCACGAGGCCGGCCACACCGAGCACTTCGCGCACACACGCGCCGACCTCCCGGTCGAGGAGCGGCGGCTCGGCGACTTCGCAGTCACCGAGGGCTGGGCGATGCTGATGGAGCACCTCGTCCAGGACGCGGCGTGGCTGAACCGGCGGCTCGACGTCCCGCGCCCGAGCGAGTTCGTCGCCGAGAGCGCGGCCGGGCTGCTCTACCTCGTCCGCCGCTACTGCGCGAAGGTGCTGTACGAGCTCGAGCTGCTCGTCGCGCCCGACCCGCGGACGGTCCAGCACCGGTACGTCGAGATCCTCGGCGACGCGCTGAAGATCGAGCCGAGCAGGACCGACTACCTCGGCGACGTCGACGGCGGCTTCTACTCGACCGAGTACGTGCGCGCCTGGGCGTTCGAGGCCGCGCTGAAGCGGTTCTTCCGCGAGAAGTTCGGCTCGGCGTGGTTCACCCGACGCGACGCGGGCTCGCTGCTCCGCGAGCTCTGGTCCGAAGGGCAGCGCCCGACGGCCGACGAGCTGCTGAAGGAGCTGACGTCGGCGGAGATCGAGCTCGAGGCGGTCGCGGAGTACGTCCGCGACGCGCTGGCGGCACGGTAGCCGGGAGCTCGTCCCGGAGGATCCGCGCGCGGGCGGCCGTGCGGACGATCGCCTTCCTGCTGGCGGCCGTCACCGTCCAGGCGGCCTCGGCCGGCGGATCGTGGCCGTCGGCGAACGGCGGCGCGTCGAGCCGGCGGGCGGCGACGGCGACCAGGATCGACGCCGAGACGATCGCACGCCTCCACGTGCGCTGGCGGTTCCGGTTCCCGCGCGGCGCGACCGCCTTCGGCGCGATCACCGCGAACCCGATCGTCGCCGGCGGCACCGTCTACGCGCAGGATTCGAGCTCGAGCGTCTACGCCCTCTCGGCCGAGACGGGCGCGCTGCGCTGGAGGCACCGTTTCGCCGCCCCGAACGACGGCCCGAACGGGCTCGCCGTCGTCGGCGACCGCGTCTACACCGCGACCGACACGACGGCACTGGCACTCGACGCGGCGACCGGGAAGCTCCTCTGGCAGCGGCGCCTCGCCAACCGCTTCGAGCAGTTCGTCGCGATCGCCCCGATCGTCGACCGCGGCCGCGTCTACTACAGCACCCAGGGCTTCCCGCCCGGGGGGCGCGGCGCGCTGTACGCCCTCTCGACACGGACGGGGCGGCTCGTCTGGCGGTTCCAGACGATCCTCCGGCCGTGGCCGAACCCGCGCGCGGGAGGCGGCGGCGCCTGGAACCCGGTCAGCGTGGACGAGCACGGCGACGTCTACGCCGGCATCGCGAACCCGTCGCCCTGGGGCGGGTCGAAGGCGTTTCCGAACGGCTCCGCCTTCGGCGGCAGCACCCTCTTCACCGACGCGCTCGTCGTCCTCTCCGGGACGACCGGCCGGCTCCTCTGGCACGACCAGGTGACGGCGCACGACGTGCGCGACTACGACCTCCAGGACTCCCCCGTCCTCGCCACGATCGGCGGGCGCCGGCTCGTGTTCGGCGCCGGCAAAGCGGGCCGGGTCGTGGCGTGGGACCGCTCGACCCGCGAACGGATCTGGTCGCACGCCGTCGGCACCCACCTGCACGACCTCGGCCCGCTGCCCGCGCGGCCGACGACCGTGTGTCCCGGTCTCCTGGGCGGCGTCCTGACGCCGATGGCGTACGCCGCCGGGCGGCTCTTCGTCCCCGTCGTCGAGCTCTGCAGCCGCGAGAGCGCGGTGACCACGCCGAGCGCGTTCGCCCGTTCGCCCGCGAAGGGGAAGGGCGTGCTGTACAGCCTGCAGGCGGGCACGGGACGGATCGCGTGGCGCCGGCAGCTCGGGTCGCCGCCGTTCGCCTGCGCGACGGTCGCACGCGACGCCGTGATCGTGCCGCTGTACGACGGGCGCGTCCTCGCATTCGCCGCCCGGAACGGTCGAACGCTCTGGCGCACGCGACTGCACGACGGCATCAACAGCTGCCCGGCGGTCGCGAACGACCTGCTCGTCGTGGCTGCCGGAGCGCCGTACCCGGGCATCCGGCATCCGGCGCCGGAGCTCGTGGCCTACGGGCTCGGCTAGCATCGGAGGCGATGACCCGCCTGCGTCTCGCCGCAAGCGCAGTGGCTGTGGCCGCGAGCGTCGCGGTCTCGGCTGCCTCGGGCGCGGGGCCGTCCGGGGGCACGATCGTCTTCTCCGCGACCTCGGCGACGGTACCCGTCGAGCAGCTCTACTCGGTCACGACCTCGGGCGCCGGTCTGAAGCAGCTCACGACCGGGCGCTTTTCGTCGGCGGCTCCCGCCTTCTCGCCGAACGGACGGCGGATCGCGTTCGAGCGCAACGGCGTCGGGATCCTGGCGATGAACGTCGACGGCAGCGGGCTTCGCCGGTTGACGACGAATCCGCGGGACAGCTTCCCGGCCTGGTCGCCCGACGGCAGGCAGATCGTCTTCGCCCGCGCCGCGGGGTCCCGCTGGGAGCCGTACATCGTGCCGGCGACCGGCGGCCGGCCGAGAGCCCTCTGGAAGGCACCGCCAGCGGGCCGGCCGACGTGGACCACGACCGGGCTCCTGATCGCCTCCGGCGGCGACCTCCTGAAGATCGACACCGGCACCGGTCGCGTCCTCAAGTACTACGACGCCGACGTCGACCCGATCTGGGGGCTGAACACGGTGGTCGCGTCGCCGAGCGTGTCGATGCTGACGTTCGTCGGGTCGCGCGATCCGATCCCCGGCGACAAGGAGTGCGGCGAGGGTGCCTGCCAGCGGTTCGGGCTCTACCTCGAGAACCTGCTGTCCAGCAAGAAGGCCCCGAGGCTGATCGTCAAGGACGGCGGCCCGGCCGGCTTCGCCCCCGACGGCAAGCGGCTCGTCTACGCGGTCCGTGGGAAGCTCTTCATCCGGTCGGTCGCCACCGGTGCGACCACGCTGGTGCCGACCAGGACGGCAGTGCCCGCGTACACGGGCCCGCCGACATGGCACTGAGCCTCAGAGGATCTTGAAGACGCCCGTCGCGACGACCGCACGGCCGGCCCGGGTGGAGAACTTCATCGAGCCGCGGTAGTCGAGGTACATCACCTTCGTGAACTGCTGATCGGGCCGCAGGATCTGCGCGAAGCCCTGGCCGTGACCCGCGCCGCGCTTGACGTCGCCGATCACGAACGTCCGCGTCTTCGTCCCGCGGTTGGTGAGGATGAACGTGACGGTGCTGCCGCGGACGGCGTGGGCCGGGTGCATCCCGATCCGGCTGTTCGTCACCGTCACCTTCACCGTGAAGATCGCCGGCACGTTCGTGGTCCGACTGCGGGACGAGGCGGGTGCCGCCAGGAGCAGCGCTGCCGCAACCGGAAGAGCCAGTCGCAGGACACGCGCCATTCCGAAAATTGTACAGCTGCACAGCGACTTGCCGAGGTGACCGGCAACTGCGATTATCAGTGACTCGGCAACGATCTCTTGCCGTCGGGCGCAGTGGGAGACGTCCGGTAAACCGTCGACAGGAGGGCGCATGCATCGATCGCGATTGACCAGAGCAGCAGGGCTGCTTGCGGTTGCCGCGTGTACGGGGGTCCTGGTTGCGACCGCGTCAGGGAGTCACGAGGCGACGATCTCGCCGTCACCTGCGTTCACTGACGCGCAGCTGAGTGCTCCCGCCGCGGCGAACTGGTACGAGTACTACGGCGACCTGTCGGGCAGCCGCTATTCGTCCCTCAACCAGATCACGACCTCGAACGCCGGCACGCTCAAAGAGGTCTGGCACATGAGCCTCGGAACGTGCACGGCGTCGATCGTCAAGGGCGATCCCGTCATCCCGGGTGCTCCCCCAGGGGCACCGAACAACCCGACGAACTGCGGCTCGATGGAATCCAACCCCGTCGCGATCGACGGCGTCCTGTACACGACGAACGCGCCGCTCGGTCAGACGTTCGCGATCGACGCGGCGACCGGGAGCATCATCTGGGAATACACGCCGTCATTTGCCGGCGAGACGCTCCCGAACGGCACGCAGTTCACACCCGGCAACGGCGGGCGCCGCGCGGGCGTGGCGGTCGGAGAGGGCAAGGTCTACGTCGGCCTTCCCGACGGGCGCCTCGTCGCGCTCGACCAGACGTCCGGCAAGGTCGTCTGGGAGACCGCGGTCGGCTCGTACAAGGTCAACGCCAAGATCTCGTCCGCCCCGATCTACGTCCACGGCATGGTCATCGTCGGCGACGGCTCGGGCGACGGCGGCGGTGCCAGCCCGTCGCTCCAGGCCTTCCGCGCGGTGAACGGCGGCCGGATCTGGACCTGGAGCCCGATCCCCTCGCCGGGGCAGAAGGGCTTCGAGAGCTGGCACTCGAACTGCGCGGCCGGCAACGGCAGCGTCAACTACGGCGGTGGCTCGTTCTGGGAGTCGCCGATCGTCGACACCAAGAACAACCTGCTCGTGATCGGCACCGGCAACCCGGAGCCGTGGAACACGCGCTGTCCGGGTCAGGACTACTACACCGACTCGATCGTCGGGCTCGACCTCGCCCACGGGACGATGAAGTGGTTCTACCAGACCGCCCACCACGATCTGTGGGACTCCGACCTGCCGAACAACGGCGTGATGTTCACGGGTTCCTTCAAGGTCAACGGCAAGATGGTCGAGCGGCCGGCGGTGGCGTACGTCAACAAGTACGGCATGACGTTCGTCCTCGACCGCCTCACCGGCAAGCCGCTGCTCCCGATCAAGGAGACGAAGGTCCCGCAGAGCAAGGCACCGGGCGTCAACACGTGGCCGACCCAGCCGATCCCGGCTGCGAAGAACGTGCTGTTCAACCCGGTCAACAAGGACAACATCCCGTGCGCGACCCAGACCGCGACGACCGCGCTGGGGATCCCGTACACGACGTCGACGGCGCCTGACGGCAAGCCCTACAAGATGGGCTGCGCGTACACGCCGTACGACACCACCCAGTACGTCGTGACACCGTTCGAGATGATGGACTGGCCGGCGAGCTCCTACTCGCCGTCCACCCACTCGATGATCACGTGCGGCGTCACCGGCCGCGCGACGGCCTTCGAGCAGATCCCGAAGGCGTCCCAGGTGCCCACGCTGTACGGCGGCCTCGGCGCCGCCCGCCTGGGTGTGGGCGACGGCTCCACCCCGATCAGCAACTCGGGCAACTTCACGTCCCTCAACGTGACGACCGGCCAGTACACGTGGCACCAGCACTGGCCCGCGATCTGCTACTCCGGCTCGGCCAACACGGCGGGCGGCGTCACGTTCGTCGGGCACTTCGGCACCGGCGACGGGTCGAAGGGCGACGGCTACCTGGAGGCGGTCGACACGAAGACCGGCAAATCCCTCTGGACGTCGCCGACCATGCCCTACCCGGCGGCCTCGGCTCCGATCGTCTACCAGGTGAACGGCAAGGAGTACGTCACCGTGGAGGTCGGAGGCGCAGGCCACAACGACGTCACTCGCCCGTTCGGGCTCCTCGACTCGAGGCGCGTTCGCGGCGACTACGTCTACACGTTCGCACTTCCGTAACGGACAGCAGCACAGGGCGGTCGTGCCACGGCACGGCCGCCCTCGCTGCCGTGCACGGAGGGTCGTTTGGTTGCTCGGTCAACGAGCTGTGGTACGTTGAGCCGTAACGCCTAGTGAGGAGGAATGTGGATGCGCCGGCACGCCAAATGGGGCGCGCTCGTCGTGCTCGCGGGACTCGGGGTCATGGCCGGGATCTTTCTCTCCGCGAGTAGCGCGAGCACGACCAGGACTCGAGCGAAGAGGGTGGCGCGCGTGACGATCACCGTCACGATGCGCGAGTGGTCCTTCAAGCTCTCGAGACGCTCGGTGCCCGCCGGGACGACCGTGGTCTTCCACGTCGTCAACCGGGGGAAGATCGGGCACAACTTCGTGATCGCGGGGAAGCGGACGAAGATCCTCGCCCCCGGCAAGACCGCGACGCTGACCGTCAAGTTCACGAGGAAGGCCAAGCTCGCGTACCTGTGCTCGGTTCCGGGCCACGCCAAGCTCGGGATGAAGGGGACGTTCGGAGTCGGCGTCGCGCCGCCTCCGCCGCCCAAGACGACGACCACGACGCCGACGACCACGAAGCCGGTCGGCACCGCGAACACGACCGTCACGGTCGACATGGTCGAGTACGCGTTCAAGCTGTCGCAGTCGACGATCCCGTCCGGCCAGGTGACGTTCGTCGTCAAGAACGACGGCGCCGAGGTTCACAACTTCGACATCCAGGGTCAGCACAGCGGTGCGCTGCTCGCACCGGGCGCGACCGAGACCTGGACGGTGGCACTCCCCGCCGGCCAGTACCTGTACACCTGCGACGTGCCGTTCCACGTCGACAGGGGAATGACCGGCACCTTCATGGTCACCCCCTGAACCCGTCCTGATCCGCCCGGCGTCGGGGGAGGCACCGCCTCCCCCGACGCCGTTCGGGGACCCTCAGCGCTGCGGAACCGGGGGCCGGATCGCCGGCGTCGCGTTGAAGGAGCCGTAGACGTCGTGCATGAAGTGCGCGGTGGTGATCATCTCGGTCTCGAGCGTCCGGTATGACCGCCGGTCGATCGCGACGGTGAACCACGCGGGCGTGCCGGGATCGAAGAACGAGACGCGCCACACCCGGCGCCCGCGCAGCGTCTCGACCCCGAGCACGTGCGCGTCCTCCACCGCGGTCCAGGCAGGGACCGGCTGCGTCAGCCGGAGCTGATTCGACTCGACCCACTTCGATGTCGGCGTCGCGCGGTCCCAGCGCCGGTCGCCGACGATGATCCCGGCCGGGCCGCCGCCCGCGATGCGGTACGCGACCCGGTCGGGCGACTGCACGCGCCACGTGCTCGTGGTCGCGTGGACCGCGTCAGAGGCGAGGTGCTCGCTGAAGCTCAGGGAGTCGAGCGCCCGCCAGGCGGCGGTCGCGCGGTAGACGATCGCGGTCGCGTCGGGCGGCGGCCAGGCTCCCGGGAGCGCCACCCGCCAGGTCGTCCTGCGCACCTTGACGGTGACCGTCCCCGGCGTGTCGGCGAGCCGCACGCGGTAGCAGCCGGCGCCGCAGCCCGGGGCCGGCCTTCCGTTGATGGTCACGGACAGGCCCGAGACGCCGTGACCCTGGCCGCTCAGCACCGAGGCCTGCGCGAGCACGCCGCCCCTCCCCGGCACGACGCCGAGCGCCAGCGCCTCGCCGCCCAGCTGGCGGGCGTAGAGCACGCCGCCTCTCGGCGGCTCGGGGAAGCCCGGGTTGCGCACGGCGCCCGCCGGCCCCGCCGCGAGGAGCACCACCCCGGCGAGCACCATCAGCTTCGGCGAGGGAGGCGCCACGATCGATTCCCATGATAGGGAGGAGGTCGCCGCCGCCGGGCGGCCGCTCCTACCGCGGCAGCCCGAGCGTCGCCAGTCCGGACGGGACGGCCGCGCCGAGTGCCGTCGGCCACGAACCGAGATCGACGGCACCGCCGGGCTTCGCCGGGAAGCTGGAGAAGGACTGGCGGAGGTTCTCCCAGAAGCGCACGACCTTGCCGCGGAGCGAGGCCGGCAGCCTCATCGAGAACGAGCCGTTCGCCGTGGGCCAGCGCTCCGCGAGCGGCTTGACCACCTTGCCCCCACTGACCACGCCGACCACGAGCCCCGTGTACACCGCTCCCACGCGCGAGACCGGCGGCAGCACGCTGTAGCTCGTGCCGGCGCCGAGACGGACGTTCATCGTCGCGCTGCGCAAGCGCTTGAAGTCGACGTTCACGCCGAGGGTGCCGCCGTATGAGACCGTCCCGTGCGCGACGCCGACCGCCAGCGGCACGGGGTCGGCGTCGGACTCGTCCGAGGCGGCGAAGAACGACGTGTAGTGGCCGTTCGCGTCCGAGGCCGAGGAGTGCGTCCAGAAGTCGCGGTCCTGGGTCCGGGTGACCACCACCGCCCCCTGGACGGGCTTGCCGGCGGCGTCCGTGATCGTCCCGCCGAGCTGGTAGGTGAGCAGGCGGACGAGCGGCGGAGCCTGCCCGTTCGCGCCGGCGAGCCTCCCGGTGACGAGGACGCTCCCGTCGCCCTGCCTCTCGGCGTGCAGGTCGACGATCCCGTAGCCGACGCCGAACCCGCCCGATGCGGCGAGCACGGCGCTCCGCTGGCCGTCGGTGAGCGGCTTCCCGCCCACCGTGGCGCCGGCGACGGCGACCGGGCGCAGGACGCGCCTGGCCGGAACCGTGACGTCCACGTCGGTCGAGAACCGTCCGTCGGCCCCGGTGAGCGCTGGAATCCGGTATCCGTTCATCGAGACCCCGACCCCCCTCACCGGCCGGCCGTCGAGCAGGACGCGGCCGCTGACGCGGGCGACGTTCGACGAGTTGGCCTGCCAGAGCCTGACGTTCAGGACGCCTTCCGTGGAGATCCGGGCGGATCCGGAGGCCGCCCCCCGGAAGGCGCGCTGCCGGACGGCCGGCCGGTGCTCCATCTGCAGCGAGCGGGTTGCCGGCCCCGACGTGAACTTCGAAGCGCCTCCCAGCGCGAACACCTGCAACTGGCTGAGCGTGCCCCCGTTGGACGAGGTCGGCGTGCCGCCGACGGTGATCGCCACGTACTCCCGGCCGCCGACCGAGTACACCGACGCCCCGGCTGCGATCGGCGCCCCGGTCTGGAACGTCCAGAGCACCTTGCCGGTCTTCGTGTCGAACGCGCGCAGCACGCCGTCGCCGCCGCCCGCGAAGCCGACACCGCCGGCCGTGGTGGTGACGCCGCCGCGCTCGGGCTCCGGCGTGTCGAACTTCCAGACGCGCCTCCCCGAGTCGACGTCGATGGCGCTGATCGATCCGTGGTCGTGCCACCCGGGCAGGAGGCTGCCGAAGTTGCCGTTCTGCAGGCCGAGGAAGACGTCGCCGAGGTTGAACTTGCGCTTCTTCTGGGTCGGCGTCAGCGCCGCCTGCACGTCGATCGCCGCCGTCTCGGCCGCGGCGTTGAGCACGTAGTTCGTCTTCTGGTCGAACGAGGCGGGCGAGTAGTTGATCCCGCCGAGCGACGACGGGAACACGGCGACCGGCTTGCCGGCCTTCAGCGTCGGATGCTCGGTGCGGTCGATCACCTTGACCCGCTGGTAGATCGGCCGGCCCGTCGCGGCGTCGTACGCGAACCAGACGCCCTCCATCGTCGCCACCGAGACGATCCGCTGCTTCTTCCCGCCGACCCTCGCCGTGTAGACGAGCGGCGGCTGCGCGGTGTCGTAGGACCACTCGTTGTGGGCCATCTGCTGCTGCCACCACTTCATGCGGCCGGTGGCAAGGTTGACCGCGACCAGCGAGTCGGCCCGCGGATTGGAGCCGGGCCGGATCTGCGGGAAGTAGAGCGGCGTCGCCGAGCCGGTGCCGAAGTAGAGCGTATTGGTGGTCGTGTCCACCGTGACCGGCGTCCACACGACGCCCCCGCCGACGAGCGTGCCGTACCGCCGCCACTGGGTGCCGGCGGGCGGGATCGTCCAGAACGGGTTCGGCCAGGCGGGGCTGAGATCCGTGCGGTAGGCCATCACGAAGCCGCGCACGCCGTACTCGGAGCCGGCGGCGCCCAGGATCAGGCGGTGGTTCGCGCAGATCGGCGCGCTCGTCTCCGAGTAGCCGTAGTTGGACGAGGCCCCCGGCACCGCCCGCGCGATCGGCACCTGGCGCTCGAGCTTCCCGGTCGCGGCGTCGAGCGAGACGATCGACATGTCGAGCGTGAGCACGAACACGTGGCCGTCGCAGAGCGCGACCCCGCGGTTGGCGACGATCCCGAAGTTCTTGAAGACGGCGACGTTGCCCGGCGTCCAGCGCCACTTGACCTTTCCGGTCACGGCGTCCACCGCCCAGACGTTGTCGTCGTTCGTCGTCACGTACAGGACGCCGTTCGCCTCGACCGGGAACGACTGCTCGCCGCGCCGAGTGCCTGCGTCGATCGCGTGGAAGTCGACCGTGTAGACCCGCGCGAGCCGCGAGACGTTCTTCGTCGTGATCTCCGTCAGCGGCGAGTGCCGCAGCTCGTCCGGCGTGTTCCCGAAGCCGCCCCAGCCGACGTTCGGCTGCGCCCCGGTGCGGGCCCCGGCGGACGCGAGGAGCGCACCGGCCGCGACCACCACGGCTGCGGCGACCGCCGCGCGGGGGAGAGCGCGCCGACTCATTGCGCCGTCAATCGTACTGCCCTCGGAACGGCGGCCACGAGCAGGAGGGCGAGCGCCGCCAGCGCGACGTACGGAGCCAGGGGCAGCGGCCGCCGCCGGATCGCGGCTCCGGCGGCGGTCGGGCCGGTGCCGACGAGTGACCGGAGGTAGGCCCTCGCCGCGCCGAGCTCGTTCTCCTCGAAGGCGCGGCCGCCGACCGCCGCCGCCAGGTCGCGGAGGACGGCCCCGCCGTCCGGATCGGGGCGGTAGGCGGCCTCGGGCCCCCGCTCGGGGTCGAACACGGCCTCGTCGCCCGCCCAGAAGCGGACCGCCTCGAAGCGGTAGCCCGAGAGCGCGTCGGCGACGGCGCCGGTGTCGACCGGCGTCGACTCGCCGTCGGTCAGGAGGACGACGACGCGGCGCTTCGCGCCCGGCGAGAAGGCGTTCCCGGAGTCGATCTGGCCGAGCGCGGAGTAGGCCGTCGCGCGCGGGGCGACCTGCTGCGGGGGCGGGCTCTCGATCCGGACCGCGCGGTCGACGACGCCGGCGAAGCCCGCGCGGTCCGGCACCGGCAGCAGATCCGGCAGCACCCGGTCGGTGAGGGTGAGGACGCCTGCCGGAACGTCGGGGATCGCCCCGCGGAGCTCGATCGCAGCAGCGGCGGCGCGGTCGAGGCGGGTCGG
>Ga0070741_10009721_pt1 | contig 18524 bp, 15 predicted proteins | sample Coa_R1_4_FD_66440 | JGI IMG/M metagenome (GOLD analysis project Ga0070741, IMG submission 66440) | Surface soil microbial communities from Centralia Pennsylvania, which are recovering from an underground coalmine fire - Coalmine... | ecosystem: Environmental > Terrestrial > Soil > Unclassified ...
GCGAGCGAGAAGAAGCGGTCGTCGATGATCGTCGAGGGCGACGGGAAGTCGACCTTCGAGTGGCTGAGCCCGAGCTGGACGATCGTCTCCGCCATCTTGATCGCAACCGGCCCCGGGTTGATCACGGGCGCCGGCAGGTGCTCGGCCATGTAGTCGCCCGCCTGGTGCATCGTCGTCGACCCGAGCAGGATCACGCCCGCCCCGTCCTCGACGATCGCCTTCTCTGCCTCGTCCGTCAGCCGCCGGAACATCTCCTCCTCCTTGCCCGCGAACAGGGCCTCGACGTCGGGCGGGATGTTCACGGCGCGGATCGACGCGCACTTGTCCCACAGGTGGTACGTGTCGAGGTTCTTCTCGTACAGGTGGCGCCACTTGTCCCACATGGTGACGATCGAGAAGCGCTTGCCGAGCATGATCGCGACCGCGTAGGAGACGAGGCCGGGGCCGATGACGGGGATGTCGAGCCGGGAGCGGAGCGCGTACAGGCCGGAGTCGGAGACGGTGTCCATGACGACCGCGTCGTAGCCCTCCTCCTGCGCCCGCAGGCCCGCCTCGGCGATGTACATGTCGAAGACGAGCGCCTCGTAGTAGCAGTCGACCAGCGTCGCGCTGTTGCGGACGGGCACGCACTCGACGTGCGTGTCCGGCCCGAGCAGGTCGGCGGGGATCTGCGCCGCCCGGTTGGCGATGCCCTCCTCGTCGAAGGGGAAGGGGATGATGAACTTGATCCGCATGGGCTCCTCCGGTCGGCGTCGCGGGTCAGAGGGTTCTAAGTCAGACTTTCGGGCCTGTCAAGCAGGTGCCCGAAGGAGGAGCGAGATGCCCTTTGCGACGATCGACGACGGCGTGCGGCTCTACTACGAGCTGACCGGGCCCGAGGCAGGGCCGGTCGTGCTCCAGCTCGGCGGCGGCCTGTTCGGCCGGCACAACTTCGGCGCTGTGAACGACGGCTTCCGCGAGGCGGGCTTCCGGCTGCTCGCCTTCGACGCGCGCGGCTACGGCGCCTCCGACCACCCGCACGAGCGGTTCACGATCGAGGGTTGGGCCGAGGACGGCGCGAAGCTGCTCGAGGCGGTTGGGATCGAGCGTGCCCTCGTGCACGGCACCTCGATGGGCGGGATGATCGCGATCGCCCTCACCGCCCTGCACCCGGAGCGCGTGATCGCCGCCTGCGCCGACGTCGCCTTCGCGAAGCCCGACGTCTACCGGCGGACGCTGTTTCGGGTCTGGCGCCGGATGGCCGAGTCGATGCCGTGGGACGACTTCTCCGACCACGTGACCACGCAGGCCGTCGGCGCGCGCTTCCTGGAGAGCGAGGAGGGGAGCGGCACGTTCGAGCTCGTGCGCACGGTGATCGGTTGGAACGACCCCTACACCGTGCGCCAGGCCTGCCTCGCCATGGAGCAGATGGACCTGTCGCCGCTCGTGCCCCGGATCGAGCGGCCGCTCCTGATGACGAACGGCACATACGACATCCTCTGTCCACCCGAGCTCGCCCCGTCCGGGCTGGGCGCGCGGCAGATGGCGGCGATGAACCCGCACGTCACGACGCACGAGTTCCCGGACATCGGCCACGCCGACCTGCTCGAGTGCCCGGCCGAGGCGGTGCGGATCGTGACCGCGTTCTTCCGCGACGCGCTCGCCGAGTAGCCGCGCGGGGAGCACGGAGCTCCAGCGGCGAACGGCGGCGTCTCGCTCACGCCGAGGCACCGAACCGGCCCTGCTCGGCCCACCCGGCCACGCCCCCGAACACACCCGCCTCGGCCAGCTCGCGGACGCGCTCGCGCGAGTAGCCGCACAGCTCGACGAGCACCTGCTCGGTGTGCTCGCCGCGGAACGGGCCGCGCACCGGTTGTCGCTCGAGCTGCTCGCCGCCCTCGGCGAGCCGCAGCGGCGTGCGGATCGAGCGGACACGGCCGAGCACAGGGTGCTCGTGCTCGACGACGTCCCCGCGGGCACGCGTCTGCGCGTCCTCGAGCGCCTCGAGCACCGTGTTCACCCTGGCCGCAGGAATGCCCGCGCCGACCAGCAGGTCGAGCCACTCGTCGACCGGACGGGCGGCGAACACCTCCTCGAGCAGCGGTACGAGCACGTCACGGTGCTCGTCGCGCGCCGCCATCGTCTGGAAGCGAGCGTCGTCCTTCAGCTCCGGCCGGCCGATCACGTCGCACAGGCGCTGCCAGAACTTCTCCTTGGCCGCGCCGACCACGAGCCAGCCGTCGGCAGCGCGGAAGTTCTGGAAGGGGACGATCGACGCGTGCGCCGAGTTCCGCCGGCGCGGCGGCACGTACCCGTGCGTCGCCGCCCACGGCCCGATGTACATCAGCTCGTGCAGCGCCGTCTCGAACAGCGAGACGTCGCAGTCGCAGCCGACGCCGTCCCGGCGCGCGCGCCACAGGCCGGCGAGGAGCGCGATCGTCGACGCGTAGCCACCCGACAGGTCGACGAGCGACAGGCCGCTCTTCGTCGGCGGGCCATCCGGCTCACCGGTCAGCGTCTGCCAGCCGGCGAGGCCCTGCATCATGTAGTCGTAGCCGCCTTCGCGCGCGCGCGGCCCGCTCATGCCGAAGCCGGACAGCGAGCAGCAGACGACGCGCGGATTGACGTGCCGAAGCTGCTCGTAGGTGAGCCCGAGGCGCGCCGGCTGGTCACCGCGCAGGTTCGAGTACACGGCGTCGACCGCGCGCACCAGGTCCTCGAGCACGGGTCGAGCCGCCTCGTGGCGCAGATCGAGCGAGACGGAGCGCTTGCCGCGGTTGAACGTCTCGAAGAAGAGCGAGTGCTCGCCCTCCTGGAAGGGCGGCACGTAGCGCCCGACGTCGCCGCCCGCCGCCGGATCCTCGACCTTGATCACGTCCGCGCCGAGGTCGGCGAGCTGCAGCGTCGCCCACGGCCCCGCACCGAACTGCTCGACCGCGAGCACCCGCACGTCCTCGAGCGGCAGCCTCGTCATCGCCAAGTGACAGTCTGTTGCAAGCCGCTCGACCCGCTCGGCTCGATCCTCAACCGATCCTTGTGACAGTCTGTTGCAAGGCGAGAGCGGTCGCGGCGTGGAGGCGCTCCGCCTGGTCGAGGAGCTGGGCGGGCGCGCAGCCGGGGTTGAGGACGACGTGCTCCGCCCCCGCGTCGACGTAGGCGCGCACCCTGGCTGCACACTCCGCGGGCGTCCCGGCGACGCAGTAGCGCTCGACGAGGCGCAGGTCGGGGGCCATGCCGTAGCGCGCGGCGAGGTGCTCGGCCAGGCGCTCGCGCGCGCGCTCGCCGACGAGCGCGGGGCAGACGGCGACGGCGGCGACCGAGGACGGGTCGCGGCCCGCCTCCTGCGCGTGCCGCCGCACCTCGGCGAGGCCGTCGGCGAAGCGCTCCGGGGAGACCCACAGCGGCATCCAGCCGTCGCCCAGCCTCCCGGCTCTCCTGAGCGCCCCCGGCGAGCGGCCGCCGACCCACAGCGGCGGGCCGCCCGGCTGCGCCGGCGCCGGCTCGATCGTGACGCCGGCGAACGAGAAGAACCGGCCCGAGAAGCTCGCCCCCGGCCCCCGGAACAGCTCGCGCAGCGCGAGCATCGCCTCATCCGTGCGCGCGCCGCGCTCGCCGGGCGCCACGCCGACGGCCTCGAAGTCCTTCCCGCCCTCGCCGCCGACGCCCACCCCGAGCACGACCCGCCCGCCCGAGAGGTAGTCGAGCGACGCGAACGCGCGCGCGACGAGCGACGGGTGCCGCAGCGGCAGCAGCACGACGCCCGCGCCGATGCGGATGCGCTCGGTGCGAGCGGCGAAGCAGGCGAGCGCAACGGTCACGTCGAGGATGGGATTGTGGAAGGAGACGTGGTCGCCTGCCCACAACGACTCGTAGCCGACAGACTCCGCGAGCTCCGCCACCGCCCGGAAGAAGCCCGGGTCGGGCGCGCCGCCGACGAGCTGCCCCGACCCCTGGAGGCCGAGGCCGACCGGCGCCCGCCCGAAGCTCATGCCTGCTCGGCGACCCGGATCGCGTAGCGCCAGGTGCGCTCGTAGTGCGGGCGCAGAAACTCGAGGTGGGCGCGCATCTCGCGCTCTGCCCGCCGCGCGTCCCGTCCCTCGATCGCCGCCGCGATCGCGCGGTGCTGCTCGTTGATGCCCTTGTGGAAGCGGGTCCCGAGCGAGGAGCGCGCCAGGTTCGTCTGCAGGATGGTGAACAGGGGCTCCGCCGCCATCTTCAGGAAGGCGTTCCCGGAGGCGGCGATCACCGTCGTGTGGAAGCCGGCGTTGTAGACGAACTGCTCCGTCGGTGCCAGCTTTGCCGGCTCGATCGGGATCGTGCCCTGCAGCCGCGCCAGCACCTCGTCCGTCCGCCGCTTGGCGGCGAGCCGGGCGGCCGGCACCTCGAGCGCCTCGCGCGCCTCCAGCAGCTCGTCGAGGGTGACGTGCTCGGCGGCCGCCAGGAGGTTGAGCGCCGAGTTGAGGAACTGCGACACGTGGTCGACGGTCGGCAGGGTCACGTACGTGCCCCCGCCTGCCCCTTTCGCGGTGCGGATGAGGCTCTGGGCCGTCAGCAGGCGGAGCGCCTCCCGCACCGTCGCGCGGCTGACGCCGAACTCACGGGCGAGCACGGTCTCGTTCGCCAGCCTCTCCCCGCGGGCGAGCTTGCCGCTCACGATCAGCTCGCGCAGCTGGTCTGCCACCTGCTCGTACGCCTTCCGCACGCGGCGGACGGGCATCGCCTCCGAGGCCCGCTCCACCGGTCGCACGGTCGGCGGGTTCACCTCGGCTCGATTCCGAACTCCCGGTTGCCTGCGTCCGAGACCGGCGCCGTGTTCGGCACCGGTCGGTCGCGGAAGTACTCGGTCAGCGAGCTGCCGTCACGGCTCGCCCGCAGCTCGGCGCGCCTCGCCTCGGTCGCCGCCGCGTCGATCTCGAGCGTCCGCTCGTCGGCGAAGACGACCCCGTAGGCGTCCCGGGCGAGCTCGATGGTCGTGAAGTCGTCGAGCACGTCCTCGCGCACCTGCTCGGGGTCGCGCTCGAGCGGGTCGCCGTAGCCGGCCGCGTTCGGCTCGCGGAACTCGATGAACTCGCCCGCCCGGAAGGGGACGCCGGTCACCTTCGCCGGGAGCACCTCCTCGCGCGCCGTGTCCGGATTCTTGCGGCAGGAGGCGACGAGGCCGTCCCAGCCACCGAACACGCCCTGGGGCGGGTCGGTCTGCCGGTCGCCCTCGCACGAGTAGGTGCCGTCGACGAGGAAGCGGTTGCGGCGGATGATGCCGATGCCGCCGCGCCACTTGCCCGGCGCCGCCGGCTCCGGCCGCAGCTCGTACTGGTCGCAGCGCATCGGGAAACGCTGGTCGAGCTCCTCGATCGGGTTGTTGCGCGTGTTCGCCATCAGGTTGTCGACCGAGTCCATCGCGTCCTTGCCGTGCCGCCCGCCGTACGAGCCCTCGTTCACCTCCAGGTAGAGCCAGTACTCGCCGAGCGACTCGTCGAAGCCTGCGTAGGCGCAGAAGTGGATGCCCGCCGAGTTGCCCGCCGTGATCCGGTCGGGCAGCGCCTCCGACAGCGCGAGGATCGTGTTGTCGACGACGCGCTGCGTCTGGCAGAAGCGCGAGAAGCAGGCGCGCGGGAAGTTCGGGTTGAAGATCGTTCCCTTCGGCGCGATCACCTTCACCGGCCGGAAGACGCCGTCGTTCTGCGGCACGTGCTCGGGGAACGTGACCTCGTCGAGGAGAATCGTGCGCACGGCGTAGTAGCAGGAGACGAGGAGCGAGCCCTCGAAGGGCACGTTGTACCCGGTCGGCACCTCCGCGTTCGACCCGGTCAGGTCGATCGTGATCTCGTCGCCCTCCACGACGACTCGCGTCTCCACCCGCAACCTGGTGTCGCGGTTGCGGGCGTCGTCGTCGAGCCAGCCGACGACCGGGCCGTACGTCCCGTCCGGGATCTTCGCGATCTCCGCGCGCAGCATCCGCTCGGAGTAGTCCATCCACTCGTAGGCGGCGCTCATGACGACGTCGACGCCGTAGCGCTCGACGAGCCGCAGAAAGCGGTCGCGCCCGAGCTGGCAGGCGGCGAGCATGGCGTTCATGTCGCCGCGGTTCATGGTCTCCGTGCGGACGTTGTCGAAGATCATCCGGTCGACGTCCTCGTTCAGCTCGCCGCGGCGGTACCAGCGCAGGCCGTTGTACAGCTTCGCCTCCGCGTAGACGTCGAAGGCGTCGGCGTTGATCCCCGGGAACGAGCCGCCGACGTCGAGCACGTGCGCGGTGACGGCAGCGAAGCCGAGCAGCTCGCCACCGTGGAAGATCGGCACGGCCACCGCCACGTCGGGCGAGTGCGAGGCGCCCAGGTACGGGTGGTTGTGCACGATCACGTCTCCGTCCTCGATCTGGCCGCGCAGCCGGTGCAGGAAGCCGCGGATGTACCAGGGCAGCGAGCCGATGTGCATCGGCGTCGAGTCCGACTCGCACAGCTCGCGCCCCTCCGCGTCGAAGATGCCGGCGCCGAGGTCCTCGGACTCACGGATGATCGACGAGTAGCTCATCCGGAACAGGACTCCGGCCATCTCCTTGGCGATGGCGTGGAAGGCGCCGCCGAGGACGCGCAGGGTGATCGGATCGACCTCGACGCGCGGCCGCGACGGCGGCCCCGGCTGACGCCCGACCTCGTACTCGGTCACGGACATGCGGGAACCTCCTGCGAGCGCGAAGCGGACGCCAGGCGAGCGCGGCAGCCCGTGCGGCCTTGCCAGAGGCGGAGCGTGCTCATCGCGCCACCGCCTCCATCTCTGCCCGGCTGGCCTGCGACGACGCCGCCTCGCCGACCTCGATGACGATGTTCCCGAAGCGGTCGACGTGCGCGGAGAGGCCGGGCGGGATCACCGTCGTCGAGTCGTACTGCGTGACGATCGCCGGCCCCTCGAGCCGGTTCCCCGCCTTCAGCGCGGCCCGCTCGTAGTAGCGCGTCGGTACCCGCTCGAGCGAGCCGCCGACACGGAACCACGCCTCGCCCTCGTGGCGGAGCGCCCCCTGTGGCGACAGGTCATCGGCGTGCTCGATCTCGGGCGTCCGCAGCGGCGGCGTCAGGCCGATGCCGCGCACGCGGATGTTCGGGATCTCGATGTCGGCGTCCTCGAACCGGCGCGAGTACTCGCGCTCGTGGATGTCGTGGAAGTCGGCGCGCACCTTCTCCGCCCACGCGTGCCCGATCACGCCCGAGGGCGCGTCGACCCGCAGCTCGTAACCCTGGCCGAGGTAGCGGCACTCGGCGATCCGCTGCACGACGACCTGCTCGGGCGGGATCCCGTCCTCCTCCAGCTGCCGCGCCGCGAGCTCCTCCAGCTCCTCGAAGCGGCGCTGCAGGGCCGAGGCGTCCAGGCGCGAGAGCCGCTGGTAGGTCGTCGCCACGTACTCGTAGACCATGTCCGTCGCCAGCAAGCCCATCGCGGCTGCGATCCCCGGGTAGGGCGGCACGATCACCGTCGGCGTCCCCACCTCGAGCGCGATCTGCGCCGCGAACAGCGGACCCGCGCCGCCCTCGGCGACGAGCGCGAAGTCGCGCGGGTCGTAGCCCTTGCGCACCGAGTTCTCCTCGATCGACTGCACCATCGAGTGGGTGAGGATCTGCACGGCGCCCATCGACGCCTCCTCGACGGTCATCCCGAGCGCCTGCGCCGGGCCGTCCGCGAACGCCTGCCGCGCCGCCGCCGCGTCGAGCGCCATGCCGCCGCCGAGGAACGCCTCCGGGGACAGCCAGCCGAGGTTGACGAGCGCGTCCGTGGCGGTCGCCTCCGTGCCGCCGCGCCCGTACGCCGCCGGCCCCGGGACGGCGCCCGCCGAGCGCGGTCCGACCCGGAAGATGCCGCCCTGGTCGACGTAGGCGATCGAGCCGCCGCCGGCGCCGATCGTGTCGACATCGACCATCGGGATCATCGCCTGGTAGGGCCCGACCTTGGTGTCGAGCAGGTGCTTCATGCGCAGCCGGCCCTCCTGGGCGACCCCGATGTCGGCCGAGGTGCCGCCGACGTCGAGCGTGATCACGCTCTCGTAGCCCGCGTGCTTGCCCGCCCAGATGCCACCGACCACGCCGGCGACGGGGCCGGACATGAGCAGGTTGACCGGGCGCTCGACCGCGGCCTCCGCGGTCGCGACGCCGGAGGCGGACGTCATCAGGTGCACGCCGGTGCGCACGCCGAGCCGCTCCAGCTCCTCCTCGAGGCGCCCGACGTAGCGCGCCACCTTCGGCCCGATGTACGCGTTCAGGCACACCGTCGAGAAGCGCTCGTACTCCCGGTACTGCGGCAGCACCTCGGAGGAGACGGAGAGGAACGCCTCCGGGAACTCCTCGCGCACGATCTCGGCCACGCGCCGCTCGTGGGCCGGGTTGACGAAGGAGAAGAGGAAGCAGACGGCCACCGCCTCGACGCCCGCCTCTTTCAGCCGCCGCACCTGCTCGCGCGCCTTCGCCTCGTCGAGCGGCACGAGCACCGAGCCGTCCTTCGTGATCCGCTCGGGGACGGTCAGCCGGTAGCGGCGCCGCACGACCGGGTAGCGCTGCCAGGGGAGATCCTGGTAGTTGGAGAAGTTGAGCGGCTTCTTGTGCCGCGCGATGTGGAGGATGTCGCGGTAGCCCTCGGTCGTGATCATCCCCACGGTCGCCCCGTTGTGCTCGATGACGATGTTCGTCGCGATCGTGGTGCCGTGGAAGACGGCGTCGAGCGCCGCCGGCGTCTCGCCGGCCCCCCGCGTGATCTCCTCGATCCCCTGCACGGTTCCCTGCGAGGGGTCGGCGGGCGTCGTCGGCAGCTTGTGGACGCGGATGGTGCCCGCCTCGTCGTCCACGTAGATCAGGTCCGTGAAGGTGCCGCCGACGTCGACTCCTACGCGTTTCATGCGCCTCCTCTTGCGTTCAGGGGACGAGGACGATCTTGCCGAAGTGCTGGCGCCGCTCCATCGTCGCCATCGCCTCGCGCGCCTCGACGAGCGGGAACGTCCTGTCTACGAGCGGCCGGATGCGGCCGTGCGCCGCCAGCTCGAAGCACTTCTCCACCTCGTCGCGCGTGTACACGAAGGAGCCGATCACGCTCCGCTGCGCTCGGAAGAAGGGGATGATGTCGAACGGGACGACCTCGCCGGAGTGGCCGCCGCAGATGACGAGGCGTCCGTCCTTCGCCAGCGAGTCGAGGCCCTTCTGGAACAGCTCGCCGCCGACGTGCTCGTACACGAGGTCGACGCCGCGCCCGTCCGTGATCTCCATCACGCGCGCCACCACGTCCTCCTCGGCGTGGTTGATGCCGACGTCCAGGCCGAGCTCGGCCGCCCGCTCGAGTTTCTCGGCGCTCGACGCGTTCCCGATCACGTAGGCGCCGGCGCTCTTCGCGAGCTGCACGGCCGCCGAGCCGATGCCGCTGCCGACGGAGTTGATCAACACCGTCTCGCCGGCCTTGAGGCCGCCGCGCGTGAAGAGCATGTGCCAGGAGGTGGCGAACGCCACCTGCAGCGCCGCGGCGTCCTCGTAGGAGACGTTGTCCGGGATGCGGATCAGGTTGCGCGCCTTGACCGTGACGCGCTCCGCGTACGCGCCGCCCGTCGTGAAGCTGACGAAGCCGGGTGACAGGCACAGGTTCTCGCGGCCGGTGCGGCAGTAGCGGCACGCGCCGCAGGGGTCCATGATGAACGGGTTGACCCGGTCGCCGGGCGACCAGCCGGCCACGTCCGCCCCCACCTGCTCGACGTCGCCCGCGAGCTCGATTCCGAGCGTGTGCGGCAGCTCGACCGGGAAGCGTGAGACGCCCTCGCGGACGTCGACGTCGAGGTGGTTGAGCGCGCTCGCGCGGATCCGGACGACCACCTCTCCAGGCCCGGGGCTCGGGTCCTCGACCTCGTCGACGCGCAGCACGTCGAGCCCTCCGAACTCGTGGAACCGGACCGCCTTCACCCGCTCGACCTCCCTTCGGACGACATGTGCCCCGTTTATGTCTGACTTTCGCCGGCGTGTCAAGCGCGGACCGGCAACGACCTGCGGCCCCGTTTGACACTCCGCCGGATGTCTGACATAACCGCTCGCGTCGCCCATGGAGCTCTCCCGCGCGCGGTCACTCCTGTTCGTCCCGGGCAACGACGAGCGCAAGCTCGCGAAGGCGCTCGCGTCGCCGGCGGACGCCGTCGTCTGCGACCTCGAGGACGCCGTCGCGCCCGGGGACAAGGAGGAGGCGCGCGAGACGGTGGCGCGGGTGCTCGCGGGCGCGGATGCGGCGGGCATGGCCGCAGGCGCGTCGGCGACAGGGCGCGGGCCGGCGAAGGAAGACGGGTCGACCGCGGCGACAGGCACGGCCCCCCACCCAGGGTGGGGTGTCGTCCCTCCGCCCACGCCGCCGAGCGTAGCGGCCGAATCCGCACCGGACCGTGACGATTTCGCGCCGACTTGCGCACCAGCCCGCCTCGTCCGCGTGAACGCGCCGGGCACCCCCTGGTTCGAGGACGACCTCGCGCTCGCCGCCGCGCTGCCGCTCGACGGCGTCGTCCTGCCCAAGGCGAGCCCCGAGGCGATCGCGGCGCTCGACTCGCTCGGCGCGGGCGGGCCGCCCGTCGTCGCCATCGTCGAGACGGCGCGCGGGGTGCGCGAGGCGTTCGAGATCGCCTCCTCGAAACGCGTGCTCGCCCTGCTCCTCGGCGCGGTCGACCTCGCCGCCGACGCAGGGCTCGAGCCGCGCGCCGACGCGCTCGAGATCCTCTACGCCCGCTCGAAGATTGCGCTCGACTCGGCGGCGGCGGGCCTGCGCGGGCCGTTCGACGCCGTCCACCTCGAGCTCACCGACCTGGCCGGGCTCGAGGAGCAGTGCCGTCTCGCGCGCTCGCTCGGCTTCCGCGGCAAGGCGTGCATCCATCCGGCGCAGATCGACACGGTCAACCGCGTCTTCGCGCCGGACGACGCGGAGGTCGCCTGGGCGCGCGAGGTGGTCCAGGCGTTCGAGCGGCAGGAGCACGGTGTGCTCGCCGTCGGTGGCGTGATGGTCGACCGCCCCGTCGTCGAGCGGGCCCGACAGATCCTGGAGGCAGCGGAAAGGAGCGAGCGTCGATGAGCGTGAACGAGCAGGCGGCAGCGAAGGTGTGGGCCGGTCGCTTCTACGAGGACTTCGCGGTGGGCGACGTCTTCCACAGCCGCTTCGGGCGCACGATCACGGAGACGGACAACATCTGGTTCACCTGCCTGACCATGAACACGAACCCGATGCACTTCGACGCGCCGTACGCCGAGCGGACGCGGTTCGGACAGCCGCTCGTGAACAGCGCGTTCACGCTCGCGCTCGTCACCGGCCTGACCGTCCCCGACACGAGCGAGAACGCCGCCGCCAACCTCGCCTGGACGGACATCAAGCTGCCGAAGCCCGTGTTCGTCGGCGACACGCTGTACGCGGAGAGCGAGATCATCGACCTGCGCGAGTCGCGCTCCAACCCGAGCGTCGGCATCGTCTCCATGCGCTGCCGCGGCATCAACCAGCGGCGTGAGGTGGTGATCGAGTTCCGACGCACGTTCATGGTCTACAAGCGCGGCGCGCCCGAGGTGCAGGACACGTTTCCCGGTACCGACGAGGACTGGACGGTGTAGTGGCCCCTCCAGCGATGCACGCCACCGACCGAGAGCGACAGCACCACGCAAAGGAGCACCGATGAAAGCTGCAGAGAGGCTGGCCGGGTTCGCGACCGCGCTCGCGCTCGCGGACGTGCCGGCGGACGTCGCGGAGCACGCGAAGCACCACCTGCTCGACACGCTCGGCTGTGGGCTCGCCGCCCACGCGACCGGGACGGCGACGGAGGGCCGGCAGACGATGGCCGAGCTCGGCGGCGCCGAGCAGGCGACCGTGATCGGCCTGGCCGAGTCGCTGCCGGCCGCGAACGCCGCCTTCGCGAACGCCATGCTCTGTCACGGGCTCGACTTCGACGACACGCACTCGGACGCCGTCAGCCACGTCTCGACGGTCACCTGCCCGGCCGCGCTCGCCGTCGGCGAGGCGACCGGAGCGAACGGCGGCGACGTGCTGGCTGCGATCGTGGCCGGGAACGAGGTCATCATCCGGCTCGGCGCCGCCGCCTCGAGCCGCTTCCACGCTCGCGGGTTCCACCCGACGGCGATCTGCGGCGTGTTCGGTGCCGCGTGCGCGGCCGCGCGCCTCGCCGGCCTCGACGCGCGCACGGCAACGAGCGCGCTCGGCATCGCCGGGTCGATGGCCTCCGGCCTGTTCGCCTACCTCGACGAGGGCACCGCCACGAAGCCGATCCACCCCGCCTGGGCGGCGCACGGCGGCATCCTCGCCGCACGGCTCGCGGCCGCCGGCGCGGAGGGACCCGCGTCGGTCGTCGAGGGGAGGTTCGGCCTCTACCACGCCTTCCTCGGCGCCGCTCGCGGCGAGATCGACCTCGACTCGCAGCTCGCCGACCTCGGCTCGCGCTGGGAGACGCCGCGGATCGCGTACAAGCCGTTCCCGGTCTGCCACTTCATGCACGGCTCGCTCGGCGCGGCCGGCGAGGCGATCGGCTCGCGCACGCTCGCGCCGGACGAGATCGACGAGGTCGTCGTCACCGTGCCCGAGGAGGGCGTGTCGCTCGTGCTCGAGCCCGCCGGCCAGAAGATCGCCCCCCGCTCCGAGTACGAGGGGAAGTTCTCGCTCCAGTACTCGGTCGCGTCGATGCTCGTCCGCGGCCACGTGTCGGTGTCCGACTTCACCGACGAGGCGATCGCCGACCCGGCCGTGCTCGCCGTGGCGGCGAAGGTGCGCTACGAGACGCGCGACTACCCGACCTACCCGCAGGCCTTCCCGGGCGGCGTGCGCGTGCGGCTCGCCGACGGCTCGACGCTCGAGCGCGACTTCCCGTACCAGAAGGGCGGCCCCGAGAACCCGATGTCGGAGGAGGAGGTGCGTGAGAAGTTCCGCGCGAACGCCCTGCTCGCCCTGCCCGCCTCCTCCGTGGACGCGCTCGAGGACGCCATCCTCCGCCTCGAGTCGCAGGCGGACCTGTCGGCGGCGCTCGCACCCGTGCGGGCGGTTGCAGAGCGGGTGGCAGCATGAGCGTCGCCGAGCTCTCCGCCGAGCAGCAGGAGATCGTCGCCACCGTCCGCGAGTTCGTCGACCGCGACGTCGTCCCGGTCGCCTCCGAGCTCGAGCACCGGGACGAGTTCCCCGAGTCGCTCGTCCAGACGATGCGGGAGCTCGGCCTGTTCGGGACGACGATCCCCGAGGCCTACGGCGGCCTCGGCCTCGGCATCGACACCTATGCGTTGATCCAGATGGAGCTCTCGCGCGGCTGGCCGACGCTGTCGGGGGTCATGAACGGCTCCTTCATCGCGGCGACGATGATCGCCCTGCACGGCACCGAAGAGCAGCGGCGCAGGCACCTGCCGCGCCTGGCGAGCGGCGAGATCCGCGCCGCCTTCTCGATGACCGAGCCGCACGCCGGCTCGGACGTGCAGGCGATCCGAACGACGGCGGTCCGGGCAGGCGACGACTACGTCCTGACCGGCCAGAAGATGTGGGTGACGAACGGCTGGCGCTCGGGGCTCATCGCCGTGCTGGCCAAGACCGACCCGGAGGCGGTGCCGGCGCACACGGGCATGACGGGCTTCCTCGTCGAGAAGGAGCCCGAGACCGAGCCGCCGGGGCTGACGATCCCGATGCCGGGCCTGAAGAAGCTGGGCTACAAGGGTGTCGAGTCGACCGAGCTCGTCTTCGACGGCTTCCGGACGCCGGCGTCGAGCATCCTCGGCGGCGAGGCCGGGCTCGGACAGGGCTTCAAGTACTTCATGAGCGGCATCGAGGCGGGGCGCGTGAACGTCGCCGCCCGCGGCGCCGGCCTGGCGCGGGCGGCGCTCGACGACGCGCTCCGCTACGCGAAGGAGCGCGAGGCGTTCGGCAAGCCGATCGGGCAGCACCAGGCGGTGCAGCTCATGCTCGCGAAGATGGCGACGCGGGCGGAGGCGGCGCGGCTGCTCGTCCTCGAGGCCGCGCGCGCGAAGGCCCGCGGCGAGCGCGCCGACCTCGAGGCGGGGATGGCGAAGCTGTTCGCCACCGAGGCGGCGCAGGAGAACGCGCTCGACTGCATGCGTATCCACGGGGGCTACGGCTACTCGCTCGAGTACCGGCCGGAGCGCTACTACCGCGACGCGCCCCTCCTGCTCATCGGCGAGGGCTCGAACGAGATCCAGCAGCTGATCATCGCCCGCCGCCTCCTGGAGCGGGCCGGCTGACGTACCCTGCAGGAGACGTGGCTGCGCCGGCCGGCACCGGGTACCGCCACCTGCTGCTGCGCAGGGATGGTCCCGCCGCGACGATCACGCTCGACCGCCCGGAGAAGCGGAACGCGCTCTCGCTCGAGCTGATGCAGGAGCTGATCGCGGCGCTCGGGGAGCTCGCCCCCGACCGCAGCGTCCGCGCGATCGTCGTCGAGGGCGCCGGGCCCGCCTTCTCGGCCGGGCACGATCTGAGCGAGATGGTCGGCCGCGAGCCGGCCTTCTACGAGCAGCTGTTCCAGGTTTGCACGGAGCTGATGGAGCAGGTCCACCGCGTGCCGCAGCCCGTGATCGCGAAGGTGCACGCCGTCGCCACCGCCGCCGGCTGCCAGCTCGTCGCCTCGTGCGACCTCGCCGTCGCGGCCGAGGAGGCGCGCTTCGCGACCCCGGGCGTGAAGATCGGGCTGTTCTGCTCGACGCCGATGGTGCCGCTCTCGCGGGCGATCGGGCGCAAGCGCGCGCTGCAGATGCTCCTGACGGGCGAGCCGATCGACGCGCGCACGGCGGCCGACTGGGGGCTCGTGAACCTGGTCGTGCCCGCCTCGGAGCTGGACGCGGCGGTCGCGCGTCTCGTCGAGGCGATCACCCGCTCGAGCCCGCTCACGATCGGCATCGGCAAGGAGGCGTTCTACCGCCAGGCAGACCTGGACGAGCACGGCGCCTACGAGCTGACGAAGAGGGTGATGGCGGCAAACGCCGCCACGGGCGACGCGCAGGAGGGCATGTGCGCCTTCCTCGACAAGCGCCCGCCCGAGTGGACCGGCTCGTAGCTGGAACAGGCGGGCGGACGACGGCGCGCCCGACGAGAGGCGCGCGGAGCGTCCGGGCGCAGGGCCGGGTGCGCCGGTCGGCCCGGGCAGGCTTCCGCCCCGCCCGTCAGCGCGCGCGGATCTCCGGGTCCGACTCGGCCGGCGCTCCGTAGGCGAAGATGAGCGCGTCAGCGTCCGAGTCGTTCTGCCACGTGAAGGGCGTCCCCGGCTCGACGACGACGAGCGTCCCGCGCGGCGCCTCGTGCCGCTCGGGCGGATCGCCGACCATCAGCGCGGGCGTCCCCTCGACGACGACGAACACCTCCTCCTGGCGGCGCTCGACGTGCAGCCTCCCGGTCGCGCCCGGCGGGTAGCGCCACAGGTGCGCCCGCGAGTGGCGAAGCTTTGCGTGCAGCGGCAGCTCGACGATTCGGCGGAGCGGCTCGTCGGGCCGCCAGCTCGGCGGCCGGAACTCCTGCTGCTCGGGGCGGAGGATGGTGATCGCCATGGCGACCCGATCATCGCGCGTCCGGCCGCGGCGCGCAATCCGATCGCGCGCGGACGGCGAAGAGGGGGGTGAGGGAGGCGGTCCGTCGAGTGCCCTCGCCGTCCGGGATCGCCGGTCCGCGGGGGAACCACGCTTCCCCCGCGGGCTCCCTCCCCGCCGCCTCCCGTCCGCACCTCGTGAAGGGCGGCGCGCAGCCGGCGAAGATGTGCGCGTGCTGGCAGTCCTGTTCGCGGCGCTCGCCGGCGTCCTCTTCGGCCTCCTCTCCGTCACCGTCCGCATCGCCCTCCGGCGGGGCGACCCGGAGGTGGGCGCGCTCGTCGTCGCCGCGGTCGGCTTCGCCGTCTCCCTCGTCGTCGCCGCGCTCGGCGGCGACTTCTCGCGCTTCCACGCACGCGACCTGTGGCCGTTCCTGCTCGTCGGGCTGCTCGTGCCGGGCGCCTCGCAGATCTTCTTCATCCAGTCGATCCGCCTCGCCGGCGCGGCCCGCGCGGGGATCGTCATCGGCGGCGCGCCGCTCGGCTCGGCGCTCCTTGCCATCCTCTTCCTCGGCGAGCCGCTGCGCGCCGCGCTCGCCGGCGGCACCGTCCTCGTCGTCGCGGGCGGCGCCGCGCTCGCCGCCGAGCGTGCCCGGCCGGCCGAGTTCAGGACGCTCGGCCTCGCCGCTGCGCTGCTCTGCGCCGCGCTGTTCGGCGTGCGCGACAACCTCGTCCGCGCGGCCGCCAGGGACAGCCACCCGCCCGCGCTCCTCGCGACCGCCGTCTCGCTCCTCGGTGCGTGCGTGATCGTCTTCGGCTACCTGGTCACCGTCCGGCGCGCGCACCTGCGCCGCTTCTACCGGCCCGCGCTCGTCGCGTTCGCGCCCTCCGGGCTGACGCTCGGCCTCGCCTACACGTGCCTCGTCGAGGGGCTCGACCGCGGCCGCGTGACGGTGGTGGCGCCGCTGAACGCGACGCAGTCGCTGTGGAGCGTCGTCATCGCCGCGGCCGTGCTCGGGCGCAGCGAGCTCGTCGGCCGGCGGACGCTGCTCGCCGGCCTGCTCGTCGTCGCGGGCGGAGCCCTCGTCGGCGCGGCGCGCTGAGCGGCGCGGCGGCCCTCAGCCTGAGGCGGCCGCCCGCCGTGCGACGGCGTCGCCGACCTCGCGCGTCGTCGCGGTGCCCCCGACGTCGCGCGTCCGCGGCCCCTCGGCGCAGACGGCCTCGAGCGCGGACATGAGCGCCGCCGCCGCGTCGTGCTCGCCCAGCTGCTCGAGCATGAGCGCGGCGCTCCAGATCGCCCCGATCGGATTGGCCACGCCGCGGCCGGCGATGTCCGGGGCCGACCCGTGCACCGGCTCGAACAGGCCGGGGACGGACGCGTCCGGCGCGAGGTTCGCGCTGGCCGCCATGCCCATCCCGCCCTGGACGGCAGCGGCCAGGTCGGTGAGGATGTCCGCGAACAGGTTGGAGGCGACGACGACGTCGAGGCTCCCGGGGTCGCGCACCAGACGCGCGGCGAGCGCGTCGACGAGCACTCGCTCGACGCGCACGCCGGGAAAGTCGGCGGCCACCTCGTCGACCACCTCGTCCCAGAGCACGTAGCCGTACCGGGACGCGTTCGACTTCGTCGCGCTCGTCAGCACTCCCCGCCGCTCCGCGGCGCGCTCGAAGGCGAAGCGGACGACGCGCTCGACCCCGCCGCGCGTGAAGACGCTCGTCTCGAGCGCCACCTCCGAGCCGAGGCCCCGGTGGGCGCGGCCGCCCACGCCCGCGTACTCGCCCTCGGTGTTCTCGCGCACGAACAGCATGTCCACGTCGGCCGGCCCGCGCCCGGCGAGCGGGCAGGGGATCCCCGGCAGGAGCCGCGCCGGCCGCACGTTCGCCCACAGGTCGAGACGCTGGCGGACGGGCAGGATGAGGCCCCAGAGCGACACGTGGTCGGGAACGGATGGGTCGCCGACCGCGCCCATGAGGACGGCGTCGTGCGCGCGCAAGACGTCGAGCGCGTCGGCCGGCATCATCTCGCCGTGCTCGTGGTAGTAGGCCGAGCCCCACGGGAGCTCCGTCCACTCCAGGCCGAGGCCGAGCGCGTCCACCGCCCTGCGCGCCTCGGCGACCACCTCCGGGCCGACGCCGTCACCGGCGAGCAGCGCGACCCGGTGGCTCACCGCCGCCTCGGGCGCTCGGAGGTCACGGTCGCATCGCTCCCCGCCACGTGGGCCTGTTGTACACGAGGCGGGAAGGACGCGCGGCGAGAGCCGCGCGGACGCGCCCAGGCGCCCGCGACCCCGCCCGGCTGGTTGTCCTCCCACCATGGGGCTACCTCCCCGCGTTCGGAGGAGCTCGACGCCACCGGCAAGCGCGGCGCCGACGTCTGGCATAACGTTGTGCCGTGACCCCTGAGGCGAAGCGACTCGTGCGGCAGGTGCGCCGAGGCGAAGGCGGCAGGCCGTGAGCGGCTTCGGCTTCGCGCTCCCCGAGGAGCTCGGCGAGATCCGGGTCGCCGTGCGCGAGCTGTGCGAGCGTTTCCCGGGCGAGTACTGGCGTGGGCTCGAGCCGGACCGCTACCCGGAGGAGTTCGTGCAGGCGCTGACCGAGAACGGGTGGCTGGCGGCGCTCATCCCCGAGGAGTACGGCGGCGCCGGGCTCGGCCTGACGGCGGCGAGCGTGATCCTCGAGGAGGTCAACGCCTCCGGCTGCAACTCGGGCGCCTGCCACGCGCAGATGTACACGATGGGCACGATCCTGCGGCACGGCTCGGAGGAGCAGAAACGTCGCTACCTGCCGCGGATCGCCTCCGGCGAGCTGCGCCTGCAGGCGTTCGGCGTCACCGAGCCGACGGTCGGCTCGGACACCACGTCGATCCAGACGACCGCCGAGCGCACGGACGGCGGCTACGTCGTCCGCGGCCAGAAGATCTGGACCTCCCGCGCGCTGCACTCGGACCTGATGCTGCTCCTTGCCCGGACGACGCCGGCCGACCAGGTCGAGCGGCGCACGGAGGGCCTGTCGGCGTTCGTCGTCGACATGAAGCAGGCGCTCG
>Ga0070741_10009722_pt1 | contig 18523 bp, 15 predicted proteins | sample Coa_R1_4_FD_66440 | JGI IMG/M metagenome (GOLD analysis project Ga0070741, IMG submission 66440) | Surface soil microbial communities from Centralia Pennsylvania, which are recovering from an underground coalmine fire - Coalmine... | ecosystem: Environmental > Terrestrial > Soil > Unclassified ...
CGAGGACGAGCCGTGCATCACCAGGTGGGTGTCGGGGATGCGGCGGTGGATCTCCCGGATGCGCTCGATCGCCAGGATGTCGCCGGTGGGCTTGCGGCTGAACTTGTAGGCGCCGTGCGAGGTGCCGATGGCGATGGCAAGCGCGTCGACGCCGGTCTCGCGCACGAAGTCGGCGGCCTGGTCCGGGTCGGTGAGCAGCATGTCGTGGGTGAGCCGGCCCTCGGCACCCGAGTCGTCCTCCTTGCCCGCATGCATGGTCTCCAGCGACCCCAGACAGCCCAGTTCTCCTTCGACCGACACGCCGACTGCGTGTGCCATGTCTACGACCTGTCGGGTGACGCGTACGTTGTAGTCGTAAGGCGCGGGCGTTTTCATGTCCTCCCTGAGCGAGCCGTCCATCATCACCGAGGTGAAGCCGGAGCGGATCGAGCGTTGGCATACCGCGGGGCTGGCGCCGTGGTCCTGGTGCATCACAACCGGAATGTGCGGATACATCTCCACTGCGGCCAGGATCAGGTGGCGCAGGAAGGGCTCGCCGGCGTATTTGCGCGCGCCGGCGGATGCCTGCATGATCACCGGCGAGTCGGTCTCGTCTGCCGCCTGCATGATGGCCTGGATCTGTTCCAGGTTGTTGACGTTGAATGCAGGCACGCCGTAGCCGTGCTCGGCGGCATGGTCCAGAAGCTGTCGCAGCGAAACAAGTGCCATCGATCTAGTCCTCCGCTACGGCGTGCCACCGCCCGCTGCGGGGGTCGCACCTACGCGCCCGAGGCGCGCAGGCACTGCTCCGCCCCTGCGCGGGCGCGCCGTAGCCGTGCTCGGCGGCGTGGTCCAGAAGCTGTCGCATGGAAACGAGCGCCATCGAAAATCCCTTCTCACACTCTACGGCCGACGCTGCTCGCCGACCTTCACGATCTTCATCGTGTTGGTGCCGCCCGGCGCGCCGATCGGCTCGCCGAAGGTGATCACGATCAGGTCCCCCGGCTGCACCACGCCGTTCTTGAGCAGTTGTTCTTCGGCTTCCTGCAGCAGCAGGTCGCGGTCGTGGCCGTAATAGCTGATCATGAACGGGAATACGTCGCGGAACAGGCTCAGCCGATAGCGCGTCTTGATCTCCGGCGTGAGCGCGTAGATCGGCACACCGCAGTTCAGGCGCGAGATCCACAGCGCCGTGGAGCCGGACTGGGTCAGCGCCGCGATCGCCTTCACCTTTAGATGATACGCGGTGAACAGTGCCGCCATCGCGATCGACTGGTCCACCCGGGTGAATACGCGGTCCAGGAATTCGCGATCCAGCGTCACCTCCGCCGACTTCTCCGCTTCGAGGCAGATGCGGCTCATCGCCTCCACCGTCTCCACCGGGTACTTGCCGGCGGCGGTTTCGGCGGACAGCATGACGGCGTCGGTCCCGTCCAGTACCGCATTGGCCACGTCGGAGACCTCGGCGCGGGTGGGTACCGGACTCGTGATCATGGATTCCATCATCTGCGTGGCGGTGATGGCGAGCTTGTTCTTCTCCCGTGCGGCGCGGATCATCCGCTTCTGCAGCGCCGGGACCGCGGCATCGCCGACCTCCACCGCGAGATCGCCGCGCGCGACCATGATGCCGTCGGAAGCCTCCAGGATGTCCTGCATCGCGTTGATCGCCTCGGCGCGCTCCATCTTCGCGATCAGCATCGCCTGCCCGCCGGCGGCGCGCATCAGCTCGCGGGCCATGTACATGTCGGCGCCGCTTTTCGGAAACGATACGGCAATGAAATCCGCCTTCATCGCCACCGAGGTCTTGATGTCCTCCATGTCCTTCGCCGTGAGCGCCGGCGCGGTGAGCCCGCCGCCCTGGCGGTTGATGCCCTTGTTGTTGGACAGCTCGCCGCCGACGCGGACCGTGGTGACGATCTCGTTGCCGACCACTTTCTGGACGTCGAGCACGAGGCGGCCGTCGTCGAGCAGCAGCACATCGCCGCCCTTCACGTCACGTTTGAGCTCGGTGTAATCCAGTCCCACGCGCCGCTCGTCGCCGAGCTCGCAGGTGGCGTCGAGCGTGAACACGTCGCCCTTGGCGAGAGTGATGCGGCCCTTCTCGAACTTGCCGACCCGGATCTTCGGCCCCTGCAGATCGCACATGATTCCGACCGTGCGGCCGAGACTGCGCGAGACCTCGCGCACGAGCTCCGCCCGCGCCAGGTGCTCTTCCCGCGCGCCGTGGGAGAAATTCAAGCGCACCACGTCCACCCCGGCGGCGCACATCCGGGCGAGCACGTTGCGATCGCCCGAGGCGGGACCGAGGGTAGCTACGATTTTCGTGCTTCTTTGCATAGGTGCGAGTTAACCACAAGACACAGAGGCACAGAGAAGGTCAAAGGAAACAGAAGGTAATCACCAAGACACGAAGAACTTCTTTCTCAGATCTCTTGGTGCCTTTGTGCCTTGGTGGTGATTTTTCGCCTTTGACGCTCTCTGTGCCGGCATGGCGAAAGGTCATTTCCCGCGCTGCTCGAGGATCTCGATCGCCGGCAGCTTCTTACCTTCGAGGAATTCCAGGAAAGCGCCGCCGGCGGTGGAGATGTAGCCGATGCGTTCGGAGATTCCGTACTTCGCGATCGCCGCCACCGTGTCGCCGCCGCCGGCAATCGAGAACGCCTCGGAGCGCGCAATGGACTCGGCGAGCGCCCTGGTCCCGTTGCCGAACTGGTCGTACTCGAATACGCCCACCGGACCGTTCCATACGATGGTGCCGGCCTTGGCGAGGATGTCGGCGAGCGCTTTCGCCGTCTTCGGACCGATGTCGAGGATCATGTCGTCGTCGGCAATTTCCTTCACGTCCTTCGTCACCGCTGCTGCGGTCGCGGAAAATTCCTTGGCGCAGACGACATCGACCGGCAGAGGTACGCTGCCGCCGTTGGCGCCGATCGCATCCATTACCTCGCGCGCTTTCCCGACCAGGTCCGGCTCGGACAGCGACTTGCCGATCTTCCAGCCCTTGGCGAGCAGGAAGGTGTTGGCGATGCCGCCGCCGACGACGAGCTGGTCCACCTTTCTCGCAAGTTCGCCCAGGATGGTGAGCTTGGTCGAAACCTTCGACCCGGCGACGATCGCCACCAGCGGCCGCTTCGGTTCATGCAGCGCCCGGGTGAGCGCATCGACCTCGGCAATCATCAGCGGGCCGGCGCAGGCCACGGGGGCGTATTTCGCGATGCCGTGCGTGGTCGCCTCCGCGCGGTGCGCGGTGCCGAACGCGTCGTTGACGTAGACATCGCACAGCTTCGCCATCTTGCGGGCGAGCGCGTCGTCGTTCTTCTTCTCGCCCCTGTTGACACGGCAGTTCTCGAGCAGCACGACCTGGCCCGTCTTTACCTCCACGCCTTCGACCCAGTTGCGCCGCAGTTCCACCTTCGCCCCCAGCAGCTCCGAGAGCCGCTTGGCCACCGGCGCAAGCGAATCCTCTGGCTTCAACTCGCCTTCGGCCGGCCGCCCGAGATGCGACGTCACCATGACTGCGGCGCCCGCCTCCAGCGCGTGCCGGATGGCGGGCAGGGAAGCGCGGATGCGCGTGTCGTCGGTGATGTTGCCGGCGTCGTCCTGCGGCACGTTCAGGTCCGCGCGGATGAACACTCGCTTGCCGCGCAGCTCGAGGTCGGTCATGCGGAGGATGGGCATGTCGATGTCCCGTTCAAACCCCTTGCAGCAGGATTCCCAGCGGTCGTCACTTTCGGCACACGGCGCAGCGCGGGCAAGCCCGTCGGCGCGGAGTCTGCCGCAACCCGCGGGGCAGCCATGCGATCGGCTATTTGGCGTCCATGAAAGCGATCGTGGCGTCGAGCATGCGATTGCTGAAACCCCACTCGTTATCGTACCAAGCGCAGACCTTGACCAGGGTGCCCTCCGACACCTTGGTGAGCGTGGAGTCGAAGATCGAGGACGCGGGATTGTGATTGAAGTCGATCGAAACCAGCGGATCCTTGTTGTATTCGAGGACGCCCTTGAGATCGGTCTCGGATGCCTGCTTCACGGCGTTGTTCACCTCTTCGACGCTGGTCCGGCGCCGGGCGACGAACGCCAGATCGACCACCGACACATTGATGGTCGGCACGCGGATCGCGAAGCCGTCGAGCTTGCCGTTCAGTTCCGGCAGCACCAGCCCGACCGCCGCCGCGGCGCCGGTCTTGGTGGGGATCATGGACACGGTCGCAGCGCGCGCCCGGCGCAGGTCCTTGTGGTAGACGTCGGTCAGCACCTGGTCGTTGGTGTACGCGTGCACCGTCGTCATCAGACCGTTGACCACGCCGATGCGGTCATGCAGCGCCTTCACCAGCGGCGCCAGGCAGTTCGTCGTGCAGGAAGCGTTCGAGATGACGGTGTGTGTGCTCTTCAGGGTACGGTGGTTCACGCCGTACACCACGGTGGCGTCGACGTCCTTGTCCCCGGGAGCGGAGATGATCACCTTCTTCGCGCCGGCGGAGAGGTGCGCGCCTGCTTTCGCCTTGCTGGTGAACAGCCCCGTGCACTCGAGCACGACGTCGACGCCGAGATCCTTCCACGGCAGCTCGGCGGGATTCTTCTGCGCGCAGACCCTGATGCGGTCGCCGTTGACGACCAGGAACTCCCCGTCGACCGATACCGCGCCCGGGAAGCGACCGTGCACCGTATCGTACTTCGTCAGGTGGGCATTGATCTGGGCATCGCCGAGATCGTTGATGGCGACGATTTCGATGCCGTGCCTCTTCCCGCCCTCGTAATGGGCCCGAAGGATGTTGCGACCGATGCGCCCATAGCCGTTGATCCCGACACGGATTGCCATTTTGGATGAACCCCTCGGTTAAAAACGCGGATTTTACGTCACTCGGCTGCCTGCTCGCAGCGCCCCGGCGACCGCGGCGCAGGTCAAGGGGCCCGGAATCCAGGAGTGGACGCGCGAGGGCGTGCTCGCCGATCTCGATGACGCGGCGAAGGCCGGCAACTGGGACAAACTGCTGCCGGCGGTGGTCAGCAACGTCATGAAGTACCAGGGTCACTACGTGGCGGTGCCGGTAAACCTGCACCGCGTGAACTGGATGTGGGCCAACCCGGCGGTGTTCAGGAAGGCCGGCGCCAAGATTCCTACCACGTGGGCAGAATTCGCGGTGGCCGCCGACAAGATCCAGAAGACCGGTTTCATCGCAGTGGCCCACGGCGGGCAACCCTGGAAGGATTCCACATGTTCAAGCAGAAGGGCGCGGAGGCGCGCAAGGCGCAGGCGCACCTCGCGGCCGCGATCATGGAGCCGCAGTTCCAGGAGGTGTTCAATCTGAACAAGGGCTCGATTCCGGTTCGAATGGGAATGGACTTGTCCAAGTTCGACCAGTGCGCCAAGGATTCTGCCGCCGAGTTCGCCGCCGTGGCGAAGAGCGACAGGCTGGTGCCGAGCTGGGCGCACGAAATGGCCATGCCGTCGGCGAACAAAGGGGCGATGTTCGACCTAGTGACGAGCTTCATGAACACGCCCGCCATGACGCCGAGACAGGCGGCCGAGAGAATGACGGCCGCCGGCAAGAATTTCATGCGCAGCCTCACCGCCGGCGCGGTAAAAGGCTAGCGAGGCGGACGCGCAGGGCGACGCTTTCGATCCGCAACCTTCGCAAAGCGTTCGGGTCGGTGGAGATCCTCAAGGGCATCAAGCTCGAGGTGAAGTCTGGCGAATTCCTAATCCTGGTCGGGCCGTCCGGCTGCGGCAATTCCACGCTGCTCAACATGATCTCCTTCGGCCTGCAGATGCGCAAGGTGCCGAAGGACAAGCAGGACGAGCAATCGGTCTTCGTCCTGCCGGTGCGTAAGCAGGCCGACAGGCTGCGCGCCTGGCTCGGCAGGGACATCGTGCTCGGAATTCGCCCGGAGCAGATCACGGATGCGCAGCAGGCCCGAGGCGACCATGACGTGCACCGGCAGCGGCTCAAACTCGGCCTCACCGAGCCGACGGGGGCGGACACGCTCGCCTTCGTGCGTCTGAACGGCACCAATGTGTGCTGCCGGGTGCGGCCGGATCAGTGTCCGCCGGCGGGACGGGCGATGGAGCTGCATTTCGACCTGTCGAAGGCGGTGTTCTTCGAGCCGGGCTCGGAAAAGCGCGTCGCCTGAAGCCCGGGCGCCGCGCTCAGGGCAGGTCGAATCCGTCGTGCCGCGGCTTGCGCCTGCCGTAACGCACTTTCAGAACGACGATGGTTGCGGCAAGCGCCAGCGTGACGACGTTGGCGAGGATCATCGGCGCCGAGCCGATCATGAGCCCGTAGATCAGCCACAGCGCCACTCCGGTGCAGAAGATCAGGAACATGCGCAGCGAGACATCCTCTCCGGACTTCGTCGCGTAGATCTTCAGGAGCTGCGGTACGAAGGCCACCGTGGTCAGCGTGCCCGCGGTCATTCCCACCCAGTCGGCTGCCGTCATGCCCGGGTTTCCAGCACGGCAGCCAGGCCGCGCAGCGCGGGATTCGCGGCGAGTATCACGTACGTCGGGATGGCCCTCACGTAGTCGCTGGTTCTGCCCTTGTCCTCGAAGCGCGGGCGGAACGGCGAGCGCGCGAAGTAGTCGCCGAGGCGGGGCACGATACCGCCACCGATGTAGATGCCGTTGCGCGCGCCCAAGGTCACCGCCAGGTCGGCGGCGGCGGTCCCGAGAATCGCGCAGAACATGTCGACGGTCTCCACGCACTGTCGCTCGGCGCCGGACAGCGCGCGCCGGCTGACGTCCGTGGGCTCCGCGGGCCCCGGTGCGACGCCGTCGATTTCGCACAGCGCCTGGTAGATATTGGTCAGCCCCATTCCGCTCACCAGTCGCTCGGTGGACACGTGGCTGCCGTAACGCCGGCGCAGGATGCGCAGCACGGCGTCTTCGCGCTCGTTCATCGGGCTGAACGCGGTATGCCCGCCCTCGCCCTGGATCGCAAGCCAGCGCCCGTCGTGGGACAGCAACCCGGACACGCCCAATCCGGTGCCGGGACCGATCACGCCGATCGCGTTGCCGGCAACCGGCGTGCCGCGGCCGATCTGCCGGATCTCGCGCGCTTCGAGCGCGGGCACGCCGTAGGCCAGCGCGGTGAAATCGTTGATGACTACCAGCCGGCTCAGGCTCAGCGCGCGCCGCGTCTGCTCGATCGAGAAGCCCCACGGTCCATTGGTCAGATGGATGTAGTCGCCGGTGATCCCGGTCGCCACGTCGAAAGCGGCCTCGCGAACCGGCGGATTGCCGGCTGCGGAGAGATAGTGGCGAACCGCTTCGACCACCCCCGGGAAGTCGGCGCACAGCAGCGTGCGCTCTTCGATCGCGTTCACGGAACCGGCGGGGACGAGCGCAAATCTTGCGTTGGTGCCGCCGATGTCCGATACCAGCCGCGGCGCATCGCCTTTCATTGACGCGCCTTGCTCCTTTCGCCTGCTATTTGCGACGCACTCGTTCGACCGCCGACGCAACCGCCTCGGCTGTGAACCCGAAGAACTTGAACAGTTCACCCGCCGGCGCCGATTCTCCGAAGCGATCGATTCCGATCACCTCGCCTTCGAGGCCGACGTACTTGCGCCAGAAATCCGTCACGCCGGCTTCCACCGCCACGCGGGGCAAACCCTTGGGTAGCACCGATTCCCGGTACGCCGCATCCTGGCGATCGAAGACATTCGTGGACGGCATCGACACGACCCGCACCCGCACGCCCTTCTGGGCAAGCGCCTGTCTGGCCGCCATGGCAAGCGCGACTTCCGAGCCGGTCGCAATGATCGCCGCTTCGGGCCGGTCCGCATCCGCGAGCACGTAGCCGCCGCGCCGGATCTGGGCAATCTGCTCCGCGGTGCGCCTCTGGTGCGGCACGTTCTGACGCGTCAGCAGCAGGCTCGTCGGTCCGTTGCGGCGCTCGACAGCGGCGAACCACGCGGTCGCGGTCTCGACCGCGTCGCACGGCCGCCATACATCCATGTTCGGAATGTAGCGCAGGCTCGCCGCATGCTCGATGGGCTGGTGCGTGGGACCGTCCTCGCCCAGCCCGATGGAATCGTGCGTGAAGACGAAGATGCTGCCGACCTTCATCAATGCAGCGACCCGCAATGCGTTGCGCGCGTAATCGGAGAACACCAGGAAGGTGCCGCCGTAGGGTAGGGTCCCGCCGTGCAGCGCCAGGCCGTTTACGATCCCGGCCATGCCGAACTCGCGCACTCCGTAGAACACGTAGTTGCCGCCGTTGCCGCGCGCAAGCGGCTTCGTGCCGGACCACATGGTGAGGTTGGAGCCGGCAAGGTCGGCGGAGCCTCCGAGCAACTCCGGCAGCACGGGGCCGAGCCCTTCGATCGCATTCTGCGACGCCTTGCGGGTGGCGATGGATTCCGCCTTCTGGTCGAACCTGGCAAGAAGCGCCTGCGCCTGCGCCTGCCAGTCGGCAGGCAGCTCGCCGTTCATTCGGCGGGTAAATTCGGCGGCTTCCTTCGGGTAGCGTCCGCGGTACGCGGCGAACCTCTCGTTCCATTCCGCCTCGAGCGCGGCGCCCCGCTCGCGCGCGTTCCAGCCGTCATAGACGTCCCTCGGAATCTCGAACGCGGGATGGCTCCAGCCGAGCGCAGCGCGGGCGGCGGCGACTTCCTGCTCGCCGAGCGCGGCGCCGTGCGCGGCGCCCGTGTTCTGCTTGTTGGGCGCGCCCTTTGCGATCACCGTCTTGCAGCAGATGAGGGAGGGCTTGTCGGTCGCCGACTTGGCTTCGCGGATGGCCCGGTCGATGGCCACCGGATCGTGGCCATCGACGACGTCGATCACGTGCCATCCGTACGCCTCGAAGCGCTTGTGCGTTTCGTCGGAGAACCAGAGACCGATATGCGCCTTCTCCGAATCGATCGAAATGCCGTTGTCGTCGTACAGGACGATCAGCTTGCCGAGCCCCAATACGCCGGCGAGCGAGCATGCCTCGTGGGAGATGCCCTCCATCAGGCAGCCGTCGCCGACGAAGACGTAGGTGAAATGATCGACGATGTCCAGGCCCGGGCGATTGAACGCGGCGCCCAGTACCTTCTCCGCGATCGCCATGCCCACGGCATTGGCCAGGCCCTGGCCGAGCGGGCCGGTGGTCGTTTCCACGCCGGGGGCGCAGCCGGCCTCGGGGTGGCCAGGTGTCTTCGAGTGCAGCTGGCGGAACCGTTTCAGCTCCTCCATCGGCAGGTCGTAGCCGGTCAGGTGCAGCAGCGCGTAGAGCAGCATCGAGCCGTGGCCGTTGGACAGCACGAAGCGGTCGCGATTTGCCCAGCGAGGATTGGCCGGGTTGAATCGCAGGTGATGGTTCCAGAGAACCTCGGCAATGTCGGCCATGCCCATCGGCATGCCGGGATGCCCTGAATTCGCCTTCTGCACGGCGTCCATCGCCAACACCCGGATCGCGTTGGCCAGCTCGGCTCGCGTTGCCATCTCAGCCCTTTCGCAAAACAAAAAATCCCGGAAACCGGGATCGCAGGGAAGGGAATTCTAGCGCAGTACGCGACATGCTCCAGAAGGCGCGCGAGCCGAGAACCGCGCCGACGTCTCAAAATGAAACGCGCACGCCGCGCGAGTTGCGGCCGGTCAATCCTCGCTGCGTCGCGGCAGCTTCACGCCGAGCTGTTTGAGCTTGCGATAGAGATGCGTGCGCTCCAGCCCGACCTTCTCCGCCACGCGGCTCATGTTTCCGCCCTCGCGGCCCAGATGGTACTCGAGATAGATGCGCTCGAAGGCGTCCCGCGCCTCGCGCAGCTCGCGGTCGAGCGGCAGCGTCTGGACCATGCTCGGCAGCGGCGCTTCCAGCGTGACCAGCGCATTGGTCACGTCCGCCACGCCGATCTCGTTTCCCGCGGCGAGCTGCGCGCAGGTCTTGACCACGCTTTCCAGCTGTACCAGGTTCCCCGGCCAGTGATAGTTGCGCATCGCGTTGAGCGCGGCGGTATTGAAGCTGCGGGCTGGAACCTCCTTCGCCTCGACGGCGCGAGACAGCACGAGATTGACCAGTTCCGGCACGTCCTCCGCGCGTTCCCGCACGCTCGGCACGCGCACGATCACTCCGGCGAGCTGCGCGTACAGCCGAGGATCGAAAGCCCCCGCGGCGATCAGATCGGGCAGCGACACCGTGCTCGAGGACACCAAGCGCACGTGCGCGCGCTCGAACCGTCCCATCTCGGCAAGCAGGTTCAGCTGCGCGGCGCGCTCGAGATGATGGACCTCGCGCAGAAACAGCACCCCGTCGGCGGCGCGCTGCGCGAGATCCGTCTGCGCTTCGATGAAGGCGGTCTCGCCGTCCGCCGCAACCCATGGCGTGCCCGCCTGATGCAACGCGTGCGCGCACTGCTCCGCGCCTGCGCCGGGTTCGGCCACGAACAGCACCGCGGCACGCAGGCCCTTCAGCCGCTCGAGACGGGCGCGCAACTGCTCCACCGCCGCGGACCTGCCGATGGTCGCCAGCGTCGGCGCGGAATGCGCGCGCGGCGCGGCGTGCTTGAGGGCGGAGCCCACGGTGGCAAGAAGCTTCTGCAGCGCGATCGGTTTCTCGAGAAACGCGTAGGCGCCGATCCGCGTGGCCTCGACCGCCGTGTCGATGGTGCCGTGGCCGGACATCATCACCACCGGCATGGTGAGCTGGCCGGTGGCCGCCCATTCTTTCAGCAGCGTGATGCCGTCCGTGTCCGGCATCCAGATGTCGAGCAGGACCAGATCGGGGCGCTGGCGGCTGCGCTGTTGTCTCGCTTCGCTGGCGTTCTGTGCCAGGCGGACCTGGTGGCCCTCGTCGCGCAGGATCTCGGAAAGCAGCTCGCGGATGCCGACTTCGTCGTCTACGACCAGAATCTGGCTCATGGCTGCTCGTTGATCGCTTTGACCCTCGGCTGCTGCGCCGACGCGCGCGGAAGCAGTATGTCCACCCGCGCCCCGCCGACGGAGGGATTGGACGCGTAGATGCTGCCGTTGTGCTCTTCCACGATCTTTTTCACGATCGCCAGGCCGAGACCGGTGCCCTTGGCCTTGGTCGTGACGTAGGGTTCGAAGACTCTGCCCAGCAGCTCGTCGGGAAAACCGGGGCCGTTGTCGATGATGGACAGACGCACGCCCTCTTCGGCGGCGTCGGTACGCACCACGATGCGCCCGTCCGGCACCTGCGCCAGCGCGTGTTCGGCGTTCTGCAGCAGATTGTGGATCACCTGCCTGAGCTTGGCGCTGTCCCCGGAAATCGAAGGCAGCGCCGGCGCGAGTTCGAGCGAGATCTCGGCCCCGGAGGCCGCATACAGCTCGAGGACTTCGCGCACCAGCACGTTGAGGTCCACCGGCCTCAAGTCCGGCTCGGGCGAGCGCGCATACTGACTGAACGCATCCACCATGCCCTTCAGCGCGGTGACCTGGTTGACGATGGTCCGGGTACACCGCTGCACGATTCCAGCTTCCTGAGGATCCAGCTTCGCGCCCAGCCGGTGCTGCAGCCGCTCGGCGGAGAGTTGTATGGGGGTGAGCGGGTTCTTGATTTCGTGCGCCAGCCGCCGTGCGATTTCTCCCCAGGCCGCGTAGCGCTGGGCCTGGAGCAGGTGGGTGACGTCGTCGAACACGATGACGTAGCCGGATTCGTCACCGGCTGTCAACGGCGAGCCGCGCAGCAGCAGCATCTGCTTGCCGGTCTGGGTCTCCACTTCCACCTGCTGCTCCCATGGTGCGCCGTGCGCTTCCTGAAAACGCTGGCGGGCAGTGCGTACGATGCGCGCGAGCCGAGGCGCCGCGGCGTCCTCTGCCTCCCGCCCGGTCAGGCCGGCGAGGTCTGCGCCGAGAATGCGCTCCGCGCTGCGGTTCGCCGAGCGCAGCCGGAATTCTGCGTCGAACGACACCACGCCCGCAGAAAGATTGGCAAGCACACCTTCGAGATAGGCCTTCGCAGCGGCCAGCTCGTCCTGATGGCGCTGTGCCGCTGCCTGCGCCTCCGCCAGCTGGCGGGTCATCGCGTTGAAGGATTCGGTCAACACGCCGAGCTCGTCGCGCCCCTTGACAGGCTCGCGCTGAGTGAAATCGCCCTGCGCCACCGCACGCGTGGCGGCCGCCAGAAAGCCGAGCGGCGCGGACAGCCTTTCGCTGAACATGATCGCCAGCAGCAGCGCCGAGAGCAGCGCCAGCGCAAGCGACAACGTGAGCGTGAGCGTGTACAGACGGTTAAGGCCGCCGCGCGAAAACGACAGCCCCTGGTAGTCGCGGTACGCTTCCTGGACCATGGCGGCGTCGCGCGCCAGCTGCGCGGGCACCGGATGCACGAGTTGCAGCACCAGCGTCGTGCCGTCCGGCTCGTTGACCGGAACGGCTACCCGCATGCGCAACTCGCCGCGCTCGCCGACTTCCTCGATCGCGCTGTAGGCCTGTTGCATGCGGACCTGGCGCAGGACCGAGGGTGCCGGCATCGACGGCATGAGTTCCGCGCGCTCGGCGCCGGAGAAGGCGATGATTCCGCCGCCGGTGGTGAGCAAGGCCGCTTCGTGGACCGCGTTCTGCTCGCGCAACTGGTTCAGCGCCGCGATCTGGGAGGCGATGCGCACGTCGGTCAGCGCTCCCGCGATGGTGTCGGCCTTGCGGCGCAACTCGCGCATCATCGCTTCCAGGTTCACGCGCCCCAGGCTCAGGCCGCCTTCGAGCGCCTTTTCGACCCGCACATCGAACCACGATTCGATGGAGCGCGACAGGAATTGCACCGATACCGCGTACACGAGCGCGCCCGGGAGCACCGCGACCAGCGAGAACAGCAGCACCAGCCGCTTGGTGAGCTTGGAGCCGAACACGCGGGCACGCAGCCTCCTGCGCAGCATCAGCAACTGATAGCCGACCAGCACCATGAGCACGACGATCATGCCCACGCCGAGCGCCAGGAGCAGCGGCAGGTCTTTCGCGAACACCTTGGTGTTGGCGCTCGCGGAGGACAACAGATACAGCATTACCGCCCCCAGGCCGAGAGCAAGCGTCACCAGGTAGCGCATCGCCCTGGTCATCAACGTCCTGCGGATCGTCTGCGCCAGTCCGCTCATCGGGTCAGCGTCCACCGATACCAGCCTGAGGAAAGGTTCCAGTCGCGCGAGGCGAGGGCGTCGACCTGGAACGGCTTGGGCAGCTGGGCGGTATCGAGCCGCATGCGCACTTGCGCCTCGTACACCACGCCCTGAGCAATGTCGTCGATCGCGAAGACGCTCCGGCGGGGCAACCTGCCGAGCACTGCCAGCGCCTCTTCGAGCGTGTCGAATCCCTGGTGCAACGCGCCCAGGCTCAGCCGGTATTGCCTGGTGAGCGCGTTATAGGTGAGCCGGTAGTGCTGCTCGTACTCGACCACGCGCTTGTTCCACAGATAGAGCGTGTACCAGCGGGGAAGGATCAGATCGAACTCGAAAATGAAGTGCAGCACCACGCCGCGGTTCAAGGCTTCTTCAAGCGTGGGCGTGAGATCGACCTCGAAGTTTGCGTTCAGATAATACTCTCCGCTGTTCGGATCGAGCTGGGCGGATTTGACGTGAATGCCTTGCGCGGCCGCCGCCCAGGAGCAAAGGAGCACGCCGAGCGCGAGAATGGAGCGCCCGAAATTAACGTTTCTCAAGCAGCGCGTGATAGAAGCCATCGTGCTCTCGGGTCGGGAGGAGCAGTCCTTCCTCGCCGGGCATGCCGCCGAGCAGGCGAGCGTCGGAATGACGAGCGGCGAACTGCTCGATCCGTTCTTGGTTCTCCTCCCGGAAAATCGAGCAGGTCGCGTAGAGCAATTTACCACCCGGGCGCAACACCTTCCACAACGCGTCGAGCAACCGCGCCTGCTGCTTGGCAAAGCCTGCCATATCCGTCGGCCGCCGCAGCCATCGGATGTCCGGGTGCCGTCGGACCACGCCCGACGCCGAGCACGGCGCGTCGACCAACACCCGATCGAAGGGCTCGCCGTCCCACCACGATGTGAGTTCGCCGGCGTCGGCGCAGAACGTTCGGGCGCGCAACCCGAGGCGGCCGAGGTTTTCGTTCACCCGTTCGAGCCGCTGCGCGTCGAGGTCGAGGGCGATAAGCTCCACGTCGGCAAGCTCGAGAATGTGCGCGGCCTTGCCTCCTGGCGCTGCACAGGCGTCCAGCACACGCTGGCCCGGCGCCAGATCGAGCAGGGGTGCGGTGAGCTGTGCACCTGCATCCTGTACGGATACCCAACCCTCGCGGAAGCCGGGTAGCAGATCCACCGGAACCGGACTGGAGAGCACCAGCGCCGCAGGGCCGAGCGCTCGCGCAGACAGGCCGGCTCCATGCAGCCGGGCGTGGAGTTGCTCGACATCGGCACGGCGGCGGTTGACGCGCAAGCTCATCGGCGGATGGAGATTGCCGGCTTCGAGCGTGGCTGCGGCACGCGGTCCCAGTTCCGCCGTCACGCGATCGATCCACCATTGCGGGTAGGACCAGCGCGCCTCGGCATCCGCGTGCGCCGCATCCAGCAGCGCGCCACGCTGCCGAAGAAAACTGCGCAGGATCGCATTGGCAAAAGACTTTATCCGTCGGCCGCCGATCCCGTCCGCGTTCTCCACCGCCAGATGCACCACCGCGTACGGCGCGGCCTCGGTGTCGGCGAGCTGATGAATTGCCACGCACAGCAACGCGGCGAGTTCCGCGCTCTCGGGCGCACGCGGGGCGAGACGGGCAAGCGCGAAACGGGCAAATCCGAGCCGGCGCAACGTGCCATAGGCGAGCGCCTGTGCGGCCGCCCGCTCCCCGCGCAGGCTACCGCACACTGCGACGGAGTCCTGCAGCGCGCTCGAGAGGTTTCTGCCGCCGAGAACGCCGGCAACGGCAAGCGCGGCGGCACGCTGGGCATTGCGCACGCTGCCGCCTCAGGCGCCGAAGCGAGCGCCGGGAACGAGCCGGTGGCCCGCCAGGAATTCGCGCGCAGCGAGCTTCCTGCCGCCGGCACGTTGCAGCTCGGCGATACGCAGCGCACCGCTCCCGCACGCGACAACGATATCTTGCGGGCCGCAGGACAAGACTTCGCCCGGCTCGCCATGCGTCTGTTCCTGCGGCCGCGCCGACCAGATCTTGATCGTCATTCCTTCGAACTGCGTCCGGGCGCCGGGTACGGGATTGAGAGCCCGGACCATGCGGTCGATACGCACCGCCTCGTCGCGCCAGTCGATTACCGCTTCCTCGTTCGCGATCTTGTGGGCGTAGGTGACGCCTTCATCGGGCTGCGGCGTGGGCTGGAGCGCACGGCGATCGATCTTGTCGAGCGCTTCCACGACGAGCCTGGCGCCAACCGCGGCGAGCCTGTCGTGCAGCTCGCCGGCCGTCTCGGCCATGCCGATCGGCACGCGCTCCGACAGGTACACGGGCCCGGTGTCGAGCCCTTCCTCCATCTTCATGATGCAAACGCCGGTCTGCGTATCCCCGGCGAGCAACGCGCGCTGGATCGGCGCCGCGCCGCGCCAGCGCGGCAGCAGCGAGGCGTGGATGTTGATGCAACCTCGCGGGAAAAGCTCCAGGATCGCGCGCGGCAGAATCAATCCATACGCCGCAACCACCATCAGTTGTGCCCCTGCCGCGCTCAGAGTCGCACGGGACTCTTCGGACTTGAGAGTAGCAGGCTGAAAAAACCGCAGACCGCGGCTGCGTGCCAGTTGCTTGACTTCGCCCGGGGTGAGCTTCATTCCGCGCCCGGACGGACGGTCGGGTTGCGCCAGCACGAGGGGAATATCGTGCCCCGCGGCAAGCAGGGCATCCAGCGCAACCGCAGCGAACGCGGGCGTGCCGGCGAAGACGAGGCGCATCTATCCCCGGCGCACGCAGGGTGGCGCCGGAATCACAGCGTGACGCGCTCCATCTTGCGCAACTTCTTGACGATGCGTTCCTGTTTCAGCCGGGAAAGATATTCCACGAACACCTTGCCCACGAGATGATCCATTTCATGCTGGACGCATACTGCGAGCATCCCTGTTGCGTCGAAATCGACGGGCTTGCCCTCGACGTCGAACGAGCGCACCCGCACCCATTCCGCCCGGACGACCGGCTCGAAGATCCCGGGGACCGACAAACACCCTTCCTCGCACTCCTGCTGCCCTTTTGCGTCGAGAATTTCCGGGTTGATCAGCACCAGCAGTTGATCCTTGGTCTCGGAACTGTCGATCACGATCACCCGCTTGTGCACGTCCACTTGGGTCGCAGCCAGCCCGACACCGGGGGCGGCATACATCGTCTCCGCCATGTCCTGTACCAGTTTGCGAAGTCGCTCATCGAACTGGCGCACCGGGGCGGCGATCTGGTGGAGCCTAGGATCGGGGTATCGAAGAATTGGCAGAAGTGCCATAATTGCTTGCTAATTTAATAGACTATATGCAGAATTTAAACCAAAGTATCGGATTACGGCGGTCTGGTTGCCTGCGTAGCGGCTGCGAGGCACCCTGTCGTAACGAGAAATGGGGGCCTGAGATGGGCAAAGCAATTATATCCGTGGGCGCGCTTGCGCTGACTGTCGCGTTGACGGCGCCGGTCTTCGCGCAGCAGGAACAGACCAATCCGACGCCAGAACAACCGCCGGCTTTGGCCGAGAATCCTCCCGCGCGTTACGTCGTCGTGAAGGGCGATACGCTATGGGGGATCGCGGCGCGTTTTCTGCGCGATCCCTGGCGCTGGCCCGATATCTGGGGCTTGAACCGGGACGAGATCAAGAACCCGCATTGGATCTACCCCGGAAACGTCATCATTCTCGATTTTTCCGGGCGCACGCCGCGGCTGCATTTGGAAGGCCAGCCCGGCTGGCAGCTGATGGTGACCAAGCTCAGTCCCAAGATTCGCACGGAGAAACTGGCCGCAGCCATACCGAGCATTCCGCCGATCAAGCTCGATGCTTTCGCAACGAAGTCTCTGGTCGTAGGCGAGAATGAACTCGCCTCGGCACCGAAGATCGTCGCCGCGCCGGACAATCGCATCGTGCTGTCGGCGGGCGACACCGCTTTCGTCGAAGGATTGGCATACGGTGACGGCCGCTCTTACCAGGTGCTCCGCCCCGGCAGACCGTTCATCGATCCCGACTCGCAGGAAGTGCTCGGCCATGAGGCACTCTACCTCGGCGAGGCCGAAGTCAAGGAATTCGGCGAGATCAGTACCGTACAGCTGACCAAGGCAAACCAGGAAATTGTTCCGGGAGACCGCCTGGTAAGCATCGCGAGCAGTGCCGAGCTGCCGTACATGCCGCACGCGCCGCAGGGAAAAATAAACGGAAAGATCATCGCCGCAGCCAGCAAGGATATGATCTCCGAAATCGGTCCTTATTCCGTCGTCATCCTGAACCGCGGTGCAAGAGACGGCCTGGAGATCGGCAATGTCCTCGCGGTTTCACGGGCCGAAAGGACCGTTAACCCATCCTATGGAACCGAATACATGACAACAGATACGTCGGCGCCAGTCATGCTGCCGCCGCGGCGCTACGGCCTCGTATTTGTCTTCCGGGTGTTCGAGCGCGTGTCCTACGCGTTGATAATGAACGCCACCCGGCCGCTCAACGTCTACGACGCGGTCCAGAATCCCTGAACGGCGGCCGGCCATGGCGCCCGCCGACGAACTCGAGGCGTGGCTCAGGCTGGGTCTTGTCGCCGACCTTGGCGCTGCCGCCTTTCGCAAACTACTTGCCGACTTCGGCCAGCCGGAAGCAGTCGTTGCCGCGAGCGTGGCGCAACTTTCCCGCGCCGTCGGCCGGGAAATCGCAGCGGCAATCAAGAAGGGGCCCGAGCACGCGCATCTGCGCGACGCATTGGACTGGCTACGCCGGCCGGGCAACACGCTGATCACCCTCGCCGATGCGGCGTACCCACGAGCTCTGCTGCAAACCGCCGATCCGCCACCCATGCTCTACGTCAACGGTGACTGTTCGCTGCTGTCGCAGGTCGCGCTTGCCGTCGTCGGCAGCCGCCACGCCACACCACAGGGGGCGGCGAACGCGGAAGCGTTTTCACGCGAACTGTCGCAGCAGGGATTCTGCATCGTCAGCGGTCTTGCGCACGGCATCGACGCGGCCGCGCACCGTGGAGGGATGCAGGGACGCGGCTCCACTATCGCGGTGCTCGGTACGGGTCTCGATATCGTTTATCCGGCAGGCAATCGGGATCTCGCCAGAGATATTGCCTGCAACGGACTGCTGCTCTCGGAGTTCCCGCTCGGCACGCCGGCGCGGCCATCGAACTTTCCGCGCAGAAATCGCCTCATCAGCGGGCTCGCTCTCGGCGTCCTCGTGGTCGAGGCCGCGCTGCGAAGCGGCTCGCTGATCACCGCCCGCTATGCACTGGAACAGGGGCGCGAAGTCTTCGCGATCCCGGGTTCGATCCATTCGCCCTTTTCCAAGGGCTGCCACCTACTCATCAAGCAGGGCGCCAAGCTCGTGGAAAGCACAGCGGACATTCTCGACGAACTTGGCATTCCACACCCGATAGAGTCGGTCGATGCGGCGCGCAGCATTCACGGTCCGGACATACTCGATGCGCTCGGGCACGATCCGGCGGACCTCGATTCGATCTGCGCCCGCAGCGGCTTGACTGCTGA
>Ga0070741_10009723_pt1 | contig 18518 bp, 12 predicted proteins | sample Coa_R1_4_FD_66440 | JGI IMG/M metagenome (GOLD analysis project Ga0070741, IMG submission 66440) | Surface soil microbial communities from Centralia Pennsylvania, which are recovering from an underground coalmine fire - Coalmine... | ecosystem: Environmental > Terrestrial > Soil > Unclassified ...
ATGCCTGCAGCTTCGATGTGACGCCGCTGTCACTCTCCTTCCCGCAGTCAGGCGGCTCGAGCTCGGTAACAGTGACTCCGATACTTCCGGCCTGCAGCTGGACAGCGGTGAGCAACGACAGCTTCGTGCATATAACCAGCGGAGGTGGTCCGTTCACCGGCAATGGCACAGTGCAGTTCAGCGTCGACAGCTCGGGCGGAGTAGCCAGAACCGGAACGATGCTCATTGCGGTCAATACCGTGGTGGTGGATCAGACCAATCCTACTGCCATCAATCTCAACAGCTTCACTGCTACCAGTGTCGGCTCGGCAACGCTGCTGCAGTGGCAGACCGGTATGGAAGTTCACAATCTGGGCTTCAATATTTATCGAGAGAGCAATGGTCAGAGGGTGCAGATCAATCCTTCTCTGATAGCGGGATCAGCCCTGAGAGTGGGAATCAATACCAATCTGCAGGCCGGTCTTGCCTACACCTGGGTCGATCAATCAGGAGGTGCTGGCGTCAGCTACTACCTTGAGGATGTCGATCTCGGCGGCACAACCACACTGCACGGACCGGTCTCGGCAACAGCGGGCACGGCGGCTTTGGCAGCTAACTCGCTGCTGCTCTCGGAGATCAACAGTTCAGCGTCACAAAGCTATACGCTCCAGCAGGGCTACCCGGCAGGAGTGGAGATAAGCTCGGGCGGAACAGCTTCATCTTCTGATTCTGCCTCAAGAACAGGCGGAAGAAGCCCGGGCAGAGCGTCCAGCATCAGCAACACGATGAGGAAGCAGTGGACGATTGCCGCACAGCCGGCAGTGAAGATCGGCGTGAACAGGACCGGCTGGTATCAGATCAATGCGGTCGATCTGTTCACGGCGGGACTCGATACCGCCGCCAAACCGCAAAACCTGCAGATGTTCGTGGGCGGCGCAGAGATACCGATCAGGGTCAATGCGGCCAGCACTGATCATCTCTCGGCGGGAGACACAATCGAATTCTACGGAACGGCATTGAACACTGCTTACGCCAATACCAATGTGTACTGGCTGCTGGCCGGCAATCAGTCCGGCAAGCGAGTGGGCAGTGTCACTGCCGCGGCCAGCTCAGGTAACAGCGGATCGTTCGCTTATACGGTGGAGCGGCGGGACAAGAGCATCTATTTCTCATCTCTGCTTAATGGCGATGCCGAGAACTGGTTCGGCGGTGTTGTCAATACCAGCCCGAAAGCGGAGAGTCTGACGATCAACCATCTGGATCAGAACTCCAGCGATCCGGCGGTGATAGAAGTAGCGCTCCAGGGAGCGTCGGGAACGCTGCACAACGTGACAGTCTCGCTTAACGGAGCAGCGATTCAGCAGATCAGCTACAACGGGCAGGCTCATCAGGTGGTGCAGATCGAGGTGCCACAGACCGCGCTTGTTGAAGGCAATAACACGGTGAGCTTTGCCGCCGCGGCGGGCGGAGACGTCTCGCTGATAGACTATGTCAAGATCACTTATGCGCACAGCTATCAGGCAGAGAACAACAGCCTGTTGACAACAGTGCCAGCCAATCAGGCGGTGAGCATCGATGGCTTCACCTCGAATCAGATCAGCGTCTTCAATGTCACCAATCCATCAATGCCGGTGCAGATGCAGGGGACGATCTTCACCTCGGATGCGGGCATCTCTTCAATCAGCCTGATGACATCCAGCAAGAGCAACCTGGTTGCGTTCACGCCCGATCAGATGCTCAAGCCTGCGTCAATCACGGCAAACAATCCATCAGCTCTCAATAATGGAGGAGCGGGAGCAACCCTGGTAATTATCGGCTACCAGGACTTCCTGCCGAGCTTGCAGCCACTGGTGGCACTCAAACAGAGCCAAGGCTATGCAGGAACGGTAGTGGATGTAGAGAACATCTACGACGAGTTCAGCTATGGAGTGCATTCACCACAGGCAGTGAAGGACTTCCTGAGCTGGACGTACCTGCACTGGGCGAAGCAGCCGCAGTACGTGATACTGGCGGGAGACGGCTCGTACGATCCGAAGAACTACCTGGGGCTGGGCAACCAGGATCTGGTGCCGATAAGGCTGATAGACACGGCCCATATGGAGACAGCCAGCGACGGCTGGTTTGTGGATTTCAACAATGATGGAACAGAGCAGATGGGCATAGGCCGACTGCCGGTCAGAACCGCAGCGGATGCCACGGCACTGATCAACAAGATCGTAGCCTACGAGCAGGCAGGCAGCAGCGCTCAGGCTTTGGTTCTGATCTCAGGGAGCGATAGCAATGGGCTGGACTTTGGAGCGAGCAACGCCCAGATAGCTGCACTGGCGCCGCCGCAGTTAAGCGTGCTCCAGGTAGGAGGGAAATCGGATCTGATAGATCAACTGCAGCAGGGCAACCGAATAGTGAACTATGCGGGACACGGATCGGTGAACCTGTGGTCAAACCAGGTGCTGAGCAACGGAGATATGCCGCTGCTGGAGGGGAGCAAGACCTCAGCACTGGTGGCGTCGATGACCTGTTTGAACGGTTACTCACTGGATCCAAGACTGCCGAGCCTTGGAGAAGCGCTGGTGAACGTCAAGCAGGGCGGACCGGTATCAGCGTTCGTATCGACGGGAATGACTGAGATGAGCGACCAGGGAATAATGGACCAGACATTGTTCCGCCAGTTGCTTGGGAACAGTCAGATCACGATAGGGGATGCGATCAGGGCGGCGAAGAGGTCAGAGCCTAACAGTGATGTGAGAAGGACCTGGCTGCTGTTCGGCGATCCGACCATGAAGATAAAGCAGTAAGTATGTAGCGCGGGCTCCTGCCTGCGCATTACCGAGGGAAGGCAGATTAGAGACAACGGAGCAGATATGAGCAAGAACCATAACGAGAGGAATCCTCTGGCGAGGAGAGAGGGACTGGTAATACAGAAGCTTGAGGAGGAGGTGCTGGTCTATGACACAGAGAAGCAGCAGGCGCACTGTCTCAACGGTTCGGCGGCACTGATCTGGGAGCACTGTGACGGAACCAGGACGGTGAAGGAGCTTGCCAGTCTGTTTCGAGGAGACCGGACGGCGAAAGATAGAGAAGAGCTAGTCTGGATAGCGCTGGCTGATCTGGAGAAGTCTGATCTGTTGAAGGAGTCAGTGGCAAGACCGGAGGCATCGAGCGGTTTGAGCAGAAGACAGATGCTCAAAGCAGCGGGAGTAGCTGCAATGATAGCAGTGCCGGTTGTGAGCACGATAGTAGCACCGAAAGCGGCGCAAGCATCAACCTGTCTACAGACCGGTACCGGCTGCACCGTCAGCGCCCAATGCTGCAGCGGCATCTGCGATGGTACCTTCTTTTGCGCGTAATCGAGTAAACAGTCACATTAATTTAGATAAAGAAGGACGCGGCGACTTTCAAAAGGCAAATGAAAGGCGAGGTTCGAGAAGCAAACGTTCCGTTATTTACTCTTAACTACCTACCGAATGCGTTGATTGCGTCCATCCGGGAGAACCGCGGAGCGGGCACTCCTTAATGAACGGAAGCTTTGCCGCGGGTTGTAAGCGAGACAATCTGTTGCTGCCGTAATTAAGGGAACTGGCGCAGGCTACATTACGGCAATCAAAGACTGACCACTAAAACTCGGGAGCGAAATTAAGGAGCTAGTTAAGTGGCTCACAACAATATAGTTACTGAAGAGACCACATCTCAGGCTTTGATCTCGACACAGGTGAAAATGAAAAAACAGGGAGCTGACTTATTGCAAGGCACTTTCGAGCTGCTGATCCTTCGCTTGCTACGGTCTGGGCGATTAAACGGCTGGGACATTATGCAACGCATCGAGCTCATCACTGGCGAAGTGTTGACTGTTTCGCCAGGGTCACCATATCCGGCTCTCCATCGGTTGGAGCGGCGAAAGATCATCGCGGCTGAGTGGGGCGAATCAGTCAATAATCGGCCCGCTAAATTTTACGATCTCACAGTCGCAGGACGAAAACAACTTTCACTCCAGCAGAAGAGATGGAAGCGTTCTACCGGAGCGGTCGAGGCCATACTAAGAAAGGCGTAGCTCGTGAATACCCTAACTTCGATAATTAGCAGGTTGATTGACTGTCTGATGGCATTGCTACGCAAAAAGCTGGACCGCCAGAATTCAAATCGGAACAAATCTTTGCCAGCTCCTCGGTTTGCGCTGGATTAAGGGGCTAAGAGCGAGCCCGGAGGGCGAGCGATAGCCCCTTAATCCAGCGTCGCCGCGCGCCACCCCACCATCAGATCAAATTCACGGGCAATCTGTCCTCGTAAATGATCGCAAATCTGTTTAACGCCGCTCCCCAGTTCTGAATCGGCATCGTCCATTTCTTGCTGATATTTCCCAGCGCCAGGTAAAGCAGCCTTATTGCCGATTCGTCATTCGGAAACGATCCCCGCGTTTTAGTCACTTTTCGCAAACTCATATTCAGCGACTCGATCGCATTCGTTGTATACATCACTTTTCGCACTTCTGGAGGATGAGAGAAAAACGGTATTATCCGCTCCCAGTTTCGACGCCAACTTGGGCTGATGCTGGGGTATTTGCTATCCCATTTAATGGCAAATTTCTCAAGCTCCGCTCTAGCTTGCTCTTCGATTGCCGACCGGTAGATCTGCTTCAGATCCGATGCCACTTCCTTGCGCTCTTTCCATCCCACATAATTCAATGAATGCCGCACCATATGCACGATACATAATTGAACTTCTGTCTTCGGAAACACCGACTCTATCGCTTCGGGAAATCCTTTCAGACCATCAACACAGGCGATCAGGATATCCTTCACACCGCGATTCTTTAGCTCGGTTACGATCTGCAACCAGAACTTCGCTCCCTCGGTCTGGGCCACCCACAATCCAAGTACCTCTTTGCGACCTTCAAGATTGATTCCGATTACCAGATAAATCGCTTTATTCTTTACCTGACCACTGTCTCGGATTTTTAGCTGCAGAGCATCCAGATAGACGATCGGATATATCTCATCCAAAGGACGGTTCTGCCATTCCCGTGCCTCATCTATCACTGCCTCAGTCACGCTGCTGATTAATCCTGGCGATACTTCTACCTTATAAAGCTCTTCCAGGTGACTCTGGATCTCGCGCACCGTCATTCCTCGCGCGTACATCGACAATATCCGATCATCGAAACCGGTGAACCGCGTCTGACCTTTGGCTATGATCTTTGGCTCAAACGTTGAATTCCGGTCGCGCGGCACTTCCAGCGGCAGGGTCCCGAAATCTCCCTTCAACTGCTTTTTGCTGCTTCCGTTACGAGAGTTCCCGCTGTTTTTACCTGACGGATCGTGCTTCTCGTATCCAAGGTGATCGGTCAACTCAGCTGACATTGCTCGTTCAAGCAATGCTTTGGTAAGTTGTTTCAGTAATCCGTTTTCGCCGATGATATCTTCAGGCTTTTGATATCCCTTTAACAGTTCGTCAACCAGTTTCGTGTCTATTGTCATTTTGACTCCATTTCCATTTAAGGAATCTAATGCCAACATGACCACTTACACAAAATAATTTATACCCTCGGCATATAAGAGATTTAATGCTTCGCGGAAATTGCGGTAAGTTACCTTGACTGCTTGATGCATGCTTGCGTAAGGCAATGTAGCTCATCAATTTCCCCATTCATCTGACGCCTTTGTTCTTCCAGGCTCTTCAAAGCTAATTGCAGTACTGTACTTTCAGAAAGGTTTATACTCATCCTTGGTTTGCGATTATATGTCCCTTACCTTATGCCATAACTCGAACAACAGCAACTTTGCTCCCGGGGGAAATTCTTAAAGCGAGCAAATCCATTTCTTAAGCCGCGCCGCTTCCATATCGACCAGACTTGGATCGTGAAAAGTGTGCGTCAGCACCGATACCCCCTGCAATGCTGACATCAGATGCACTGCTAATCCGTATGATTCTTTTCCTTTACCAATCTCTTTGAATTGCTTCTCCATCCAGGCCAGGCCTTCGGTAAACAGAGCGGCTGATTTTTTGGCGACTGTGCCACGGTGTTTATGCAACTCCGAACACATGGACCCAACAGGACAGCCGAAACGGGCGAGTCGTTCGCGAGTCTCGATCTTTATATGAACGAAGCTGCACAAACGCTCTTTCGGTGACGGCATTTTGTCTAATTCCGCTAATATACGCCTGAATCGGTCAATGCGGAACTGGATGACGGCCTCGCCGATCTCGTCTTTAGTCTTGAAATAGTAATAGACATTCCCCAGCGGGATCTTAGCTTCTTTGGCAATGTCGGCAATAGAGGTGGTACCGAATCCGTATTGGTAAGTCGCTTTCACCGCGGCCTGAACCAACCGCGCCCGGTTATCCTCTTTCAGTTTGGGCATTTTTGGCTCTCTGTAGTCAGTCGACTAACTGAACAATATAGTGCGGCAAGCATCAGATCAAGCGCAAAACGTTTGACTCTTGTATTTGTCTCGGGTTATAGTCAGTCAGTTGACTAACTGACTGACATTGACCAATCAAAATGAGTTCGTCGACAGCGGGTACGGTTTACAACTGACAACGCTGACCGGGAGAATTAATAGTGAAGAAGGCCCAACCTAGTCCGGCCACGACTAATCGCTGAGAGCTCAAAGAATTAATTGAACAGGATTCAAATAACTCTCGCCAGACCGAAACACAGGAGATAATATGAACAGCTCGACTCGCAAGAATGCGCTATTGAATACCCTTTTGATCTGCATTCTTTTATTCGTTTCACCGCTTACGGGTACTCCGCAACGTACCACGCCCAGGACCTGGATTGCGACGTGGACGACCAGTCCAGAGCCAGCAGATGGCAACCCAAACCGGCCTTTACTCAAAATCGATAATCAGACCGTGCGGGAACGCGTGCGCGTGTCAGCAGGTGGATCTCAGATACGGCTTCGCCTCTCTAATGAATACGGCTCTTCGCCTTTGACCATTGGACCGGTTACCGTAGCGTCGACAATTGATTTCGCTAGCATCAAACCGGGCTCGACAAGAGCAGTTACCTTCGCGGGCAGCAATTCGATAACGATTCCGGCAGGGGCGCCTGCGCTCAGCGATCCGATCAATTTTCTGGTGACTACGGGAACAGAACTCACGATCAGTATCTATTTCCCAAGACGCGTGGCTACTCCAACGCTCCATTCGCTTGCGCTGAAACGCGCCGTGATCTCTCAGTCAGGAGATCATACTCGGGACGAAAAGCTGGAAGGATTCACGACCAAATCCTCTATTTTGGTTAGCGCTGTTCTGGTGCCTGCTCAGCCGTTACAGAAAGTGATAGTCGCGTTTGGCGATTCGATTACCGATGGAGATGGATCGACGGTAGACGCAGATGCCAATTGGCTGGGGCATATGGTCCGACGACTGGCAAAAACTCCCGCAGCTTCAAAAATTGCCGTTGTCAACCAGGGCATAGCAGGCAACAGGCTGCTTCGCGATGCGCCGTTGGAATTTAGCAGCTTCGGGAACAGCGGCGTTGCGCGTTTCGATCGCGACGCCCTCGGAATATCAGGCGTTACTCATATTCTGCTGCTGGAAGGAATCAATGATATCGGTTTCCCCGGCGCGAAAGTCGGTGAAAAATACCTTGCTGATCCTGCGGACGCGCGGACCGTCGAGGATTTAATTGATGGATACGATCAACTGATAGCCCGTGCGCGCGCCCGTGGCGTCAAAGTGATTGGCGCCACAATCACGCCTTGTGAAGGTGTGAATTTTCCAGGCTACCAAACAGAATCAAAGGAAGCCACACGGCAAGCAATCAACAAATGGATCCGGACCAGCGGAATGTTTGACGGGGTTATCGATTTCGATGCGGTCTTACGCGATCCGGATCATCCTAGCAGACTTCTGGCAAAATTCGCCTCGGGCGATCATCTTCATCCTAATGATGTTGGTTACAAAGCTATGTCCGATGCAATCGATTTGACTCTATTCAAATAGCGCACGCTCATCGTTAGAGCCTGTTATTAACTTCTCCATATCAAATCAGCGACTCGGCTAATCATTAGAACGGCAAAGGCCAAGTAATGCAGTCCAGCCAGCGTTTGTGGCAATCGCTCGTAATCGAGCGTGGCGATCTTTGGGACCCATGCCCGCCATCCAGAGGTATGAATCCGCTTGGTTTTGGTTAAACGACTTCTGTCGTATAATAAGCGCGGGCGAATATGACAAGTAAGATAAAAGACAATTTCAACGCCGCCGCTTCGGCACGAATGCTGAAAAGCCTCGACACGCTGAGTTTCGCAGTAGAAGAGAAGAGCTATCGGCCGCGGACACATATCGCGCGTCACACGCACGGTCACCCTGTCATGTCGTTCACGCTGTCCGGTTCTTTCATCGAGACAAACAGTTTTTCGGGTTATACGTGTGAGCGGTTCGGTCTTAGCATCAACCCCGCCGGCGAGAGCCATGCAATCTACTCCTGTGACCGAGAATCGCACTGCATGTTTGTAGAAGTCGTGCCTCAGACGCTGACCGCCTTAGGGGGGCTTGAGCGGGTACTTGAGTCGCCGTTCTACTTGCGCTCTGCGCCGATCACGGCCCTGGTCTTGCGGACTCACCAGGAGTTGAAGCAGGCTGATGCGGTTTCGCCATTGATGGTTGAGGGTCTGATGCTGGAGATCCTGGCGTTTGCCGCGCGAGTAGCCATAAGGGATCGGCAAGGCAATCCGCCCCGCTGGCTCCTCCGCGTGCGCGACTACCTGCACGCGCACTTCAATGGGCAGATCAGCCTTCAGAATCTTGCTGAGACCGCCGGTGTCCACCCTGCACACCTCTCAAGAATGTTCCGGCGACAGTACAGGCAATCTGTTGGCGAGTACGTGCGAGCACTACGTCTCGAGAGTAGTGTCAGCAAGTTAAGCGATACGGAAAAACCGCTCACGGAGATCGCCATTGAAGCAGGCTTCTATGATCAGAGTCACTTTGCCAATGCCTTCCGGCGTCATACAGGTATGACCCCAGCGGAGTTCCGCCGCTCACATTCGCGCTCCTCTCATCCAAAAACGTTCTAAACATCCAAGACTACTCTCAAACTCACCAATAGACTGACATAGTTGTCTAGTGGCCGCACAAGGTCTCGCTACTAGCCTGTAAAGAATGGGAAGCACTTATGACTGGCGTCCAGCCCCTCTGGCCGCAGACCCAATTTAGGAGGATCATATGAGGAAATTGATTTTGCTGGTGATGTTTTCGCTCCTGCTGGCCGGCGCGGCGCATGCTCAGAGTCAGCCATCGGATGACACGGCCGCCATCAGACAGACGGCGCTCGACTACATTGAGGGCTGGTATGAAGGCGACGCAGCACGGATGGAGCGCGCTCTCCACCCGGAGCTTGCCAAGAGGATGATATCCACAGATACAAAGACCGGTCGCAGCCAGTTCAACCATATGGGTGCGATGCAGCTTGTACAGAACACGCGGCGCGGCGGAGGAAGCCGGACGCCGAAGGAGCAGCAGTCGAAAGAGATCACCATCCTCGACCGCTTCCAGAATGCGGCGGTAGTTAAGATCGTCGCTTCAGGCTGGGTAGACTATCTCGAAGTAGCAAAGTTCAATGGTGAATGGAAGATCATTAATGTGCTATGGGAGTTGAAACCGACATCAGCAGCGAAGGCGACTCCGTGAGCAACTGCAAAATGGAGTTTGACAACAATCGGCTAAATAGAATTACGGTAAGGCGCACGTATCCACGACTCGTAATTCCAAACCATTGGGACGATTTTTCTTGCCTTATTGGGCACTCAGGATAAGGCTTTGAAGCAACTTGACTCGTTCATTGCGGAGGCCAAGAAAGCTTCGTCTTCAACGAAAGTAATCATTGGCGAACACCTCGAACCAATAATTTTGCCGCCGGTGCCTGTCAGGAAATTAAGCGCTGCTTTGCATGGAATAACAGGCGACATGCATTAACAGAGAAGGTTGGCCCGTTCTGTTAATCTCTAGAATGTCAAAAAAATCAAGATGAAAAAAACCAAGATGGATTTGTTGAAGGGAACACTGGAACTGATTGTATTACGAATATTACAAACAGGCCCGGCCAACGGCTGGGGTGTAATTCAAAAGATTAAAGAGGATTCGCAAGATATTTTGAGCGTTAGCTCCGGTTCCGTTTATCCCGCACTCTATCGATTGGAAGCCAAAGGTTGGATTAAAGCGGAATGGAGGGCTTCGGAAAATAATCGCAGCGCCAGATTCTACCGTTTAACCGCTTTGGGACGGAAACAGTTAGACAACGAACGCCAATCCTGGGAAGAAGTATCTACAGCCGTTAACCTGATTCTGCGAAAAGCCTGAAAGTTATCATCGGATCATCGGAAGATTTTAAATATTGACGACTATTTGGGAATAAAAGTTTCCTTGTGCCGAAAACGGCGATTGTACCGCGATAAAATTTCCATAATAATGGTTATCGGACGCATAGGCAATGTTGTAACCGTTCAGCTGGGGTCTGTAAGTCCAAGCTAAAAACCGAATTCGGGTACTAATGAAGGTCGGCGCTCTGGGTCTGGGCTCTGCACTGCCGTCAGGTAGTCGAGCACTTCGCAGCCTTGTTGACGCAGCGTCGTTGCTGCAGTCAAGATTCTCTCCACGAATCTGGATCCTGCTTCGCTTTGGGTGCCGAACGACTTTCTTCGCCACAACACAGCTCTGCGCAACGGACGCTCGGCGTTATTATTGGTAGGCTCTACTCCTTCAACTCGCACGAAGGTCCACAGCGCCGATTCCATCAACACGATATTGGCGCAGGTTCGTTTACACAATGTTTTAGCCGTTCACCTATTCGGAAAACCGTAATCTCATAAGCTGTGTATGAGCAATGAGTTAACTAGACTAAAATAAGGTGAGTCATAGAATCGACGCTCAGATTAGGTGGTGAATTGATAACGCAACGAGCGGTATCCGACTATCGTGCAGTTATCGAATGGACGATCTGGAGAAGGTCTTGGGAAAGGGCTCGCATCAGGAGTGATTGATCGGTGTGAAGGAAGAAGTGATTCCCAGGAAACATCCGGAGTGTAAATGAACCTGTCGTTTGTTCCTGCCAGCCTTCTAAATCCTGGCGCTTGACTTCCTTGTCCTGTAAACCACCAAGGGCCGTTATTGGGCATTCTAACGGCCGCTCTGATGTGTACTGGTAGGTCTGAACAACCTCGAAATCGGCCCGCAGCAGCGGCAGCATCAATTGCAACAATTCCTGATGCTCAAGTACTTCTTTCGGTGTGCCATTCAGTTTGCGGACTTCGTCGATGAATTCTGCTTCTGGTAAGTTGTATGTAGGAGGATCTTCATCCTTAATTTGAGGAGCGGGCGAGCCGGACACGAACAGGTGACGTGGCATCGGACGATTTTCTCTGCGAAGATTTCTAGCGATTTCAAAGACTATTCTTGCTCCCATGCTGTGTCCGAAAAGTACAAACGGTTTGTCCAGATATGGCAACAGGGCCGCAGTTACAGACTCAACCAGCGGACCGATACGCTTGAAAGCCGCCTCACGCAGGCGAATTCCCCGCCCTGGCGGTTCGAATCCAAAGATTTCAACGGAATCGGGCAAGCTCTCTGTCCAACTCTTGAAAATCATTGCTCGACCTCCCGCGTAAGGAGCACCGAATAGTCGAAGGCTTGCTCGAGGATTAGGTTTGGGACAAACCAACCACTGACTAATAGCAGGCGCAGTTATCATATTCGATAAGGTATAAGGGTGTTCGACAATGACTGATAGCCCGGCTGGACATCAACACGCGCGGGCGCGCTAAAGGGATTGTTACAGGAAAATGTCTTTGGGACCGTTCAACATCTCGGAATTAATATCCTGACAGCGGCAGGCCTCAACCAGCTTTTTAGACTCAACGATCGGCTTTGATTCGTCAGTGTAATGAATGCTGGTGAGATAGCTCAACCACGGCTCTGCACCCATGGCATAAACATAGACCTCGCGACAATGGAGCCTATTCACAATCTCCATACCCAACTTGCAGTCCGATCCGTTCAGACGCCTCGACTGATCCATTTCTCTGGCAAGCCGCTTTGTGCTTAATTGGCCGTACATCCAGGAAAACGGAGCACCATCGCATTCCATTCCAAGAAACAATATGTCAATGTCGCCGACGATTGAATGAATCTTTTCATAAAGCTCCGGCGACACATTCCGTGAGTCCGCCGCACACAGGATCTGCTTTCCTCCCAGCCGAACCAGGTGTGCGATCTTTGTTCGAATATCCAGGTCGGCGTGCTCACCTAAAAAGGGTAATCCTACGATTTCTCCGCCGGGAATGCTGATGGTTTCCATGTCCTCGATTTCTATTACATGCTTAAAGCCGATCCTTTGCAAAAGAAGTTTTAAAGACGGATCTTCCAGTGCACCACCTCCGCTGCGCGGAACAACTAATGTCTCAATTTTATGACGGAGCTGTAACAGCGTTTCCAGCACGAGGTGGTCAGGGTGGCCGTGAGTGATCAGGGCATAATTAATCACTTCAGGCATGTCGGCGTACGAATAACATAGTGATGTCCTGTCGTATTCGTAAGCGAGAAGCGGGTCAATCATTATACTGACGTCTTTTGATTCTATCAGCAGACAGGCATGATTCAGGTAACGAATTCTCACCCGTTCGCCTGTGTATTTTGGCGTCGGCCGCGGTGGATCTGATGTTAATAGAGAGCGGAACTTATTGTCATAATCATCGGAAAGTTCCAGGCTCTGTTTTATAGAGTCGAAGGTTTTAGGTGTATGTCTCATGCGGAACAGATCATCTACGCCCTCCCGACAGAAAGGAATCTTGATCTGGACCGACTCGCTATCCTCAAAACGCGGGGTCATATATAGGAACGGCCGATTGTCCGAATTGACTGTTGTTAGATGCATTGCCTGACGCGAAAGATCATAATACGGGCTTTGATAAAGCAAAGCTTCAATAAATCTCGCCGAAGGAAAATTGTTCAAGTCGTAAACCAACTCGACATAGCCTTTTAGTATCGCCGGAACCTTCTGATACATTCCTTCGAGCGAATAGCCCTTTGCTTCATTTATCAGCATCTCGTTCAGCGACTTGATCGCCTCTCCCAGTTTGATCAGCGAGGACTGTTCTGTCAGGGTGCGATCCATAAATGCTCGGACTTCGCCGACTCGGCTGGGGTCGATGTTCAAAAAAAGACCTCCCTGCATTGTCGGATCCTTTAAAGTCGAGGCATGGAGATCGGGCGCCATGATGAAAGACTTCAATACCTTCAAGTGCAGGAAAGCGGTGTTCATAGCCGAGGTGGCAGGAGGTATCAGGTGCGGCCAGGCCGGCCAGTTGCTTATCAGCGGCTCCATTTGAACATTCGGTTTTAAATACATTAGCTGATTGTTGTCAGCAGACATCCGCTTCTACTCCTGATTGGTTTCGAAAGTTTCTAGTTTATGCGACAGCGCCGTGCGAAGTTGCAACAAATGAGTCTTCCCATAGGTGAGAAACATCTCCAAAATGCTTATTAACCCACTCGTCTGAATAGATCGTGTCCAGATAACGCGAGCCACGATCGGCCAGGATCACGACACAGGTGGAATCGGCTGGGATTTCGTGCTTGATCTTGTCAACTGCCATTACGACTGCACCAGAGGATCCTCCAGCCATGATTGCTTCGCGCCGGACCAGCCGGCGACAACCGACAATACAGTCGAGATCAGATACAGCAACGGACCGGTCGACCATATCGGACTGGTAAAGTTCTGGTCGCCGCGCTGCGCCATGGCCTGGAATTAGTCGTTTGGCTGATTTCCCCCCAAAAATAACGCTGCCGACCGCATCGACGGCAATAACCCTGGTTCTGAGATTGTGACTTTTTACGTATTCAGAACAGCCCCTGACTGTGCCACACGTGCTAGCGGCGCAAAAGACGTAGTCCAGGTTGCCGCCAACTGCTGTGGTTATCTCCTGCATCGTTTGGTGGTGAGCGAGAGGATTGTCGGTGTTCGCATACTGGTTTGGCCAAAAGGTGTTTGGAGTCGATTTCATAAGAGCTTCCACGCGACTGATTCGTGCCTGAAGAAAGTCACCGGTTCGAGCGTCAGGCTCTGTTACAAGATCAACCTCTGCTCCATAGGCTTTTAAGAGGTTAACGTTCTGTGAAGTCGTTTTGGGATCGATTACGCAGATGAACCGGAAACCCAGGTAAGCGCAGACCTGAGCCAGCCCGATTCCCATATTTCCGGAACTGGATTCGATCACGGTGCCGCCTGAACGCAGCATTCCTTGCTCAATGGCCTTATTGATGATGGTTAGCGCCGCGCGATCCTTTAAGCTCCCCCCTGGGTTTATAGATTCCAGTTTCGCGAATAAACGGAAGTGCGCGTTTCGAAAAAAACGCGTTAACTCTATAAGAGGAGTGTTACCGACGGCAGAGAGAATTCCTTTTTGCATTGGTGTCTCCTTGGCAAATACTTAAATGGAAACGCCCGCGAAGCGCTGCAGTGAGTTGGGACCTGGAGAAATCCGGTCGGGCTGTAATACCTACCCTTGTCCTGCTCGGGCCTTCGTAAAAGATGGAACGATTTTACCTTTTGCGGTTGGATTGGCTGCGCCCGCAGTCGCTGATGAACCCAGAGCGTCAATGATAATTTGGAGGAAGGCATTTCTGTCCGTGTTGAAAACGAAATGACCGCCGGAAAGTAAGTAGGTGACACACGTGGCGGTGGTCTGTTTTTTCCAACCGACCAGTCCGGCCAGATTGACCAGGTTGTCATTTATGCCGGCCATTACCGTGATGGGGCAATCGAGGGGCGCTCCAGGCTCATACTTATAAGTCTGCAGCGCCTCTAGGTCCGCGCGAATAATCGGCAATACAACTTCAAGCATCCTGGGATTTTCGAGCAGGACGCTTGGAATTCCGTTCAGCGACTTTAGTCGCTCTATGAATTTGTCGTCTGGTAAAAGATAACTGGGATTAGAGTACCGCAAGCATTGAGGAGCCTTGCATCCTGACGCGATTATATGGGCTGGCTGGACATCATAGAGCTTTCGCAGAAGCCGAGCAATTTCAAAGGCCACGGCTGCACCCATGCTGTGCCCGAAAAACGCAAAGGCTCTATCGACATGACTAACTACACCCATAGCTACATCGTTTAATATAAGCGGCAGCCTTTTCAGCGGTGGATCCATCGATCGTTCACCTCGTCCAGGAAGCTGTACCGCCCACAACTCAATGTAATCAGGCAGAAAATCGACCCAGGGGCGAAAAGTGGCCGCCGAACCTCCGGCATGGTGAAAACAAAAGAGACGTAGCTCTGCATTCGGATTTTTTCTTAAAGGAAATACTCCGGCCGGTCTCGGTTCTTCAAGCATAAATAAGTTCGATAGGTTCCGATGTCGAGCGATAAGGTCATAAACCAGGATGACATCACGTCAGGAAGTAGTCGCAGCTGCCTTTTCGGCCAATGTCTCGCCTGCAGTTGCTGCCTCTGTCTTACGAGAGTCAAAACTCACTTTGCCGTAATCCAGTTTTATCATATGGTCCGCGACGTGGTAGTACTGGTCATCGTGCGTTATGACAAAAACCATTTTCCCGCGCGCTTTCAACTCGGGAAGAATCTCGTTATAGAAGAAACTCTTGAACACGGGATCCTGATCTGCTGCCCATTCATCAAACAGATAAATGGGTCGATCTTCCAAATAGGCGGTCAGCAGCGCCAACCGTTTACGCTGCCCGTTGGATAGCTCGATCGTGGAGAGGGCGCCGTCCTTAACCTGTACCTTGTGATTCAGGTGAAGATTCGCAAGATAGTCACGGGCGCGATCGTCCAGTTGATGCTTATCAAGTCCAAGCAGATTTTCAAACAAAAAGAAGTCGGAGAATACTGCGGTGAAATGCTCGCGGTAGCCTTCCCTGCTGTTATCGTTGATGATCTGTCCGTCGAGAAGGAGAGTTCCCGATTCAGGTGTGTAAAGACCTGTAATGATTTTTGCAAGCGTGGTCTTACCGCTGCCGTTGCCACCGGTGATGAACACAAGCTCGCCAGGTCGGAAACTCAGATCGACAGGGCCAAGCACAAACCCGGAATTATCGCTTTCGCTGGTATATGCGTGGGTGATACCGTTCATCTCCAGTTTCTGACAGGTGCGCTTTGTAGCATTCACCGCAACCAGGTTACTCGACGTCTCCGCTACCAACTCCAGACCCAGCGATCTGATGTTCCGCAGCGCTACATTGGCTCGTCCCAAACTGGAAATCAGTGAGGTGATAACGCTGACCGGCACCATAATGAAACCAAAGATCAGCACATAGCCAGTCAAAACTTCAGTACTGACCTGCATTATGCGCGGCGCCACAAAGAGGAAAAGGCCAAGCGTAATAAAGAACATCAACGTGCCGAAGCTGCCACCCGCAATTACAATCGCATTGCCTCGGATGTTCTCTCGCTGGTAGCTCGCGCTCGTAGGCTGAAAAAGCTGTGCCAGGAATGCGTCGCGGCGTGCTCGATGAAGTTTGAAGGTTTTGATGCCTTCGGTGACCGCACGCATATGTTTGTACAGGGTATCCTGCACTTTCCGAGCTCGTGCGAAATGTCTCATGCCGATCGAAAGAAATCCATTCACGCCAAGGATTCCCAGTGGAAGAACTACAGCGGTGATGAGGAATAACGGGATCGACAACCAGGCCAGGTACGCCATACAACTGAGCAGTATGGCCCCCTGGAGGCAAAGCACCGGCACATTAGTCAACCCTGCTGCAAGGACGGAGACATCATCGGTGAGTGCAGCCAGAATGCGATGCGGACCCATCTCCTCAAGTTTTCGCAGGGGCGCCGAAAGAATCTGACGAATGAATTGTACGCGCAGATCGAAAATCACCTTTTGTGAAAGGTAGACCAGCAGGACTTCCGAAACGATTCGGCTGAGTGGAAAAATTAAACATAGCGCGACGAAACCCAACATCAGCCACGAGCCGGAACTATCCTTTTTCTCGAGCGCACGATGCACGAACGCCATAAGGCTGGAGCTGGCTGCGCCGCTGATAATACTGGCAACGATGGCACTAATGACTATGCCCCGAGACCTCTTAAAAAGAAAAGCGACCAAGGCGCCCATTCGAGTACCCTCCAGGGAAAAAATCGGACGATTTATCTGAAGTTCAGCGACCAGAGACTGCTGCGAGTTTGCGAGTCAAACACTGGCTCAGCACCTTTGCGACCTCGGCAACTGTTGGCTCTTCCATCATTCGCTCGTGATAGCCGTAGACGGTATGAACATCTACAGGTTGAGTCGAGAGCAGGGACCATCCGGATGTCGGGTCATCAACATCGACACCTGCGGCCGCAAAGACGTCTGTCATCGTGGGGTCCTGCTGCAGGCAGCGAATGAAAGTGATTTTGCCGTCGTAAGTCACTGGCTGGTAGTTTCGCACGGCTGCGTTTCTTGTTCTGATGCCCGTCATAAGATGACGGAGGTATGGCAAGCTGATATCTTCCGGAATATCCTCTGTTATCATTCCGCTCTTGCGGACCTGCTCGACAAAGAATCTTAATTGCTCGTCACCTTCGTACTGATCCAGATCGCTGGCAGAGATTTGAAAGTCTTTTCTTCCTAACCTCAGGGCCATTTCATTTGCAATCACGCTGAGCAATAGAGAATCCTTTTCGAATTCCGGCAGCGTGCGAACTATAGCTGGCGCCCAGGTATCAAGAAGCACCAGCAATGCCACTTCCTGCCCGCTGCGAGTAAGCTGTTGAGCCATCTCGAAAGCTACAAACGATCCGAAAGAGTATCCACCAATATGATAGGGGCCATCCAGCTGAGTTTCGCGCAGGCCTTCAACGTACATCTCTGCCATCTGTTCGATAGAGAAGTATTCGTTTTCCACCACTGTCAGGTCGCGGCCCTGTATCCCGTAAAAGGGCTGGTCTTCACCGAGTTTCTGGGCAAGTTCATAGAACCTGAGAACGTGCCCCCCGAGAGGATGGACACAAAAGAACGGGGGCTTGTCACCATTGGGCTGAATAGGCACGATTGGCGACTCGCTGTCTTTTCTGAGCTCGCGGCGGAGAAGGCCGGCCAACCGCGCAATGTTTCCGCTTTCAGCCAGGATGTTTAAAGGAAGCGGTTGACCGAACTCTTTATGAACCTTCGCCATCAGCTTAACGGCCAGAATGGAATTTCCTCCCAGGTCAAAGAAGTTGTCTTCAATGCTAATCGGCCTGGTCTTGAATACGTCCTCCCAGATCGAAGCGAGTCGCGTCTCAACCGAATCGCGAGGCGCAACAAAGGCTCGCTGTACGGCCAGGGTGCCGGGTTTCATCTCGGCCAAAGCTCGACGGTTGATCTTGCCATTAGGAGTCAACGGGAAGCTCTGCATCATTACAAAACCGGAGGGGATCATATGATCAGGTAATTTCCGTTCTAGAAATTTGCGAATGTCGGCGATCGTCGGTGCAGGCTCGTGATCATAGACGATGTAGGCAATCAACATCTTTTCGCCCGAGCGCTCTTCTCTGGACTGAACCAGAAGGTCCTTGATATTGTCAAACCCTCTGAGGACCGCTTCGATTTCGCCGAGTT
>Ga0070741_10009724_pt1 | contig 18515 bp, 21 predicted proteins | sample Coa_R1_4_FD_66440 | JGI IMG/M metagenome (GOLD analysis project Ga0070741, IMG submission 66440) | Surface soil microbial communities from Centralia Pennsylvania, which are recovering from an underground coalmine fire - Coalmine... | ecosystem: Environmental > Terrestrial > Soil > Unclassified ...
TTCGAATGGAACATTGGCGTCAGATAGCATTTGGCGCGAAGGCGCCAGCGCCTTCTCGCCCTCCTCACGGTAGTAGTCGTTCAGCACTTCTTGAGAGATAAACATGCGCACTGCGCCCGAGGCGATCCGCCGCTGCACGTTGACCACGTGCAATTCGACCGGGTCGCGGTACCACATTCGAGTGCCGACGACGTGTGCAAGCGCGCGTTGTGCATTCTCCGAGCCGTCTACTGGGACCAGAACCTTCATGCAACCTCCTCACCCGCGGGAAATATCTCGAGGCTCCAGCACCTCGTCCTGTTGTCTGCTCGCTCGGCGGCCCAGCCACCAGCCGACTGCAACGACAAGAATCGCAGCGACCGCTCCACCGGCCAGCTCCAACCCGTGCTGGAGATGCTGTGGGATGTGCTCGGCGATGACGCTATCGGAGACCAACATCTCTCCCGCAACCCAGCCGATCAATGCGGCCCCAAGGATGATGACGAAGGAAAAGCGGTCCATCACGTGGAGGATGACTGTACTGCCGAATACAATCAATGGAACACTGATGGCAAGACCGGCGATCAATAGACTTTTGCTGCCATGCGCAGCCGCCGCGACACCCAGTACATTGTCGAGGCTCATGATGAGATCGGCCAGCAAGATGGTGCGCACGGCGCCCCAAACACCTTTGCTCGTGCCCGCCGTCAGCTCGCCGTCGTCGGTTGGGATCAGCAGCTTCACTCCGATCCACAAGAGCAGCGCACCGCCGACGAGACGTAACCAGCGTAGCTCGAGCATCTCGGCGGCCACGACGGTCAACGCCACACGCATCAGAATGGCCGCGACCGAACCGAGGACGATCGCAGTGCGGCGCATGGCGACAGGGAGGGAGCGCGCGGCCAGCGCAATGACCACTGCATTGTCGCCACTCAGCATGATGTTGACGCCGATGATTTCGGCCAGCCGCACCCAAAGTGTGGCATCCATATGCATTCAGCCCCATCCGCCCCGGCCGCACGCGGAGCTTGATGTAACGATCCGTTTCATCTTCAGGGGATGTGGCAGGAGTTCGAACAGGCGCGCCCGAGAAAGCACGGAGAGCGCGTCCTCAGAAAAGGAGCAGGAGACGGTTCAGCCGAGCACAGCGCGGGTGAGCTTTCCGATTTCAGCCGGGTTTCGGGTAACGTGGATTCCGCATGCTTCCATCACCGCGAGCTTCTCCGCCGCGGTGCCCTGACCACCGGAGATGATCGCGCCCGCGTGACCCATGCGCTTCCCGGGCGGCGCAGTAACGCCTGCAATGAATCCCACAACGGGCTTGCGCATGTTGTCCTTGATCCAACGCGCACAAACTTCTTCGTCGTTGCCGCCAATTTCGCCTACCATCACCACTGCTTCGGTCTGCGGGTCTTCATTGAACATCTTCATGACGTCCAGATGCTTCAACCCGTTGACTGGGTCACCCCCAATGCCGACGCAACTCGATTGACCTAGACCCACTTCGCCGAGCTGGCTCACCGCTTCATAGGTCAGCGTTCCTGAACGCGACACCACGCCAATTGGCCCCTTGCGGTGGATGTGGCCGGGCATGATTCCGATCTTGAGCTCGTCCGGCGTAATTACACCGGGACAATTGGGACCGACGAGAACGGTCTTCTTGTCACGCATGCGGTAGCGCGTGCGGATCATGTCTCGCACGGGGATGCCCTCGGTGATGCAGATGACGAGATCGAGGCCAGCGTCGACCGCCTCCTCGATCGCTGCAGCGGCAAAAGGGGGCGGCACGTAGACGACTGACGCCGTGGCCCCCGTTGCGGCTTTGGCTTCGGCGACCGTGTTATAGATCGGAATGCCTTCGAAATCCTGGCCCCCTTTCCCGGGCGTCACGCCTGCAACGAAACTCGCTTTGCCATTGGCATAGGCGACGCAGGCGTGAGTGTGGAATTGCCCGGTCTTACCGGTGATACCTTGCGTCAGCACCCGAGTGTGCTTGTTGATGAGGATCGCCATTTCGCTGCCTAGCCGGTTCAGTGAGATGCGGCGGCTGCCGCGGCGACGACTTTTTGGGCCGCATCGGCCATGTTGGATGCGGAAATGATGGGTAGGCTCGATTCGGCCAAGATCTTCTTACCCAGGTCGACGTTCGTGCCCTCCAGTCGCACAACCAACGGCACACGTAGCTCGACTTGCCGTGCCGCTTCGGCCACACCCTGAGCGATCACATCGCAGCGCATGATGCCACCGAAGATGTTGATCAGAATCGCTTGCAACTTAGGATTGGCGAGCATGAGCTTGAAGGCTTCGGTGACTTTCTCGGTGGTTGCACCACCGCCGACGTCAAGGAAGTTTGCCGGCGACCCGCCGTACAGCTTGATGATGTCCATCGTCGCCATCGCCAGACCGGCACCGTTGACCAAGCAACCGATGTTGCCTTCTAGCGAAATGTAGGACAGGCCGTGCTTGGACGCTTCGATCTCCGCGCGGTCCTCTTCGTCGAGATCGCGCATTGCGACGATCTCGGGGTGCCGAAACAGGGCGTTGTCGTCGAAGTTCATCTTGGCATCCAACGCGACAACCCGACCGTCGCCAGTCAAGATGAGCGGATTGATCTCGGCAAGCGACGCGTCGTTCTCGTCGAATGCGCGATACAGCGCCTGAAGCAATTGAACGGCGTCGCCGATCGACGCATCAGGGATGCCGATATGCTGCGCCATCTGCTGGGCCTGCTCGGCAGTCAAGCCAACAATCGGATTGATCAAGACCCGATGGATCTTCTGAGGCGTCTGCGCGGCAACCTGTTCGATGTCCATACCGCCCTCGCTGGAGGCCATCAGTGCCACGCGTTGCGAAGTACGGTCGACCAGCATGCCGACATACAGTTCTTTACGAATATCCGCGGCTTCCTCGATGAGCAGACGGCTGACGCGCTGGCCGGCGGGGCCGGTCTGATGCGTCACCAGCTGCATACCGAGAATCGCTGAAGCATGTGCGCGTACCTCGTCGAGGCTGCGGGCGAGCTTGACGCCACCTCCCTTGCCGCGGCCGCCCGCATGGATCTGAGCCTTGACAACCCAGGAGCTGCCGCCGAGCTTCTTGGCCGCCTGAACCGCTTCGTCAACTGTGAAACAGGGGAGTCCGCGCGGGACAGCCATGCCGTATTTCTTCAGGAGTTCCTTCGCTTGGTATTCGTGGATTTTCATGGAAGGCGGAGAGGAGCGGCGTTGCCGATTCGCTCAGGGACGCCAGCGGCGTCACGCAACGGCCGAGTATAACGCAACACGGAAGTGGCTTCGGACTTCGGTTCGTCCATAGTCGCCTCAGCACGCACCGTGCTTAGCGCTTGACCTATGTAAAAACAATGTATTAGCAGTGTAACGTCCGCATCTTCATCTTCGGATAAAGCTGTGGCACAGCCCTTGCTTTTTGTTAAATCGTAGAAGGTTCGGCTCTGTGGTAGGTTGACGGATCTCCTGCGAGTAACGGTTTCAGGTCTCCTCCCCCTGTTGGGGAACTTTGGGCAGCGGGCCTCCTCCCCCATGCTGCCCATTTTTTTTGCCCGCCTTCCTAAAGCCTCGCGGCCGGAAGTCGTTAACGGGGCAGGTCTCCTCCCCGTTTGCGGGGAATTGCTAGGCAGCGGATCTCTCCGCTGCCTTTTTTTTGGAAGTCTTTCGGCAGCTAACGCTGCACGGCTAGGAATCGGCGAACGGGGCGCGTGGGCTGGTGCCGGATAGAGGAGTCGAACCCCCGACCTTCGCATTACAAGTGCGCTGCTCTACCAACTGAGCTAATCCGGCCTGCGAAAATTATAGCGGGCACGAGTCGGCCCATTCCTACTTGACCACTTGAAGACGCGGCCTGCCGCCGCCCGGCGGCTTCGGCTTGTCGTCGCCGTTAGACTCCTCGGCGTTGACCGGAACGAGTGTCGGCCCCGATCCGGACCCTGCGGTTTGGAAGGCGAGACCCTGCCCGTTCTCCTTGGCGAAGATTCCGGCCACCGCGACGATCGGCACCGAGACTTCGCGCGATACACCGTTGAACCGTGCGGAGAACTGGATGACGTCGTTGCCAATCTTTAGATTCCGAGTCGCGTCGGGGCTGATGTTGAGCACGATCTCGCCATTGCGCACATATTCCATCGGCACACGCGTGGCACTGTCCACCTTGACCGCGACGTAAGGCGTGTAGCCATTGTCCACACACCACTCCCAGATGGCGCGCAGCAGGTACGGCGTGGTGGACGATTCTTCCTTCACTTGCGCATCACCTTTTCGGACGGCGTCAGTGCCTCGATGTAGGCGGGTCGGCTAAAGATACGTTCAGCGTACTTCATCAGCGACGCGGCCTGTTTGGGCAACTGAATCCCATAGTAGTCCAGTCGCCAAAGCAACGGCGCGATTGCCACATCGAGCATCGAGAACTCATCGCCGAGCATGTACTTCTGCTTGACGAAGACGGGCGCGATTTGAGTAAGGCTGTCACGAATCAGCGAGCGGGCCTTGTCGGCCGCCTTTTGCGGACCTTTCTCGATGACGTCGATGTGGCAGAACAATTCCTGCTCGAAGCGGAACAAGAACAGCCGGGCGCGGGCGCGCATGACGGGATCGGCGGGCATCAGCTGGGGATGCGGAAATCGATCGTCGATGTATTCGTTGATGATGTTTGATTCGTAAAGAATCAAGTCGCGTTCGACCAGAACCGGCACCCGGTTGTACGGGTTCATTACCGCCAAGTCTTCGGGCTTGTTGTACAAGTCCACGTCCACAATTTGGAAATCCATCCCCTTTTCGTAGAGGACAATTCGGCAGCGTTGGCTGAACGGGCACGTGGTACCAGAGTAAAGCGTCATCATGGCTTAAAAGCCTTCACGAAATCAGGTCAGTGAACATCTTTCCAGTACTCTTTCTTTAACAAATAGGCGAGCACGAATAGCACCGCCAGCCCCATCAGCACGACGTATCCCATGCGCGTGCGGGTGATCTGCATGGGCTCTCCCATGAACACGAGGTAGTTCACGAGATCCGCGACGAGCTTGTCATATTCCGGAGAGGACAGGGTTCCGGCTGACGCGAGCGCTAGGGTCCGGTGCTGCTCTTTTCCGTGCGCCCCTTCGTGTGTCTCGACTGTCAAGACCTGCTGCCCCTGCAATTCCCAAAGAACGTGCGGCATTGCAACGCTCGGGAACACCAAGTTGTTCCAGCCTGTGGTGGTGCTGTCATCCCGGTAGTAGCTGCGCAAATAGGTGTAGATCCAGTCCGGCCCTCGCGAGCGAGCGACCACCGTCAGATCCGGCGGTGCTGTGCCGAACCATTTCGCGCCATCGGCTTTGCGCATCGCCACTGTCATCGTATCGCCGACCTTGTTGGATGCGAACATGAGGTTGTCGCGAATCTGCTGGTCCGTCAGGCCGATGTCGACCAACCGGTTATAGCGCATGTATTGCGCGCTGTGACAGTTGAGGCAGTAATTGACGAAGATCTTTGCACCGCGTTGAAGCGAAGCCGCATCGCGGATGTCGATAGGCGCCTGATCGAGCCTTACGTGCTCGTCAGCGGCGGTTGCCGCAAACGGGAGCAGCAGGATCAAAAGCAGAAGCTTGGTCATTGTTCGAGTCATTAGGTGCATCGCCGAGGACAGCATGCCAATCATTCCGTCACCCGCTTCGGCTTGGGTTTGTAGCTGTCGATCCGGCTGTACCAAGGCATGAGCAGGAAGAACGCGAAATAGACGACGGTGAACAAGCGAGCGAGCACCACCGCGATTTCCGTCTTGCCGATCGCACCGAGAAACGCCGTGGGCTGCGTACCCAGCCATCCCAACACGAGAAAGCTGATGGTGAACAGCGTGAGCGCGATCTTGTAATACGGCCCCTTGTAGCGAATCGATTTCACTGGGCTGCGATCGAGCCAGGGCAGCAAGAAGAAGATCAAAACTGCTGCGCCCATCACGAGGACACCCCAGAACTGCGTGCCCAGGAAAGCGGGTACCGCACGCAGCATCGCGTAGTAAGGGGTGAAGTACCAAACGGGCGCGATATGCGGCGGCGTCTTCAGCGGATCCGCGGGGATGAAGTTGTTGTACTCGAGAAAGTAGCCGCCAACCTCGGGCATGAAGAAGATGATGAAGCTGAACACGGCTAAAAAGACCACCACCCCCACGATGTCCTTCACGGTGTAGTACGGATGGAAGGGAATGCCGTCCAGAGGTCTCCCATCGGGATCCTTCGTCTTCTTGATCTCGATGCCGTCAGGGTTGTTCGACCCCACTTCGTGCAAGGCAATGATATGCGCCACCACGAGCGCAAGCAGCACGAGGGGGATGGCAATGACATGGAAGGCGAAGAAGCGATTCAGCGTAGCATCCGACACCACGTAGTCGCCTCGAATCCACACCGCGAGATCCTCACCGATGAACGGAACAGCCCCGAACAGGTTCACGATCACCTGCGCCCCCCAGTACGACATCTGTCCCCAGGGCAATAGGTAGCCAAAGAAGGCTTCGGCCATCAGCGCCAAATAAATGATGACGCCGAGCACCCACAACAGCTCGCGCGGTTTGCGGTAAGAGCCGTAGAGCAGACCGCGAAACATGTGCAGGTACACGACGATGAAGAACATCGATGCGCCGGTGGAATGCATGTACCGAATTAACCACCCTGCCGGCACGTCTCGCATGATGTATTCGACTGAGCCAAAGGCCTGCGTGGCGTCCGGCTTATAGTTCATCGTCAGGAAGATGCCGGTGACGATCTGCAGAACCAGCACGAGCAGCGCGAGCGATCCGAAGTAGTACCAAAAGTTGAAGTTCTTCGGCGCGTAATACTCCGACAAGTGCTCCTTCCACAAGGTGGTGAGCGGGAAGCGCTCGTCGATCCAGTTCAGAAAAGCCTGCGAGCGGGTCATGTTCACGATCCTTTGGCGTCTTCACCGATCCGCAGACGCGTGTCGGTCAGGAATTCGTAGCGTGGTACCTGCAAGTTCGTTGGCGCCGGGACGTCCTTGAAAACGCGGCCGGCCAGATCGAACTTGGAACCGTGACACGGGCAGAAGAATCCGCCCTTCCAGTCCGCACCGAGCCCGCTGTCCGGCCCCGGCTGCAATTTGTCGGTCGGAGAGCACCCGAGATGCGTGCAGATGCCGACCAACACGAGCCATTCCGGCTTGATGGAGCGGTACTCGTTCTTCGCGTAGTCGGGCTGCATCGGTGCTTCCGACTTCGGATCGGCCACGACGCTGTCCAATTCCGGAAGCGTCTTTAGCATCTCCGGAGTCCGATGGAGGACCCATACCGGCTTGCTTCGCCACTCCGCGCGGATCAACATGCCAGGCTCCACTTTGGAAATGTCGACCTCAACCGGCGCGCCGGCGGCCCTGGCCCGAGCGCTGGGAAACATGCTGAGCACGAATGGAGTGGCAGCGGCGAGTACAGCCACACCGCCTGCCGCGCTCGTGGCCGCCACCAAATACCGGCGTCGCTTGTTTACTGGTGAGTCGGGCATCCCGCAATCGTCCTATCGCTTCGCGTAAATCTTTACATTCTAAGGCAAAGCGCCGCTAATTTCGACTCTTGTCTTATAAGAGTCTGATCTGAAAAGCGATTATGGGACGAAGCCGAAATCGGCTTGAATCTGCGACGAGCTGGCCGCTTTCGCAGCGCGAAATGACCGGACCAAGTCCTTTCCGGGACAAGGGGTACAGCGGGACGAGGAATAAAAAAAACGCGCAACTGGTTGGTTGCGCGCTAAATCCACCAAAGGAGGAGGATGGAGGAGTCATTGCTATTAGGTAACGTTTGTTGCCCATAGCAGACAAGCGCATTGTGACCGAATCCGACGAAGACATCAAGTCTTGTGCGACGCAAAAGCACACCCGGGACTTTTCGCCCACATCGCGCCGGGAACAAGCAACCACTCAGCACTTCGGGCATCATGCAACGCACGAAGGGACCGGAGAGCGTCAATGAAAATTCGCATTAAGTGGGTCGAAGGCGTCAGCTTCCTCGCCGAAACCGAGAGCACCCACGCCATCCTAATGGACGGACCAGTAGAAGGCGGCGGCAGAAATCTAGGTCCGCGCCCGATGGAAACTGTTCTCGCCGGAACAGGCGGCTGCACCGCCTACGATGTGATCACGATTCTGCGCAAGGCTCGGCAGGAGGTAGCGGACTGCTGGATCGAGATTGACGCCGATCGGGCCGACAAGGATCCGCGCGTGTTCACCCGCATTCACTTCCATTTCGTCGTAATCGGAACGAAGGTCGACCCAAAACACGTTGAGCGAGCAATTCAGCTGTCGGCCGAGAAGTATTGCTCCGCTTCGATCATGCTAGGAAAAACCGCGAGCATCAGCCACGACTTCGAAATTCGCGACAGCGCCCAATGAGCGTCATCCTGATCGCAGCGAGGGGGGTGGCTATATCCACCGCGTGGTGGCGGTCATGACTGTGGACGCCGCACGCATAGCGAGACGGATCGGAAGAGGCAGTTCGACACCCCCCTCGCTCTGAGCAGACAGGGCATGGTTCACTTCGTCTTCGCGCATCTGCTCGACGATCGCTCGACTCTTCGAGTCTGCCGCGGGCAGCCGATCGAGATGAGAAGAAAGGTGCTGTTCGACTTGCCGCTCGGTCTCGACCAAGAAACCCAGACTCCAGCGATCCCCGAGCGCCCCCGCCATCGATCCGAGCGCGAAGGAGCCCAAGTAAAAGAGCGGGTCGAGGATGCTTTTGCGCGCGCCCAGTTCCTCCAAGCGGCGCTCGGTCCAGGCCAGATGCTCGGTTTCTTCCTTGGCAGCGCGTGAGAGAAGATCGCGCACGCACGGCTTGCGTGCGGCCAACAACTGGCCTTCGTACAACGCCTGCGCGCAGATTTCGCCCGTGTGGTTCACTCGCATCAGGCCGGCTGCTAACTGACGTTCGTCGTCTTCCATCTGTGCCTCGGGCAAGTCTTCGCCCGGCATTTTTCGAGCAGACGTCGGCTTCGAAAACAAGGTGCGCAGCGCTCGGTCGAACGGAATGATGAAGCGGTCTACGCTCATGATTTCTTTCTCAGGAAGAAAACGTATTCCGCGCCGTCCTGCGATGACACGAGAAGCTCATGCCCAGTCTGGCGAGCAAACGCTTGAAAGTCGCGAACGGAACCTGGATCCGTCGCGCGGATACGAACTACCTGTCCACCCACCATCTCGTTAAGCAGCTTCTTGGTACGTAGAATGGGTAGCGGGCAATTCAAGCCACGTGCATCGAGCTCGCGATCCGGGGCGACCGATGGAGCGTTCATGACTACACCTATTCAACTAGCCCGCGGCCTTCGCGAAGCCAAGCGAGGACTCCACCTTGAAGGTTGTACACCGAATCGAAGCCACGCTCGCCGAGCCAAGCGCAAGCTTGGGCGGAGCGTGCTCCGGATAGACAGTAAATCACGAGCGGTCGGGTAGGATCGAGCTCGGCGGCGCGCACGGGCAGTAGATGCAACGGAATGTGCTTCGCGCCCGCGATCATGCCGCGGGCAACTTCAACGTCGGTGCGAACGTCGAGCAGCTCCGTCTGGCCAGAGGACAGCATCCTTTCCAGTTCCGCGGCATCGACTTGTGCCATGGCTTGCATGAAGAGTTAGACAACGAGATCGTAGGAGATGAGCCACGATGATAGCGCGTTTGACGAGGGCTTCCGGCTCAGGCGGCGAGATTGCGTTCGAGCAGTTCCGAAAGCCTGACATCCGCGGCATCGAGGCGATTGATCAACAGCTCCAAGAACGCAAGCGTGAATTGATGTTTGCAGCTGTCGCTGGCTAGATCCAGCGCCGCTGCCTGAATCTCGATGACCGTCGCGGCCGTGCTTGCGGTGACACTTGCGCTGCGCCGGAACCGGCGCCGCTGAAGATGCGCCATCTCGCCGAAGCACTGGCCCGCCTCCAGCACGCTGAGCAGATGTTCGGAGCGAGACACATCCACCTTACCGCTGGCGAGCACGAAAAATCCCGTTCCCGTTTCTCCCTCGCGTATGAGGATCGATCCCGCCGCGACGCGCCGCCACTGCGCGATCTGTAGCACCTGCCACAAGTCGACGTCGCTGAAGTTGCGAAAGAAATCCAAGCGGCGCAGCGTATTGAACTTTTCGCTGTCGGCCACCGGCTGATCGGGAGTGCGAAGATCGTTGAAGACACGAACCAGATCCTGGGCGAACGCCTCCCAGGTGGGGTAGCGATCTGCGGGCCGCTTCGCCAAAGCACGCTTGACCACCATATCGAGTCCCGCCGGGAGGTCGGGGCGGAACAGGCTCGGCGGCGCCGGATCGACATTAGCGATCTGGAACAGCATGCTGTAGTTGTTCGTCGCCTTGAACGGGAGGCCACCGGTGAGCAGCTGATACATCACGACGCCGAGCGAAAAGATGTCGGTTTGATGGGAAACGCTCTGTTCTTGCACTTGCTCGGGCGACATGTAAGCCGGCGATCCCACCCCCGTCACTTGTGTGGTTTCGCTGCTGACCATCACCGCAGCACCAAAATCCGAGATCTTGATATGGGTACCATCGGCCAACAGGATATTCGCGGGCTTGATGTCGCGATGAATTACCCCGTGGCGCTGCGCGTAGTCCAAGGCCTTGCAGCACTTGAAGATGATCTCGATCACCTTGCCAACCGGCAAGAGGTTGCCGACTCGCGTGTGCGGTTCGAGCGTCCCACCGCTCACGTACTCCATGACGAGGTAGGCGTGCTCGTCATCCGACACCGCGTCGTAGATGCCGGCAATATGCGGATGCGCCAGCTTGCCGGCGAGCGAAGCCTCGGTCAGGAAGAGCTTACGAAAACGTGCGCCGTTCTGGTGGTCGCGCAGCACTTCGGGCTGAAACGACTTGATTGCGACCTGACGATGGGAAAATGGGTCGAGCGCGAGATAAACCACGCTAGTCGCGCCGCGCCCGATTTCCTTGATGATCTGATATTTGCCGATCTTGTGCGTCACGGGGTCTTCGCCGACGCGTGAGGCGCTCGGCGCTGGCCTGGTAAACACGGACCATGCCAAGACAGCGTGCGATTCGGGACGGCGCGAGGCGCGGTGAATGCAGTGCCTGCTCGAGCCTACTGTTGTGACCGCTTCCGTGTTTGCGCATCGATCACGCGTAACTCCCGCAACCGCGCTTCAGCGCTCGAGAGCTGGTAGTAGTCGCCGTCGCCGCTGCGCAGCCCGATCTGCAGCTGTTCGATCGCTGCCGGCACGCTGCCGAGCAGCACATACGCTTCGGCCTGTGCGCGATGCTGTTGCAGGCGTTGACCAAGCGCACTGTAGGTCTGCGCCTTGAGCTGAAGCAGCCGGTAATCGGGCTGGAGGAGCTGCTGCGCGCGATCGAGCGCGGCGAGCGCCTCCTTCGGCCGTTTGGCTTCGAGCAACGCCCGTGAATAATCGAACGCCAGTGCGCGCCTACGCGGAAAACGGTCAATCGCATCCGCATACATCCGCATGGCCGTGTCCCGTTCGCCAGCCAGCCAATTCACCTTGGCAACGAGCGAGAGCACCAGCGCGTTGTCCGGTGCTTCGCGCTGGAGAACAGCTGCTTCGCGCTTCGCGCGCGCCAGGTCTTTCGCCTCCAGTAACGCGAACACCAGTCCATACTGCGCCGCGACTTCGTGAACGGTCTTTTTCTCCTTGAGGATGTCGTCGAACCGTTCGATGGCATCCCGCGGCGAGCCGCCGAGCACCTGCAATCGCGCGCGCACGAGCAGAAAGTCCATGCTGTCCGGCACTTGCTTATACGGCAGATCGGCGACGCGGTTCTGCACATCGGCGATACGCTCGTACGTCAAGGGGTGGGTCCGGACGTAAGACGGTGCATTCGTCTCGTAGGCGCGATATGCCCTTTGCATCCGATCGAGGAAGGCAGCCATCGCGGTCGAATCGAAACCCGCGCGTTGCAGGATTTGCACACCGACGCGATCGGCCTCGCGCTCGTTGTCGCGCGTAAAGTTGAGACCCGTCTGGATTGTCGCGTACTGTGCGCCAGCCATCGCCGCACTCGCCAGATCAGGACTGGAGCGCGCCGCGAGCAGCGCGATCGCGATCGCCGCAAGCGATGCGATCCCGGCCTGCTTCTGCTGCTGAAACAGCCGCGCGATATGGTGCTGCGTCACGTGCGCGATTTCGTGCGCGATCACGCCGGCGAATTCCGACTCGCTCTGTGCGGTGACGATCAACCCCGTGTGAACGCCGATGAAACCGCCAGGTAGGGCAAAGGCGTTGATGGTGGGATCGTCGACCACGAAGAACTCGAACGCCTGCTCGGTATTCGGGCTCTGCGCCACCAGTCGATATCCCAAAGCGTTGACGTAGTCGGTGACTTCGGGATCGTCGAAATACTGCTTGCTGCCTCGAATCTGCCGCATGATGCTTTCACCGAGCTGACGTTCCTGCTGTGATGAGAGCACCGTCTGGGCGGAGTCACCAAGGTTTGGAAGCGCTTGCGCCGAGGCGAGAGGCGGCTGCGCCAACATGAGCGTAGCCGCTAACGAGACCAGTAACTTCATGGTGCTATGATAGCTCCGACATCCGCGCGGTTCCCCGGCATAGCCGTTTGCACGTTCCGACGTATTTCCGTATCTATGGGCGATCTCTCGCATTTCGACGCCAGCGGCCAGGCTCATATGGTCGATGTTGGCCAGAAGGCCGAAACGCACCGGACCGCCGTCGCTACGGGTCGAGTGGTGATGCAATCGCAGACCCTGCAGCGAATCATCGAAGGCAGTGCGGCGAAGGGAGATGTCCTTGGCGTGGCGCGCATCGCGGCCATCCAAGGCGCAAAGCGAACCGCTGACTTGATCCCGCTTTGTCATCCGCTGCCGCTCACCCGTGTGAGCGTCGAATTCAGCATCGATCAATCCGCTTGTGCAGTCGATTGCACCGCGACGACTGAGACCTTCGGTCGCACCGGCGTCGAAATGGAGGCGCTGACCGCCGTCACCGTCGGCTTGCTGACGATCTACGACATGTGCAAAGCGATCGACCGGGGGATGTACTTCGAAGGCGTTCGGTTGCTGGAGAAGAAGGGCGGCAAGTCGGGACACTGGGTTGCAGCGCGTAAGGGCGAGTCGGGCTGAGGACATTCACAGCGCGGATCGAAGCAGCGCCGAACGACGCTGAGCAAGACTGGTCTTAACCTCACCATGTCGATCTTCCGATCGTTGCTTTGTGGAGTCACGGTCTTCATGCCGCTGCTATGCGCACGCGCGGAAGACGACGCCATCGCCCGCGGCCGCGAGATTGCTCATGACGTGTACAAAGGCAACTGCTTGGCATGCCACCGGGTGCCGGGCGATCCGAGCGCCGTCACGCTCGCGAACATCGGTCCGCCGCTGGTCGACATACGCAAGCGTTTTCCCGACCGCGCGGTGCTGCGTGCTCAGATCTGGGATTCGACGGTGCGTAATCCCTACACCGTCATGCCTCCGTTCGGCAAGCATCACGTGCTGACCGAAGAGGAAATCGATCTGGTGGTGGACTACATGTATCAATACTAACGAGTCAGCACGACAAGACAAGAGATGTTTTACTCCCGACGTTCGTTCTTGCACCGGCTCACCAGCGGCCTGTTGGTCTCGGCGCTGGGCCTACTGCAGCCCCTGGCCGCGGCGGCTGCGAAGTGGAACAGGGCAGCGTTCGAAGCGGGCAAGGTCGAGGCCGCGATTGCTGCCGTCGGTGCGTCCGACGCCAGCCCTTCCGACAATATCGTCATCAAGGCACCGGAAATTGCAGAGAACGGCGCGCAGGTGCCGATCGAGATCACGAGCAACATTCCCGGCACCGAAGCCATCCTGATTTTCTCCGACAAGAACGTGCAGCCCTATGTCGGCACCTTCGAATTCAAGAACGGCGCGGAGCCGTTCATCGCAACGCGGATCAAGATGGGGGACACGTCCAATCTGCGTGCCTATGTGCGCGCAAACGGCAAGTACTACGTCAAGGTGCGCGAGGTGAAGGTCACGATCGGCGGTTGCGGTGCCTGATCGACGCGCGCTCGAGGATCCGAACGACCTATGGCACAACCGATTCGCATGCGCGTCAGACTGAACGGCGATGTCGCCGAAATTCGCGCGCTGCTCGAGCATCCGATGGAGACGGGGTTGCGCAAGGACCCTGCGACCGACGAGCTGATCCCGCTGCATTTCATCAAAACCGTTATCGTCAAGCTCAACGGTAAGCCGGTGCTCGAAACGGAATGGGCGCAAGCGATGGCGCGCAATCCCTACATCCAATTCCGGGTCCGCGGTGCCAAGCCCGACGACGAAGTCACCATCGAGTGGGAAGACAACGAGGGGCAGCACAGCGAGGCGAGCGCCAAGGTCCCGCCGCCCGAATGATGACTATGTCCAAGCGCGTCGTATGGAAAATTGCGGCAGCGCTGCTCCTCGCCGGCCTCGTGCATGCAAGCAACGCCGATCCGCAAGGCGATCGTCAGCACATCATTGAATACTTCGCGCAACGCTTCCCCGAAGTCCAGCTCGAGGACTATATCTACGGCGCGATGATCACCAATGCCGACGCGCGCGCGCAGTACGAGCAAATCATGGAGTTCCCGCCGTTCATGAACGACATCGACGCGGGACGAAAGATTTGGGAGACGCCGTTTCGAAACGGCAAGCGCTTCGCCGATTGTTTTCCGAACGGCGGACGCAACGTCGCCGGCAACTATCCCTACTACGATGAAAAGGTCGACCGCGTCATCACTTTCGAGATGGCATTGAACCGCTGTTTGAAGGACAACGGCGAACCGGAGATGGCCTACGGTCAGCGCGAGCCGATGGGTGTGTTAACCGCCTATGCCCGCACGTTATCAGACAGCATGCGCCTGAACATTCGCGTCGATTCGCCGGGTGCGCGCGCGAAATACGAAGCAGGAAAGGATTTGTTCTATCGGCGCATCGGCCAGCTCAATGCCGCCTGCGCGGGATGCCACCTGTACAACGCCGGCAACATCATGCGGATGGAAATCATCTCGCCGGTGTTGGGCCACGCGACGCACTGGCCGATCTTTCGAGGCGGTGAGGAATTGATGACGTTTCAGGGGCGCTTCAATCGCTGCATGGAGCAGATGCGCGCCGCGCCGTACGGCTACAACAGCGAGGAGTGGAACAACCTGGAGTACTTTCTTTCGTACTTGAGTAACGGGTTGGTGGTGAAGTCGTCGGTGTTCAGAAAGTAGGGTCGGCAGTTGTGCCAAAACCAAACGGGCGCCGAAGCGCCCGTTGCTTTGCCTATGTCTATGCAGCTTAGATGCGGCAATTCGCCGGAACGTACTTATTTTTGGTCGCGTCCGTGACTTCGCACTTCCAAGTTATCGCGTCGGTGGGAACTGTACCAGCGGCTAACGCCGTACCAACGGGCGACTCAGGTGTCAGGTTCAGAACGACGGCTTGTGCTGCAGCCGTGTACGTGATCGTGATAACCCCGGTGTTGCTATTCACAGCTACCGACTGGACAGCCTTGGTGGCGCTCGGAGCCGTCCAGCCTAGCGCGAGATCCGCGGCACCGGCAGCAGCGTTCTCGGCGATCGTATTCTTCGCGGCGCTGCCAAGAACCAAACCTTCAGTGACACGCGCACGCACCGTATAGTCCTGATACGCCGGCACAGCGATCGCGGCCAAGATACCGATGATCGCTACCACGATCATCAGTTCGATCAAGGTAAAGCCTTTCTGCATCGACTTCATGTTGTGCTCCTTCTATTGAGATGACGGTAAACACGCGTTTCCGTGTTCGCGGGCCATCAATGCAACGGGTATGCCACGGGTGCATTTAATTGACTGATTTGACGTTTGCATGTGCTGAACGTACGGAACTGGGCGCGTTGCAACATTGCTGAGACCGAAGTTCATGTAGCGCGAACGCTGCTGAGACGCTTCGTTTACATGCGCGAGCGCGGATCGCTTGGCAGCGATGCCGTGCAGCGTTAGGCGCCAGGAAGATCGAATGGCAACATGCGCCATCCCCATCCCGTTCTTCCCCTCGGAGGGGAAGCGGTGCCGGTGCGAGGCTTGCGGCTGGGGCTAACGCGTGCGGACGATCCGCTCACTTGATGCAGACCATGCGCACTTGCTTCATGTCGGTCACCCCTTGCAGCACTTTCTCGATGCCGTCTTGCTTAAGCGTGCGCATGCCCTCGCCGAGCGCGACGGTCAAGATCTCCGCGACGCGCGCGTGTTCCTGGATAAGCTTCTTGACCGCATCGGACCCGATCAGCAGCTCGTGCAGGCCGACGCGTCCCTTGTAACCCGAGCCGTCGCAGGCCTCGCAGCCGACCGGTACACAAGTCGTGAACTGGCCTTTGTCGTTCCCGAACTGCTTGAGCCAATCGCGGTAGACCGATTCGAGCGCCGCCTTCGGGTCGCGCCGCCAGAACTCGGTCTGCATCAGCTCCTGGCAATATTCTTCGAGCATCTGCTTAAGCTCGTCTTGCGACGGCGTATGCTGCTTCTTGCACTTCGCGCACAGGCGCTTGGCCAGCCGTTGCGCCAGCACGCCGAGCAACGCGTCGGCGAAGTTGAACGGATCCATCCCCATGTCGAGCAGGCGGATGATGGATTCCGGCGCGCTATTGGTATGTAGCGTCGCAAACACCAAGTGACCGGTGAGCGAGGCCTCGATGCCGATCGAAGTGGTTTCCTTGTCGCGCATCTCGCCTACCATGATGACATCGGGGTCGGCGCGCAGGAACGCCTTCATCGCGGTAGCGAAGGTGAGTCCGGCCTTCGGATTCATCTGCACCTGACGCAGGCCCTTCTGGGTGATCTCGACTGGATCCTCCGCGGTCCAGATCTTGGTGTCCGGGGTATTGAGATAGCCGAGCACCGAGTGCAACGTGGTGGTCTTGCCCGAGCCCGTCGGCCCGCATACGAAGAACAGGCCGTAGGGCTTGCTGACCGTTTCCTTCAGCGATTTTTGATTGCGTTGTGACAAACCGAGCTTGTCGAGCGGGATCGGCTCGCCATTGGCCAGAATCCGCATGACGATGTCTTCTATGCCGCCTTGCGACGGAATAGTGGCGACGCGCAACTCGATGTCGAGCGGCCCGAACTTCCTGAACTTGATCTTGCCGTCCTGCGGCTTGCGCTTCTCGGAAATGTCGAGATCGCACATGATCTTCAGCCGCGTGGCGATGGCGCTGCGATAACTCGAGGGTACCGAGATGTAGGGCTGCAGTGAACCATCCTTACGGAAACGGATCTCGGTCTTGCCTTTGCCGGGATAAGGCTCGATGTGAATATCCGATGCGCCTTGCTGATAGGCATCGATGATGATTTTGTTCACCAGCTTGACCAGCTCGTTGTCCGCGGCGAGCGAGATGTCGTCGGTCGCGTTCTCGTCGTCGGGATCCTGCTCCATGCCGGAGAGCAGGTCTCCGATGTTCGACGCGTCGGTGAAGTCCGTGCCGAAGAACTGTTCGAGCGTGGCGACGAACTCGCGGACCGTGCAGACGCGATAGACAATTCGGCTTTTGGGGAAGATCGTGTTGACGATGCGCAGCGCGCGGACGCGTTCGGGATCCGGCGTGAGAACGACCAGTCCTTCCTTCGTATCCTCCAATGGCACCCACAGATTGGGCTCGAGGAAGTGGCGTTTGAGATTCTTGAGCAGATCGATCGGCTTGACCCGCTCGCGTCGGAACGGCTCGTAGGGCAAGCCATAGAAGGTCGACAAGGCGTCGCCGATCGCACCGGGGGTGATCTTGAATTCGTCCAGCAACACCGATTCGACGTCCATGCCTTTGCGGCGGGCGGAGCGTGTCGCGAGTTCGAGCTCTTCGGCCGAGAGAACGGCATTGGCCACCAACGCATCGTATTTCCCGCGCACGACGCTTTGCGGTTTTTGGCGCTGGCGCAAGGCGATGGCAAGGGTTTCGCACAGAGCGTTGATGCCTTCCTCGGCCGTCGCACTGAAGCGCTCGCCGCTGCGCGTATTGATGGCCTGAACGACACCGAGCAGGTCGCCGGCGCTAGCGTCCAAGATCGGAGCTACCAGCATCTGTCGGGTGCGGTATCCGGTGCGCTTATCGACTTCCTTCAAAAAGCGCAGCTCGGGCGAATGCGTGCGCAGCTCGTTCTCGTCGTAGACGTCGCTGATGTTCATCAGCTTCCGATGCGACGCCGTGTGCCCGGCAATACTTTGCTCGTTCATCGGCAGCTTGAGGTCCTTGAACGAGGTCAGGCCGGTCTTGACCTTCGACACGATGTTCTGGCGGTCCTCGCTCACCACGTAGATGGTCAGACGATCGGCACCGAGAACCTCGCACATGTCCTGGCCGAGCTCCAACATGATCTCGTCCGCGTTGTCCGTCGCGTGGATCTTGTTGGTGAGCGCCTGAAGCTGCTTCTGGAACTGAAGCTTGGCGTCCGCGTCGGGGTTTGCGGGCGGTTGCCGGCTGCGGATGTCGGACACGGTGGACATAGCTCGGATGATCCCTCGAGGCGCTCGAAACGGCGCCTTATGGAAGCGCTACCAAGACTCCCTTAGAACTCTAGAACCTCGCCCTGCCGGAGCATGCGAGGA
>Ga0070741_10009725_pt1 | contig 18513 bp, 16 predicted proteins | sample Coa_R1_4_FD_66440 | JGI IMG/M metagenome (GOLD analysis project Ga0070741, IMG submission 66440) | Surface soil microbial communities from Centralia Pennsylvania, which are recovering from an underground coalmine fire - Coalmine... | ecosystem: Environmental > Terrestrial > Soil > Unclassified ...
TCGACGTAGGCAGTGTGCGCCCGGATGATCGCATCGTGCTGCTGATCACTGACGGCGCCGGCAACCGCATCAGCAAGTTTCATCTGGAATTTCTGTGATGTGTCCTCACCGATGTAGGTGAGCGACGATCCACGGCCGAAGCTGTTCCCACGGGCGGTGTCCGGCAAAAGGTACCAGCGGAAAACTGACAACAAACATCAGAAGCGCAGCCAGCCCGAGCAATCGACGTTTGCGATCGATGCGTGGGTATTCCGGCACGGGAGGGTGATGCATCCAGGGCAGCAGCAGGACGGCTCCCCACAGCAGCCAACCTCCCCACAGAAACAAGCCCATCGGGAACAGAGCCACTGCGGTTAGCCCGGTGGCGATGCGATGGAAGCGTGGGAAGATGGAATACACGATGTGACCGCCATCGAGCTGCCCGGCAGGCAACAGATTAAGCGCGGTTGCCAACATCCCGACCCAAGCCGCAATTGCGCTCGGATGGAGATTCGCGTCTGCCAATGGCGTGTGCGAAAACGGGTGAAGGACTCGCCAGAGTCCCTCAAAGATAAGCGGCATCCCCAGCGGCGATCCGGAGCTGTGCCCCGTGGCAGGCGACAGGATCAGCGATCCCACCAAAATTGGAATTGCAACTACAAATCCGGCGATCGGCCCGGCAATGCCGATATCCATGAGCGCCGTGCGATCCGGGATGGGAGAGCGAATGCGGATGAACGCCCCGAAAGTCCCAATCACTGTAGGCGCGGGCAGGAAGTACGGCAGGGTGGCATACACGCTGTGGCGCTTGGCGTACACGACGTGTCCCATTTCATGAGCTAGCAGAATGCACAGGAGAGCCGCACTGAAGGGAATTCCTAGCAGCAGGCGCGACGGCTGCCGAAGGGTCCACATCACCGGCAGCAGGTCATCGTCGGTAGTGAACTGGGGCGCGCCGTTGAGGTAGTTGTACTGGAGCCTCGCTCCGACAATCAGCGTGCTGAAAATCGTCGCCAGAAACAGCAACAGGTGCAGCCAATATCTGCGCCGAGGAGGAAAGATGATGTGAACTTGATGCGGAGCCGCCGGATCAAGAACCTGGATTGGATAGCCGGAATCAGACATCAGGATGCGAGAAAGCTTTATTCTCCCACATCGTCTTGCCGGCTAATCGATCGACTGCAGTTCTTTGCCCGGCTTGAAGCGCACGGCTTTTCCCGGCGGAATGCTGACCTCCGCGCCGGTGCGAGGATTGCGTCCGATGCCGGTTTTGCGCGGGCGGACGTTGAAGACGCCGAAGCCGCGGAGCTCGATGCGGTCGCCATTGGACAGCGCCTTCTTCATGCTTTCAAACACGGTCTCGACAGCCATTTCCGCTTTGGTCTTGGTGATACCGGTCTTGTTGACCACTTCATTGATGATGTCGAGTTTGATCACAAATCGCTCCGCCGACGGTTTTCGAATGCTGGCGCAATTGAAGGCAGATGCTAGAGGAGTAGCGGCTCAAAGTCAACGGCAAGAGGACCAACGCAAGGACCGACGCGCGCCCTCGCGCGGGTTCTTAGTTGGTTCGAGTGAAACGGAAATCGATTCGAAAACCAAACACCCGGCCGAGGACGACCGCAAGTCCAGGTACATCAATGCCCATTGTGTATCTTTCTGGAGTGGAGACCCTACGGCTCACCATTCGGTCCGGCGATAATTTGACCCCTGAAACTCCCGCGATCGCCGAATGCGCAGCAATCCTTCGACGAGGTGGTCTGGTCGCGATTCCGACCGAGACTGTCTATGGACTGGCTGCGAACGCCCTCGACCGTGCCGCAATAGCGCGTATCTTCGAAGCAAAGGGACGTCCCGCCTGGGATCCGCTCATCGTGCATGTTTCAAATCTTGAGATGGTCGGCAGGGTGGCCGCCGAATTTCCCGAAACGGCACAGAAACTTGCACAACGCTTTTGGCCCGGACCGCTAACTTTACTCTTTCGCAAATCGGCAAATGTTCCGTCGTCGGTGACGGCCGGGCGAGAAACGATCGCGGTCCGTATGCCGGCACATCCGGTTGCGCATGCACTTATCGCCGCGGCAGATCTGCCGCTGGCTGCTCCGAGCGCAAATCGCTTCGGACGGATCAGCCCAACGACTGCAGAACATGTCTTAACCGAAGTCGACGGCCGCATCGATGCAGTGCTCGATGCAGGGCCGACGGAAATCGGAGTTGAATCTACTGTGCTCGACCCGCTGCGTACGCCGCCATTGCTGCTTCGCCCGGGCGCCGTCACGCGGGAGCAGATAGAAGCAGTTGTCGGTCCGGTCGAGCTCTATTCGCCTCCGGCGCAGGCTGCATCACCGCAGACTCTTGCCTCTCCGGGGCTCGCAGCAAGGCACTACGCGCCAAGCGCACGTCTCGTCTTGATTGATGGCGAACGCGCTGCCCTGCTCAATGCCGTTCGTAAGTACGTCGATTCCGAGGGAGAACGTGGCCAGTACGTCGGAATCATGGCTCCTGATGATTGGATCGATGAGACTACCCTGGCCGCAGGCGGGATTGTGCTCTTTTCGTGGGGATCCTGGGGGGATTGGCAACAGCTCGGAAGAAATCTGTTCGCGGGACTTCGTTACCTCGACAAACCAGGAGTGAGTGTCATCTTGTGCCCGCTACCTTCCGCTGAAGGTATGGGCTTGGCTTTACGCGATCGTTTGAATCGCGCGGCACAAAATTGATAATTCACTACTGAGACACGGAGGACACGGAGGTTGAAAATCACAGAAACAAACCTCCGTGTTCTCCGTGGTGAGAAGCGGTCTAGTTATCTCTTGCCGTTCTCGCCGGCCTTGAACATGTAGCGAATGCTCTGCTTGTAGATGAGCACATTCGGCTGGCCGCTGCGATTCAACTTGATGCAATTGCGGTCGTACCAATCAATCCAGCCGTGCACTTCCTCGCCGTCTTTCAGCACGACGATCATCGGCGTGCGCACCTGCATCTGCTTTTGGAAGTAAAAAGCCTCGGCGTGAGTCTGCTCCTGGGTGTTGCTACGTTTTGGCACCCGCTGCTCGGAACTGGTGAGTGGTCGCTCAGCGTTTGGGTCCCGACGTTGCGGCAGCGCCAGTGAAGGACGAATCAGCTTGCGGCTGATGAAATCATCTTGCACCTGCTCGGGAACCTTTTCCGGCGCTCGTCCCACCGCTGCTGAGTTGGAAAGATCCTTCATTGGCCCTTGTGGTCACTCAACCATAACCGCTTTCCACGCGACATGTCGCGCCAGTTCGCGCTGACGCGCCAACAGGCACTTCCAGCGGAAACATCGCAAACGGTGACAGGAAGCGGTTCGAATTGCGCTAACCCTATCACACTCGTTGCACCCTGGCAAAGCTGTGCCGTCATCATTCCAGCGACTTCAAATGAGTGAGCACTTGGCGCCGCTGCTGCTCAGGTAAACGACTCCACGACGGCATTCCGGTCTTGAGACTTGAAAGTCATTCCGGCTACTCAGGGGTCGCGCATTTAGTGGTCATGAAGGTAAAGGATAAAGGTCACGGGGTGGCACCTCCTGCGAGCCCCGCTGTTCCCTCTTTCCATCGGCATCTGTCTGCGGCACCGAGGAACCGCTGAGGGAGACGTGCGTCCGCCGCGCCAGCACAAGACCGATCGGAGTCACAGCGTGGAACGACACTAGCCACAGCAAGATGCCAGCGCTCACGGCGAGCTCTCGAGGAAATCCCAGAAGATCGACCATGGCGACGATGGTCGCCAGCTGCGCCCCGCCGCCTACGGCCGGCAACTGGACCAGACCGCCGATCATGCTGAAGCCCATCAGCAGCATGGCCGCCGCATAGGATGCGTGGTGCATCGATGGATAAGCGCGCAGCGTCGCCACATACGACCACGCGGTAATCACCCAGATCGCGATAGAAATCACCGAGAGCTGCAGGAACGAGCGCGTGTCCTTAACAGTATTCAGGCCCTCGGCAAAGACCTCGGCCCGGCGCAGCACACGCCGACTCGCGGGAAAACGCAGGGCGACCACATTCTCCAGCCAGCGAAATATCCTCTGGCGGGCGCGGCAAACGGCAACCGCGAGCACAGCCATGCCTACGGTGATTCCCACAGCGATCCAGGCAGCGACACGGAACTGTCTCAAATCGGGAAGGCCGCTGGCGAAGAGGAACGCAACCACGGCCATGGCGATGAACGCACCCATATCGAAGATGCGCTCCACCATCCACACTCCCATCTGCGACATCATGCTCAAATTGGTGCGACGCGCGATCATGTACGGACGCACCAGCTCTCCCGGGCGTCCGAGGAGCGCCAGCCCAGTGAAGCCGATGAGAGTTGGCGAGAGCACGTCGCGGAATTTCGCGTCGCGCATCGGGCGCAAAAAGATCTGCCAACGCCAGGCACGCAATGGAAAGGTAAGCAGAGAGAGGACCACCGCGATCATCAGCGGAGCCCATGCCAGGCCGCTGGTTTCTGCTGTGAATGTTCTCCAATCGAATGTCTGCCAGGAGCGCCACTGAAAAAAGATAAGCAGCACAATCAATCCGATGACCACTAATGTAGTGACCTGCTTGCAATTCAGCCATCGACGCGGCTGTGGCAGGGTCTGGGCGATAGAAGTCTCCGGCATCATCAACTCTCTTTGGGTTGTTTCTTGTGAATACTAGCTAAGATGCAACTGGGATATGCCGGAATGCCATGCGTACTCTGGATTTGTGTGTGCGTGTCAGTACGTGCCGCGATCCGAGGTCCCCGCGGGCTATGTCGGCTCGTCGGGGTGTAGGTAGCGGAGGGTCATGAACCGAGTCGTCATTTACCCATTCGCTACCGCAAACGGTGCTGACTTTTGCTACCGCGAACGGTACTGACTTTCCAGACAAGCCGACCAGCTTCAAACGATTCTGCATTCTTGGGAGAAAACAAGAGGTTCTTAGCTCACATCAGATTGCATAGCTCCTCTCGGGGTCTGACCGTGCAGTCACTCAGATCGAAACACTACTTGACGACTCTTCTATGCGCTGGAGCGTTTGCGCTGGCATCACTCTCGTGCGGACGCGGAGTTCCGGGCAGCATCCCCTCAACGCTTACGGCTGGGGCGGATGCCAAGGTCACGCAGCGATTCGGCATGCACATGCACGATGCCATTCATCACTGGCCCTCGGTCACCTTCGGCTATTGGCGTGTGTGGGATGCGGGCGTGAGCTGGCCCCAGATTGAAACCGCGCGCGGACAATATGACTTCAGTTTGATGGATCAGTTGGTGGCCCTGGCACAGCAGCACAACATCAAGATGATCTATTGCGCAGGAAACACACCGCAGTGGACTTCGACCGATCCTTCCCGAGTTGGAACACAAGGACTTCCGGGCGCAACCGCTCCGCCGAGCAACATCCAGGATTGGCAGGACTTCATTACCACCTTCGCAACGCGTTACAAAGGCAAGATCGACGCTTACGAAATCTGGAACGAAGTCGATCTGGATGGTTATTGGACGGGCAGCGTAGGCCAAATGGTGCAGATGGCGCAGGTCGCATATCAGACCATTAAGCAGATCGATCCCAACGCGGTCGTACTCTCGCCCTCGCTCGTGGCCGGCAACGGCAAGGATTACATGAAGAAATTCTTCCAGGCGGGAGGCGACAAATATTCCGATGCCGTTGCTTACCATCTCTATGACACGCAGATGAAACCGGAACAGACCGTGGCTGATGTTTATGAGCCGACACTGGCGATCGCACACTCTTTCGGGAAAGAGATCTGGGACACGGAAGTCGGGTGGGGCCCATTCGGCGCCTTCCCTTCCCAGCAGGCCGAAGCGGCATTCACCGCGCGCACCATGATCTTGCAAGCTGCCGAAGGCATCAACGTGGTCGTGTGGTTCTGCTGGGATGATCGCGGTCCCTGGGTCAATCTATATTTCGTAGGTCCGGATTTTCAAACTCCAACTCCGGCAGCGATCGCTTTTAACCAGGTGCAAGCCTGGCTGCTTGATTCCTCGATTACGTGCTCCAACACTCCCGACGGGACCTGGCAATGCACTGTTACCCCTGCAAGTGGATCGCCGAAGTACATCGTGTGGAACTCGAACACGAGTAGTTCGTTCAGCATTCCCTCGTCGTGGCAAGTGAAGACGCTTACTGATCTCGCCGGGAACTCGCAGCCCATTTCGGGAAGCACCATGAACATCAGTACCTCGCCAGTGCTGGTCTCGCCATAAATTGGAGCCGGCGCCCTGGTCCGGGTGTTAAGAATTTCGCGATTTCCTGATTTCGTGATTTCGTGATCGATTGTGTTCCGAAATCTCTAAGTCACGAAATCACGCGGCCGCGAAATCGCCACGAAACACCGGCCGAGGGCGGCCGGCTCCACGTTGCGGTCGTCACAACCGCTCAACTCCCCTGCTATAATCGACATCTATTCTGTAGTTCCTTCCCGAAACGGTGGGCGTAGCTCAACTGGCAGAGCACCGGACTGTGGCTCCGGACGTTGTGGGTTCGATTCCCATCGCCCACCCCAGCAAATCAGGCAATTGGCGGATCTCCTGTCTCACGTCGAAAGTAGCGGATCGTTTGTATCGGGTCAGTCGACGCACCGTTGAATTGCGCAGACATCGGCAACATGAGCGGGAGATGACGGGCTCGACTTCGTGTGTTTTTCGGCAGCGAGGCGTCTCGTGCTTGTAGCGCTGCAAAGAATTGCGGGCGGGACTCGCCCGCCCGCACAACTTCCGACACACTATTGCGGGTATTTAACAGTCACCGTCGGACTCCAGCTTCCGCCGGCGCCGTTACTGCCGCTGACGTCGCAATGGAACCTCACATTGAGAGGATCTGTCGTATCAGTCGTCCGGAAGCCAGGTCCAGCAAACTGGAACGAGGGACCTTCTCCCAACGCAGTCAGATAAGAGCTCTTCGCAATGCCGCCACTGCAAGCGGTGGCCGTCGCGGAGCCCTGATATACCAAGGGACTCTTCTGGTTCGGTGATGGATACCAGGAGTTGTCGCCGGCTGCGATGGAATAGGATTGGTCCGGAAGCGGAACTTGGAGGGTGTAGGAACTGCCGTCCGGGCACGAGATGTCCGTCTGCACGTTCCCTCCGGCCAACGATACGGTCGCTGCTGGATGATCATTGCCGAGGAACAGATCATAGCCTGCCAAAACTGTATCTCCAGAGTTGATGTTCAGTGGGCGCGTCATCGACATACTTAACGTGCCGTCTCCCGGATTCCAATCGTTCGGGAATTTTGGATCGTTTGTTCCCCACCACGCGGTCCAGCGGCTGTAATCGAGCTTCGAGTAATCGTAAGTGAGCGGCGGATTTGTCGGGAACACCTCCACATCGGTATTGACGTTTGCATTGCCCAGCATGAACTTATCGACGAAAGCTGCGACTGCCGGAGCCTCCGCCGGAAGGGTTGCGCAGTGGTTGTGTCCACCATCAATGTAAAAGCCAAACCTGTCTCCAATTCCGAATGCGTTATAGACCTGCTGCGTCGCACGTGCGGAAACATAGTTAGAGCGGTTCGATAGCCAATAGAAATCTGTGTTGCCCGTCTCCAGCAAGGCCCTCGGCGCGATCATCGCCATCAATTCATGATGATCCACCCGGAGTTTGTAGACATTCGGGCTGGAAAACTGCTTCATCTGTCCAGCGAACCAGTTGTAGTCCGTGCGCTGGATGTCTTCCGACGCGCCGCCCGCCTCGATCTCATCCGTCACACGCCAGGCTGGCGCGCCGCCGCCTCCGTTCTCTTGCGCGATGGTGAGGCCGATCCGCTCATCGAAGGCGCCGGCAAAGAGCGCCATCTTGCCCGCGTAGGAACATCCGGTCACGGCTATGTGTTGCGTATCCACCGGCAGCGGATTCACCGATTGATGAGCAGTGATCTCGATGCCGTCGATTAGACGACTTACACCCCACGCCCATGCAGCGTACTGGCCGGAATTGCTGGTGCCGCTGCATGTTCCCGCGCAAAGCTCAGGATAGAGCTGGTAGAACGGATCGTTAACGTGGCTCCTGACTCCTGAAAACGAGTACACAGTTACATCGTTATGAAAGAAGTCAATGGTTGCGACTGGGCGGCTCGCAAAAACGCTCGACGGCAGACTGGCATAGTTGGGAACTGGAGGGACAAAGAACGGCGGGAATGCCAGTGACATCGGGATCAAAACGGGAAAAGGCCCGCTACCCATGTTTTGTGGAAGCCAAACACGCGACTTCAATGTCAGCGACTTCCCGTTCCGGGTAACTACCACTTGCAGCGAGCCGGCATTCGATCCTGCCGCGGCCGGCGTATACGTCGCCGCAATGGTACAGTCGGAACAATCTGGTTTTGGGCCAATCTCGTATTTTTCAATTGCAGCCTTAATCTCGTTGCGACGTCGTTCCCAACTTGCGAATGAGGTGTTGCGGGTGCCGTCGACGAACCGAAATGGGTCCGGCAAAGGTCGGATGATGGGAAGCTGAGCGAAGCTCGGGAAGCTGGGCGCGGCGAAGTTCGCGCCCGTGTTCTCGACGCTGTATATCAAAGGAGTGCTCGAGTCGGCAGACGTTTTCTCCTGACCGAATCCTTCTATTCCCAAAGCCAACACAAGCAGCAACACGATCAGCGAAAGCCACGCATTGGCAAGACTGATGCTCCTAAAGACGTTGGGCGTGGCGATCTTCGTTTTTTCCGTAGTTCCCTCTTGGTTTCGTTCTGTCGGAATCTGAAAATTGATTGGCGCGATCCAGATCAAGCGAAGGGATTTCATAAATTGCTCCTCTGGGGCGGCAGGGGATTTCTCCGCTGGGGCCGGTTAGCGGCAAAAGCGCGCTCGGGCGCTTCGCCAGGGTTGGAACACACCGTTACTACAACTGTGCTTGCCGCGAAGCTGTTTGCTGTGCTGAACAGTTTCGAAAACTGCTCCGCGTCGGTTTTGTTTGACCCGCAAACTATATGCAGGAGATTTTTTGCTGTCAAGGGTTCTAAAAGGGTTTAGACAACGGCGTTTTTCCACAATCCGAAGCTGACGGATTCTATAATGTGCGCCTGGAAGGCGGATGGCGTTCCGCTTTTATGTTCGTCTACCCGATAGAAACACTGCATCCTTATGTCGTCATTACAAGAGCACACGATGAGAATGATCAAATTGGTTCACGTGTTCGTGCTTTCGATCGTCGCAGTTGTAGTCCCACAACTTGCGGCGCAGGTTCAAACCGAAGTTCCACCGCCGGTCGCGGGCGCGAAACCTGTCACCGTGGAGCACATCAAGATTCACGGCGCGGCGCTTGAAGGCAACCTGGAGGGCGACGCCGTCGATCGCGATGTTTTTGTCTTTCTCCCGCCCAGTTACGCGAAGGAGAAATCGCGGCGTTATCCGGTTGTCTACGCGTTGCACGGGTACTCCATCGGCGCGGAGCAATGGAGTCATGAGATCCATGTGCCGCAGACAATCGAAGGAGCTTTCGCGCAAGGCGCAAAGGAGATGATCGTCGTACTCCCTGATTCCAAGACCGTGCACAACGGATCGATGTATTCGAGTTCGGTGACTACCGGAGATTTCGAGCAATTCATTGCGCACGACTTGGTCGCGTATATTGATGCGCATTATCGAACATTCCCAGATCGGGAGAACCGTGGCCTGGTTGGCCACTCCATGGGAGGATATGGCGCAACCCGCATCGGCATGAAGCATGCTGACGTATTTGGCAGCCTCTACATCATGAGCCCGTGTTGCTTGTCTCCTCGTCAGCCTGGAGCGTCGAATTCCGAAATTGACAAGTCTCTCGAGTCCGTGAAGACTCCGGAAGACTCAGCCAAGCTGCCGTTCTTTGCACGTGCGCAGATGGCCAGTGCGGCGGCCTGGTCGCCCGATCCGAAGAATCCGCCGCTCTATCTGGACCTCCCAACAAAGAATGGCGAACCTCAGCCGGATGTGCTGGCGAAGTGGACGGCAAATGCGCCCCTCGCTTTCATCGACCAGTACATCGCCAATCTCCGACGCTATCGCGCGATCGCTATCGATGTCGGGGATCAGGACCGGCTGCGCACGGACACGGCCAAGCTGCATGACGTCCTCGACAAATACGGAATCGCGAACAGCTTCGAGGTGTATCCGGGGACACACACCAGCAGAGTCGCCGACCGTTTTCAAAATCATGTGCTTCCGTTCTTCAGCAAGAATCTCTGTTTCCAGGCGTGCGGTCAGTGACCAATTTTTGTGGAAGAACAAGTCATATGTACAGGGATCTTTGTCTCCCTTTGTCCGCCTTTGTCCGCGCAAAGAAACAAACGTGGAATGTTGCCCAAAATCCCGCAAGTTTCGAGCTGAGGCAGGGATTTAGCGCGAACGGTTTTCGCGCGATGCCAGATTCGGGAATTTTGGTTGGATGCGATTTTGAAATTCCTGTGGAAAAGCAATAACTACCGCAGAGCTTTTGTTACTCGAAAATGCGAATGGCGCATTGAAACTAAGGGCGAAGTCACATACGATGACATCCGACGTTGTAGAGTTCAGATGTCATGAAAAGGCCGAGTGATCCCATTCTCACCGGCAAAGGATCGGGAAGAATTGGCTGAACAAAATGACCTCCGGACGGGCTGCTCTGTACCTGAGAGTGGGATTTATTCTGTCGTCCACTCGCAGCACCACCTCCCTAAAGAGATCACACTCATCCGCGCGCAAGCGTTTCCCCGATGCTCGAAATGTTCGGATCCGGTCTATTTCGATCTTGTGCGCTCTGCTCCATCGCTCGACGTGCGTCCGCATGGTTTCCGCACGACGCTATATGAAATTCCCGAGATTACTGAGCAGCAAGACGAATCCCTGGCGGGCTGAAGTTCCTAAGTGCCAAACGATGAACCGAGAAACGAGAAGGTGAAGGTCTGGCGGCAGCAGACTAAGACGGACGAAAGCCGCCATTCATGGCGGCGGCGAACCGTAGATCGCAGAAACCCGCAAAACGCACTCATTCGGCGCTGGTTCGACCTTGCCGACCGGCTTTTTGGACACAAGGATGATTTCAATAAAAAAGAAGAATGAGGGTTGGCCGAACGTCGGGAGATTACGCCAACTTGCGCGATCTACACCCGGAGCTGATGAGCCGGGAAATTTCGCCTCCGCAAGAACAATGTTTAGCAAGCGATAAAACCGCCGCTCTTCCCGACTCAATTCTCGACCGAAGACGGCGCGCAACTGGGCCTGAAATCCTCAAAAGCCGGGAGGACCGAGGGGCTTTTTCGAACAATACGCATACGAGAAACTCCGCAGTTAGAACAGCCAGAACTCCTTCAACCAACTGCCGTGCCGGGTTGTGAAATCGTCTTCCCAGATAAGCACGGGCACAGGGTACTAGTGTTCAACACGAAGGGGCACGTGCCGTTAGTAACCGCTCTTAGTGACTGCCGAGGAGCATGATCGCGCTTTCTCGGGACAAGAGTCGCGGATCGATAGCATCATATTCCCGTTATGTCTTGGGGCTCGAACCTCGCCTTCACGATGTTTGGAAGACCGCTCGCAGATATCCTCGAGTCTCGCTCACCATTCCAGTCGAAGTCTGTTTCGGCAACGTGACCACGCTCACAAACACGCTCAACGTGAGCGCGGGTGGAATGCTGCTGCAGCCGCAAGCGCAGCCACTGCTTCTCGGAACCGATCTCCGACTGCGCTTCAATTTGCCAACCGGCCATTCGATATGCGCAATCGGAAAGGTAGTTCATCTCACCACAACGGCCAGGATCGTTCACACGATGGGAACGGCAGCCGGAGTCCAGTTCACCAATCTTGATGACGTGTCGCGGATGGCGTTATCTCGATTCCTGCAACGCATGATTACGTACGTCCGTCGCGGTGTGCGCATCACGCGCCGCATGCATGTCACGATAAGACCGGTAGGTTCTCCCGAGTCCGCATCGGAGATGGCCGAGACGATCGTAATCAGCCGCCACGGAGGACTGAAGTACCCGCGCTCGCTTTGCCGTTGAAGACGCGATCGTTGTTTGGTGGCACGATGGAAAGCGCGGAACGACTGCGCGCATCGTTCATCGCCACGCAAGTGGAACCGCGGGCCTCGCGGAGCTAGGCTTCGAATTCCTGCAGGACTTCAACTTCTGGGGCTTGGATTTTCCTGAACAAGAACAGCTCTAAAGACGCCGTCCCGAGTTCGTGTACGTCTCGCCTGTCGCCGATTTTTTCAGAACTACATCATCGACAACAACATCGAGGGCCCGACGCCGGGGAGGTCAGCCACTCTGAAACTCCCTTGCGCTCGCGCGGACGCATTCGGACGGGTCAGGCTCTCTGATTTCCCCGCGTCGAGCACCAAAACGAAACCGGAGCCCCTTTTTGATCCAGGATCATTGATGTAAGCACAACAGCCTTACACCCATCAAAAGCTAGCACCTCGGAAGTCACAGAAAACATTGAGATCCATAAGCTCAGGTAACTTGCTGTCACGATTTGGGACAGCCTAAACGCTACATCGGCATCTAAATCTCACTTCGCAACAACCCTCCAACCACACTTAACCGACGACATAATTTTTGCCGCCGCAATCGCCCCAGTAATTGGGGAATATTCAAATGCAAAATCGGGAAAAGGAGATTTTCAAATGAGAACTACACTTTGGAGAAAAATCTCGGGACTCGCAATCCTGCTGATGCTCACGAGCGGGATTCCGCTTTTAGCGCAGACCATTTCGGGCCTGACGGTGCCGGTTACCGGAAGCAATGGCTTCACCGGCACGGCAACCATCAATCGCTTCGTGAATCAAGGCAATCAGATCATCGCCATCGGCTCGGTGGCGAATTCTTCGAGGACAGCGTTCGCGGGCGTGGCTTGGCAAGTCAAGCTCAGCGCCAACACCGGCAGCCTGGCGGCTTACTACGGGCCAGCGCCAGCCGCCGCTCACCTTAGCCGAATCGCCTGGTCGCCGAGCCGGCAAAACGCCGCCAGGTTCGTACAGGTCCAGGGCACGAGTGGGAGTTGTGGCGTTCTGAACCTGAATCTGGGTGCAACGACCGTCAACCTTGCCGGTGCTTCGGTGGCCCTCGATCCGATTGGAATTAATATTAGCGGCCAGTCGGGCACTCCCCTGGGAAGCATCGTGTGCTCCCTACTCAACGTCGTGAGCAGCGTGGGCGGAATCGTGGGCAGCGTTGGTAATGTAGTGAATCTGCTGAATAGCCTGCTCGGATCGTTGACAGGAGCTCTCGGTGGCGTGACCGGAGGACTCGGCGGCGCGACTGGAGGACTGGGCGGCGGCTTCTAACGTCTTAGAAGCTCGCATAAGCGAGGGCAGACGAAGCGTTTTCTTCTCCTGAGCCGTTTTGGGAACGTTTCGTCCGTCCCCGATTTTTCGCTCAGTACCCGCGCCGGCTTCGCCGTTGAAGACGAGATCGTTGTTTGGTGGCACGATGGAAAGCGCGGAACGACTGCGCGCATCGTTCATCGCCACGCAAATGGAACCGCCGGCCTCACGGAGCTAGGCTTCGAATTCCTGCAGGACTTCAACTTCTGGGGCTTGGATTTTCCTGAGCAAGAACAGCTTTAAATGCCAAACCGGAGTCCGTGTAGGCCTCGCCTGTAGGTCTCGCCTGTCACCGGATTTTTCAGAAGTACATCCTCCACAACAACATCGAGGGCCCGAGGCCGGGGAGGTCAGCCACTCTGAAACTCCCTTGCGCTCGCGCGGACGCATGGGGCGGGTCAATATCTCGATAACTTCGAAAACTCTCATAATTTTCTAATGACAGCCGTAACCCTCGGGCGTACGGTTATCACCATTCAGCGTAGGGTTGCGATTTCATCTAGACAGGACAAGGCTGAATGTAGGAACCCGCTTCAAGTCAGGCTCGATCCCAGAGGCAGACTCCGAGCGGTAGAAGGGAGAGAGCTATGCCAGCAATCGGGACCGTCCGGGAACTCCTCGCAGACAGTGCTCAGAAGACATTCATCGGCCGGGAGCAAGAGTTGGAGATTCTTTCTGAGGCCCTGGAAGCGCAAATGCCTCCAGTGACCTTCGTCCATGGCATCGGCGGCATCGGCAAGTCGCGATTACTGGAAGCGTTCAGCACCCTGGCCCGTGCTCATAAGGCATTTGTCGTTCGTCTCGATTGCCGTCAGTTCGAACCAACTCCCCTTGGATTTCTGCGCGAACTCGGTATGGCGATCGGTGGTGATTTGGCATCTGTCCGCGAGGCATCCAAGCGGCTGACACAAATACCGCATCGAGTGATCCTGATCCTCGATAACTATGAGGTGCTTCGTCTGCTGGATACGTGGCTGCGCCAGGATTTTGTTCCCTCATTGCCCACTACAGTACACATGATTCTCAGCGGGCGTGAAGCGCCGCTAACCCTATGGTTGTCTACGCCGGGGTGGGACGGTCTGTTCCGGAGCGTGGCGCTCGAGCCTCTTCACGAATCCGAAGCGATCGAAGTTCTCGCCTCCTCCGGAATGTCGGAGAGCCGGGCGCGTCATGTTAATCGCTTCACGCGCGGTCATCCGTTGGCGCTCACTCTTGCCGGCATTCTTGTGGGACCTAAGCCCGCCGACCTGGAAGATCTGGCCTTACACCGCGTGATCGAGGAGCTCGCACGCATGTATCTGGCCGAGATCTCCGACGAGATCACGCGTCACGCGATCGAAGCTGCCTCGGTGGTGCGATGCGTTACGGTCTCCCTATTTCGCGCGATGCTTCCAGAAGCTGCTCCCCAGGATCTCTACGAACGTCTCCGTGCTTTGCCTTTTGTCCACGGCCAGCGGGATGGTCTGCATATCCATGATTCCGTCCAACAAGCGATTGCTATGGGTCTCAAAGCTTCCGATCCCAGCCGTTATCGCAGCTATCGCCGAGCTGCGTGGAATCAATTGCGCACAGAAGTTCGTACAGCACCTCCGGCCGAACTTTGGCGCTATACCGCAGACATGCTCTATTTGCTTGAGAATTCAATCATTCGGGAGGCGTTCTTCCCAACCGGCGCCCATACCTACGCGCTGGAACCGGCGCGACAGGAAGATGCGCAGGCAATTTTTGAAATTGTCCGGAAATGGGAAGGTCCCGGCGCAACTCGCGCCTTGGAATCCTGGTGGACGCATCTACCGCAGGCTTTCTCCGTGGCGCGGGATTCCGAGCGTAAGTTGGCTGGATTTTATTGCATGTTCCAGCCTGAATCGCTCAGCCCTGAGCTATTGGCCGCCGATCCTGTTCTTCAGAAATGGCTGGAGCATCTTCAGACTTCAGCGGTTCCTTCCGGGCAGACAGTTTTGTTCTGTCGCCGCTGGTTGTGTACGGATGCAGGCGAAGGACCTTGCGGAGCGCAAGCCGCATGCTGGCTGGATATTAAACGGGCCTATATGCGTCTGCGCCCACATCTGCGTCGCATCTACTTCGCTGCCACGCCTTCTGCTTTTAATACATTCGGTGTAGCCCTCGGCCAACTTGGTTTTCAGGTGATCCCCGCCGCGGACGTCAATCAGGATGGACACGAATACAAAACCGCCATTCTGGACTTTGGACCGGCTTCCGTAGACGGATGGCTTGCGGGACTGGTAGCGGCGGAACTGGGCGTTAATAGCCAGGAATTGTTGGACTTTGAATCGCGAGAACTTGTCCTGGACGGCAGGCGGGAGCCTCTCACACGACTCGAATTCTCGCTCCTGCGTTACCTGCACGCGCGCGAGGGTTGCGCAGTTGATCGCGAATTGCTGCTGCGTGATGTTTGGGGTAACAAGTACGACGTAGGCAGTAACGTCGTCGATGTGGTTGTGCGTAGTCTTCGAAAGAAATTTGGCAATCAAGCCGGCCTGATCGAAACCGTTCCTGGCTGCGGCTATCGCTTCCGGCGCACCGCGCGGCCGGATTCTCCCTCCTGATATTCCCGAGAAGGAACTCAGGTCCCAACATTCGTCCCTAGTTGAACATGGTGCAAGATCTCACGTCTATGCGCCCGCGCCGGAGTGTTGTCTTTCAAAGATGTGCGTAGAGCAGAAAGTTTCAAATCGGGAGACACATTCTGACTGGATACAACAGGAATTCGTTTTGACGAACATCGAAACTGCATGTTGATCTGGGAGGACACGCGCCCAGATTCATGCCGCAGAACGCTCCAATGCCGATCTGCGCGGCAACCATAGCTCCGGCATTGCCGGACTGCACGAATAGGAGAAATCACATGATCGGCACAAGCAAAATCATCCACTCAACAAGCACCTCACTCCGGCTGGCCGTTGTGGCTGCGGTCTTTAGCCTCTTATTGGTAACTCCCGCCCTTCGCGCGCAAGGATCGGAAGCTTGTTCTAACGCAACCATGCACGGGGTCTACGCGTTCTCGGGAAGCGGCTACTCCAAGGGGGCGCCTCTTGCGGTGACTGGAGAGGTCATTTACGACGGAGAGGGCAAAGGGAAAATTGTGACGGAAACGGTGAGCGCGGGCGGGACTATTTACAAAGGAATCACCGGCACGGGTAACTTCACCGTTAATCCCGATTGCACGGGTTCCAAGAGTTTCGCCACCACACTGGTGCCCCTGAGCTTCGATTTCGTGATCAGCACCGACGGATCGTTGATCACGTTTATCGAAACGGATGCCGGCAGCGTGGTTACGGGAACCGGTGTACGAATCGGCCACAAGAACGACTAGGTGACTCCGTGGGAGGGCGCACCGCAATCCTAAGCGCCGCGTCAGCACACAATCGATGCAGACAGCCAGGGATAAATCCGAAATCCGCGACAGCCTGAGAGCCTGTCGGAGATAGATTTTCTGGGACCAAGAATCAACGACTTACAAGAAAGCCAATGCCCGTAAGTTGTTGATTCCTGGTTCGGGAATTGTCTACTCCGACAGGCTCTCAGGCTGTCCTCGATTTCCCCTTGCGGTCTATTTGGCAATTTCTGCGACATCGGCTTTTGCTTCGGCTGCCGATTCCTTGTCTGGTCCGAGCTCGCGGAGGTCTTCAACAAAGCTTATGATCACAACTACCGCAGAACCCACGATCCCAAAGCCAAACACGATCACCGAGATATCAGCAAGTGTCCGCAGCATCTTCAATTATGCTGAGGACACTCCCGTAAATAAGTCATAAAGAAAACATAATGAATTTGCCGGTGCCTTCGCCGGAGTTGTGGCCGCGCGGAGCACTTTTCCGCGCCTTACTATTTTGGAGAGAAGAACGTGATCTGGATCGAGGGGCTAAAGCCGAATCCGAAGCTACGCATGGCTAGACCGAAGAAATCCGAGACGGCTGACGTTGTATCCCGCCCTCGCGAACAGCACGCGAGAGTCCGGGCACCTGACGTCCCTCGAGAACGATCGCCGTATCAAAATGGGAATGGGGTGGGGCACGCGGCCAGGTCCCGGCTGCAGATGACACCACAGTCGTCGGAGGATCGGCAGCAGTTGCAAATCGAATCGCCGAGGAACGCGCAATAGAGGATTAGCAGCAGATACGCTGGTCACTTCGCCGTGTTTGCGTTCTCGCCGAACAGCGTGTACGGAATACGTTCCGCCAGGAACAGTGACTGCCAGCGCTGTTCTATCGTCATCTCCGGTTCCTGCGCGCTAAGTGCCGCACTCTCCAAGCTCAAGTCAATCATTGTTCGAATCGTCATAACCTGAATCTTAGCGAACTATGAACAGCAACTCTGGCCTGTTCTGCTCACTATTACAAATAAAGTCGGATTGTGCCTCCCGGAACGCAAACTGCAGAGGTATCCAAGACTCCACTTCTGCCGACAGCGGCGGCGCACAAGCTCCCGAGCCGCGCGTCCTTTGCTTTCGTGGCTGGCGCCTGGCGGAATACGCTTCTCGAGCACCTGGTGGCGGTTGAAAGCTCCCCGGCTTTCTTTTCCTTGTTAGTGGCTGGATGCCCATGTGACTTTTCCCATTTTGGTTGACTTCTTTTGCGCCCTTCGATAAATCCTTCAATTCCTCCACACAAAATAACGTCCTCCTGGGAGGCTTGAGATTTTGGGAGTATCTCGTTTATAAGCCTTCGCGAGCGAGGATAGTGAGCACTAATGCACAGCACTGGTTTCAGGAATAAACGCCTGTAGTAGATTCAGGAAAATCGGGGCAGAATGAAAAATAACCTATGACACTACCGGGAGTCGAAGATCTCACACCTTTGAATTTCACAATTCGTTCGACGCTTCAAACGCGAGCCCCGCTAATCGATGACGTTCCACACGTAGAGAAACTGCTCGTCGGATGCCGTTGCGACATTGCGCTTCAATTTGCGCGTCACACGGTTCAGCGCTGACCGGACATTCTCTTTGGAGTCGTCCAGTTCCTGAAGGGCTATTTTGAGGGCGGCGCCGTTTTCCAGATGATCAAGGTCGGCAATAATCGCCGAAACAATCGGCTTGTGCTTGCCGGTGCGTCCCTGGGGCACGTCTGCCTGAGCCATCGTGGGAAAATGCCCCCGTGTTCTTCTCTTGGCGTTCATGCGACCTCTCACTCGCAAACCTCACATTAACCTAGCGAATCATATCAATACCTAACCATACCCTACAACGTCGTTTCGCAAACCTCCCGCTAAACGCCCCCCCCC
>Ga0070741_10009726_pt1 | contig 18505 bp, 15 predicted proteins | sample Coa_R1_4_FD_66440 | JGI IMG/M metagenome (GOLD analysis project Ga0070741, IMG submission 66440) | Surface soil microbial communities from Centralia Pennsylvania, which are recovering from an underground coalmine fire - Coalmine... | ecosystem: Environmental > Terrestrial > Soil > Unclassified ...
GGTGCGACGAGTGGCCATGCAAATGCTCCTTGAGTTGATGCGCGGCGCGTCGCGGGGCCCGGCGACGATGACCCACCCGCCGCAGCTCCCGTCGATTCCTGCGCGCAGCGCTTGAACGCCGCGAAGCTTGCAGGCTGCCTGCCCACCATGCAAGCCAGGACCGGAGCGCGACCGCAGAGTGTCCGCGCAAGTGTCCGCTGTCCGGCGAGCGGACGCGCGCCGACCGCTCACTCACGCTCCGCGATCGCAAAATACCTCTCTAGTATCAATCGCTTGAGCGCTCATCGACGCGTTGGCACACGAGCTGCAATACCTGGCTCGAGCAGCGTTATGAGCATCGCAAACCTCAAACCTCCCGCTTCTTCGAGCGCCGCCCCGACGGCGATCCGCAACACGGCCGCGCAGGACATCGCACGGGCAACATCGCAGCAGGCGTGGTATCGGCGAAGGCGTGTCCAGTACCTGGCCGGCGGCCTGCTCGCGCTCGCCGTGATTCTCACCTGGCTCGTGCGCAGCTGGGCTCACTCGGGACACATCGTCTCGAGTCAGAACCTCGAGATCGCCAGCGTCACGCGCGGCGACTTCGTACAGGACGCCGCCGCGCGGGGCACGATCATCGCGGCAGTGAGCCCCACCCTCTCGTCCACCGCTGCGGGTACGGTCACCTACCTCGTTCACGCCGGCGACCGCGTGAGCAAGGGAGAGGTGTTGGCGCGTCTTGCGAGTCCCGAGCTCGAGAACGAGTATGCGCGCGAGAACACTACTCTCGCGAGCATGGATGCGGCGCTCGCGCAGCAGCGGGTCGAGCTGCAGCAACAACTGCTCGAGAACCGCCAGCGGGCCGACCTTGCAGCGGTCACCATGAGCCAGCAGCTGCGCGAGCTGCAGCGCCTGCAGGCCGCGTGGGCCGTACACGTCATCAGCGAGCACGAGTACGAAGCCGCGTATGACAATTATTCCTCGGCGCGATTGAGCTACGAGCACGCCAACCAGAATGCCGCTCTCGAGCGCGAGCGGATCATGTTGGAGCTGCGCACCCGCCAGCTGGCGCGCAACGCCCAATCCCTGCTCGTCGATGGCTTGAAGGGCAAGCTCGAGGCGCTCACCGTGCGCTCGCCCGTCAACGGCATGGTCGCCGACCTCGCCCAGCCGGATCAGTCGCACGTCGGCAGCAGCATGCCGCTCGTCACGGTGGTCGATCTCTCGGCGCTCGCCATCCAGTTCCAGGTGGCGGAGTCCTTCGCCGGCGGCATCACGACCGGCATGCCGGCGCAGATCACCATCGATGGGCAGACCGTGCATGGCGTAGTCACTCAGGTGTCGCCCGATGTGCGCGACGGCTGGGTCACCGGGCGCGCGAAATTCACAGGCTCCCAGCCCGTTGGCTTGCGCCAGAACGAGCAGGCAGCGGTGCGCATCGTGATGGGCGAGCACAAGGACGTCCTGAAAGTGGAGCGGGGTGCCTTTCTCGATCCGTCCACCCGCTTCGTCTACGTCGTTCACGGCGGCGAGGCGACGCGGGTCCCCGTCGAGCTCGGCGCGGCCTCGGTATCCGAGATCGAGGTGCTGCACGGGCTCAACGCAGGGGATCGGGTGGTGATCTCCGACACCCAGGACTTCAACGACGCACCGCAGTTACGAATCTCGCGCTGAGGGAGCGCGGCCGAACCAACGCCAAGAGGCTCACATGCTGAAGATGCAAGAAGTCAGTAAGGTCTATCGCACGGATCTCATCGAGACGCACGCGCTGCGCAACTTCTCGCTGGAGGTGAAGTCCGGCCAGTTCGTATCCGTCAGCGGCCCGTCCGGCTCCGGCAAGACGACCTTCCTCAACGTCGCAGGGCTTCTCGAGACGTTCGACACCGGCGTCTATGAGCTCGACGGCGGGGACGTCAGCCGCCTTTCCGACGATGCGCGCTCGCGCATGCGCAACGAGAAAATCGGCTTCATCTTCCAGAGCTTCAATCTCATCCCCGACCTGGACATCTACGACAACGTCGATGTGCCGCTGCGCTACCGGCGCATGAAAGCCGCGGAACGCCACACGCGCATCACCAAGGCTTTGGAGCTGGTCGGCCTCGCCTCCCGCATGAAGCACATGCCCTCACAGCTCTCCGGCGGGCAGCAGCAGCGCGTCGCCATCGCGCGCGCCATCGCCGGCGATCCGGCCCTGATCCTCGCCGACGAGCCGACGGGCAACCTCGACTCGCTCATGGCACGGCAGGTCATGGACCTGCTCGAGCAGATCAACGAGATGGGCACCACCATCGTGCTCGTCACACATGATCCGGAGCTCGCGCGGCGCGCGCAACGCAACATCCATATCGTGGACGGCCTGGTGATCGACTCCCCGCCCCCGTACGAGCGGCGCACCACCACCGTTGCATTCAGCGCCGATGCCACCAGCTCGCGCGCCGGCTGAGGCAGTCAGGAGAGCAACGTGCTCGCATATTATTTTCGGCTGGCGGTCAAGAGCTTCAGGCGCACTCCGGGACTCACCGCGCTCATGGTGTGCGCGATCGCGCTGGGGATCGGCACCTGCGTCGTGACCCTCACCGTCTATCACGCAATGTCAGGCAATCCCATCTGGTGGAAAAACAACGTGCTCTACGCCGTCACCATGGACTCCTGGGATCCCAGCCCGAACGACGCCTACGATCCCGATCATCCGCAGCTGGCTCCTCCTCAGCTCACCTACAGGGACGCGGAGTACCTCTATCAGTCCACCATCCCCAGACGCAAGGTCATCATGACACAGCTGATCGGGATGTTGAGCGGAGTCCCGGGAAAGAGCGTGCCGATCCAGGCCCCGACGCGGGCGACAACCCGCGATTTCTTCTCCATGTTCGACGTGCCTTTCCAGTTTGGCGGCGCGTGGGACGCGGCAGCCGATAGCGGACCCGAGCCCGTGATGGTGCTGAGCAAGAGGGAAAACGAGAAGCTCTTCGGCGGAGCCAACAGCGTCGGCCAAACGATTCTTTGGAACGCCCATCGGTTCCGCATCGTAGGGGTCCTCGCGGACTGGCGCCCGCTGCCTCGATTTTATGACCTGACGACTCACTCTCCCTGGTCAAACCCCGACGATGTGTACGTGCCCTTCCAGTGGGGACCCACGCTCAAGCAGCTGCCCGGAGGAAACAGCAGCTGTTGGGGGTCGAATGCCGTGAATACCTACGAGGACTTCATAGGATCGGAGTGCGTGTGGATCGAGATGTGGGTGGAGCTTTCCACCCCGCAGGCGCGCGAGCAGATGCAGGCGTACATGGACTCTTACTGGGCAACCCAGCACAAAGCCGGCCGCTTCGCGCGCCCGCTCAACAATCACCTCACGAACGTGAGCGGATGGCTCAAGGTGAACGGCGTGGTGACCGGCGACAGCCGGATCCTCCTGCGCCTCGCCTTTGCATTCCTCACCGTATGCCTGATCAATACGGTCGGCATCCTGCTCGCCAAGTTCCTGCGGGCAGCCCCGACCAGCGGCCTCAGGCGGGCGCTCGGCGCGAGCCGCAGGGAGATATTCGTGCAGCATCTCGCGGAAGTGGCCGCTATCTCCCTCGGCGGAGCGGCGCTGGGGCTCGCGCTCGGCGTGGCCGGCCTCGGTGCGGTACGCACCCTGTACACCAACAGCGACGGCTACAGCCAGCTGGCGCATTTCGACCCTCTGGGGATAGCCTGGGCTCTCGGCCTCGCGGCTCTATCCACGCTTGCGGCGGGACTCTACCCGGCGTGGACCGTCGGCAGACTTCCTCCTTCACTCTATCTGAAGAGCCGATGATATGAACATCAAACCGGTGGTTTCGGCGCTGCTGCGCAACCGTGTGGGCGCGGTTCTCGTGGCCCTGGAAATAGCCATCGCGCTTGCGGTGCTGGTCAACGCGGCATTCATTGTCGGCCAGCGCATCGCCGCAATCGAGGAGCCGACCGGCCTCGACTATCACAACATGTTCTCCATCACGATGGCTGGAGTGACGAGCGACTTCGACGCGCAGAGATCCGCCCGGGACGACATTGCATATATCCGCAGCATGCACGGGGTCACGAGCGCCGCGCCAACCGGTATGATTCCCATGAGCGGCAACGGCTCCAACGGCACTCTTTACACCGAGCCCGGGCAGCGCGGCAAGGCTGCTGCATACAGTGTAGTCGAGACCGACGAGCAGGGCATGAACACTCTGGGGGCGACGCTCATTGGCGGGCGCAACTTCCGCGCAACCGAGATTCTTCACGCGTCGCGTGGACAGATCGACCAGCCGGTGCCGGAAATCATCGTGACTCAGTCCCTGGCGCGCGCGCTTTTTCAGGAGCACGGTGCATTGGGTCAAGTCGTTTACGATCGACAGAACCGGCCGATGACGATCATCGGAGTCGTGCGTGACTTCATCGGTCAGGTGGGCTTTGGTTCGCCTCCCTATCAGGTCGCATTCATGCCGCGGATCCCGGGGGCCTATGGAGTGTATGTCTGTCTCGTGCACACCGCTCCTGGCAAAGCGGAGTCGATAATGCAGCTCGCCGAGCAGCATCTGGCGGCAAGCAACCCCACGCGGGTGATCCTCGATGCCTACCCGCTCGATCACTACAAAGATCTGCTCGACTCCGAAAATCGCAACATGGCGATCTTTCTGGTGGTGGTCACGAGCCTCATCCTGGCGATCACCTGCCTCGGCATCTTCGGCCTGACGACCTTCAACGTCAGCACCCGTACGAAGCAGATCGGCACGATGCGTGCCGTGGGTGCGCGCAAACGCGACGTGGTCACCCACTTCCTGCTGGAGAACGCGATCATCGTCGCTTCGGGCGTGCTGATCGGCTGCACGCTGGCACTCGGCGTGGGTTACTGGCTTTCCACGGAATACGCCCAACCGCGGCTCGACATGTCCTTTCTCGCCGCGGGCGTGCTGATCCTCGTAGCTGTCGGCCAGCTCGCCGCCTGGCAGCCCGCGCGGCGCGCGGCATCGGTGCCGCCGTCCGTCGCCACCCGCACGGTATAAGGCCCGTTCCGGTAGGATTCCGGGCATGAGCGGTATTGCTTCCGACCCGTCGCGCTCGAGTCTCGCCGACGGCCTGATCCTCGTCACCGACGACAACGACGGAGTGCGCACTGCGCTCGATGTGCTCCTGTCGCTGCATGGCGCTCGCGTGCTGCAGGCCGCATCGCCGGCCGAAGGATTGGCGGTACTCGACCAGGAGCCGGTCGACATCCTCATCCAAGATATGAACTTCCGTCGTGAGGCGACGAGCGGTGAGGAAGGGGTGCAGCTCTTTCACGAGGTGAGGAGGCGCCATCCTGACATCCCGATCATTCTGCTGACCGCATGGACGCATCTCGAGACCGCCGTCGAGCTGGTCAAGTCCGGTGCAGCCGATTACGTAGCCAAGCCCTGGGACGATGCACGGCTGCTCACTACACTGCGAAACCTGCTCGACTTGAGAAAAGCCCGGGCCGAGACCACCCGGGTTCAGAACCAGCGCCGCCAGGCACGCCAGGCCCTGGCTGCGCGCTTCGACCTGCGCGGTGCGATTTACGAGAGCGAGGCGATGCATACGCTGGTCGCCATGGCGACGCAGGTGGCGCACGCCGACGTGCCGATTCTCATCACCGGACCCAACGGCGCCGGCAAGGAGGTGCTCGCAGACATCGTCCACGCCAACTCCGCGGTCAAATCGGGGCCCTACCTCAAGGTGAATCTCGGTGCGCTGCCGCAGGAGCTGATCGAGGCCGAGCTCTTCGGCACGGAGGCCGGCGCTTTCACCGGCGCCCGCGCCCGCGTGGGCCGGTTCGAAGCGGCCAACGGTGGCACGCTCTTTCTCGATGAGCTCGGCAACCTGTCGGCGGCGGGCCAGGCGAAGCTGCTGCGGGTCCTGCAGACCGGCGAGTTGCAGCGGCTCGGCTCCAACCAGACCCGTCGGACTCAGGTACGGATGATCGCCGCCACGAACACCGACCTGCGCGCCGCCATTCGGGAGGGTCGGTTCCGGGAGGATCTGTACTATCGGCTCAACGTCATCGAGCTCGAGCTGCCATCCCTCTCCCGGCGCCGGGAGGACATCCTGCCCCTGGCGCGGCATTTTCTCGCCGGCGGGCGCACGCTCGCGCCCGAAGCGGAGCGGGCGCTCATGCGGCACTCCTGGCCGGGCAACGTCCGCGAGCTGCAGAACGTGATCCGCCGCGCCTGCCTGCTCTCGAGCACGCCCTCGATCGGGGCGGAGGCCTTGGGCCTGCCCGCGCCGGAGCACCTCGAGGCGGCGGGCGATCCCGCCGTCGACCGCGCTGCCATCGAGCAGGCGCTGCAGCGGGCCGCCGGGGTGGTGGCACACGCCGCGCGTGACCTGGGCCTCTCCCGTCAGGCACTCTACCGCCGGATGGAAAAGCTCGGCATCAAGTCAGACTGAATGCTCCTCAGGTCTCTCTCGGCGAGGGTCGCTGCCGCCCTTGCGCTCGCCACGGCGGTCGCCGCCGCAGTCGGGGCGGTGGCGGGCCAGGGCTTGAAGTCGGTTCCGCTGGGCTTCCTTGCGGGACTGCTGCTGAGCGCGCCGCTCGTCGTGTGGCTCGGCATGCGGGTCTCGAAACCCTGGACGCACGTGCTCGATGCCGTCAGCAGCGGCATCGCGGGACTTCGTGACCGGGATTTCAGCGTCAGCATCACGCCGACCGGCGGGCGGGAGCTCGTCGACCTCGTCACCGCCTACAACTCGCTCGGCGATGTGCTGCGCCGGGAGAGGCTCGACATCTACCAGCGCGAGCTCCTACTCGACACCGTTTTGCAGACGACGCCGCTTGCGCTCGTTCTGACCAACGCCGCCGGATGGATCGTCTATGGCAACATCGCCGCACGGCAGCTGCTGCGCGGCGGGCGCAAGCTCGAGGGACTCGCTCTGGCGGCATTGCTCGAAGAATCGCCGCCCGCGCTGCTCGAGGCGATGAAGAGCGCGGGCGACACGCTCTTCACGATCGAGATCGGCGGCGAGCCCGAGGTCTACCACCTCTCCCGCCGCAGCTTCGTCTTGAACGGCCAGCCGCACGAGCTCATGCTCTTGAAGCAGCTCACGCGCGAGCTCGCGGCACAGGAAGTCGTCGTCTGGAAGAAGGTCATCCGCGTCATCGCGCACGAGCTCAACAACTCCCTCGCCCCGATCCGCTCGCTCGCGCACTCGGGCGCCCTGCTCGCAGCCGACAACGCGCAGCTCGAAAAGGTATTCGCCACCATCAGCGACCGGGCATCCCACCTCGCCACGTTCATCGAGGGCTACGCAAAATTTGCCAAGCTCCCCAAGCCCCGGCCGGTACCCGTCGCCTGGCCGGCCTTCATCGACCGGATCGCCGCGACCCAGCCCTTCAGGCTCGAGGGCGCTCTGCCGCAGCGCGAGGCGAGCTTCGATGTCGCGCAGCTCGAGCAGGTCATGATCAACCTCCTGAAGAATGCGGCGGAGTCCGGCTCCCCGGCTGATGCCATCACCGTGAGCGTGCACCCGCGCGCGCAGGGATTCCTGATCGAAGTCGCCGATCGCGGCGCCGGTCTCACCGAGCAGGTGTTGCGCGATGCCCTGCTGCCTTTCTTCTCCACCAAGTCCTCGGGCACCGGCCTCGGCCTCACCCTCTGTCGCGAGATCGTCGAGGCGCACGGCGGTCGGCTCACGCTCGCCAACCGGTCAGGCGGCGGAGCGGTGGTCTCGGTGCACTTGCCCTGATTCGTTGCGGGGGGCGGCGCTCGCCTCGTCTGCAGGATGGCCGCCTTGCGCGCCGGCGATCTATCAGTGCGCAGCCAGAGCCCGGCGCGCGGCGGTGAGCTGGCGCCGCAGTGCGGCCACCTGTGGCCCCGCGGCGGGACTCGTCGCGAGTCTGCCGATTGCCCGATCGACGGTGTCGAGCCCGAGCGTGAGTCCGGCGCGGGCCGTTACGCGCCGCAGCGCGCTCTGGAACCCGGGGTCCGACTCCAGCTCGGTCTCACCGAGCGAGCGCGCCTTGCCGATGATGTCGCTCAGCGCGGAGGCGGCGCGCGCGGCATTGGCCGGCGAGCTCAGATTCTGCGCGCGCGCGACCTGCTCGACTTCCGGCAGGCTCGTCACGAACCGGCGCAGCTCCTCCGCCTGACGCGCATTGCGCGGATGCTCCGCATGCATGAGGGCCTGAGCCGCACCCATCATGGCGAACGGAGCGAGCGCGGCGTGACTGAGAACCGGGCTGCCCGAAGTTGCCCCTCCGGCAGCGAGGCCGACGATCGCCAGGCCGCCGATCCCGTGCACGATGTGCAAGACACCTCGCTCCAACGCGAACAGGGCATGGAGCAACGCCCGGATCGGCGCGAACCCGAAACCGCCTGCCGCGAGGAGGCTCGCCACTGCGAGCCCTGATGAGCCTTGCAGGCTGAAGTGCTCATACGAGGCGAGAGCACCGGCAGCAACCACGAGATTGCACACGTGCAGCACGATCCGGCCGAGAACGGCGTGGGGACGCACCCGAGCAGGCGGTGCCGCACCGACGGGCAGAAGAGGAATCCCGCCTGCCTCCTGGCGCTCGATTCGCTGGAATACAGCCACCGCAGTATCACCTCACAGCTTGGACATCGCCTTCTCGAGCACACTGATCATCTGCTCGCGGGGAATTCCGAGCCCATCGACGCCGATCATCACGTCATTCTTGACGGCTGCCAGCCCTCCCGCCCGGGTGCCACCCGCATAGGCCACCTCCCAGTACGGGCTGGGGGGCAGGTCGCTGCCGCTCAGAGCCGCCTTCACATCCTTGCCGTGCGGCAATCCCGCGGTAATCCCGCTCACGAACCCCTGTCTGATCGAGGCATTCTCGCGCAGCTCCTGGTAGCCGTAGCTCCAGTGAACGCCGATCGACAGATACGTACGTAACTTGCCGCCGGTCGGGCTGTCGATCATCCGGTCGTACTCGCACGTGTCATCACCATCGCTCTTCGGATCCGCCGACAGCGGCCCGATGATCGCCTCTGCCTCGGCCCGGGTGAGGAAGCTGCAGGGATCGCGCCGCTGCGGCCGATGCGCAGCCACGTATGTCTTGGCCGCCGCGACGCCCTCATTCCCATCGATCGACAGGGGCTTGTCCAGTCGCTTGAGTGCGGCATCAGCGAGTTTCGCTGCGGCCGTGATCCCGACGTTGGAGTCTGATGCATCGACGGTCACGCCCTGATCGCCGAGCAATGTCGCGAACTCACAGCATCCTTGAACCCGCGCCTCATCCCACGTGCCGGCAAGATCGCTGCCATCGGCGAGGTGCAGCATGCCTTTGGTCGGCCCCTGGTTGATCAGGGTCTGGACGTTGCCCAGCATCTTCCAACTGATGGTCGCACCGTCCCAATCGACTTTGACCACGACCCGGTGCAAGTGCGCATCCTCGTAGGTGCACTCATCGCCATTGGTGAAAGGATCGCTGTTGGAAGTCCGGAACGGCGGCGTCGCCAGCGGCGCCCCGAGCGCCGCCTCGACTTCTTTCGGATCCAGCAATGAGCAGGGATCATGCTCGTCGCTCGAGTCCTCATCCGAGGCGCTCGTCTGCGTAGCCGCGGCCGGCGGCGCTGTATGGCGGCTGCTGCACGCTGCCAGCGCAAGCATGCCCAGCATGACCCCGAACAGGAGCCAGGGCCGACGGGCAGTCTGCAAGCCGGACTGTGATCGGCAGGCTACGGCGATGATTCGGCGCGGCATGGCGGCCCTTTTCCAGCTCGAGATGATGCGCCCGAATAATCCCTGCGCCGCCCGCTACGCGCATCAACCGTTCGGTTGATGTCAGGCGGAGCTCCCGTCAATAGAGTGCGGCGCTCATGAAACGACGCACCCTGGCGCCCGGCTTCGCCGTCCTGGCGCTCGCATTGGCGTCCTGCGCGCGCCACGGCGCGCCCGCATCCGGCACGCCAGCCGCGCCCGGCACTGGCGCCGTCTCAGCTTCGACCGCAGGTGCGGTGCCACCCTGGGCCGGGCACGCGCTGCGCGGCAGCGATCCGCAGGCGTTGCGGCAGTACCTGCTCACCGTCCGGGAGCTGAAGCCGACCCGATTCCACGTGCGCTGGAATCCGGCCACGGTCGCCATCGACAAGCAGGCAGCGCTGCGCTCATTGCGCAGCGTCAGCCACGACGGCTCGACCTTCGTGTTCGCCGCCCGCGAGCCGGCAGTGGGGCGGCTCAAGGCCGGCAGCATTCTGTGGGTATGGGATCTGGCCATACGCAAGGTCGATCGGGTAACGACGGCCGCTGGCATGACGAGCGTCCATACGATACCGATCGCGCTCAACGAGGCCATTCCGGACGCTGACATCGAATTCGACGCTCGCGCGCCGCTCAGTCAGTTCCTGCTGTCGGGGCGTCCTGCCGACATGGCTCCGCCCGGGGCCACAGCCTCGCCCGCTGGCGGGTCATCCGCCGGCGCGGGGGCGCCGGCACGAACCAGCGAGGCGCGCCAGCCATGGACGGTGCGGCCCGTGCTGTACCGGCCTGACGGATCCAGTGAGCCACCGCCGCAGGAGCCGCAGTCGAACCCCGACGAGCAGAACCAGGACAACCCTGACAGCAAGGATAACGACGATGCTGACGACGATGAGGCGGACGACGAGGAAGAAGATCACTTCCAGGGGAACACCTACCGCACGCAGCTCAAGCACTATGACGTCTCCATCGGCTACGCGCCGAGCGGGGACGATGGCCTGAGACTCCTGCTCGAGGCGCGCAAGGCCGAGGAGAACGACGAGGAGAAAGAGGAAAACAGCCGGGACACCGAGGAGCTGAAGGAGAAGCACGAGGAGCTCGAGAAGAGCGAAAAGGAGGTGAAGGCGGAAATCACGAAGCTTCACCAGGAGGAATTCGAGCAGCAGGAGGGCCTGAACCAGCTCGATGAGAGCTACGAGAAGGAGCTCGATCAGATGCGCCAGGACGAGAAGGACCGCCACGACCCGAGCTACACCGGGCCCACTCCGCCGCCGCACCCGACCGATTCCAACGGCACGCCGCTCACCGAGGCGGCCATGGAAGCGAAGCTCACCGCGCAATACGAGAAGCAGCGGAGCATCGAGCTCCAGAAGCAGCAGCAGGTGAGCCAGATCCTCGCCGAGGCGGAGATCAAGAAATCGGATCTGCGCCACCAGCTCGCGGCGCTCGGCAAGGCGTTCGGCAAGGCGGCCGGCAAAGAGCTCTTCGAGATCGTCTCGGAGAACCTGGACATCCGCTTCAAGGCCGATGCCACGCTCAATGGCTTCGACGTTGCCGGCACTTATCAGTTCGCCGACGGCGACATCGAGAAGGCCCAGCTGCAACTGAAGAACCTCAACGGCTCGGTGAAGACCGACTTCATCGCGCGTCTCGGCAAGCCCGGCAACGAGGGCAGCAAGATCCCCGTCATCGACATCCCCATTGTGTTCGATCTGCCGATGCCGATCGGCGGCATCCCCTTCGTCTGTCAGATCGGCACCGACTTTCTCATCAATGTGTACCTCGCGGGCTACCACGCCACCCTCAACCTGACAGGTCAGTTCCAGTTCAACGGCACGGATGGGTTCACCTACGGCAAGAGTCAATCCTCCTACGACGACACGCTCGCCGCTGCGAGCAAGCCTGTCATCTCGCTCTCGCGGGGCGCGAGCCCCGGCGTATCCGCCGTGGTGCTCGCGATCCAGCTCCCGCGCTGGGGGTTCGGCCTGGGGATGTGGGGTGTCTCCTCACTCGCCTACTTTGACATCATCCATGTCTTCACCATGACCAAGTCGGCGGACGCGGCGATCGGCCTTGCCGCGCCGCCGTGTCTGCGAACGACGTACCAGGCCGTGGGAGATGTGGGTATCGAGACGCAGGCGCTGCCGATTCCGATCGAGAGCGTGCAGAAGATCGCCAAGAAACTGAGTCACAAGGAAAAAATCTTCGACGTCAAGAGCGAGCAGCTCGAGCCGCCGATCAAGGCCTGCGAGATCGGCGGATGAGGACTCCGATGCACCGGGTGTGGCGGGTATCCGGTCGTCGCGTACTCGGCACGTGCGCCGTTGAGCCGCCGCCGACGCGCCTTGCCGCCCTGATGCTCGCCGCAGCCTGGGTGCTCGCCCCGGCCCTGCCTGCCTCCGCTGCCTCGCGCACGGGCGATCAGCCGCAGCCAGCCACCGACCTCATCCCGCTCGCGCAAGGCCTAGCGTTCACGGTGACCTCCCACGTCGGGCTGGTCACCAATCGCGGCTCCGTGCCGGTGGCCGACACGGAGATCGTCTACTCGGTCGCCGCCGCCGACGCGAGCCGGGTTACCCTGCGCTTCCTCCTCAGTGCCGCGAGCGGCACGGCCGCAGGCAAGCTCATCGAGCCCGCCCCGAGGAGTTTCACCCGAATCGTGCGGCGCGAGGACCTGCAGTCCGCCGCGCGGGAGAAGGTGCTCTTCGGCAGTGACGATCCCCAGTTGCTGCCCGGTCAGACCTTTGCCGGCACCTCGGCCGCCGTCCTCGCCGCCCTCGCCGGCTCCGGCAAGGTCGCCTTCGTGCTCGGCATCAACGAGCCCGAGCAGGGTTTGGCAGGACTCAGCAGCGTGGCGGACGCGCTGCCGGCCGCAGGCTCGGGGAGCACCCTCTCCCCGGCATTCGCCTCCGGGCTGCAGATGCTGCTCGCATCGCCGGCACGACATTACTATCGCGGGGTACTCACGCGGGTCGGCCCGGACGAGCCATTTTCCGTGCTCCTCGACGGCCGGCGAACGACTGTGCCTGCGGTACACGTCCACGGCGAGTTGAAATTCGCCGATCGGACCATCACCCCGGAGCTCTGGTGGCTCGATGAGCCGGGCAACCCGCTGACCCTGAAATGGGTGATCGGCGGCAGCTACGAGATCATCACCCGCATCGACCGCCCGCCGCCGGCGCAGGGCGCGGGCACGGCGCCGGTGGCGGCCGGGCTCGCCGGCCGCGCCTGCCGCGCCGAGCTCACGGGCGTCTACTTCACGACGGGGAGCGCGCAGGTGCTCGATGTGTCGTTGCCTGCGCTGCAGCGTTTTGCGGCGCTCCTCGCGCAGCATCCGGATTGGGAGCTGACCATCGAGGGCCACACGGACAACATCGGGTCGGCCGACTACAACCTCGCGCTCTCCACCCGCCGCGCCGAGGCCGTGCGCCAGGTGCTGGTCGGCCACTTTGGCGTCCCACCGGCGAAGCTCAAGGCGAAGGGCTATGGCCTCACCCGGCCGGTGGAAAGCAACTCGACGGATGAGGGGCGCGCCCACAACCGGCGCGTCGAAGTCAGCCGGCGCTGCAGCACCTGACTTGTGGTCCAGGCAGGCATCGGATACGCGCAAGGCGTAAGATCGGGGCAGGGAGGGGGCGGATATGTCCGACGTAGAGCGGATTGCCGGTCTCATCAACGAGATTTACGACGCAGCACTCGCCGCGCTCGGCGAGGTCTTCGAGCGCCTGTCGTCCGCGGTAGCCTTCCTCGATCGGGATGGCCGGCTCATCCATGCCAATCTGCCGGCTGCGCAATTGCTGGCGATGAGCGAGGTGTTGAGTTGGTCGGGCGGCAAGCCCCGGCCGCGGGATGAGCGCGCCGCGGCGCACCTCGATGCGATCCTCGCCGCGGCGCTTCGTGGCGAGGCCTTCCCCGGCTGCCATGCGCTCTCGGTCGTGCATTGCACGCCCAATGACGAGCGCATGACCGTCCACATCCTGCCTCTTGCGGCCGGTAAGTGCCGCGGCGCGGCAACCCCATGCGCCGCCGTTGCGGCCATCATCGTGTCGCAACAGACGTTGGACCTGCCGCAGCGCCTGCAGTCGGCGGCGAAGCTCTACGCGCTCACGCCGGCCGAGTCGAGGGTCGTCGGCGTGCTCCTCACCGGCTGCACCATCGGCGGCGCCGCCAGGGCCCTCGGGATCAAAGAGGCGACGGTCAAGACGCACCTGCAGCACGTGTTCGACAAGACCGGCACGCGGCGCCAGGTCGATCTCGCTCAGCGCATCGCGCAGTGTGCCTGAGCGAACGCTCGGGGCGAGCAAACAGCAATACGGGCAAACAGGAGATCTCAATGGCAATTCAACGAGCGGCAGCGGGCTTCGCGCTGGCTGCGGCGGCAGTCACGCTGACAGTCTGGGCCGGTGAGAAGGTCAACATCGGTATCGAGATGGGGTTGTGGGAAGTGGCGGCGCACGCGCAGACGAGCGGCGCCGCGCTGCCGCCGCAGATGCAGGAGCAGTTGCAGCACATGGCGCCCGAGCAGCGCGCGCGGATCGAGGCTGCCATGCAGGGGGCAATGGCGGATGCGCAGCGCGGGCACGTGTTCCGGGAATGCGTGACCCCGGAGCGGTTGTCTCAGGGCCTGGGCAAGGAAGACGAGTCGGCGCAGTGCAAGGCCTCGGTGGTCCGTAACACGCGCACCGAATTCGAGTACCGCAAGGTGTGCTCAGGGGGCAGCGACGGCTCGCACACCGAGGATGCGGTCTTTCACATGACCGATCCGCACCATATCAGCGGAACCGTCGACGTCGTCGTGTCCGGCAGCGCGCAACCCATGCAAATCCACCAGATCCTCGAGGGAAAGTGGGTGAGCTCGAGCTGCGGTGACGTGAAGGACGTCGAGCAGATCAGGTAGGCCGTTGAGTCAGGCTCCGGCGGGCCGGGCGCGGGCGGCGGCCGGCGGGTGCCGCCGCGCGACCTGCGCCGCTGCCGTTGGTGGAGCTCCCGTTGCCCGTCGAGCGATGGCGGGCGGCACGGCCGCGCTCGAGGCCGTTCTCGGCGGCCTTCTGCGCCGGGCCGCTCTCTTTGAACTCCGCGGCATCGACATCGAGCCCCTTCAGATACCGGCGGAACTCCTTGCCCAACGCCGGGTGCCCCATGGCGTACTCCACGGTTGCCTGCAGATAACCGAGCTTGCTGCCGCAATCGTAGCGCTTGCCGTTGAAGCGGTAGGCGTATACCGCCTCCTCGCGCATGAGGGCCGCAATGCCGTCGGTGAGCTGGATCTCGCCGCCTGCGCCCTGCCCGATCCGCTCGAGATGCTCGAAGATCGCCGGCGCCAACACGTAGCGGCCCACCACTGCGAGATTGGACGGCGCCACGGCGGGCTTGGGCTTCTCGATGATGCTGCGCACCCGGCTGGTGTTGGATTTGTCGGCCTCCACCGCGACGATGCCGTACTTGTCGGTGTCCGTGCGCGGCACCACCTGTACCCCGAGGATGCTCGCGCGCTTGGACTCGTAGACCTCGGCCATCTGTGCCAGACAGGCCTTCTGGCTCTTGATCAGGTCATCGGCGAGGTGCACGAAAAAGGGCTCGGCCCCCACCGCCGGCTGCGCGCAGAGAACGGCGTGGCCGAGGCCGAGCGGCGCGGGCTGGCGGATGTAGATGCAGGAGGCGTAGGACGGCAGAACGCTCTGCAGCTGGTTGAGCAGATCGCTCTTGCCCTGACGCTCGAGGAGCTGCTCGAGCTCCTGGTCGGAATCGAAGTGATCCTCGATGGCGCGCTTGGAGGCGCCGGTGACGAACACGAGGCGGGTCGCGCCCGCGGCCAGGGCCTCCTCCACTGCATACTGGATGAGCGGCTTGTCAACTACGGGCAACATCTCCTTCGGGCTCGCCTTGGTGGCGGGCAGGAAGCGAGTGCCGCGTCCGGCCACCGGAAAGACGGCGGTACGGATCACGGACTTCGGTGTCATCCTCATCGCATCTCTCCCGGGAATAACTCCTGGCTGGCCGCCAAGTGTATCGTGTATAGGGGGCTATCACAGGCTCCGCAAGCGACATGCCGCAGGTCATGGGAACGCTCGCTCCTCGCTCTTCTCCGCCCATTTGAACACCGCCGGCCGCATGCTGTCCCACGAGCGGCATTTGGGGCAGCGCCAGTACCAGCCCACGCTGAGCAAGCCGCAGTCATCGCACTGGTAGCGCCCGCCGGTGTCCCCGATTCGCGTCAGCAGCGCCCCGAGCGAGCGGGCATCCGCCGCCGACTCGGTTTCCGAGCCGGCCTCACCGGCAATGTCAGGCAGCCGGCGCACGTCCTGCGGCGGCAGCGCCGTCGCCAGCAGCCAAGCGAGTTGCCTGGAGCTGATGGTGCCGTTGCGGCGCAGCCTGCCGGCAATCTCCGAGAGAACATCCGCGCCGCGGGCGTTGCCCCAGAGCCCGAGCACCCGCGGAATGATCTCCAGCGCCAGCCCCGGCGATTCCTCCAGGGCCTTGAGGTAGAGGCCCAAGGCCCCGGCCGGGTCCCCTGCGAGCTCCGTGATGCGCGCAGTGAGGACATCCGCGCGCGGCAGGTCCGCCTGGTGCGTGCGCGCCTGCCGCAGGAGTGTTCGCGCCCGCTCTGCGTCCCCCTGCACGAGCGCCTGCTCGGCGAGCTCGCAGAGGTAGTGCGCCGCCACCCGCCGCCGCTCGAGCTGCACCGCCTGCGGCAGGGCATGGAAGATCTTGAGCGCATTGGCCCAGTCCCCCTGCGCCTCGTAGATCCGCACGAGGTGATCGAGCGCCGCCTTGCGGTACTCTCTCGAGGCGGAGAGCTCCTCGAGCAGCCGCTCCGCGCGGTCCATGAGGCCGGCGCTCAGGTAATCGAGCGCCAGCGCGAATGCCGCCTTGTCATGAAAGGACGAGCCGCCCTGCTCGCGCATGCGCGAGTGAATCGCAATCGCCCTGTCGACCTCGCCGCGGCGCCTGAAGAGGCTGCCGAGCGCGAATTGAATCTCCGCGGCATCGCCGTCCGCCGCCGCCATGCGCGCGAAGATCTCCACTGCGTGATCGAACCGGTCGTTGATGAGGTGATCGAGCCCGACGTAATAGTCGCGCGGCAACCGCACGGTGCGCGCCGGGCAGGTCATCCGCCCGAGAAACCAGGCCGCCACGCCGACCGCGACAAAGGCCAGCGCAAGCAGCAGAGCAGGCAGCTCGATCACGGTCTCATTATGCGCTGCGCGTGGAGCTTTGCGCGCCAAAGCGCAAGGGATTTAATCCCTGATGGGGTTATCCGCCCCGTCGTTGACCCGTTCCCTCAAATCCTTGCCGGGTTTGAAATGCGGCACGTACTTCCCTGACAAAGCCACCGCCTCCCCGGTCTTCGGGTTGCGTCCCTGGCGTGGGGGCCGGAAGTGCAGGCAGAAACTGCCGAATCCCCGGATCTCGATCCGATCGCCCTCCGAGAGCGAATCGCTCATGATCTCGAGGATCTGTTTCAGCGCGAGCTCGACATCCTTGGAGGGCAGATGCTTCTGCTTCGCCGTGATGATCTCGATGAGCTCAGACTTCGTCATGTTCGAACCAACGCCTTCTCCGTCCAGGGCCGCCGCCCGGCGGCCCTGGTGGAAGAGTTGACGGCTCTGTTTCAGCTGCGGTCCCCGATGTGCTCCTTCAGGAGGTCTCCGAGGCTGGTGCCCGTGGGCGCAGCCTCCGAAGAGCGGTAGCTCTGCACCGCCTCCGCCTCCTCGTGCGCCTCCTTCGCCTTGATGGACAGCGAGATCGTGCGCGACTTGCGGTCGACGCCCGTGAACTTCGCCTCCACCTCATCGCCCACCTTGAGCACCGCGCGCGCATCCTCGATGCGGTCCCGGCCGAGCTCCGAGGCACGCAGCTGCCCTTCGATGCCGTTGCCGAGATCGATGACCGCACCGCGGGCGTCCACTTCCTTGACCACGCCCTTGATGATCGTGCCCTTGGGGTTCTCGGCGATGTAGCTCGAGAACGGATCCTTGGCGAGCTGCTTGATCCCTAAGCTGATGCGCTCGCGCTCCGGGTCGATGGTGAGCACCATGGCCTCGAGCTGCTGGCCCTTCTGGTAGTTGCGCACCGCCTCCTCGCCCGGGACGTCCCAGGAGATGTCGGAGAGGTGCACCAGCCCGTCGATGTTGCCCGAGAGCCCGATGAAGATGCCGAAGTCGGTGATCGACTTGATCTGACCGCTCACCTTGTCGCCGCGGTTGTAGTTCTCCGCGAATTCCTTCCACGGATTGGCCTTGCACTGCTTCAAGCCGAGGGAAATGCGGCGGCGATCCTCGTCGACGTCGAGCACCATCACCTCCACTTCCTGGCCGGTGTGCACGACCTTCGCCGGGTTGACGTTCTTGTTGGTCCAGTCCATCTCCGACACGTGCACCAGGCCCTCGACGCCATCCTCGATCTCGACGAAGGCGCCGTAGTCGGCGATGTTGGTGACCTTGCCGAAGACGCGCGTGTGCGGCGGATAGCGGCGGGCGATGTTCTCCCACGGATCGGCGCCGAGCTGCTTGAGGCCCAGGCTCACGCGCGAGCGCTCGCGGTCGAACTTCAGGATCCGCACGTCGATCTCATCGCCGACCTTCACCACCTCGGAGGGATGCTTGACGCGCTTCCACGCCATGTCGGTGATGTGCAGCAGGCCGTCGATGCCGCCCAGGTCCACGAACGCACCGTAGTCGGTGAGGTTCTTGACCGCGCCGTGCACGACCGAGCCTTCCTGCAGATTCTCGAGCAGCGCGCTGCGCTCCGCGGAGAACTCCTGCTCCACCACCGCGCGGCGCGAGACCACCACGTTGTTGCGCTTCTGGTCGAGCTTGATCACCTTGAACTCGAGCGGCTTGCC